>Ga0190284_1000154_pt1 | contig 51539 bp, 44 predicted proteins | sample 48691812_MG_FD_161668 | JGI IMG/M metagenome (GOLD analysis project Ga0190284, IMG submission 161668) | Hydrothermal vent microbial mat bacterial communities from Southern Trench, Guaymas Basin, Mexico - 4869-18-1-2_MG | ecosystem: Environmental > Aquatic > Marine > Hydrothermal vents >...
CGTGTTCCGATCGATGTTCACGAATCTGGTAGCCATGTCGGGAGGGTACCACGGATCGCCGAAAAAAGCGCGCCAAAAAGTCCGACAGACTGCTAGGGGAGATTTCGGAGGGGGTGGCCCAAGTCTTCAGACTTGGGGCCTCGATTCGATGGGGACGCGACCCCAAGCGATCAGCCTAACGTCGCAGTCGGAAGCAATCGTCCCTCCAGGTCCACAGGATCTGGGCCACCCGTCGTGAATGGGAAGCACCTCTCGTTTGCTACGCCTCACTCCGTGTAGCGTATCGCCATACCTGCAGTCCACATTCTGGCACTGAGGCCTTCCCCGACTACTCCGGAAGCGGTGATGACCACTGCGTTCGCACCGAGGGGTGCACACTTGGCCCTCATTGAATTGTGCATCTTAGCCGTTTGGCCGAGATGCCAGTTTGACGAAGCGACGGTGGCAAGTTCGACGAATCCCCGTCCCGGCAAAGTCATCCGAATTTCCACTTTGTCAGGAATCGTAGGCTCGTGGAATCCCATAGAAGTTTTCGTCACGTGGACCGCTGCACAGCCAGTGACGGACAAGATAGATGCCACAAACAGCCCGAACAGCTTCTTCTTCATGGTACGTTGCTCCTATATCGAATCGCGGTCCCAGTGTATCGATCGAACGACGTGGCATGGCTGTCCTCGCTAGCCCACTTATCCGATCTGGCTCTCCACCCGCCATACGCTCCCACAATGACGGCGTCAGCCCCGATCTCTGCAGCCTTGGACTGCATGTATTTCGCGGCGCCTCGTCTGGTTTCAAAAATCGAGATTCGACGGGCTTGGAAATCCGCAATCACCGTGAAGGGCTTATCGGGTTTGGACCAAAGAATCTCGACCTCCTCCCTCTCTTTCGCCGGATATTGTGTGTCGGAGTAATACCTAAACGCTTTGTCCGCACAGCTGCTCAGGCCAAGCGCGGAACTGGCGAGGATTGCGAATCCGATCAATCGTAGATACATAAGCTTGGTTACCGCCGGACGACACATACTCCACATGCTACTGCTAAACCCCGTCAGGATTCCCGTTGCGATGAACTGGAATCGTGTCCTGAGCACAAATACTCTCCGAAGCACTGGTTTTCTCCTGGGTAAGGCTTTCTGTCGATGCTGAACGCAAATGAACCCTACAGCTTCAGACCGGTATTTCCCAGTTATTAGATTTCAAACCGCGCACATAACCGAACGAACCGCTGGAGTCAAGCAAAGGCCCTTTCTCGCCAGCGATTCAGCGATTCCGCAAGTGTGTTCAGTGAGCGTTGTTGGACAAGGGTTTACGCTCGGATTGTGGGAGGAGCAGATTCACGGCGGGGTTTTCGAGGCAGTCTGGGGCGGGTGGCCCAAGTCTTCAGACTTGGGGTCTCGATTCCGTTGTCTCACCGCCGAAGCCATTCGGCCAACATTCCTGCTGATAGCTGACGGTCGAAAGCCGACAGCTTCTACGCCCCGATCGTCGCGCTGGCGGTCTCGCTCCAGGGGCCCGCTTCGCCGCGGGTGCTGAGCCAGCGTACCATGTAATGCGCGGTCTTGCCACCGTCCGGGCCGGTGAACTCGGCCACGGCGGGGGTGCGGGTGCTCAGCAGCAGGAACTTCAACTCGCCCGGACCGGCCAGCCGGCTTGTTGGGTCGCTCGGCGGCGGGTCGCCGGGGGCGCTTACCCTGACCCAGACCTCCGTGCCGATCACGCCGTGGGGCCGGGGACACCAGTGTCAACCCGGCGGGTGGGCGTGGACTCGTCCATAGTGTGGGACAGGCTTTCTAGCCTGTCATGACCGGCTGGAAAGCCGGTCCCACAAGAAAAGCCGGTCCCACAGGTTGCCGCAGACGCTTGGAGAAATCGACCGTCACCACCGGCCGCCCGCCACAGGCGGGTTGTTGCACGCTTCGCGGGGTCGGCGCGGGGGCGGGGGCGGGCGTCGACTGGTCGCGGCGTCGCGGACGGTGATCCCCAGCGCCGCCCGCTGGGCGTCGGTGACTCATCACAGGCAAGATGCCTGTGCCACAAAAGGGCCTGGACCCGCCGGACGACCTCGCGGATCAGCCGGTCATAGTCGCCCCGCCGGTCCTCCTTGGGTTCGTGACGGAATCCGCGGGGGTTGTTCCGAGCCCCAAGCGCCAGCGCGGGGTCTTCGTGGGTGAACCGTTGGCGATCAAACCCACTCGCTTGCGCTCGGGGCTCGGATCGAGTGCTCATCGTCGCCGCCGCGGGCTGCTCCGCGACGCCGGCTGCGCGTCTTCTCGCAGCGACACGCTGCTTGGGGCGCAACGCTCCGTCAAAACTCGCAGCCCATCTTGACCCAGTAATGCCAATCGTCGACGGCCTGCGTCGTCTGTTCGTCCGTGTCGTCGATCGGTTTCAACTGGGACAGCGGCACGGCCAGACCGTCCTTCCTGTCCCAGCGCATGGTCACGAACATCTCGTGCGCACACTCGTCTTCGCCCGGCATCCCGATGACCTCGACCTCATCCTTGATCCGTAGTGGAGAGATGGCACGCTTGGCGATGCAGGTTGCCGTGAACGGAAACCGGAGTTGGTCTTCCAGGTAGTAGTACCAGCCCATCGCCCGCTCCTCGGCATCGTGGGCATCGACGACGATCTCCATCGAAATGCGATTCTCACGCTCTTCATCACGCTTCGGCTTGGTCTTTGCCATGGAAAACCCCTGACTGGTCAATGGAACCCTGGAGTCGATCGTTACCGTCGATTCTAGCCAGGCCCTTCGTCAAACAGAAGCCTCCAGGTACGGTCGAACAACCTTCTCAACTCGGCATGTGCGCGCATATTCGAGCACCATCTGTGGTCGGGCTCCCCGGTGGCCGCAGTAGGATCGCAGTGCTTCAATGGCGACATCCAGGCCAATCTTGTTGCGGTACTTGAAACAGTCGGCCAGCGTCTTCTCGGGACCGTAGACCCGCACGGAGACATTGTCGATGACGTGCGTGTCGATGCCGGCCTCGAACGCCGCGCTAGAGAATCGGTAGACCTGAAGGGGAGGATATGTGAGCCTTGGTAGGCGCGCGGTGCGCGGGAGGGCGACATGGACCGCATGTGGAACCTGCGTGGTCAGTTCATGGTACGCCAGCGCGGAGATCAGGCAGACCACGCCCCCAAATAGAAATGTTAGCGAGTGGGTTCCATCCAGGCAAGGAGATCGGGTCGAATCCGGCGATTCCGCAGGTCGGGCGTTAAGGCTCGGGTAGTTTTTTGTCCGTCCTGGTCTCGCTCTCACCGGACGCAATCGGCGGGATCAGTCGTCGGTGCTGCGTCATTGGGAGGAAATCGTGAACGTGCTGTAGGGAATCCCGGTGGGAGACCTTGCGCGACGCCCAGTCTGCCCCCAACACCGGCGGACTGGCCTGACCGACCCGCGACCTGCGCTGCCGGGCTACGACCGCGCCGCGGCTTGCACGTCGGCCGATGAACGCATACGCTGGGTTTCACCGTCCGTGAACTGGACGTAAGGATGAACTCATGACCGCACGGAGGTGTGTGATGCCGAGATCGTTGGTCTTGGTCGGTGGAGTGCTCCTGCTGGCTGGTTGTGCCGAGCGCACGGTTGCCCCGTTCGCCGCGATCCAGTCTCGGTTGGACGCCATGCGGTGTTCCGGCCAATCCGCGGCGCCGACTGCGCGCGTGGCGGCATCTACGGCGCGGGCGCTCCCCCGTTGTCCGCTCGACGGCGATGGCTTTGACTCATTCTGCCTCGGCTCCTATCCCAGGCTGAGCGATGGCGGTGGCGGCGCGTTCACATCGCTCTTGGCGACGAGCGAGTCGGCATTCGAAGGGAACGGGCCGGATTCGTGGGAAGACGAGAGGATCGCCGAGGCATCCGGGCGCAGTGGATCCCGGCGCCGCGCTCCGCTGCCGGGCTTTTGGAACACGGTAAAGCGCGACGTCAAGAGCATGCCCGCCGATCTGTGGGAAGACACCAAAGCCGTCTACGGATCGGCGCCGAACCTGATCATTCTGGGCATGACCTACGGCGGGGCGCTGGCGGTGCAGCAGAGCGGCGCTGATGACACGGTGGAGAGGGGCTTCCGCGACCACACGATCTTTTCCAAAGAGGCTCGCGACATTTTCGGAGCGGCGGGCAATCCGGGAACGCACTTTGCCCTGGCCGGCGTGTGGTACCTGCTTGGACAGCAGACGCAGGACGAGAAGACCTACGAGGTTGGGCGGACGCTGTTCAGTGCGCTCATCATCAACGGGCTGTCCACCATGGTGGGACAAGCGGCGTCGTGGGATCATTCGCCCAACGGCGAGTGGGGCACGTTCCCCAGCGGGCACACCTCCAGCACCTTCGCGGTGGCTTCGGTCATGCACGATGCCTACGGGCCTCTGGTCGGTGTTCCCCTTTACGGGTTGGGCGTGCTGGTGGCTATGGAACGTCTCGAGGATGACGAGCACTACTTGTCCGACGTGATCATGGGGGGGGTGATGGGTCTGGTCATCGGACACACGATCGCCGGCGAGCACAAGTTCGAGCTCTTCGGCGGCGAGATTCTGCCCTATGCCGACCCGAACACCGCAAGCAGCGGCATCGCGTGGGTGAAGCACTTCAAGTAGCTGTCAGCTGTCAGCTATCAGCTATCAGCTTGTTGTAGGGGGGCGGTTCTTTAGTAAATGCGAATCGTTGTCAGCGGCGCCTGGTGACCTGGGGTACGGTTCAACGTTCGGTTTCCGCCTTCTTCATGCTGATAGCTGAAAGCTGACAGCTGACAGCTGAAAGCTTCTTCAGGTACCGGATCGATGCCGCCGGGGCTGAAGGGATGACAACGGAGAAGGCGCCGGGCGGCCAACAGACCGCCGCGCCACACCCCGTGCCGCCGAAGGGCGATGACGGCATACTCGCTGCACGTCGGGCAGAACTTGCAGGACCCGATCAACAGAGGGCGCGCACCGAACTGATATGCGCGAATCGCCAGGATGAGAACACCGACAAGCAGGCGGGACAACGGTCCCCACAAGGAGGCCCGGACGATCGACGCCACGTCCGCCCCCATGTGGCTGTTGCCAACACTCATTGGGACGCCTTTCGAGTAGAGATCCGTTCGAGGACCGTTACTTTGCGGCCGGCCCGGTGCTCTTGCCCGTCCTCGGTGGTAACCAATACTTCGATCTTGTGCTCGCCCGGATCAGCGAGGAACAACTGTCCGTTGATGCCGTTGGAAATCGGCACGTCGTTGTCGGTCCACAGGTAATAGGCATCGCGCCGCAGATGGTCGGGCAACGCGACGGAGTAGCTTACCACCAGCGGGGCGATACCGATCGTCGAGCTGAGGCGAACGCGAACCGGGCTGCGTGGTTTTCGACCGGACCTAGTGAGTGTCGTCTCGCGTGGGGAGGCCGAGGGCGCGGTACTGCCAGGTGTCAAGGGGCGCGTGCGCAGCGGGTTGGCCGCGTTGATCGGGCGCCATTGCGTGAAACCCTGTGGCCGGCGGGACGAGGCATCGCCCGACGCCACCTCGGTGTCCGAGGGGGTGTTGCCGGATGTGCGGTATGGACTGCCGGCGGCGGCCACCACGGTGGCTTCGCCAGGGTCGGGCTTCGGTTTCGAGAGCGGTGGGATGGGGACTTGCGTACTGGGGCGGTGGTCCGGCGCAATCCGCTCGACGCCGCTCACTCTGCCGTCGGTGCGGTCCAGAACAGGCATTTGCTTGACCCGCAGCGAAGCCAGTTCCGTCGGCGGCGTCTTGGCTTGTGCCCCGCAGGAACGTGCGAAGAAGGCGGCTGCCAGGCTCGGCGTGCGCTCGTGGCCCTTGTCGCAGAACTCGGCAAAGGTCAGATCAAAGCCCAGGCGGGAATACCACACAGCCGCTTCCTGCGACTCCCGCTGGCAGATGGCGAAGTCATTTTCGGTGTAGAACACGGCGATCTTGTGATCCCGGTAGCGCGGCGTCTTTTTCGGATCCAACAGCGTGGCCGAGAAGTTGGACTGCTTCACCGCCAGACAACTGAAGCGATTCGGATGACGATTGAGCATGTAATGAGCGACGTAGCCGCCGTACGACCAACTCGTCGCCAACACCGCGTTGGGGTCCACGTCCACGGTCTTGAAAACCTCGTCCATGATCGCCAGTGTCACTCGCTCGTCATGCGTAAGTGACGGTGTCACGCGCTTCAGGGGTAGCGGGCCAAGCCAGTAGGGTGCGCGCAGTTCGGGAGCACAGACCACGAACCCGTATCGATCCGCTTCCTGCTGCCACTCGCGACACTGAGAATGGGCGTTGTCAAACGGCCACATGCCGTGAAAGGTCACGACCAGGGGGTGGTCTTGGGTCGTGGCGGCGTGGTCACCCTCGGGCTCGGTGTAGCCTTTGGGCAGGTAAAGCCAATAGCCCGCCCTGGTTTGCGGCTCGTACAGGTGGAATTCCTTTCCCCCCCCGGGGCGTTGCGGCACGGCGCAGCCGGATAGCAACGTCAGCAGCGCCACGATCGGCACCCCGGCTGTCCGAGTTCGCCAGAAAACAACATGTCTTGCGGTTTGAGTCATCCGAGCCCCCGCACACCCTGTCCCCCAAATGCCAAGCGCAGCCCTTACCCTCTATCGGCCAAGACCACCGGTGATCAGTCACTCTGCCCAGGTACCGGGACGCCCGCGCCATCGGCACATTGTAGCGCTCCAGGACCGCGCTGTAAACACACAGGTTACGCCACCAGGGAGGCAAAACGACCATTTGGAGGGCCTGGGCTCAGGGAACGCTTCGTTTTCACGGGCATGGGGAGCTTTACAACCGCTTGGGTTGAGTATAATGGCGCAAGCATGGACCTCGTGAAGCGACAATCCGAGCCGTCAAGGCAGCCTGCCGGTGGTCGTGGCGATGGTGTGCCCAAGCCGGCGCGGCATGGCGCGGCAGTTGTGCTGATGATGCTGGCGCTGGCGGCTCAGGAGTTGTCGGCCCGGCACGCGAACTTCGTGACGTGCGAGGCGGCGTGGGCGGCGGCCCCGGTGGTCGCGGTGGCTATTGCGGCCGATCCGCACGTGGCACGACCCACCGAATTGCCGGGCGATTGCGACTTCATGCAGCGCTTTTTCATCACCAACGAAGTCACCTTTCATCGCGGCCACGTGCTGGCCATCTCCCTTCTCGGCGGCCTCCACGGCCCCTAGCCCCCGCGGCAGAGACATGTGGGATGGGCTTTCCAGCCTGTCGTTTCTGACCTCAACCGTACCGGCCGGCAAACCGGCCCCACAAAGAAGCCGTTGAGAATCGAGATTCATCCGCGATAGCGAGGATATACGATGGGTGCTCAAGAATACGTGGGCAAACTGTTCACCAGGATGTTCGGATCGCGAAACGACCGGCTTATCAAGAAATACGCCCGCTTCGCCGACATTGTCGAGACGCTGGAGCCGGAGCATTCGCAACTGAGTGACGAGCAACTCGCGGGCAAGACCGCCGAGTTGCGGCAACGCCTGAAGGACGGCGAGCCGTCCGAGGCAATCCTCCCCGAGGCATTCGCCATACTGCGCGAGGCTTCACGCCGCATGCAGAAGCATCGCCACTTCCACTGCCAGCTCATCGGTGGCAAGGTGCTCTACGACGGCGCGATCGCGGAGATGCGCACCGGCGAGGGCAAGACCATCGTCTGCCACCTGGCGGCGTACATGAAGGTGTTGCAGGGCAACAAGGTCCACATCGTGACCGTCAACGACTACCTGGTGAAGCGCGACGCGGAGTTCGCCGCGCCGATCTTCGAGAGGCTCGGCTTGACCGTGGGGTACATCCAGGCCCAAATCGATTCCGGCGGGGCGGAAGGCATCCGCCAGGCGGCCTACGCCTGCAACATCACCTATGGAACCAACAGCGAGTTCGGGTTCGATTACCTCCGCGACAACATGAAGCTGCGGGCCGCCGATCAGGTGCAGGGCTCGCTGGACTACGTGATCGTGGACGAGGTGGACTCGATCCTGATCGACGAGGCGCGCACGCCGCTGATCATCTCCGGGCCGGCCCACGACGACGTCACCCGCTACAAGTGGGCCGACAACATCGCCCGCTTGCTCGTGCGCAAGCAGAACAGCGTCAACAGCGCCACGCGAGCCCGTATCGACGAATGGGGCGACACTCCGCCCGAGCAATACACGTTGAATCCGAAATTCGAGGATGGGTACAAGCGCTTCAAAATCGATCCCTATCTGATCACTGAAGAGGAAGCCGAAGCCATCGGACATCAGCAACTCTTCAACGTGCAACTCGAGCGCAAGGCGGCACACCTGACCCACGACGGGGTGGCGCTGGCCCAGGACGAAGCCGGCATCGGCAGCTTCTACATGGGGCAGAACATGGACCGCCCACACCTCATCGAGCAGTCCCTGCGGGCCCACGTGGTCTACGAACGCGACAAAGACTACGTGGTGCAGGACCGCGAGGTGGTCATCGTGGACGAGTTCACCGGGCGGTTGATGATCGGGCGCCAGTGGTCCGACGGGCTGCACCAGGCCGTCGAGGCCAAGGAGGGCGTGCCCGTCAAGGAGGAAACCCAGACCCTGGCCACCATCACCATCCAGAACTACTTCAAGCTCTACAAGTCCCTGGCCGGGATGACGGGGACGGCGCTGACCGAAGCCACCGAGTTCGCCAAGATCTACAAGCTCGACGTGGTGGAGATCCCGACGAACCGCCCGGTCAACCGCAACGACCACAACGACAAGGTCTGTCGCAGTACGCAGCAGAAGTATCAGTACCTTGTGGAGGAAGTCCACGAGGTGCACCGCCGCGGGCGCCCGGCGGACCCGTTCGTGCTGGCCGACGTGCTCGGCGCCCTGCGCCAGATCGCGCAACGAATGGAGCGCGACACCACCCGTATCGACGAAGCGCTCCGGCAGTTCAACGCCGCTGAGTACGGCGACCGGAAAGTGATCACGCTGCTGATGGACACCTACGACGAGGAGATGGGCGACCTGGCAATCGGCCGGCCCATCCTGGTCGGCACCACCAGCGTGGAGAACTCCGAGAAGCTCTCCAAGCTGCTGGAGAAGAGCTACGGTATCGAGCACGAAGTGCTCAACGCCAAGAACCACGCCCGCGAGGCCGACATTGTGGCCAAGGCGGGTCACCGCACCATCCCCACGCGCGGGGCCAACCCGATCCCGCTGGGCAACGTGACCATCGCCACGAACATGGCCGGTCGCGGCACGGACATCAAGCTGGAAGAGGGCGTGGTCTACCCCACATGCAAGGTCACCGAGAGCGGCGATCGCGTCAGCGACGGCAATGGAAACGGGTCGGCATCGGGCGGTAACGGGGATGCCGCGGTGGCCCTCTACCCGCCCGGTTCGACGAAGTGTTGCATTGTCTGCGAAGAGTACGACGCGGCGACGCGTTGCGCGCATTGCTTCAAACCCAAGCTGGATGCGCGCTTCCCCGAGTTGGGTCGAAAGGTGTGTACGGTCAACGCCCCGTGCGGTCTGCATATCATCGGCACCGAGCGCCACGAGGCGCGCCGCATCGATAACCAGCTTCGCGGGCGGAGCGGGCGGCAGGGCGACCCGGGCTCGTCGCGGTTTTTCCTGTCGCTGCAGGACGACCTGCTGAAGCTGTTCATGCCCGACTGGATGCTGAAGTGGATGGAGAAGCTGGGGTTCACCGACGCCACCAGTCTGGAAGACAAGCGTCTGTCCAAGGGCATCGAACGGGCCCAGAAGAAGGTCGAAGAGCGTAACTACTCCACGCGGAAGCACCTGCTGGAGTGGGACGAGCCCATGGACTACCAGCGCAAGAACTTCTACACGAGCCGCCAGAAAATCCTCGAAGGCATCGAACTGCGCCAACTGATCCTCGACACGATCGACGACGCGATCGACGACGCGGTGCGCCAGTTCCTTGCCGGAAACTACGTGGCCACCTGCATTGCCCGTTGGTGCAAGACGAACCTGGATTTGAATGTTCCCGAAACCAAGCTCGAAGATGACGACTTCGATTCGCTCGGGGACGTCATCCGCCGGCAGGGCAGGGACGACGCCCGCGAGTTGATTACGACCTCGCTGGGTGAATACATTGACGAGGAGTCCCCGCCGTCGGAATGGGACGTGGGCGGTTTGCTGATGTGGGCCCAGCGAGCCTACGCATTCAACGCCACTCAGAACCAGCTACGCAAGATGGAGCGCGACCAGATCGAGGAGGCGTTGATCGAGGCGGCGGAGAAGCACTACAACGAAGTGCCGCTCGATGGGGTGGCGGTTTACCTCGACGCCAACTACCGCAAGTCGGCGTTGACCGAGTGGGCACGGGGCAAATTCAACATCGACATCAAGACCGAGGACGTTCACAACCTGGCGGCCGACGAGATCAGTGACCTGCTCAAGAAACATGTGCGCGAGGCGTACCTGCAGCGCGAGATCCGCTATCCCGTGGAAGTGTGCGTCGAGCGGGCCTTCCAGGGCGCCGGGAGCGATAGCGCTTTTGTGGCCGAGGCCGTCGTCCACTGGGCCAACGCCAAGTTCAATCTCGGCTGGACGCTCGAAGACGTTCAGGGCAAATCGGCGGGCGACGTGTTCGATTCGCTGGTTGCGTTGAACGAAGCGTTCCTCGCCGGAGGGCGCCTGCAGAGCGAATTCGATCAGGCGTTTGCCGGTAAGAACGAAGAGGAAATGATTGCCTGGACCCAGGAACGCGTGGGTCGCGCCTGGGATCAGCCCGGTTTCGACACCTTCACCGGCGACGTCCGCGAGTCGCTGCTCCAGCAAGGCCGCGACATGTTGCGCTGGGAGCTTACGCGACTGGAGCATTACGTCCTGCTGCGGATTTACGACCAGGCATGGAAGGACCACCTGCTGGAGATGGATCACCTCAAGCACGCCATCATGCAGCGCCCCATGGGCGGCGACCAGCAACATCCGCAAAGCCAATACGCCATCGAAGGTCGCGACCTGTTCAACGAGATGTGGTCGCGGACTAACGAGCGGGTGACCGACATGATCTTCAAAGTGAAGATGACCGGCGAAGGGGCGGACCAGGCCGCCTCGGCGCACCAGGTGTCCCTCTCGCATCGCGACGCCACCGGCGCGGGCTTCACCGCGGCAGCCGCGGCCCGCGACCAAGCCGCCGCCATGCGCGCCCAGGGCGTCGAGCAAAAAGTCGAGACCATCCGTCGCGAGAAACCCAAGGTCGGCCGCAACGATCCCTGTCCCTGCGGCAGCGGCAAGAAGTTCAAAAGCTGCTGCGGTCGGCAGTAACCTGATTAACTCTACGCGAGGCGCTTGGGGCCGACGCTCTTTCGCCACCCTCGCAGATTCCTCGTGTCAATCAGTGTCTAGCTTGACACCGGCTTCGTCCGGTGTCAGTGTCAGAATCATACTTACGCAGAACTGCTCCTGTCGATCGAGAGCGTCGCTGGCGATCCGCCAGACCAGATCCTGTCGCTCCGAGTGTTTGAGTTGCTCGAAACTCCGAGACAATACGATGAACCGATAAAGTTTCGTCTGGGGGACACCCTCGACGTCCAAGTCAAAAGGGTCAATGCCGGCCACTTTCAACCCGTTACTCAGGGCATTGGTCAACTTCTCCACGAATGGTGGTGACGAACTCAACTTAGACATGACTTCAGTTCCTTTACCTGCCCGAGAAACGTGTTCGCGTCCCCTATACTGTAGCTTCGAGTCGCGTACCGCCCATAAACAGCCCAGGTTTCACAGACCTGCTTGAGGGACTGTGACAACCGATTGCTCCCACGCTGCTCCCAGGCCTCAAGCCGCTCCCAGACTTCGGGCAACCGGTCGAGCAATTCGTCCAGGTCATGTTGACGATAGCAGAGGAACCAGAGCGGTTTTCTGTCATCTGCCAGGTCTGCGGAGTTTCGGGTCGACTGGAGCCAACGGTGCTTCTCGAGAAGCCGGGCTTTCAAGAAACATTCAACCACATAGCCGCCCAGGTAGATCGCGCCGTTGGCCCGAGCATTGCTCCCAGAGCCAGCGAGGTACTTGGCGTCGTCATATCGGCGATCGGCGACGGTTCGTAGCTGACTCGGTCTCAGCCACATCCGCGCAAAGACCAACTCCTTCCTGGTACTCTTACGAACCATCGCGTGTTATCCCAACCGATCTGTTCGGAGTCGTCAAGATGTCGCCCGGGGGCGGTGGGCGATGCCCACCCTACAATTGCGCCGGCCGTTTCTGATTCGCGCTATGCAAGGCGTTTTGGGCCGGCGGCTTTGATCTCGTCGGGGCAGCCGCTGGCGAAGAGCTTGAAGTTCTCGATGTACCGCGCCGCCAGGGCGTCGTACTTCTTCCAGTACTCGTCCTTGTTACCCCACGACTCGGATGGCTCGAGCACATCCTCGGGCACGTCGGGGCAGCTCAGCGGAACCTCGAAGCCGAACAGCTTGTCCTGGCGGTACTTCACGTCGCTCAGCCGCCCGTCCAACGCCGCGTTGAGCAGGTTGCGCGTGTGACGAATGCTGATCCGCTTGCCCACGCCGAAGCGCCCGCCGACCCAGCCGGTGTTCACCAGCCAACAGCGGGCCCCGTGCTTGGCCATCTTGTCCTTGAGCAGGTTGGCGTACTTGAACGGGTGGTGCACCATGAACGGCGCCCCGAAGCAGGCGCTAAACGTGATCTCCGGCTCGATGCCCAGGCCGATCTCCGTCCCGGCGATCTTCGACGTATACCCGCTGATGAAGTGATACATGGCCTGCTCGGCGTTGAGCCGGGCGATCGGCGGCAACACGCCCGAGGCGTCGCAAGTGAGGAAGATGATGTTCTTGGGGTGCGTGCGCGTCATCATCTCGGGCACCACGTTGGGGATGAACTCCAGCGGATACGATGCCCGCGTGTTCTCGGTCAGCATGTCTTCGTCCAGGTCGATCCGCCGCGAGGTCGGGTCGTAGACGACGTTCTCCAGGATGGTGCCGAACCGGCGGGTGCAGGCGTAGATCTGCGGTTCGTGCTCGGCTGACAGGCGGATCACCTTCGCGTAGCAGCCGCCTTCGAAGTTGAACACGCCCTCGTCGCTCCAACCGTGCTCGTCGTCACCGATGAGCGCCCGCTTGGGGTCGGCTGACAGCGTGGTCTTGCCCGTCCCGCTCAGCCCGAAGAACAAGGCGACGTCCCCGCCGGCGCCGACGTTGGCCGAGCAGTGCATCGCCAGCACCCCCTTGCGGGGCAGCAGGAAATTCAGCACGGTGAAGATGGTCTTCTTGATCTCGCCGCCGTAGCTCGAATCGGCGATGATCGCCAGCCGCTTGTCGAAGTTGATCATGATCGCGGTCTCGCTGCGCGTGCCGTCGATCCGGGGATCGGCCTTGAACGACGGCGAGGCGATCAGCGTGAACTCCGGCACGTGTTTCTTGAGTTCGTCCTGGCTGTCGATGTTGACGAGCATGTTGCGGGCGAAGAGACTCTGCCAAGCCTTGTCTGCGATGACGCGCACCGGCATCCGGTAGTTGGGGTCCGCCCCGGCGTAACAGTCCTGCACGAACAGTTCTTCGCCCTGCAGGAACGCCTGCAAGCGACCGAGCATCCCGTTGAATTGCTCGGGGCTGCAGGGGCGGTTGTATTGCCCCCACCAGATTTCGTCTTCGGTCGAGTGTTCGCGGACGATGAACTTGTCCGCCGCCGCGCGGGCGGTGTGCTTGCCGGTGGTCACCAGAAGCGGCCCCCCGTAGACCATGTGGCCTTCGCCGCGGAAGACGGCCTCTTCGTACAACGCCGCCGTGGGCAGGTTCCAGAACACCCGGTCCAGGTGGATCAGACCGTGGTTCTTCAGCTTGTAGTCGCTGGCCAGATCGCCGGCCTGCTTGACGGCCGGAGTGTCGAATTCCAGATACTTCGTCATATCCAGTTCCTCATGGAAGCCCTCAGCCTTCGCCTCTCGAGGCTCGGTGCTCAGGGCTCCTCTTTCTTATGTCCAATCTCTCACCAGTTTTCGATCACCGATGTACAGCTCGTTGGGCGAGTTCGGATCGAGGGCCCACTTGATCCGCTCGATGCCCTCGATAATGTCCTTGACGGACCCGCAGGTGGACAGCCGCAGGTAGCCCTCCATCCCGAATTCGATGCCCGGTACGGCAAGCACCCGCACCTTGTCCAGTAGGAGCCGGGCGATCTTGGTCGAGTCCTTGCCGTACGTGCTGAAGTCCGCGAAGCAGTAGAACGCCCCGTCCGGCGGGGTCGCCTTCACCCCGTCGAATGCGTTGAGGCGCTCCATCATCACGTTGCGGTTGTTCTCCAACGTCAAACGCAAGCCCTCGACACTGGACTGCACGCCGTTGATGGCCCCCACCGCCGCCATCTGCAGCACCGCGGAAGGACCTGAGGTCTGATGGCTTTGGATGTTGGTCATCACGTCGATGAGCTTCTTGTTGGCCACCGCCCAGCCGACGCGAAATCCGGTCATCGCGTACTGCTTGGAAACGCCGTTGATCACGATCAGCTTGGAGTTCTCGCTGGTGTCCTTGGCGTAGTTGTAGCAGTTGATCGGTTTGCGGTTGTCGAAGATCAGGCGGTGGTAGATGTCGTCCATGATCAGGTAGATTCCGCGTTTCTCGCAGAATCCCACGATGTCGGCGATGAACGGCTCGGAGTACATTGCCCCGGAGGGGTTGTTCGGGCTGTTGATGATGACCGCCTTGGTGTACGAGGTCACCCGCTCCTCGATATCCTGCAGACGCGGGTAGAACGTGCCGTCCTCGGACTTCACCGGTACGGGGATGGCCCCACACAACTTGACCATTTCCGGGTAGCTCACCCAGTAGGGCGCCGGGAAGATCACCTCTTCCTGGGGGTTCAGAACGGCCTGCAGGGCGACCATGATGGCTTGCTTGGCCCCGCCCGAGGCCATCACGTTTTCCGGGTCCACCTTGCGGTTGTAGAACTCCTCGGTGTAGCGGATGATGGCTTGTTTGAGGGCGGGAATCCCGTCCGCGGGGGTGTAGCGGACTTCGCCACTGTTGAGCAGCCCCGCAGCGGCGACGAGGGCGTCCATGGGGGGCTTGCTCTTTGGCTCGCCCCCACCCAGGTGGATGACCGGCTCGCCCTTCGCCCGCAGGATCGCCGCGGTCTCGTTGAGCTTGAGGGTTGCCGACTCACCGATCTCTCTGGCTATCAGGCTGATACTCATCGCTATTCCTCTGCTGTTGTAGGGGCTTTGCGCTACCGCCGCGTAGGTAGCGGGACCAGCGTAACCGACGCACCCGCCGAACGCCAGCAATTCCCGTGCCTTGGTGCCGGAAAGCGTTGACTCTGTCGGCACCGCGTCCGCGGGGAAGGTGCCCTCTCGACGGTGGGCTGGTGCCCGTCCAGTCCTCAGTCCGGTGCGTGATTCCGCGCCGTGCGCCCGGCGCTGGGTGCCTCCCCCCGTTACGGCAATACTGATCTGCTGATTGCGTTTGTCCTTTCGTTGGACCGCCTCACCGCAAGTTTTCGGCGCTGGTGGTGCTGAACCCAGTGAGTGGTAATCTACAGCGCGCACGGGTGCGGGTGCCCCATCCCTTGCGCCAAGGGTGGAAAACGGGCGGCGCCTGAGACGATCCATGTCGAACCGTCGAGACGAAGATTTGTTGCAGGATGCCGGTGGCGGCGACCGGGAGGCCTTTGGCGTCCTGGTTGAGCGGCACCACCGGGCGGTCATGCAGTTCGTGCATCGTTTCCTCGGGGATATCGGACGCGACACAGCCGAGGACTTGGCCCAGGACGTGTTCCTCAAAGCCTGGAAAGCGGCATCCTCGTTTGAGCCGCGTGCGCAGGCCATAACTTGGCTGCTGCGCATTGCTACCAACACCTGCCTGAACTACCGGCGGGGCAAACGCCTCCGCCGGGCCGTTTCACTGGACGCAAACACTGAGGCGGACATCCCCGATCGGCAGGCGGGGCCCGCAGCCGCCTCGCAGGCCCGGGAGCAAGCCGACCGCGTCCGGCGGGCAATCGCGGAGCTTCCCCCGAATCAACGGGCGGCAATTGTCCTACGACACTTTCACGGGCTTTCGTACGCGGAGATTTCGGACGTTCTCGATGTGTCCGTTTCCGCGGTCGAGTCATTACTGTTCCGGGCCAGAAGGACGCTGCGGGTCGCTCTGGCCGAAAATGAAACAGCCCCGCAAGTTTTGCCCGGGCTGGGTGCTGAATCACTTTGAGAGGAGACGGTGGTCCCCGATGCGATGCCGCAAAGCGAAAAAGTGGATTTCAGCGAGCCTGGACGGCGAGTTGGACGGGGCCCGCAACCAGGCCGTTCAAGCACACCTGGCTGCGTGTCCCGAGTGTAGGGCATTTGCCGCCGACTTGGCCGGGCTCACCGAGGGGCTCGATCTGTTAACGGTCCCCGAGCCGCGTTGGGGCTTTACCGGTCGAACGATGGCCCGCCTGGCGAATCCGCAGTCCCGCGAAACGGCCTCCCGCGGTTGGCTGGACTTCCTGCGACCGGCCCCCCTGGGGGTGGGCGCGGCCGCGTTCGGATTCGGGGTTTTCCTGGTAATAATGGCGAACGGTGAGCAAGAGGCCCCAGGCGCGGAGCGCGACACCATCGTGGCTTTGGCAGACGACGGTACGGTCGCCGCGCTTTTGAATGATGCCATTGAAGAACGACTCTTGGCCTTGCTGCCCGATGCGGAGGAGTAAGCCATGTCCTGGTTGCGGCGTAAGTCGATGTGGTTGCTGCTGATTGCCTCGCTGGCGTTTAACCTCGGCGTGGGAACAACGTTTGGGGTGCGCACGTATCGGAATTACTGTGACTTTTGCGAACGCGGTGGTGGACGGGCGCATACCGACCTGCTCGACGAACTCGACCTGACCCCCGACCAAGTGGAGCGGACGGAGGCGCTCAGGGAACAGATGATCGAAGGCGTGCACGACCTGCGTCGCGAACTCCGCAAGGAGCACGAGGTGCTCGCTGAGTTGATGGCTGCTCCCCGACCCGACCGCGAGGCCGTCACGGCGCAACTGGGCAGGGTCTCCGCGTTGCACGCCCAAAAACAACAGCGGGTCGTCGAGCATTTCCTGGATATCAAACAACTCCTGGATGAGGAACAATGCCAAGCGTTTAACGAAACGATCCGCCGCGTCTTTCCGCGTGGAAGATTCGGTCGACCAAGTTGCGGCGGTCACCGCGGTCCGCATGCTCGTCCGGACCACGGCAAGAGAAGACCGTTTCACGACGAGGAAGGTTAGTTCTACCGAGAAGAGTAGAGCCTATCCCAAAACTGTGGGACAGGCTTTCTAATCTGTCTTGACCGGCTGGAAAGCCGGTCCCACAAGGGTTTTGGAATAGGCTCTAATAAGGAGACGTGATGATGACCAGAATTGTGCGAAATGTTGTAGTGTCCGCGTTTGCTCTGACGCTCGCGTGGGCGAGTACGGCCCTTGCCGCCGACAAGGTGGACATGCCCGTTCCCGAGGCCAAGCAAACCCGGTTGCTGGAGAGATTCGGTGACCAGGGCATCGACGCCGATAGTGACGGCACGCTGACCCGCGACGAAGTGCGCGCCTTCTTCGCCGACCGGCGCCCGGAGGGCATGGCCGGCAAACACGGCAGGCACGGCTGCAGGGGCTGCGAGCATCACGGCGAGAAAGGTCGCGGGTGCCACGATATGAAAGGCGAAGGACGCGGACCCATGGGCCGCATCGGTAGGGCACTCGAGCGCCTGGAGAGGCTCAGCGCCGAAACACCATGCGCCGAGTTCGACTTGGCCAGGTTCCCGGAGGCTGATCTGGATAGCGATGGCGAACTCAGCGCCGGCGAGTGGAGCACCTTCGCCGAACAAACTTGCACGGAGATGCTCGCTCGTCTGGCCGCACGCCGGCCTGACGTGGACACTGATGGAGACGGCACGCTCAACGAGACGGAACTGACCGCGCTCAAAACCACCATCCGCGAACATGCCCTGACCAGGCACCCCGACGCCGACACGGACGGCGACGGCGTGTTGTCCGAGGCGGAGTTCGAAGTCTTCAAGGCGAGCCGCAGGGAAGCGCACCGTGCGCGGATGCTGGAACACCATCCTGAGGCCGACCTCGATGGTGACGGAACCTTGAGCGACCAGGAGATGCGGAAGTTTCGGGGCAACCAGCGCGGGCACGGGCACCACGGTGCACGAGGTGAGCGCCGTCACGGCGGAGACAAGCCGTGCGGCGGCGGCTGTGGGTGCGGCGGCGGCTGTGGGTGTGGCGGCGGCTGTGGGTGTGGCGGTGGCTGTGGGTGTGGCGGTTCAGGGAGATAGTGACAGCCCACCGCCGACCTTGTTTTCCGAACTTCACCTTCACCACCCGGGCATCGGGTCATTTGGGAACCCGATGCCCGGGTTCGTGTATGGAAGGACATCCCTGTGCGGTCGGGTGGTATGGCCAAACGTGTCCGGTGGTGGGTTGTCGCAGGGCGCCCCTCCCTTGTCGATGGAGGTGTCGGCGTAGGGCTAAGCGGGGATTACGAGGATGGTGCGGCAGTTTGGGCAGCCGTACTGTCGGCCGACGGCGTCGAAAGGAACCTGCATGGCCCCGCCACAGCGCGTGCAGTAGATCACTCGCTGCCCCGGCCCGACGCCTGCCCGTTCCGGTCCATCGGCCCTCTCCTCCCGCGGCGCCGGCGAGGGAGAGGGGAACGAACCGACCACACCGTGGTGGGCGGGCATCAGACCCAACGGTCCGCGCTCACGGAGTTGAGACATGAGCCGCGCGTTCGCTTCGCGGACGATCCCGGGGATGAGAAACAGATCGATCAGCCAACCGATTCCCCCCAGGCCCGCGGTGAACAGCCACAGCAACCCGGTGCCAACCCGGCCGCAATAAAACCGGTGGATACCGAGCAGCCCCAGCGGGGGGAGCCACAGCAAGTATGCAATACCTATCGCTTTCACGGCTTCGGACCTCCGACCGCCTCGTCGGCCCAAGGCGGACCCATCGGGGTATTCGAGCAACTCCGGACGATATTCGCAAGCGTCGCCGCTCGGTGGTGACTGCACGCCACGACCGGGTGGAATCTTCCCGGACCTTCTGCTAGAATGTGCCGCCCGTGTCGTGACAGCAGCGTGCTCCGCACTCCGCCGGGGGGGGCAATCGTTGCCGGCGCGCATCGTGATTCGTGTCGCATTCGAGGACAGGGGACCGTACTTATGCAATGCAACTGCGAAGACGTCGAACAGATTTCCATCTTTCTCGAAAACCGGGCCGGGGTGGTCGCCGATTTATGCGCTCATCTGACCGAAGCCAACATCAGTATCCGGGCGATCGCGGTGCTGGACACCATCGACATCGGAACCGTGCGGATGGTGGTCGACAAGCCGGAAGAGGCCAAGGAAGTCCTTTCGGCAGCGGGAGCCGCCTATGTTACGGTCAGATGTCTGGCCGTCGAGGTTCCGGACCGCCCGGGCGGCTTCGCCACCGCAGCCAACAAGCTCTCACTAGCCGGCATCAACATCGAGTACATCTATGCCAGCGCCCTGCCCGGGGCCAACAAGGCCATGGGCATCTTCCGCGTTTCGGACCTGCAGCGCGCCCTGACGCTCGACTACAGCGTTTGAGACACAACACACGACCGGGACCGGCCGCTGACGTCGTTCCGAACAGCCCTACGTCTTCACTAACTTGAGCAGGTTTTTGGGTACCTTGTAGCACCCGCCTTCAAGGGTGATATTCACCCCGGCGGCTTCGAGATGATTGAGATACCTAAAGACGGTGCGCCGTGAACAGCGCAGGCTCCTGACCATCTGGCGAATGGTCACGCCTTTGGTCATCAAGCCGATCATTTTGAGTTGCCGACCGTAGATGGACCGATCACCCTGCAGGGATTTCACCAGGGTTGCGGCGGCCTTCTGCGTGCGGGTGTCGCCGGCGTACAGCTTGCGAGACAGCGCGTATTGCAGGGCTGCATGAACCGCAAAAGTCTCCGCGAAGTCGGATCGATTCCTTATGTTCGCTGCCATGGGTCTCGTCACTCCCGGGTAATGGAAAGCCCACTTACTCTGAAACACCCCCAACCATCCGATCCGGCCCTATGCCAAATCGTGACACTTCCGGTAATCTACACGCCAACGGGCGCACACACAAGTCCCCCGACGACGAGATTCTGACCTATACTCAGAACTTCACCTTCAGAATCGGCTTGAAAACCAGGGCGGAGACGATGGACACCACCAGAAACCACAGCAGCCACCAGTCGGCAGCCGCATACCACCCGTCGTGCTCCGGATGCGGTGCCAGTCGGATCGACCGCACCAGCGAAGAAGACGCGAACGGTATCTCGGCCGGGTAGAGCAGGTTGTCGAGAAACCCGCTTCCCGATCGCACCGGACACACCCGGTCACCTTTCCTTCCCACCGTAAGAACCTTAGTGAACGTCTCGTGCCCGTTGGTGATTTCGATGATGTGAATGCCCTCGGCTTCGGTCCGGATATGCCAGGAGACCGAGCAATCCGAAATGGCTCGGACCCGGTCGTGCGCCGTGAAACTTTCGTGCTCCGGGATTCGCAGATTGAAGCTGGACCGCTCGGCGTCCTCGGACAGGACGGCGGTCAGCACCACCTCTTCGCCGACTTCCAACGGACGCCATTGATAGCGCAGGCCCATCTGGGTCGCCGTCAGCACGAACGGAACGAACATCACCAACACCGGTATCAGCATGTGGTATTGGAGACGCAGCGCGGCCCAGATCACCCGGCGTTGGGCGGAAAACATCACGCGCAGCTCGTCCTTGAACAGCTTGATCGAGAGCAGGTTCGCCTTGATCTCGTCCTTGATTCGCCCGATGGCCGCCTGGTTCGACGCATACTTCACCACGAGAAGCGCCACGATTCCCACCACGCTGGAGAGCAGCGTCAGCGAGAACCAGTGCGGCAGTACATTGAGCGGCGCGTAGATCACGTCGAACAGCGCCGTCAGAATGCCATTTAGTATTCCCATCGTCGCGACGTTCCCGCTACCAGAAGCGCGAGCCTTGCCCCCAGTGGACCTCGCCCGCCACGCCAAGCGTTTTGGCGAACAGTGCCCGCGCTACTCGATGTATCCCAAACCGCGAAGCCGTTCGGTGATCTCCTCGTCGGTCTCCGCAGACTCCAGGTTGCCAAGTTCCTTCTCGATGATGTGGACGATGAACTCCTCCGGAGAAGAGTAGCCCGCCACCTTCGACACTTTCTTCACCCGATCATACAGGTCGGAATCCAGCTTGATCTTGGCCACTTCAACGCGCTCCTTGGTCTGTCTTCGGCCGGTCCGGCGGGACCAGCACGCTCGAACCCTCCATCGTCTCCGGTATCGGCAGGCCGAACTTGGCGAGGATGGTCGGGGCGATGTCGATCAGCGAGTGTTCGCCCTCGCGGATCTTGCGATTCGATAGCAAAATGCCGGGGACCAAGTCCGTCGCAATGCAATGGTCGGCGCACCAAGCGTCGGTGTTGTTTTCCAAAATTTTCTGGGGCACGCCCCCCAGCACCGTGCCCCAACTGACCCGGTACCCCCGGTTGTAACCGATCTGCAAGTCGGGCGCCAGGTACACGTAAGGCCCCGAGTACACCCGGTCGCTCTGATAAACCTCTTTGATCGGATGCTGCCCGGTCTTGGGATCGACTTCCGCCAGCAGCCCCTCGGTGATCTCGTCCAGCAACGCCTGCTTGTCGGCCGGATCGACGATGCCGGTCCTCTCCCGTCCCTTCAGGTTCACGTACAACCCGTTGATGCAGAGGCCGTAGGCCCGCGACCGCTCGAAGTCGATGTTCAGCGGCATGTCATACGCCTGATCATACTTACGCGACAGGTAGCCGTACTTCAGCAACCAGGCGTTCAGATTAAAGCCGCGGGTGAAGGTCTCGAACCCGTGGTCGCTGAGTACGATCACCGTCGCCTCCCCAAAGCGGTCCAGTACCTTGCCCAAGGCCCGGTCCGCATCCTCGTACACCCGCTCCATCTCGTGAGCATATTGCTCCTGCTCCTCGGAGGTCAAGGCCGGATGGTCCACCGTACGGGCACCCCAGAACATGTGCCCGATCATGTCCGTGCTGCCGAAGTAGAAGAACATCATGCCCGAAGTAAAGTTGTCCAGCGCGAAATCGAGCAGCCGCATCCGCTCCTGATACACCAGGTCAGCCTGATCGAGGAACTGCGAGCGGCTCAGCACCTTGTTCTTCAACCCCTGGGTTTCCTCCGGCAGACCCTGGGTGTAGTAACGCCCAACTCCCGCAGCCACCTCGGCGGCGAAGCCGTCCGGCTTGGACACCGGAGCGCCCTTGTCCAACGGGTCGAAGTTGAACGGGGTGACGTAGAGCTTGACGTGAGGATGCACTTCCCTGAGGAAGAGCCGGCACTCGGCCTTGATCGAGGCCAGGTAGGGGATCATCTCGAACTCGATGGGGCACCAATCGCTCCATTCGCCCTCGCGCAGCATGAGCACCTGATCCTGCCAGATGATCCGCGCCACCGGCTCATCCGGATCGCGCCACAGCGTAAACGGGACCTCGACCGCCTTCTTTTGCTCCTTTTCGTCAGCCTTGTAGACGTTCCTCGGACCGTGGAAGACCGACTGAACCGTCCCCTTCCTGATGTAGATCGAGTATTGGTTGCCGCCGCCGGAGACCCTGCGGCGTTTCTCAACCGGGTCACTGGTGTAGTACGAGAACATGCCGTTGGTTTGCTTCAAGTCCGGCGTGCCCATGTCCGTGAGGCAGTAGTACGCCGCGCCCTTGGAGTCCTGGGCGGGGTAGTTGGCCGGCATGCGGTAAATCCACGTGGGAATCCCGCCCTCCGTGAGATACTCCCAGAACGGCTTCCCGTGACGCAGCAACCGCTCCTCCCCCGGTCGCAAAGGTATCCGATAACCGAAGCATTGTATCTCCCATCGATCCGGCGTGGAATCGGCGTGCGAGGGATACAGCCGGATGGGAGAAGGGTAATCATCGTCCGGTGCGGGATCGCGGTGAATGAAATCGAAGATACCGTGCCCGCCGGGGTTCAAGCCGGTGATCACCGACGACCACGCCACCGGGCTTTGTGGCGGCGTCGAGGTTTGTAGCGAGCAGAACCCGCCTTCTTCCCACAGACGGGTGAAGTTCGGTAGACGTCCGGCGGTCATCATCTCCTGCGTCAGCCGGGGGTCCATGCCGTCGAACCCCAGCACGATAAGGCGCTTGCCGTCGGATTCGTCCTGTTGTTGTCCACACGACGGCAGAAACCCCAGAAGCGCCGCGACGACCGCCACCAATGCTACCACGCGCCCCGTAGCGGCGGATGTCCCACCGAACCGCGACCGTAAGGGAGCGGTTACGTCAATTGCGCGGCGCGTCACCGCCCCCTTACGGTTGCGGTTCGGATTGGGTCTGCGGGGACCACGAAATCGTAGGATCGAAAACCGCACTAGCCCCCTCCCGAAGTCGCTACGGCCTCAGCGGGCTTTGCCTTGCCGTTGAATCGGACACCATGGTCGCCCACCTTCACGGGGCGACCGTCCATGAAGCCCGGCGTGTTCACACCGAACAGCTCCAGTGTCGTCGGCCCCAGGTCCATGATCCGCGGATTGTCGCAATCCATGTCGCGGTTGCAAAAGAACAACCCCGGCACGAGCCGCGGGTCCACGCAATGGTCGGCGCTCCAGGCCTTGGTGTTGTCGCTGAAGACCGAGTCGGTGATGTCGCCGATCGCGGACTCCCATGACACGCGATAGCCTTCGTTATAGCCGACCATCAAATCCTGCGCTTCGCCCTTGTAGGGGCCTTGGTAGCATTTGAGACTGTTGTACACCTTCGTGATGGCGACCTCGCCGGTCTTTGGATCGGTCAGCCCTTCGAGTTTCTCGCAAAGCTCGTCACGGAGTCGGTCGGCCTCGTCGCCGGGTTCGACGATACCCTTTGCTTCCCTCCCCTTGATGTTCAAGTAGATCCCCGCCAGGCCCCCGCCGTACGCCCGCGTCCGGGACCAGTCCACGTTGGCCAGGTACTTCGCGCCCGGCTTGGCGTCGGGTTTAAGGGCCATGTAGCCGTTTTCAATCAGCCATCGATTGATATCCACCCCGCGCCGGAACGACACCGCCCCGTGATCGGACAGCACCATGAGTACCGTGTGGCGGTCGTCGCACTTGGCCATCATCCGCCCGATCATCTCGTCGATACGGGCGTAATGGTCGGGGATGGTGTTGGCCAGCTTCTCGTCGCCGAATCCGTCCCGGGCGGGGTGTTTGGGGTCGAGGTAGCGCCAGTATTGATGATTCACGCGGTCGGTACTGTCGAACACGCACACGATCAACCCGTACCTCACCTTGTCCAGGGCATCGACGAGCATCTTCTCGCGCTCGGCGTCCGCTTCCAGGCACTGGTGCAGGAAACCGGGGTCCTCCAGGATTCTCTCGTTGTGCGCCCAGGTGTCCTCGGCGAACCCCAAGGTGGCGAAAGGTCCCTGGCTCTTGGACAGATACATGCTGAACACCGTGGGGAAGGCGATGGGAAAAGCCGGGCTGGCCGGATCAATCTGGACCGGCGTAACGTACAGCTCGAAGTGAGGCTTGGTGTTGCGCAGTTGGAACTGGCAGATGCCGTGGACCTTCTTGCGAAACCCGCCGTCGAAGCTCACCGAAATCCACGGGCTGTATTCCTTTCGTTCCAAACGGAACGTCGAGTCGCCGACGGAAATCGTCACGCATTCGTCGGCATCGTCGACGTCGACCGAGAACGGGCACTTCAAGGTAACCGTGCTGCCGTTGTTTTGGATTTGCGGGCCCACCAGTTCGGACGAGATGCGGTTGCCCTCGCGGGTCACGCGAATCTGCTCCCCACCTTCGTACACGCTCTCCTCGCGGGGTTGTGTGCTGTAATAGGAGAACGTGCCCTGGCTGCCGCGCAGGTCCGGCACGCACATGGACGACAGCAGCACGCCGCGGAATTTCTCCGGCGGAAAGGTCATCGGCACCCGGATGATGCTGCTGAATATCCCGTGTTCGCCCAGCACGTTCCAGAACGGTTTGCCCTTGCGCAGCAATCGTATCGACGGTTTCCTTCCGCCCGAGATGTGCACCGAAGACAGCGCGGGCAGGTAGGTGCGCTTGTCGCGCGTCAGGAAGTCGAAGACGTTGTGCTTGCCCGGGTTTGATCCGGTCAGAAACGACGCCCACGCCACCGGTGTCAAAGCCGGCAGAGTGGTGCCCAGGCGCCGGTAGCAGCCTTTCCCGCGCAGGCGCGACAGGTTGGGCAACCGACCGTCTGCCATGTACTGCTCCACCAGCGCGGGGTCCATGCCGTCGAGTCCGATGATCACCACCCGTCGGACCCGCGCACGGGCATGTGCCCGGCGACCCTTGTAGGCACGAAGGCACCAGCGAATCGGCCAGGTGAACAGCATCAGCACCGCCGACGCCATGGCGAGGACGATGACGAAAGCCGATGACAAAACGGCAAACCCCGCCCCGGGACCGATGTATGCCTGCACGGGCGCCGCCAACAGCAGCACCGTGACACCCGCCAGAGGAAGGATTTTACGAGTCTTCAACGAGAGCATTAGTTCTTGCCCCTAATCTATCGGCTAAACATGGTAATCCCATCGCCCGACATCCGCAATGTCCCGCCACGCCGATTTGTGCGCGACGGTCACATCGGGCTTGTCTGATGGCGAGTACCAAACTGACCGATTATGATATCAAGACGTTCGACGCGAGGGTTACGGGGCCTCTCAGACGTTGGCGAGGGCAACGAGTGGTAAACCAACCTATGTATCTGTGCCGTTTTCTCCCGCACAACGCCGAGACGGTGGCCGCCTGGGTCGCGGACGACCGCGAGCTGTTCTGGGTGGCCCCAAGCACCGAATCCCCACTGACCGCCGGTAAGGTGCTGGCGTGGGCCCAGGGCCGCGGAAACCCGTTCCTGGCGTATGTCGGAGAGGATCGTGCCCCCATCGGCTATGCCGAGTTGAACCCGTTGCGGGGTCGCAAGGACCAGTTGTGGGTCGGTCACGTTGTCCTCGCACCGGCCTCTCGCGGACTGGGCCTGGGCGTATCCATGATGCGTCTGCTCCTGCAGCATGCGTACGACAATCTGCAGGCGAAGCTCGTCTCCCTGGTCGTGTTTCCCAACAACCGCCGTGCGATTCGTTGTTACACGACAGCGGGCTTCAAGTTTCGTGACGAGCAGTACCACAAGTTCGGCCGATTCCAGAAGCCCCACCGCATGCTGCACCTGGTCTCCACGTGTCCTGTCCCCGCAGCGGCGCGTTGATCGCCGCTCGTCGCGCAATTTCTGCCTGATCGATCCAAAAAACTGTTTGGGAATTCCGCAAACGCACAACCACCGGATGATCCGTGTTCCCTCACACCTGAAACTACGGGTAGCCGAGGGCGTTTATGGGTCCACGGGCTCTAAACAGCGCTGGAGAAGTGCCAGTATCGTATCGTATTGGTAATGGCGTTAAAGGCTATCCCAAAACCCTTGTGGGACCGGCTTTCCAGCCGGTCAAGACAAGCTAGAAAGCCTGTCCCACAGTTTCGGGATAGGCTCTAGCTGCTACTATCGCTCGATGACGAAGACGTGTCCGGGTCCCACAACTCGAAGGCGCCGTCGACCAGTCCGGCTACGATGTAATCCACTCCCTGCTCCAGGCTCGCGCCCGAGGCCTCGCGGAAGTCCTTGGCCATGTCGCTATCGCAGCCGCCGCAGACACACGCAGCCGCCGCTACCAGGACGACCGTCCACACTGAGGTTCCGCCTTTCCTACGCCTGTGCATGGTCGTGCTCCTACGTACCTTCGGATTCGGTTCGTTCGCACACGTGCATCCCTCCATTATCGGTCGATAGCCAGGCGCTTCGACACCGGCCCCGCCCCAACGACGCCGCCCAGGAGGGTCGCCGCCACCGGTGGGCGCAAAACCTGCCGATGGTGATGTCTGACGACCCTGCGTTTGTGGCGACCTACGTCTCGCAGGCCGACGGTAGGTGGGGACGCCAGTCGCTATGGAGGGATCGCATGGCCGACGGTCAGCGGGGATGCGGGCCGCTACAGGGGGATCGCATACAGCATCATCCGCCCGGCGGCGATCAACAGGAAGACCGTGAAGACCCCGTGAACGATTCGCACGGGCAGCACGTGCGTCAGGCGGCTCCCGACCCAGCTCCCCACCACCGCGCCGGGGATCAGCATCAGCGCCAGCCGTAACGTGTCCCACAACGGGTGACCATGTCCCGTCACGAGGGCGTAGTTCTTGAAGCTCGCCCCGATGGCGCTCAACGCCACGATTGTGGCGGCGGAGTTTGCAATGGCGTTGCGCAGCGGCACGCCCAACAGACGCCGCTGCAACGGAACCGCGATGAACCCGCCGCCTACGCCGAGCAACCCCCCAAAAAAGCCCGCCGGAACGCCCACGATCCACGCCCCCCGACGGGTCGGTTGCTCGTCGCCGGTCCGGTCGAGGGCCTGCGGTCCCTTTCCCCAGCCCAGTGTCTTGCGAACGTCGTCCACCGCAACGCCGAACAGAAACAGCCCGAACGCCCCTGTAAGATATATGGTGCGGTCGCCGGCGAAAATGGGAAGCTCGCTGGCCAACACGCCGAGGATCACGCAAGCCGCCGCCGTCGGAACCATCTGCCGGACCACGTTGCCCATCACCGCGCGGGCCCGTAGATGTTGGATGGCGGCCGGGGTGCCCACGAAGAAATTGACGATCATCGCCACCGCCTGGTGGAGATGCTGGCGCGGACCGAACAACAACGTCATCAGCGGTATCATGACGACGCTCCCGCCGATGCCCAGCAAACCGCCGGACAGCCCTCCGCCCAACCCGATCAAGAACAACCACACCAGCTCCACGCAAACGTCTCCTGCCAAGGGCGACCGGCGCCAGGCTGTCGGCAGGGGATTCTCATGCCGAACACGGCAACCGGCAACTCTTTGGAGCCACAGTGTTGTGTTCTTGCCCCCGTCACGCAAGCGGAAGTTTTGGGGGCTCGACTTTGACGCGGGGTGAACGTAGAGTATCCTGGTCTATCGAATCGGGCCGCGGCGCGGTTCGCGGCCATGTGTCTTAGAACACGGCGGTTCGGCCCGATGGGGCCGATTACCACGAGGTCAGCTATGTGTAGCTTGCGCAACGCCCATCGAAACGCCGTAGTGCTGTCGGTCCTTCTTGGATTCGTCTTTGCGCCGTCGGCTCCAGGCGAGATCCTGCAAATCGACGCCACGATCTCCGCCGAGGTGCAGGAGTTCATCAACGGCGAAGAGGGCTCCTTTGACTCCGCTTTCGAGGAGTTCGGGGCGACATCGGCAACCCTGCCCATTGACGTCGCCGCCCGGCTCCTCCCGTCCGACGATGCTTCGATGACCGAGTTTCTGGCCAGTGCCTTCGCGGATTTTCGTGATCCCGCCGTATCCGGCACCCCCAACCCCGCGGAGTTCGGATTGGAAGCCAATGCCTATTCCACGGACCCGTCCCAACGCTTCGCCAGCCATGCGAACGCCAACGAAAAGCGCCGGGTCACCTTTAGCGCCGCGGAACTCGATCTGCCGGAGAACGAGACCGAGCGTCCCGTCCGCAGCAGCGTCTTCCTCTCCGGAGCCGTCGTCATCTGGTCGCAAGACCCAACCCGCGATCTGACCGGGCTGTCGGCCGGTTTGCGGATCACGATCAAGCAGAAGCTGTCTGACGCCGATCCGCTGGTCGTCTTCGAGGCGTCGTTGACCGCCCAAGGGGCTGCCGATGCCCAAGTGGTTCTGGATCCACCGGACGGCGAGATCGTTGCCCTGATCGGCGGATCCGGTTTGATCGCCCCGACGGCTGACTTCACCGAGGATCAACTGCTCGACGAGTTGACCGCCTTGGGAAACGTTCACTTCGTTATCGTTCCCGAGCAGACGTTGACCTACCTTTACAGCGCCGCTCGCGAGGTCGAGTTCGAGCTGGAAGCCGATTTCGATATTGAAGTTGTCAACGTCCCCGACGGCACGGGCGTGGCGGCGGTGTTCGGCCGCCCGTTTAGGAATCTCGCCGGGGTGATCGCCGAGAGGGCCCACACGCAAACCAAGGGTGCCGCCCTCCAGGCCGCCGTCAACGCGGCGATGGCCGACGCCCAGACGTCCCCGCCAAACGAGCCTCCTGCCCGCGCGGTGCTTAAATCACAATCGCCTTGCGGTGTGCTCGGTGCCGGGATGCTCGGCATGGTTTTCGCCTTGCTTCTTGCAGCCGGGGGCGTTCGTCGCTATAAACTCTAACCTATTGGGATTGGCTCGGTTACGGCGTTTTGCACAAAGCCGAAAGCGATGATTGTAGATTGTTTCACCCATATCTGGGATTCGCCTGCGCAGGTCGGGCTGGTGTCCGACGCTCGCCGTGGGCGATTGAAGTTCTCGCTGAGCGGCGGTCACGAGGACAAGGCGCCTACCGCCACGTCCCACCAACACCTAGCAAGCTGCGAGCCGGTGGACCGAGCTGTTGTCCTCGGGTTCAAAAGCCGCTACCTCGATGCGGAAATCCCCAACGACAAGGTCGCCGCGTATGTGCGCCAGCATCCCGACAAGCTCATCGGGTTTGTGGGCGTTGATCCCAGCTCGCCCAAGGAGGCGGTTGCGGAGCTCCGCCGAGGACGCAACGAGCTCGGCATGCACGGTATCGCCATCGCCCCGGCGGCCCAGGATTTCCACCCCTGCCAAAGCGCCGCCCAGCGGTTGTACGAAGTGGCATCGGAACTGGGGATGCCGGTTCTGTTTCACCCGGGCATTGACTTCGGCTCCGCGACCAAGCTCGAGTACGCCCGCCCGCTGCTGTTGGACGAGGTCGCGCGCGAGCATCCAGACCTAAAGATCATCATCGCCCACATGGGTTATCCCTGGGTTCAGGAAACGATCGTGATGCTGGGCAAGCATCCCAACGTGTACTCTGACATCAGTTGGCTCTTGCATCAGCCCTGGCAGGCGTACCTGGCGCTCTCCTCCGCCCACCAGTACGGGGTGATTGACAGGCTTCTGTTTGGGAGCGGCTTCCCGTTCACGAGCGCCGCGCACACCATGGAGGCTTTGTACAGCATCAACCACATGTGCCACGGCACGAACCTGCCGGCGATCCCGCGTGAGCAACTCCGCGGTATCGTTGAACGGAACGCGCTCGAATTGCTCCTGATCCGGACAAACGACCAAGCGCCGCAGCGCGATATTGACCGCGCCTTGCCCGAGGAAGATTAGTCGCCCTACTCGGCGTCGGGCTCGGCGGGGACGGTCACGCCCTCGGGCAGCGGTTTGGTGGCTTTGCACTTGGGGAAGTTGCCGCAACCGAGGAATTGGCCCGCGCGTCCGGTACGAATCAGCATATTGGCTCCGCACTCTTCGCACGGGATCTCGGTTGGGATCGGTTTGGGTTTTTTCGGCGCGGGCATCTCGATCTCGGCCTGTTTCTTGGCCTGACCGCGCAGGTTCACCGAGCACTTGCACTTGGGGAAATTCGTGCAACTGAAGAAGGGGCCGAAGCGGCCTCGCTTCATCGCCATCTCGCTGCCGCACTGAGGGCAGTGCAGGATGTCTTCGGGAAGGAACTCCACGACCGGTCGGCCCGTGCGCGTCCAGGCGAAACCCTCCGGCGGCGAGCCGAGTGCCTCGAAGTCCACTTTGCCGTCGGGGGTCTTGGGAATGGTCTGTGGGCCGGTCTTCTTATTGACCCCGCGCGTCGTGCCCTGCTTCTTGCCCGCGTCGTCCTTCTTGCCCGAGACCTCCTCCATCGAGGCGCCGGTCGCCACCTGGGCGCGCAATTCCTCGAGTTTGTCGAGTGGGAAGGTCTTGCGACACTTTGGGAACCCGCTGCAAGCGATGAAGTCGCCGCGACGCCCTTTCTTGATGTGCAACGGGCTGCCGCACAACTCGCAGAGCAGCCCGGTCTCGCGAATCGGCTGGACCTTGCGCTCCACGCGCACGCCTTCGGGCAGGGGCGAGGTGTGTTTGCAGGCCGGATAACCGTCGCAACCCAGGAACGTGCGCACGCCCGAGCGCCTCACTTTCATGGTGCCCTCGCCACACTCTTGGCAAGGTTGCTCCAGGTCCTTCTCTTTGACCAGTTGCAGCGGTACGCCGCTCTTGTCGCAGGGGATGGTGTTGTTGCACTCGGGGTATCCGCTGCATCCGAGGAAGGGGCCGTGACGCGACTGGCGCAGCAGCATCTCCTTCTCACAGAGCGCACACTTGACATCAACCTTGGCTGGGATGATCGGTTGGCCCTGGCGATCGACGTTGTAGCTTCCCTTGCAGTCCGGGTATCCGGTGCAGGAAAGGAAGCGCCCGGTCCGCGCCCAACGGTAGGCCATCTCTTTGCCGCACTGGGGACAGGTGAACTCGCTGGGCTCCGATCGCGCCGGTTGCATCTCCTGAAACGCGCGATCGAGCGATTCCTTGAACGGTTTGTAGAACTCGCGGAGCACTTCGGTCCATTCGAGATGGGCCTCCTCGATCTTGTCCAGTTCCTCCTCCATGTGCGACGTGAACTTGAGGTCCATGATCTTGGGAAAGTGCTCGACGAGTTTCTCGGTGACGATGATGCCTTTGTCCGTCGCGTAGAGGCGGCGATCAATCTGCTCGACGTACCCGCGGTCTTGGATGTTCTGAATGATCGAGGCGTAGGTGCTCGGGCGCCCGATGCCTTCGGCCTTCATCGCTTGCACCAGCGACGCCTCGGAGTACCGCGGCGGAGGAGAGGTGAACTGTTGCTGCGGATCGATCTGCATGGGACCGAGCTGTCGGCCGCTCTGCAGTTCCGGCAACACCACGTCTTCATCGGGCCGTTTGACGCCAACACGCTGAAATCCGTCAAACACGAGGCGGCGTCCGGTTGCTTTGAACACGGCTTGACCGGTGGTGGTGTCGGCGGAGATTCGCAGCGTGGTGTTGTCCCACTGGGCCGGCGACATCTGGCACGCGACAAAACGCCGCCAGATCAGGTCGTAGAGTCGATACTGCTCCGGGCGGAGCTTGTCTTTGAGGTCCTCCGGTCGCCGGGTTACGTCGGTCGGCCGGATGGCCTCATGGGCCTCCTGGGTCCGTTTGCTCTCCTTCGCGTAGACGTTCGGGTTGGCCGGTACGTATTGTTTTCCGTAGTTCTCGCCGACGAACGCGCGGGCAGCCGTGACGGCTTCCTTGCTCAAGTGCGTGGAGTCGGTTCGCATGTAGGTAATCAGCGCCGCCGGGCCCTCTTCGCCCTTGATATCGACACCTTGATAGAGTGCCTGGGCGATGCTCATCGTGCGCGAGACGCTAAGCTTCAGCGCAGAGGAAGCCGCCTGCTGCAACGTGGCGGTGGTAAACGGCGCGGGTGCCCGGTTGCTGGTTCGCCGCGTGGATACGTCCGACACGTGGAACTTCGGCGCCGCGGAGGGCACGGTGGTTCCGTTGAGATCGATGCTCTTGATGCCTTTGTCGGCGTAGTCTTCCCAAACGCGCTCTTCCACGTCCGTGCAGTCAAACCCCAGCGCCTCGGCAACCGTGCGAGCTTCCGTGGCCCTCTTCACCCGAAACGGTTCGCCGCACCATGAGACCAGTTCGGCCTGCAGGCATGCGTGCGCGCTCAGCCAAGTGACTCGCTCCTTCTGCGTCCGTCCGGAGTCCTGATTGGCCCCGCCCTCGAGAAAGGCCTGCCACTCGGCGGCCAGGGCATCGAGCTTCGGCAAATCCGTGGCGAACACGCCCTTGATGGCCCAGGATTCCTGGGGGACGAAGCTGCGAATCTTGTGTTCGCGTTCGACAATGATGCGAACGGCCACGGACTGTACCCTGCCCGCCGACAGCCCCTTGGCAATCTTGTTCCACAACAACGGACTGAGTTGATAGCCGGCGATGCGATCGAGAATCCGCCGCGCCTGCTGGGCGTTCACCCGATCCATGTCCAAGTCGTGCGGGTTGGCGAAGGCCTTACGGATGGCGGGTTTGGTGATTTCGTTGAAGACGACGCGATGGGTGCGTTCCGGATCGAGCCCAAGGGCTTCCAGCAGATGCCAGGCGATTGCTTCGCCCTCGCGGTCGCGGTCGGTGGCGAGGTAAACGGTATCCGCCGCGGCGGCTGCGTTTGCCAACGCTTTGATGATCTTTCGCTTGTCGGCGTTGATCTGGTACGTTGGGGCAAAGTCGTGATCGACGTCCACACCCAGCTCTTTGTCCGGGAGATCGCGGATGTGCCCGACACAGGCTTTGACCACGTAGCCGCGACCGAGGTACTTGTTGATAGTCTTCGCTTTCGCTGGGGATTCGACTATAACTAACGATTTCTCAGCAGGTTGCGTTTTCTTGGCCAATTCCGCACGTACCTCTCTGTGTGGTGCTTCGCCGATCCAACGTTCGTCTTTTGAGCATTATCGACCACCGGTCCCAGATGCTCCAGTCATCGATTCTGAGCGTACCGGCATCCGATTCGGGCAAGGCAAGTATCAGGATCGGGGTGCCCTGTCAAACCGGGCCGGGTCGCAGAAACGGCGGGGGAATGGGCGGCGGTTGCTTTTGCGGCGGTTCCTGTTAAGATACGTCGCTTTGCGACTTCACGCTTAAGCGCTAGTGAACAAAGGAGTTACGTCGCTATGATGAAGTTCTTTCGCAAGCATATGCGTAAATTGCTGGCGGCCGCCATGTGCTTGTTGCTAATTAGCTGGCTTGGCGGCAATGCGCTGCAGTCAATGATGATGCCGGATCAAGGCGGCACCGTCTGGGCCACCTATGTCGACGGCGAGATAATTCACGACGAACAGCGACTCGCGCGGCAGCAGACCGAGTTGCTCGGGCGGCTCGGTTTGAGTTGGGATAGTGCTTTCGAGCAATACGCAGAGTGGCTTCAACTGCTCAATCGGGATTGGCAAATTCCTCCCGGTCGGTACCAGTTCGTTCCCCTGGACGCGCCGAGCTGGCTTCTGCTCCAAAGAGAAGCTCATCGGATGGGCATCCACTCGAGTAGGGCGGATGTTCAAGCCATGCTCGAGGATTACCGACGGGCGATGGCCCGTATGAAACAACCGGTTCCGTCCGTAGAGTTCGTAGCCCACCATGCCAACGTCAAGACTGAGGTTGTTTATGATGCTGTCACGGCCTTCACCGATATCGTCCGCTACGGAAGCCGAGTGGCCCGCGCCGCCGCGGTGAACACGGCGGAGACCCGACGCTGCGCGGACGACACCTACAGCCGCGTCCAAGTGAAGGCGCTCGTGCTGCGGGCGGAGATGTTCGATGACCCCGAGGCGTCCTTCCCCGAAGCCGAGATGCGCGAGCAATTCGACAAGTTCCAGAATCAGAAGCACTCAGGAACGGGGCTGAACTTTGGATACGTGCTTCCGCCGCGCGTCAAGGTGCAGTACGCGAGAATCGACCCACACAGAATAGAGGAAGCGCTATCCAGCGGTGACGCGGCGATGCTGGCCAAGGCTGGGGCGGGATTGTCCCCCGATGACGAGCAGGTGTGGGAGCAGGCCAAGGCACGACTCTCTCACGGCGAATTGAAAGATATGACCCGGGCCAACAGATATTGGCGGAAACACCAGCAAGACCCGGCCTTCTTGCGCCCGCCGGACGAGGCGGAAGACCCGGCGACCACACAGGCGGCCGAAGAGACGACGACCCAGCCGGTTGGTGACGCCGAACCTACCACCCAACCGACCACGGCGCCTTCGGGCGAGCCGGAGCCCGCCTTCTATAGCAGTTGGAAGAACGAGCCCGAGCTGTGGAAGGCCGCCCTGGGCGAGATTCGCCGCAACGATGCCGCTGAGCAGGCCCGCGCTTTGGCCGACTGGCTCCTTGAGCAGATGGCCGAACCATGGGACCATGCCGACGTCGCCAGCAACGGGTACAAGATCCCCGTGGAAGTGGTGAAGCAGATGAACCACTTCGAGCAGAAGCTGGCTGCCGCACCCGCGAATCTGTCGGGCACAGAGGCGGTGACGATTGAGACCACCGCGTGGATCTCACCTGAGAATGTCTTTGACGTACCGGGCATCGGCACGTCGGCGCTGGCCAATCCGGCGGGCGCGCCCATTCGGTTTTCCGACGTGATCTTCCACGTCGAGGGCTTGATCGAAATCCCGACAGGTGACGACGCGGTCGGCGTTGACCGTGGTTCCTTCATGGCGCTGTATCAGACGTGTCGATACGCCCTGACCGACGAGGACGGGAACATCTACGTTGTCCGTCCCGTGGAAGTCGATGCGGAGAGACCGGCGCGCGGTCTTGATGAGGTGCGCGACCAAGTCGTGGGTGATCTCCACCTTGCCCGTGCCTACGAGAAGGCGGAGGCGGCAGCCAAAGCGTTTCGTGAGAAAGCACTGGCGGGCGAGGGTGGGCTTCAGGCTGCTTGGGAGTCCGATGAGTCGCTTAAGGAAAGCGTGGAGCGTTACAACAAAGCCGAGGACGATCCGACCCGGCAATCCGGATTTCACGACGGGGTTTCCGTGAGTCGGCGAGGGATGGACGGCACCCCGGTGAAGAGCGTAAGGCTCATCGGTGCCGTGGAGGAGTCCTTTCTCGATGCCTGTTTCGCGATGCGTGAGGTGGCGGCGCCCGAGGATCGCCTGCGAGCGATTGCCATGCCCGAATCAGCGACCGTGCTGCTGGTGGAGTGGCGCGACAACTTCCCGCTTAATCAGCAACTGTTCAACGCGCTGCAGCGGCAGGTGATCCAACAGTTGGAACAACAACGCATCGTCAACTACGTATCGTTGTGGCTCACTCCCAAACAGATCAAGGCGCGGAATCAATTCAACTTCGCTCGCGGAAGCTAGGAGTCTGTCTGACAACGCGGTTTTTGTAGCGGCCTGCGTCTCGCAGGCCGACGGCCGGCGGGGACGCCGGCCGCTACGGAAGTTGTCAGACAGAACCTAGTGCTCCGTCACGCCTTAATTGACGGGTGCCACTGGCGGCTTGTCCGCCAGTGTTACGCACGCAACATCAATGAGGAAGGCACTGGTGGGCAAGCCACCAGTGACACCCAATCGGCTCGTACCCGTCAATTCAGGTGTGACAATGCACTAGGGCGAGCGTCCATGCGAGCGCAAGAACAGCCAGGGCGCCCATCCCCAACAAGAACTGGACTTTCGCCGCGAGCACCACACGGTCGCCCAGCTTCCCGTAGAGTGCGCCAAGCAACACGCCGGAAAGGAATCCGGTCACGTGGGCAAGGACGTCCGTTCGCGCCCCGCCTGTGCCGAGGTAGCCCAACAGGACGACGCCCCCCACGAGCGGTGCCCAGCGCGAGAGTCTGGATGCTTGCATATGCGGCCGCCGCCACCACACATACGCCGCCAGGATGCCCAATGCCGCGAAAACCGCTGTGGAAGCTCCGACGGAGGTGTGGCCCGGCTGGCGAATCCAGGCGTTAAGCAGGTTGCCCGCCGTTCCCGCAAACAGGATGCTGATCCACGCCAAACCAGAGCCGAGCAGTTGGCCTGCGAATAACCCGATCAGGCCGCCGATCACGAGGTTGGCAACCAGATGGGGCAGGTCGACATGCAGACTCAGGGCGGTGACCGCACGCCACCAGTGACCCTGTCGGATCAGGCCGGCGTTTGTCTTTCCGGCTGCAAACCAGTCGAAGCCGAGCATGTTCCGGTGCTCGATAATGGCAACGAGCAGCAACACCGCGGCATAGCCTACCACACCTCTCCAGCCGCCGGCTCGTTGAGGAAGTGTTGCGGCGACGGTTGGCCAATCACGATTCTCCCGGGCGTAAGCATCGAGTTCCGCCCGAGCCCGCGCCGCATCCGGGGCGGCCACGACAAGTGTACGTTCACCGGCCTTCTCGCGGATTTCGTAGCCGATGCCCGCGGCTTCGAGCACCAGCGCGCGCGAGCGGCAGTCCTTCTTAGTGCCTGAACGGTAGACTGGTTCCATTGGCTGCCGCCGATCCTCCATGCCTGACTATTGTATCCATGATGACAAGGCATGGGAGTCGAGATGATTATCGCCGTCGTCGACGCAGGTACGAATCTCAGGGCCTTCGCGCGCATGAGCGGCACATTCGCCACTCCTCACGTCCTTGGCCCCATCTGCTCAACGAAGGATTCGTGCCCCCACTGCGCCGACAATCCGGTCTGAACAATCCCAACGTCCGCTGTACTCCGCTCACGGCGAAGGGCCAGAGTGACACCCCGGACAAACCCGGTCGCCGAATCAGGATTCATCCAATTGAATCTAACGCGGTATCCGGGGATAATGGATGGAGGTATGGGTGTCGGCTGAGACGCCCAGCGCTATCTCATTGACTGGTGCGGGAGTGAAGCCATGAAGTCTATCAGGTACGAACTTGGGGCGGTGCTACTGGTCACGATTGTGCTGGCGGGTTGTTCGTCGGGCAAGCGGGACCGGTCGCTGCAAGCAACAACGGTCGCAGCCACAAACCCATGGGCTCCCACCGTACGGGAACCGGAGGCTGCACGGATAGCGCTCCAGAGGAAGCGCGACAAGCTGTTGCGCGAAGGCCCCAAGCGATTCGACCAGCCCCAGGAAGCTTGGGACTTCTTCGTCCAACAACGTCTTTCCCCTGGGGAGGTCGAGCTTCCGGTGGAGCACCTTCGCGCTGAACTGGCCAAGCTCGAAGTTCGCGAGGCGTCTCTGCTGGCCGAGGGTGGCACGCGAACGTTGCCGGGCGATATCATCGGCTGGAACGAAATCGGCCCCGGTAACATCGGCGGCCGGACGCGCGCGATCGTATTCGACCCGGTCAACCCCGACACCATGTACGCCGCCGGGGTGGCCGGCGGAATCTGGAAGTCCACCGACGCCGGTGCCGGCTGGGCCGTGACGGACGATTTAATGCTCAACCTGGCCGTCTCGGCGATTTCCATCGACCCATCGAACCCTGACATCTTGTATGCGGGCACCGGCGAAGGTTTCCTCGGACGTCCGGGCGTGCAGGGCTTGGGGATCTTCAAGTCCACCGACGCCGGCGCGACCTGGGCACAACTGCCGGGAACGGTGACCGGCGTGCCGGAAGGCGCATTTCACTACGTTAACAAGCTCGTCATCAGCCCCAACGATTTGACTCGTATCTATGCCGCCACGCGGTTCGGCGTGTGGCGCAGTCTCGATTCCGGACAGACGTGGTCGGTGGTTCTGAGGAACCCCGGCTACCTGTCGGACCCCCCGTCCGTGCCGGCTACGAACGGATGCACGCTGGGCTGCACCGACTTGGCGGTTCGCACGGATCGGAACCCGGACGTGTTGTTCGCCGCGTTCGGGAGCTTCGAACAAGACGGGCTGTACCGTAGCGACGATGGCGGAGATAGCTGGGTGCAGTACACCACCGGGTCGTATCAGGGCCGTATGACGATCGCCATCGCTCCGACCGACAACGATGTGATCTACCTCGCCATGGCCGACAACGGCAGCCAATACGACTTGGGGCGACTGGACAGCGTGTTTCGGGCGGACGACGGGATCAACTTCAGTTCCGTCCTGGACTTCGATCACCCGTTCAGCCCGTGGCTGTTCAGCAATCTCGCAATCGCGACGGGCTGCTATGAATACCCTGCGGTCTATTCGCAGGGTTGGTACGACAACATCATTGCCGTCGATCCGGTCGATTCGGACATCGTTTGGGTTGGCGGGATTGACATGTTCCGGTCCGACGACGGCGGACAGACGTTTGGGCTGGCCGGCTACTGGTTCTACTACATGATGGATCCTCCGCCACCGACCTACATACACCCCGACCAGCACGAGATTGTGTTCCATCCCGACTACAACAGCACCACGAACCAGACCATGTACGTAGGCAATGACGGCGGCATCTTTCGCACGACCAACGCCCGAGCGGCTACGACGCAGGAAGATTGTCCGATCGACCCCGACCCCGGGCCGCCGCCCGATATCGCCTGGGAGAGCATGAACAACGGCTACGGCGTGACTCAGTTCTATCATGGCGACAGCGCCAGAGAAATCGACATGTTCGCCGGCGGCGCGCAAGACAACGGCACCAGCCGAGTGCTCGCCGGAAACACCCCGAACGACTGGCGCATGATCCGCGGCGGCGACGGAGGCTACGTTGCCATTGATCCGACGAACAGCCAGCGGATGTTCACCGAAATACAGGGCTTCCCGACAATCCAGGTGTCGACCAACGGCGGCGAGACCTTCGAGGACGCCACCAATGGCATTACCGACACCGATGGATTGTTCATCACGCCGTTCGCCATGGACCAGGCAGACCCGGACGTCATGTGGACCGGCGGTTCGCGCCCGTGGCGAACGACCAACGGGGCCGCCCTGTGGGAAGTCGTCGGCCCGGACTTCGCCGGTCCCGCAGCCATCTCCGCCATCGCAATCGCACCGTCTGACGGCAATGTGGTTTACCTCGGTTTCGACAATGGCTATGTGGTTCGAACGACCAACGGGCTCGATCCATCACCGACCTGGACGATCTTCGTCAACGGACTCTACGGCGCGTGGGTCAGCAGCATGGCGGTCGATCCCGAGGATCCGGACATCGCCTACTGTACGTATTCGAACTACGGCATCCCCCACGTCCTGCGCACGGTGAATGGCGGCACGGACTGGATGTCGATCGACGGAATCGAAGCCACCGGCGTGCCCGACATCCCCGCCCACTGGATCGCCGTGCGGCCCTGCGACTCGCAGCAGTTGTACGTCGGCACGGAACTGGGCGTTTTCGTTAGCGAGGATGGCGGATCGACCTGGGACCCAGCCAACGAGGGCCTGGCCCACACCGTCGTCGAATCGCTTGACTTCAAGAACAGCAACACTCTTGTGGCGTTCACGCATGGACGAGGCGCATACCTCGCCAATTTGGAGCCGTGCCCATCCTGCTTGGTTCGAGATGGCGACATGGACCGAGATGGCGACGTGGACCTGGCTGACTTCACCACCTTCTCCCAGTGCACCGCGGGTCCCGATGTCGGTACACCTCCACCGGGTTGTGACCCGTGTGATTTTTCCAATGCAGATCTCGATGGGGACAGCGACGTTGACCTGCGAGACTTCGCCGAGTTTACGCGTGTGTTCACGGCGTCACGGTGACAGCTTGCATCGGAGCGGATGAATGAGATACACCGATATACGCGAGTGGGACAAAAGCACGGCACGGGCCATCCTTTCTGCCGGCAGGGGGCTCTCCAGACCGGCAGTTCCCAATCTCGATTACGGAGTCAATCGATAAGAAGAAGCATACCGGTTTCTGTTCTGGTGGCCTCATGTTGGGCCACTTCCGCACCGACCGACTCGGCGGTCGCGGCTGACGTGACCAACTACTTCCTCGACATCGAGATCACCCTCGACGACACGTACGACACCAGAGAAGCGTTTCAGGTCGTTGTTGCTTACGAAGGATATCCACAAAGCGGCGGATTCGGTCTCGGCTCCCGACTTCGGCATCTTCGCCGAATGTATGGCCGGCCCCGAAGTCACGGACCCGCCACTCGGGTGCGATCCGCCCGACTTCGTAGCCGCTGACCTCGAGAGCGACGGGGATGTCGACCTTGCGGACTTCGTGGAGTTTCAGATGGCGTTCACCGGGTCATTGAGTTGCGCAGGGCAGGTGGTGCACCTGCCTTCCACAACTTAAACCGAGGGTAAAGGCAGGTCATCGACCTGCCCTACCCGGCTCGACAAAGGAGAAACACGCTCATAGTTTCTCGGTTAGGCGCATCGCAGCTCCCTACGGCATCGGGGCGAGTACTTGAGCCGTGCGGGCGGGGATGTAGAGTTGGATGCTCTGCGCGCGCCCATAGCACGGCTGCTTCTGCATCGGATGAAGCTGGTCGCGCGGGATGCGACCGAAACCGCCGCAATCCGCGTCATCCGTGTCGAGCACCAGCCGGTAGTCCGCCGCGTCGGGCACACCGAGGCGGTAATCCGTGTAGGAAGCATCGGGGTGGAAGTTGCAGGCGAACACCAGCGGTCCGCGGCGGAAGAGGAGCATCTTCTGCTCGTCGTCCATGTGTAACGGCTCGATCAGCGGGTCGGCGATGATGCTGAACCGAGCGTCAAGCTGCTGCATGGCCCGGTCGAAGTTGTTGAGGTAGCGGTAGCGCAGGTCGGGATGATCCACCAGCGACCACTGCCGCCGGGCGTACTTGTACGAAAAACCGTTGCCCTCGCGGGGAAAATCGACCCATTCGGGGTGGCCGAACTCGTTGCCCATGAAGTTGAGATACCCCTCGCCGCCCAAGGCAAACGAGACCAGTCGGATCATCTTGTGCAGGGCGATGCCGCGATCGATGATGGGGTTGCGGCTCGTGTCGTTCATGTGCCAGTACATGTCCGCGTCCATCAGCCAGAAGGCGATGGTCTTGTCGCCGACCAACGCCTGGTCGTGGCTTTCGGCGTAGGCGATGTGCTTCTCGCCCTGGCGGCGGTTGAGCAGCATGTGAAAGATGTCGCCCATGTTCCAGTCTTCATCGCGGCGGTCGCGGAGCGCCTTGATCCAGTAGTCCGGGATGCCCATGGCCAGGCGATAATCGAACCCGAGCCCGCCCTCGTCCACCGGCCGGGCCAGCCCCACCATGCCCGAAGCATCCTCGGCGACGGTGATCACGTCGGGGCGGATTTCGTGAGCCAACTGATTGGCCAGTTGTAGATACGCGACCGCCTCCTCGTCGATGTTGTGGATCAGGTAATCGTCATAGGAGTCAAACCCGCCGCCCAGTCCACGGTGCAGGTACATCATCGCCGTGATGCCGTCGAAGCGGAACCCATCGAAGCGGTACTCCTCCAGCCAGAAGCGAATGTTGCTCAACAGGAAACGCAACACCTCCATCTTGCCGTGGTCGAAGATCAGCGAGTCCCAGACATCATGCCGCCCCTTGGCCCCCGCGTGGAAGTAGTGGTATTCGGTCCCGTCGAGCTGATTGAGACCGTCGTGGATGTTCTTGACCGAGTGGCTATGGATCAGGTCCAGCAGCACGCGCAGGCCCATTCCATGTGCCGTGTCGATCAGGTTCTTGAGGTCCTCCGGGGTGCCGAAGCGGGAGGAGGCCGCGTAGAAACTGCTGACGTGGTACCCGAAGGAGCCGTAGTACGGGTGCTCCATGATGGCCATGAGCTGCACCGCGTTGTAGCCCAGGTCGGCGATGCGCGGCAGCACGTTCTCGGTGAATTCGCGGTAGGTGCCGACCTTCTCGGCCTCGGTGGCCATGCCCACGTGCGCCTCGTACACGCGCAATCCGCCATCGATGGCGGGGACGGGGTTGGTCCAGCGGAAGGGCTCGGGCGGACACCAGTACTGGGCGGTGAACGCCTTGGACTGTTCGTCCTGGACGACGCGGCGAGTGTAGGCGGGGATGCGGTCTATGACGCCGTTGGACGCCACTACGTGCACCTTGATCTGACTGCCGTGGACCAGCTTCGCGGCGTACTCCTGGTCGGGAAGGAAGATGCTCCAGACGCCGAAATCGTCGCAGGTCAGTGGGTGCGACTCGCGATTCCAGCCGTTGAAGTCGCCGGTCAGGTGCAGTGTATGGGCTCCGGGTGCCCATTCGCGGTACCAGACGCCGGGTCGCCCCTCGCTCTCGCCGCGGTTGAGTCCGAAGTACTCGTGCCCGTGGCTGATCCCCGCCAGCGAATCAAAGTGCTCGCAGATTCGCTCCAACGCCGCCTGGTAGTTCTTGTAACGGTGGCGCAAAGCCGAGGCGTAGGGCTCCAGCCAGGGGTCGATGGCGATCAGGCCGGTGCCGTCGGGGATGGGAGCGTCGGAAGGCATAGTCGATCCTCATTTGCATTGCGCAGCGTAGCAGGTCCACCCAGCCACGGATTCCGCGGAGCATTCTACAGCAGCGTGCGCGGTCCAGCGACAGGATACACCGATCCGCAAGGCCCGCACAGCGGTCCCCCACAAACCGGCTTTTGTCGCCGATATCGCCATGCTTTCCCTGGTTACGCGCGCCGGGTTGCACCCAACGGGGCAATGGGACCGATAAAAAGGTCATGACTGACGAAATCGTCTTTGAGATGTTGCGTGGGAAGATCGTGTTGATCACCGGGGCCTGCGGGAGCGTTGGATCGAGCGTTGCGCGCTATTTGGCCCGGGCACCGCTGGAACGTCTGCGACTGCTGGACCAGCACGAGGAAGGGATGCACCGCCTTTCGGGTGAACTGGCTGGGCCAAACTGCCGGTTCTTCCTCGGCGACGTACGCAGTGAGCAACGGATACGCTCAGCGGCGCGCGACTGCGATATCATCATTCACACCGCCGCACTCAAGCACGTGGCCCTGGGCGAGTACAACCCCGGCGAAGTCGTGCTGACGAATCTGCTGGGGCTCAACGCGGTCATTCAGGCTGCGGTGGAGAACGGCGTCGGGCGGACCGCCTATACGTCCTCCGATAAAGCAGTCAACCCGACCAGCGTGATGGGGGCGTCGAAACTGCTCGGAGAGCGTGTTATCGCCGCGGCGCGCGACATGCGTGACGACTGCCGCTTTTGCTGCACGCGATTCGGCAACGTGCTCGGCTCCAGTGGCTCTGTCGTGCGGACCTTTCTCGAACAGATCAGTCGGGGCGGACCGGTGACGGTGACCCACCCGGACATGACTCGCTTCGTCATGACCCTTAATCAGGCCGCCCGCCTCATCCTGGAGAGCTGCCTGCTGGCCGACGGGGGCGAAGTGTTCGTTCTGAAGATGCCCGCGCTGCGGATCGAGGATCTGGCCGAGACGATGATCTCTCAATACGCTCCGTACTTCGGTCACGATCCGAGGTCCGTCAAGCGGAAGGTCATCGGCGTTCGAGCGGGGGAGAAGCTGTACGAAGAGTTGATGACGACCGACGAGGCGGCCCGGGCCCGTGAGCTGGACCATCAGTTCGTGGTCGATCCGATCACGTGCACTCCCGACGAACCTCCTCGCCCGCAACCCGCGCCGCACGCGCAGCCGCGTCGCTTCTCGGCCGCTCACGTCAGCAGCGAAGCAGCACTCCTGTCCAATGACGAAATCGCGGATCTCCTGCGTGAGTCCGGCGTCGAAGAGGCTCTACCACATTATGTGCGTGCGGGCGCGTCCCGGCGGAGGACAATGGTCCCGGCGCGATCCGCCGGGGAGCCGAGCTTGATGGCCTGAAGGCGGGCGAGTCCATCGGACTTAGACGTCAGCTCCGTCGCTTCGGCAGCGGTGTCCGCGATGTCGCCGATCACGTCAGTGATCTCGCCGGTCAGGGTGCCGATCCCCTCGCCGATTTCGTCCACCACCTCGCTGATGTTGTCCAGACTTTCCCGGATCAACTCCAGGGGCGGGACAATGCCTTCGACCACCGGGTTTTCAGCCGCCAGGCGAAACGCGAGCAGGCGCATCTCGAGCAAGGGGTCGTTCACGAGTTCGGGATTGGCTGCGAACTGCGCTTCCCACGCATCCGCGTCCGGTAGATGGGAGAACACGCGGTAGCGCAGTTGAATATCGTCGGCGCTTTTCCATACTTCGACGATGCGGCCTTCCTGCGGGTAATCCAGGGTGGATGCGGTCTCAAACTCGACGTACCCTCCGAGGGTTCGGACACGGTTGCGATGTTCGTGCCCTGCCAGATGGGCCACCACGCACGGATACTGATTGAGAATCGTGCGCAGCTCGTTGGTGGACACGGCGGATCCGTAGGCCCATTGAATCCCGGCGCTGGGATGGTGGGTGAGCACGACGACCAGTTCCCCGCGTTCTTGGGCCGCCCGCAGTTCGCTGCGCAGAAAAGCTTCCTGCGGCGCGTTGATAGCCCCCTCCGGATAACACCCCGCCGGAAACGCCGCCACGGGGAGGGCGGAATCCAACGCGACCAGTCGCAGGCCCGGAACCGGTGAGACGCTGTACCACATGCGGGTGGCGTGTGCCGCATCGAACCCGTGCCCCGGCGGGCCGGTGACCGTATCATAGTGGGCGTCCACCAACTCCTCCCGAGTGTAGTACCGACGTTCCGCGTTCGGCTGAATCTGCGCTGCAAGAGTCGGCTGGGGCGGTTGACCGGTCTGCCCCGGCGTCACCGCGGCGTAGGCTATGCTGGACACCGGATCGAGGAATGGCGGGAGGAAGAGGCCCACGCGATTCGGTAGTGGCAGGGGGGCGTACATGCCGCCGAAAAGCGTGGGGACCACGGGGAAGACACCCAACGCGTACCGGTCGTGATTGCCGATGAGCCCGTACCACGGAATGGACGGTTTGGTACCGTGAACGCCCCGGCGATAGAGGCCTTGGGGCTGGAAAACGGCGTGCGCGTCCAGGTGTTTCGGGCCGCGTTGATCGGACGCCCGGTCGTCTGGGCCGCTGCGCGGATCCACCGGGTCCCCGTCGAAAACACCCAGGAGCCAACGCAGTTCGTTGAACTGACGGTTGTCCACCGCGTCGCCCGTGTGAATCGCGAAGTCGATCGGACTGTCGAACTCGTGGAAGCGGTTAATGGCCCGAATGATGCCGTCAAGCAGTTGAGTCGAGTAGCATTCATAAGGCCGCCAGGCGAAGGGCACAAGATCCTTGGCAAACGTGAGGCGGGCGGGCGATTCCTCGTCGATGATGTGCGAGTCGCCGATGTGGGCGATACGCGCGACCAAGTCGTAGTCGCCCGCGGGCAGCGGCCCGGTCGATTCGTTCAGAAGCGCCCCCCCCTCCATCGCCGTGCACCCGCCGCCGAGAAGAGAAGCCGTAGCGACGGACGACGCAGCTTCACGCAACCACTGGCGCCGTGTTATGGCCCGGTTCATCTAGCGTGTCCGATGGGCAAAGCCCGCACACAACTTTCTGGGAAACGCCTCGGCCCGAAGCTGTAGCGGCCTGCGTCCCCGCAGGCCGACGGCCGGCGAGACGCCGGCTGCTACAAAAGCCTCCAACCGGAATCAGCACTAACCGCCGAGAGCCTCGAGTATTTCCGGTACGGCAACCTGCATGTCCGCCACCAAACCGATATCCGCAACTTGGAAGATCGGGGCCTCGGCGTCCTTGTTGATGGCGACGATCTTCTTGGCCCCGCGGATGCCGGCAACGTGTTGGATGGAACCGGAAAGGCCCAGCGCGAAGTAGAGCTTCGGCGCGACCTGCTTGCCGGTCTGCCCGACCTGCAAGTCGTTGGACATCCAGCCGGAATCCACCACGGCGCGAGTCCCGCCCAAAGCCGCCCCCAGCGTGTCGGCGAGTTTCTCGACGTTAGCGATGTTGGCCGGGTCCTTCACGCCGCGCCCAAAGCCTACGACGGTTTCGGCCTCGGTGAGATCCGGGCGGGCACTCTGCTGCGACTGCAATTCGACGAAGCGGGCTCGGTAGGGCTCGCCCAGGTCGCCGGGGTCGAATGCCACGACTTCTCCCTTGTCGCCGGGTGTGGGATCGCCGAATTCGGTGGCGTCGATGGTCAGGGCGTGTCGCGGAGACGATACGCTGACTGTGGCGAGAACGCCCCCGGACAAGACCTTGCGCTTGTAGGCGATGGTGCCGTTCGCGGCTTCCCAGGCACTGACGCCGGTGACCGTCCCGGCGCCGAGCCGTGCGGCGATACGCGGTATGATGTCCCGCCCCATGGTCGTCGAAGCGGTGGCGATCATTTGGAACCCATGCTCCTCGACGATCTTGGTCACCACGGTGGTGTACGGCCCCGCCAGGCAATGCTCGAATGCTTCCCCAGTCACTGTGAACACCCGGACCGGTCCGAAGGACGCCAGACGCTCCGCGGCGTCGGCGATGTTCTGTTGCCCGATCACGACCGCCGACCACTGTCCGCCGATCTTCCCGGTGACTTCCTGGGCGAAGCGCACAGCCGCCAGCGTAGTGCCGCGAAGTCGCCCGGACTGCATTTCCGCTATGACTAACGTGTCCACTGTTCCAACCTTCCTGTAGCACTCTCTGACAACAACGGCACTTCGGGTTCTGCCTGACAACCCGGTTGTTGTAGCGGCCTGCGTCTCGCAGGCCGACGGCCGGCGGGGGCGCCGGCCGCTACGGAACTTGTCACACAATGCCTAGTCGATTGCTTTCTGTTCTCGAAGCAGCTCCACCAGCGCCCCGGCGTCTTCCACCATGGTGACACCGCCGCCGCGTTCGGACGCGAGTTCATGCCCTTCCACGCGGGTCAGCGGTTCGGCGGTGACCCCCAGGTCGCCCCACTTGCGTTGATCGATGGGTGCCCTCTTGGCCTTGATGAGGTTCGGCAGGGTGGCATAGCGCGGTTCGTTCAGGCGCAGGTCCGTAGTGATGATCGCGGGCAGGTCCACCTCCACAACCTCGATTCCCTCATCAACTTCGCGAAAGACGGTCAGCTTGGACTTGTCGTCCGCCAGCGTCATCTTGGAGGCGTAGGTGGTCTGTGGCCAGCCGAGCATCTCGGCGAGGATCGGGCCGACTTGGGAGGCGTCGTCGTCAGTGGCCTGCTTGCCCATCAACACCAGATCGGGTTGCTCCTCGTCGACCACTTTCTTCAGGACCGCCGCCACCTGGAACCACGATTTCGGCTCGTCCGGTTCGATCACGATGCAGCGGTCGGCCCCCATGGCGATTGCGGATCGCACCTGGGTGATCATGTCGGGTTTGCAGATCGAGACAAGCACGACTTCGCCCTGAACGTTGTCGCGTATGCGCAGGGCCTCTTCCACGGCGATCAGGTCGAAGTGGTTGATCACGAAGGTGACGCCCTCGGTGCGTCCCTCCTGAGCGGCCAGCCACGTGGACGCCTTCGTGTCGGGGTCCGCCACCGGTTTCACCGGAACCAGAATTTTCATGGCTTGTTGTGTTCCTTCTCGATTCGTCTCGGTGTCACGTTTCCAGGTTGGGGGATTATAGGGTGGGGACCCGTTTTGGCAAGCTTGACGGGGCTCTGCCACGCCACCTATTGCGGATTCAGAAGTACGCTTCCTTTTTTAGGTACTACCGTCGGCACCTCGCTCGTGCGTGAGAGCATGGTGAGTGCCTGACGGAACGGTGGCAACCCAGGCATCACGGATATTCTCATTCGCGTCATTGTAAGAGTACTCGGCGAACCCGTTCTTTCCCCATTCTTCTCCCCAGGAGTTCGCCACGTAGTAGACCCTGGCCTCTTCGTTATAACCCACCAGGGCGAAGGCGTGGCCGCCAAGTTCATATACGCCATCGTCGTAAGGGATGGTCCCTTCGCCCCAAATGTCCCAGCCTGAGTGAACCGGGCCACCCACAGCGACTATGCCGTGTTCGTGGATGGCGTGTTTGATTGCAAAAGGCGTATCACAACGCCTGTAGGTCTGAACCGGGTGTTGGAGCGCATTGGCGGCGGCACCCTCTCGGGGCTCACCTTCCCAAGCTACCAAGTCGAACTCCGGAGATTCTTCAGCTATCTGGTACGCTTCGTAAGGCCAATACTCCTCCTTGCACATACCGTATGTCGCCCAGGCGGCGATCGCGGCCCTCAACGTGGACCCGTGGTAGTTTTCCCCAGGCCAGGGGTCGTTCTCTCGCGCTTTGCGATAAGCCCAGCGCTGACTCAAGTCGACCTTCTTGCCACTCCGCCGCCAGTATTGAAACTCCGCAACCGTGCACACCGCATGTCCCGGGCAGGCGCCTTCAGGGTTCTGATTCATGATTCGGGCCACCTGTGCACGGTTATCGACGACCGCCGGCAATGCCCGCGGGGCTGCGGAGTATCGATAATCCCGAGAATCGTACCGGTCGATCCGGTATCCGAGGCTAATCACCCTTTTACTCCTCAAGGTCCTCTTCATCGGTCTTTCCTCCTGGTTCAGCGGGCTGTACGCGCGGTTGATACGACCGCACGCAGGGCCAACGTGTGCCTGGTCTATAAGTAGCCGTGGTTCGCTCCCTGGCTTCGGCCAAGGCAGCGCAAGTCTATCCATTAGAGTCAACTGTTTTTGTCGTTGGTCACCTCTCCTTCCGGGCCGGCCGACATTCCGCGCACGTCGGTGGTCACCAACGTTCATGCTGCCGGCTGGTGCTGCATGGGCGAGAGTCGCCCTGCGCCGCAGCGCCGCAGCGCCGGCTTAGTTCCGCCCCGTCGGGCTATGAGCTTGGCGCCGCGCCTGGCGACGACCCAAGCGTTGAGCTATCAGATCCCGCAGAGTGAGAACGTTGTCCGGCTCCACGCCACCAAGGGTGACGCCTCTTTGATTGCCCGCCTCTTCAGACGATACGGCCCCGAGAACCGCTTTGATCCAGGCAGACGGTGGTAGTATAATACACTCTCGCCCGATAACAACCCAGATTGCACGAACTCAGTCCGGGTCTTTCGCCCGAAAGCATTCACGGCGGACCTTTTGCGGTCGTAATCTTGACCGACCAGGCGCCGGGGCGCAGAATGCTCGCCGTGCTCGAAACCATCGAAGTTCGCCTTGGGCTAAGGCAGTTGCCCGGGGTGTGTCGCGGTGGTCGAGCGGTCTGAAAGGCCGAGTTAATGAAGTACGCTCTGATTCTCCCCGACGGCGCCGCGGACGAGCCGGTCGACGAGCTGAACGGTCGCACTCCGTTGGAGGCCGCCGACACGCCGAACATCGATTGGATCTCCGTCAACGGTCGCCAAGGGTGTTTGCGCACCGTACCCGAGGGCTACACTGCCGCCAGCGACGTTGCCACGCTCTCGGTCATGGGGTACGACGTAGCGGCCAACTACGCCGGCCGGGCGCCGCTCGAAGCGGTGGCGCACGACATACAAACGGCTCCAACGGATATCATCTTCCGGTGCAACCTCGTCACGATCGTCGACGGCAGAATGCAGGATTTCACCGCCGGGCACATCTCGACCCAAGAAGCCGAGCGGTTGATATCCGACTTGCGGTCTGCCGTCGCGAAGTTGGACGTGACATTTCACATCGGCATGTCGTATCGTCATCTGCTGGTCATGCATGATGCCGATGACGTGCGCTGCGAGTGCACGCCCCCACACGACATCCCGGGTGAGCTGGTCGAAGGTTACCTGCCCACCGGTGCCGGCTCCGACCGCGTGCGCCAGGCCATGCAGAACGCCCGCACCGTGCTGGCCAATCACGACGTCAACCAGGTGCGGCGCGACTTGGGCGAAAACTCGGCTACGGACATTTGGCTGTGGGGTCAGGGTCGCCATCGGGCGCTGGAGACGTTCGAGGCACGCTTCGGTGTGCGCGGTGCCTGCATCGCGGCGGTGGACCTGATCACGGGAATCGCCAAGAACGCCGGGCTGGACACCATCGCGGTCGAAGGGGCCACCGGCTATCTGGATACCGACTATCGCGCCAAGGGACGCGCCGCGGTGACCGCTCTGGATAAGTACGATCTGGTGGTGGTGCACGTGGAGGCGCCTGACGAAGCCGGCCACCTCGGGGATGCGCACGAGAAAATCAAGGCACTGGAGCAAATCGACTCCTGCGTGGTCGGGCCGATGCTGCAGAAGCTGAAGCGCTTTGACGACTGGAGAATCGCCGTGGTGCCGGACCACCCGACTCCGGTCTCGACACGCATGCACAGCAAGACGCCGCCCCCGTTTTGCCTCGCCGGGTCCGGAATCACGGCCCTGATGGCCCTGCCGTTCTCTGAGCGGAACGCATCCGGCAGCAAGCTCCAGATCGATCCCGGTCACGAATTCATGGAGTTCCTCCTCAAGCCCTGAGCCGGTCGAGAATCGCAACTGCTTTCGTTACAGGAGGTTGCGCATTTCATGGCCGCTTCGCGAGTCGCTCGCGAGGTGTCGGTCGGTAGCGGTCCCAGCACTGCGATCAAGTTCTCGGACGTCAACGGTCGATAAAGCCACGGACCCAGAACGAGCTTGGCTCAAGGAGATCGTCTCATGGGAGCATGGATGCGTTGCGACGAGCGGAGGCTCACTTCGGCGACACGACAGAGACTGCGAACCAGGCCGATCCTGCATGTCGTTGCCGCCGGGACGGGGGATTGCGGTCCGCGCAACGGCGAAGTGCCCGGTGAACTCCACCTCGAAGCCACCGACTCCACAGGCGAAGCGGCCGATTGGTTCGATGACCGTTGGTGGATGGAGGCGCTCGACCGCTGGCAGGATTACCAACTGGCGGTCCATATCCTCCCCACGCCTCAGGCGCTGCTTCAGCCGGTGGTGCTGCACCATATCGAGATGCTGTACCGTATCGCGCCGCATTGGAGACGAATCGGGCACTGCTACGTGGACGACGTGATGACTGATGAGGATATCCAACTGCTGGCGATCAGTTCCTACGACGAGATTCGCGTGATCGACTCGTTTCGCCCCAGGACGGGCAGGAGCGAGGCGGAACTGCGTGAAGTCAAGGTGGAGAGGCTGATCGGGCAGACGTTGCGCGTGCAATCGTCTTTTGGTGCTACGCGTCCGCTGCTCATGCGAGTCGCACCCGCCGCCCGGACGCCGGTTCCCTCCGGGCACCCGCAAAAGTTGCTCGTAGAATCTCGCGCGAGCTTTCACCCCGCGATCTGAATCACACTCCAACACTTTCATGCCGGCGCCGACGACCGACGTCGGCATCGCACCGGGGCCGGTGCTATCGCCGCTGCGCGGAAACGGGCAGGGAACGTTGTTCCGGTGGCGGCAGAGGCAGGATTGTCACAATGGAGATGCCAGACAGGCACGAATCACTGGAGAAAGTCCGCTTTCGCTTGGATCGAGTGGGTCGTTCTGGTAGATTGACCGATTGAGGTTCGATAAACGGGAAATCTCGGTTCAATCGTTCACGCCCGGGAGAGCTATGATGAGGGTGACCACTCGTTTGGTGGCGTTGGTCTCGGTCGGCTTGGTCACGGGGTTCGGCCCAACC
>Ga0190284_1000155_pt1 | contig 51170 bp, 27 predicted proteins | sample 48691812_MG_FD_161668 | JGI IMG/M metagenome (GOLD analysis project Ga0190284, IMG submission 161668) | Hydrothermal vent microbial mat bacterial communities from Southern Trench, Guaymas Basin, Mexico - 4869-18-1-2_MG | ecosystem: Environmental > Aquatic > Marine > Hydrothermal vents >...
GTCCATCCTCTCAAGCAAATCACCTGCGCAAGCCTACTCTGTTGCATGGTGTCTCTTGTCTCGTGTGCTGCGCCGCGGCAAGAGCATGCGCCGTCCACGCGTACCGCCGGGCAGACCAGTCACGCGCCCCCACCGCCGCTCGTCAGGGAGCTTCCCGAGCGAGAATGCCGATATCTGGTGTTCGCGATCCAGAACATGCCGCTCAGCCGAGCACGAGCCGCTTTGGCCGAGATCAGGGATTTCTACGGCCCTAATCCGCCCGGGTCGCGTCATCTTTACGCGTTCAGCCTGTGGTCGCTGATGCTGCTCAAGCAGTCGCCGGAGGAGATGCGGGCGATCGTCAGTCAGGCCTTTGACTTGGCTGAGGAGTTTGACGTGCCGGTGTACCTCCACCTGGACATGCTCCATAACTCGCCCACCGCGGACACGTTTCAGGGGCCGGAGACGAAGTTCTACGATGACCCCATGATGTGCGAATGGGTAGCGTTTCCAAAACCGGGAGAAAGCCATGGGCCCGTACCGCGCTATTGGTGCAATTGGGGGGCTTGGTTTAGTGCCCCGGCATTTCCGTGCTTTACGTCTCCCGATCTTCGGCGTCTGGTCTCTGCCCAATTGCGTCTCGGCGTGCTCGATCCGCTGCACCGGCGACTCGCGTTGTTGAAGGCGTCCGGGCGGGAGCACCTCTTCGCCGGCATCTGTGTCGGCTGGGAGACAATGATCCCCGACTACACACCGGGCCATCCCTTTGTCATCGTCGATCCGGACCACCCGCCGGTGGATCGCTTTGCCGACCCGCCGGTTACGATGCAGCCGTGGGAGATGGGGCAACTGGGATACGCCGCACTGCATCATCTGGGGTATGATCGGGCCAGGCTCGAGCACGAAGCCGCCGCCCGGGGAGTGACGACGTCTGAGTTGTTCATTGAGCTATGCCATCAAGCCGGCCACGACTACACGCAGTTGTTGGCCAAGACGGCTCATGACAGCGGGCTGCCACGCGAGAAGATCTACTCCCACACCATTGCGGTCTCCACGGTCGATCCGGCGCCATCCACGTTCTCTCCCCCGGTGTGGGCGGCGGTCAATCCGTACTGCACCCCGGGCTTCACCCTGGATAACTTCGGCGCCGCCGTCTACGATCTTGCCCATCTGAAGCGCGATATCTTCGGGGCCGACCCCAGCCAGAAGCGCTTTGCGGTTGCCGAGACCTACTTCCGCCGCGGAATGACGGAGCAGCAGTGGACGGCCTTCCTTGACCAGATGTTCGACAACGGCGCATCGCTGGTACATATTCTGGCATGGCACGCGGGGCAAAATCCCGAGTCGCCCTTCTACGTGCCGAAGAAGATGACCGGGCCGCATCTATCCGTATCAAAATGGCTGAAGGCGGGCGGCGGAAACTCGGACCGACCGGAGCTTTGACCGGCGGATTGCCGAGAGGACAAAAAGGGAACACACCGCTATGAACGAAGATGGCAGGCGTGCAGGTGCAAGACGAAATCGAAGGGACATTCACGGACGAATCGGTCTGGGAGTAGCACTATGTCTGGTGTTCTCCCTGGTTGGATGCGCGGTGACGGGCGCGAAGAGCAAGGAAGCCAGTACCGTCGCGCGACACCCCCGCCCGAACGTGGTGGTGATCGTTTCCGACGATCACCGCTGGAACCTGATGGGATGCAACGGCAGCCCTTACCTCACGACGCCGCACATGGATCGTCTGGCGCGGGAGGGGGTCAACTTCGTCAACGCCTTCGCCACCAGTGGAGTGTGTTCGCCGTCGCGAGCGTCAATCCTCACGGGCAAGTACTGCCACCAGTGCGCCTCGCCGGGGATCGCGTGGATGAACAACTCGTTTCACCTGCAGGAGACGCCGTTCCCGGCTCTGCTGCACGCGGCGGGCTACCACACCGCGCATATCGGCAAGTGGCATCTGGGCAAAGGTCACGAACCCAAACCGGGCTATGACTACTGGGCGGGCTTCGAGTGGTTGGGGGCCTACTTCGACACCGAGGTTTTCATCAACGGGGAGCGGAAGAAGTTCAAGGGCTATGCCGACGACATCATCTCGCAACTGGCAGCCGACCATGTTCAGGAACAGGCGGGGACGGAACAGCCCTTCTTTCTCTACGTCGGCCTCAAGGCTCCACACCTGAACTTCAGCTATCCGCCGCGCCACGAGCACGCTTTTGACGACGTGACCATCCCCCAGCCGGACACCTACTTCGAGGACTACGACGAATCGGGCAAGGAGGGGATGAAAGGGAACGCCATCCGCATCCGGGAGTTCATCGGCGGGATAAAGATGTTCGACAACTCCTGGGACAAGTACGTCAAATCGCACTACCGCAGTGTCATGGGCATCGATGACGCCGTGGGGCGCATCCTCGACGCCCTGGACCAAGCCGGGATCGCGGATGACACTCTGGTGATCTACACCAGCGATCAAGGTTACACGTTGGGCGAACACGGTCTGACCGAGAAGCACTACGCCTATGAGGAGCCCATGCGCGTGCCCCTGCTGGTGCGCTATCCCGGCCTGCCCCAGGTGGGTCTGCGCCGCGAGGAGATGATGCTCAACATCGACATCGCCCCTACCGTGCTCGAACTGTGCGGCGTGCCCATCCCGAACGAAGTGGTCGGCCACAGCGCCAAGCCGATCCTGGAGGCGGGGACGAAACCGGTTCACGATTGGCGCGACGAGTTCCTCTTCGAGCTGGCCAGCGAAGGTGCCGCCATCCCCGCGCATCTGGCGGTGCGGACCGACCGGTACAAGCTCATCACCTACCCCGACTTCTCCTATCGCGAACTCTACGACCTCGAAAAAGACCCGCGCGAGACCCGGAACCTGGTGGACGAGCCGGAGTACCGCGATGTCCTGGCGGACGTGGAACAGCGTCTCGAGAGGCTCAAGCGTGAGACGAACTGGGTGCCGCGTCCCAACTACCCGGTGCTGACCTGCTGGGCACTCGGTCCGGTTCCCGCGGACCAGCTCGAAGAGGTCCGCCGGGGCGTGCTGGAGCAGAACTTCGAGGTCCAAGGCGCCCGGATCAAGTACGGAGAAAAGACCTACGCCTGGCGGAAGGTCGATGCGGACGACGCCCGACACCTCAAGGCGACGTCGATCGTCGGCCGCCCACCGGGGCACACGACGTTCGTCGCGATTCCCGTCGAGCGGCTCAGTCCTCGAGATCCTTATGCCGAATTGCGTTACGGTCCATATCGACCGTTCACCGGATACGTTAACGGCAAGTTGTACAAGGATGTCTCCATCCCGAATCATCCCGCTTCGGGATTCAACCCGCCGCTCGCGGACCGAGAGAACCTGATCATTCTGGAGATGGCGTCGGACACGCCCGACTTTCACTGGCTGAGGCTCTACACGCGGGAAGGCAGCGTGAAGCTACCCGGCGGCGGAGAACAACATGGATTTCGATCGTAGGAGCTGCTAATGACGCTTATGAAGATCAACTCTAGGGGCGGGCTGCACAAAGTCATGGTTCTGGCGCTTGCGTTCTGCGCGACGGCGGTGACTGTGACGAAGGGTGAACACGGCGAAGATCCCGAGCTGCCGCTCAGGCGCGTCCCGCGCGAACGCATGGCCGCCTGGGACAAGACCCTGGTGCTCACCGATGAACACGTGCCCAACTCGGCATTGCTCGGCTATATGCGCAATGCGTACGTGGACCACAACCTGCTGGTCAAGCTGGTGCCCGGGGTAGAATCCGACGGGGCGGTGGTCTGGGCTTCAGCCGCGCGGGATGTTGCGGTGGAGGATTTCCCCGGTGGGGTGACCGCGCGCTTTCGCCTTGGTAACACCCAGGTGCGGACGGAGTTCGTTCCGTTCATGATCGGTCGCGGCCTCGAGCATGGGGAAGGTCTCGCCCAACTCAAGGTGACCACCGATCCGCCGACGCCGGTGGTGTTCAAGGTCGGCTCGGGCAAATCTCTCGTGCTGGTTCACGGGCCGGTGGCCTATCTGCGCACGAACGACGTCCAGCCGTTTGAAGGCGGCGTGCGCCTGGAGGACAACCTCGCGCTCTGCAAGGGCGGGAAAGAGGGTTTCCCCATCGCGTTGCGGTCGTCCGGCGAGATTTCCATCGAAGAGCAGAATGAGCAAGGACAGACGTTGTCGATTCGGATGGACAACGGGTCCGGGCGGGTTCTGCTAGCCTACAGCAACGAGTCCAAGCGCGCCGCGGAGTTGACGGAGATGGATCCGGACCCGCTCCGTGCCGAGTTGGACGCCTACTACGAGGCCCTCTTCCGCACCCGGATTGAAACTCCCGAACCGATCATCGACAAGGCCTTGCGGGCCGCACTCTATAACCTCGAATACAACTGGGTCGAGCCCTATGGTTGGGTCGAGTGCTGCCATCATTGGATGTGGCTGTTTCACATGCAGGTCACCGCCGGGGCTGAGTGGATCGGGCAGACCGACCGCTCGCGGCAGTGTACGCTCACCCACGCAGAGAACCTGCTTCCCAGCGGGGCGGTTCCGCAGCTTTCTCCTTACAAGCAGATCCACCGCAGCTTCGGCGGATCGAACCAGTACTGGGGTTGGCAGGTGCGCCACTACTGGCAATTCACCGGCGAGCTCGACTTCGCCGGAACCGCTGCTCCGGCGCTGGACCGCGTGCTGGAGCAAACGTTCGAGGAGAACGACGCGGACAACAATCTCCTGTTGGCCTGGGGCAAGCAGATTGGAAACCAGGAAGACTTCATCGCCACGCCTTACGACGGCGCGACGTCCTCCATCGAAGGGATCAACATGATGCGTACGCGGGCTGAACTGGCCCGCGGACTGAACGACGACGCGACGGCCGCGCTGTGGGACAGTCGGGCTGATCGTGCCACGAGCCTGCTCCGCGAAAAGCTGTGGCTGCCCGATCTGGGGCGTTTCGCCTTCTTCGTCGACTCGCACGGAAACCAGCGTCTGGATGCGCAGTACCATACGTTCATCTATCCGCTGATCTGGGATATCGTGGACACCTTCGACGGCTACACGACGTTGCGCCATGTGCGCGATCGGCTCACGGATCCTGACGGCGAAGTCTACTGCTCGAACAACTTCCCGAATCACATCGTCGGCACGTGGGGGATGCAGGGCGGCGCCGCCCAACAACCGTGGGCCGCGTGGGGACTCGCCGCAGCCGGTCTGCACAACGAGACCTACCGTCCGCTCAAGGCGATGTCGGAATGGGTCTTCGATATTAACCATCGCGGTGCGTGGCCGGAGGTTTCCAAGGAAAGTGCCCCAGCCTACTTCACGCCCCCGGCGGGGCTGTTCCTGGCCGCGGTGACCGAGGCGCTCTTCGGACTCCGGATGAACGCGCCGGATGGTGAGATCGAGATTGCCCCATCGTTCCCCGATCATTGGCCCACCGCCAAGCTGGACTTTCCCGAGTTCAAGGTCGAATACCGGCGGGATGGCCCGCGTCTCACATACGTCCTGGAAACCAAGCAGCCCTTGGCGCGCAAGATGCGCTGGAAACTTCCTCCTGCGCACATCGAAGCCGCGTATGTCGATGGCAAGAAAGTGCCCTTCTCGGTCGAACCCGGGGTCGGCTACGTCGTGCTGTGCCTCGACACCGCCGCCGCGCGGAAGACCGAGTTCACCGTGGTCTCGCGGGCGCTTCCGTACGAAGTGAACTGCCCGGCGTCGATCGCCGAGGGAGAGCGCCTTGAACTTGAACTGGAGGGCCTGGAGATCGTCTCCATCGACGATCGCCACGGCGTTTTTTCGAGCACGAAACACACGGGGCGCTCGCGGTTGGAAGCCCAGGTGTGTCGCGGGTTGCTGGCACCCTATCTGAAGTTCGGCCGGCTGGGCCAACTCAACTTCTCGCGTCGAACGTTCTTCGTCGAATGTCGGGCGCTCACCACAAGTACCGCAATAGAGGACGCGGTTCGATTTTGGCTTCCGGTGGACTTGACGGTCCTGCCGCGCTACGAAGTCGCCCCGGCACAGGAGGTCGCTCTCTCGGGAGAAGGTATTGAGGTCCGACTGCTGGTGCGCAACAACACGGAATCGGCCCTGCAAGGAACCGCCTGGCTCCACGCCGTGCGGAGTGATTTTGCCTGCGCCGTGGATGTCCCCCCCCGCAGTGAAAAGGAAGTGACCGTCGTCGCTCCGCGCAATCTCGCGCCGCTCTTCTCGATCGGCGACAACGTCGCCCACCTGACCTTGCCATCCGGAGAGCACTTTCGTCTCACGCTGACCGCCGGACAGCTCTTCGCGGGAGAGACCCCGCTCGCGGTGTATGCCCAAGCTCGATTGGTCGATCTTCCGTTGTCCGATGACCAGAGGATTCCCGACGCGGAGTGGCCCAAGCTGCGCAAGAACCGCTTCTACCCGGGCGTGCCCTGGCCGGGATGGAAGCATCCGATGGATGGGCTCGCGGACCGGACGGAGTTGGCTGTCCCCGAGTATCCCGGGGTCCGCTTCACCTTTCCGCAGCGCCGTTTTGTCCCCCTCAGCACCAAGATCGACAAGCCGGTCTTGAAGCTCGAACTGGGCTCGGTGCCCTACAAGAAGCTTTACCTTCTACTCTATTCCTTCCTCGACAATCACGACATGTTCGCTGAGGTCGGTCATATCAGCGTGAGCGGCCCCCGCGACGTCATCCATGCTCGGACGCTGCGGTTTCCCGGCGACGTCGATTGGTGGGACAACAGTTGGCCGCACAACGCCCGGGCCAACAGCACCGCACGGCAACCCCGTCCGAATCGCTTCGGTCTGCTCCCCTTGCTGACCCGCAAACTGGCCGACTGGGAAGAAGAGGGACGCGCCCCCCATTTCCCCCAGCCGGAGTTCTGGGCTACGAGCCTGGTGGTCCGAACCCCCACCAGTAACCTGAATGTCATCGAGATTGACCTGGGCCGCCTAACTCCGGTTGAGTCACTCACCATCGAGCCGGTTGGCGCCGATCCGGCGTTCGGTCTGGTGGCGCTCGTGGGGGAGAGGTCCGGCGGCGTCCAGACTCTCGCCGACACGGAGTGGATGCCCCCCGCCCGGTTCCGCGATCCCCGCGAGTTGGTGGTCTTCTCCGAAGAGGGCGATCCGCAAGGCTGGCGGCTGGAAGGTGAAGCGTTCAGTGTCGCGCCGGTGCCGCGGCTGTTTGACGCGCCGACGCTCAACTCGCTGGCCCGCTCCGGAGAAGCCGCTACGGGGCGTGCCGTCTCGCCGCCGTTCACGCTTTGGGACGGCGAAAACCAACAGTTGGAAATCGAGTTCCACGGTGGAAACAGTGTGAGCGTCGACGGCAAAGAGAATCTCTGCCTGCGGGTTGTCGACGCCGAATCGGGCGAAGTTCTTCGCGAGCTGGTCGCTTCCGGGTCTCACGTGGTATCCAAGGGATCGGTTTCTCTGGAAGGACTCGAAGGCAAGACGCTACGTCTGGAGCTGATCGACCGCAACACTGAAACCGGTTTTGCCTGGATCGGCCTGCGGAGTGCTCGGATATCCTCCAGATGAAACAACCGGCTTGCTGCTGGTGGCAACGGTGTCCGCTCATCTGTGAGTAACGCCGGAAAGGGCATCAGCCGTTGACACCGCCCGAGACCGCGTTCACGATGGCAAACATGTATGGCTTGATTTTCGACATGGACGGCGTGCTGATCGATTCGGCCGAGCCTCATTGGCAAAGCTGGCGACGGTTGGCCGGCGAACTCGGTTGCGAGCTGAGCGAGGAAGGATTTACGCAGACCTTCGGGCGACAGAACCGTGACATCATTCCGTTCTTCTTCGGGCACGACGACGAGCCCACGATCCGGCGCCTCGGCGACCGCAAGGAGGAGCTCTATCGCGAGATTATCCGCGACCGCATCCCCGCCATGGACGGGGCCGTCGATCTCGTTCGCGCGTGCCACGACGCCGGCTTCGCCTTGGCCATCGGATCGTCCGGACCACCGGAGAACATCAACCTCGTTCTGCAAGGTCTGCAGATCGAACCGCTCTTCAGGGCGGTCATCACCAGCAAGCAGGTCACCTGCGGAAAGCCGGACCCGCAGGTGTTCAACCTCGCGGCAGCCGGCTTGGGAATATCCACGGACCGTTGCGCGGTGATTGAGGACGCTCCCGCCGGAGTGGAGGCCGCCCTGAGCGCCGGGGCGGCAGCGATTGCCCTGACCGGCACCCATCCACCTGAAGCGCTCGTCGCCGCGCATCGAGTGGTGAGCTCCCTCCGCGAGCTATCTCCAGCCTCCATCCGAAACCTGATTCAGAGCTTCGACGTGGCGTAACCCAACACTCGCCCGATATTGCCCCTGCCTCCACTCCGGCTTCGATTCGTCGGGGCAGAACGGTACGCAGGAACGACCAATTTGTGCTTGCAGCGCCCAGCCAAGATAGCTAAACTGGCATGTGGTAGATCGATGTACTGTGCTGCGTTTCGTAGGTCGTGAGCCCGCGCTACCGGCGGATATTGGTGTCTCAACTGCGGTCAAGGACCGTTTGGGGCAGACACGTGAGGAGTTGAGTTTCCCGGTGCGGTCCTTGGCCTTGCCACTCATCAGTCGATAGGCAACAGAGCACTGGTTGGAGGAGAAAGGTGTCGCAAAACAAACCATCGCGATTGATTGCGGGATTGTCCCTGGTACTGCTGGCAGTTACGACAGCCGCACATGCCGACATCACCGTCGAACCGTGGCAGCGTATCTACGACGGTATCGATCATGCCACCGGCGAGGCCGACTCCGGCGAGCCGCGGCTTCAGAAAGTCAACGCCCTGCGAATCGACCTGACTGTCGCCGACCTCGAACTCTACACGACGCCCTCGAACGGCGGCGACCCGGACGAAACCACCAGCCAAACCGCCAGCGAGTTCCTGATCTCGTCCGGCGTGCAGGTGGCCGTCAACGCCAACTTCTACGACCCGGCGCTGCCGCCGCCACTCGGCTCGGACTACAAAGACCTGGACGGTCTGGCCATCTCGCAGGGAAGTCTGGTGTCGGATCAGGAAACCGACGTCGGCGCCAATCGCGGACAGGTCTTCGTGGCTACACAGGCTAACGATGCCTGGTTCGATGTGACCGCGCCCACCCCAATCAGCCTGACCGGAATCTACACGGCTGTCTGCGGCGACGCGCGGTTGGTTCTGAACGGGAACATCAATGTTGCGACGGGTGGCGAAGCCCATCCGCGGACGGTCGTCGGGCTGTCGCAGGACGACTACTACCTCATCCTGATCACGATCGACGGTCGACAAGACGGTTACAGCGAAGGCGCCACTCTCTACGAAGCCGCCGAGTGGCTCATCCGCTTCGGCGCGTACAACGGCATCAACCTCGACGGCGGCGGCTCGACAACGATGGTCCGCTCGGACGATGCGGGCGGAGCCACCGTACTGAACAGCCCCGTGGGAGCCGGATGGCTCGGGGATCAGCTTGGCGAGCGCCGGAACGGAAACCACCTGGGCGTGTTTGCCGACCCCGTGCCCATCGACGGGGCAAACGGCGACGACTTGGTGCTTTATCGTCCGAATGGAGCGCAGGCGGGCATGGGTGACTGGTTCGCTTCCTATACAAAGCCGGCTCCCATCTACCTGGACGGCGTGGCCGACACGACCCAGGAGGCGTTTGGGCAAACCTCGTCGATCCCGCTGCTCGGCGACGTCAACGGCGACGGCATCGATGATCTTGTCGTCGCGGACGACGACGGGAGCGGAAACTGGACGTGGGCGGCCGCGCACTCCACCCTCAGTTACAGCGGCTTCGGCGAACTGAGCTCGACCACAACGTCCAGCATCGCCCAATTCGGCGGCCTGCTTGCCGACAGTGAGGATCAATTCATGGGCGACGTGAACGGCGACGGCGTCGACGACGTGATCCATGTTGACACGGGTTTCTACTGGGAGGCGGCCCACTCGATTCCAGGCGCCGGCCTGAGCGACTCGGTCACCAGCGGCCCGTTGGCTTGGGGCGAAACGGGTGACGTGCCACTCATGGGCGATTTCGATGGCGATGGGCTCGCCGACATCGCCCTGTTCCGCGCCGGCGGTGCCGACGACTGGTACATCCAAAAGAGCGACGCCCAGGGGCTCGGCGGCGGTGGGACCATTGCGGGTGATTGTGGGCTAGCCGGCGACGTTCCCTTGGTCGGCGACTTCAACGGCGACGGGCGTACCGATGTTGTGGTTTTGCGCCCAAGCGGCGGCGATTTCCAATGGCTGGCCTGCTACTCCGACGCGAACGGCAGACCGGACTACTGGGTTTCGCACAGTAACTGGGCGACGTTCGGCCTGACAACTGACACGCCTTGGGTCGCGGACATCAACGGCGACGGTATGGATGACATCGGCGTCTCGCGCGACGTGAGCGGAGAGTGGCAGTGGCGCGTCGGCTTCACCACCGCCGGCGGGAATCTCTACGCGGGCGGCACCGGCGACGACATCCAACTGTTCGGCTATGCACCGAGCCACGGCGACGCCGACACGATGCTGATCGGAGATTTCGGTGTGATTGCCGGTGATTTCGACGGCGACGACGATCTGGACCTGGAGGATTTCGCCGAGTTCCAGATCTGCCTCGGCGCCGCGGTCGGCCCGGATGATCCGTGCGTTCGTACCGACTTCGACGCCAGCGGCGCCATCGACCTGATGGATTGGACGGAGTTCGAGGCCGACTTCACCGGGCCTCGGTAGCGGGCTTGCGTCCACCGGATTCGCCGGCCGCACTTGTGTCCTGGGGATGGCCTTGAAGTCCGCCATGTAGAGGGCAGTGACTATGAACTCGATTTCAACATCCTTGGTTATTGGGGTGATGCTTGCGGCGGCGGTTATGCCTGTCGGTGTCTACGGACAGATTGCCAACTCGGACTTCGAGACGGGCAGCTACAGCGGATGGACGGTCATCAGCGGGACCGCGTGGGGCTCGGGCCCGGCAGACCAGAGAGGGCACCCGCACATCGAGGCGTGGGAGGGGCGCTACTACGCCAACTCTTACTTGGGCGGCGAGTCGGCCGTGGGCGTGCTTCGCTCTGACTCCTTTACGTTGCGGATGCCCATCGCCTTTCTGATGTCCGGGCACAATCACATCCCCGGCCAGCAGGACCCCGAGCATCATAACTACGTCACGCTCAACCGGGTGTCCGACGGTGCGGAACTGGATCGCGTCTGGGCGCCGGGCCACGGCTACCTCTATTCCTACGTTCTGTCGTCTCCCGAGACGGTCGGCGAGGACGTCTACATCGAGGTGGTCGATAACGGTTCGGACAACGGCTACGCTTGGTTGGCCGTGGACTTCTTCATGCAGGGCACGTACCGCCCGAACGGCGACTTCGAGACGGGCACGTTCGACGATTGGAACGCGATCAGCGGGACGGCGTGGGGAAGCGCTCCGGTGACCACAAACGGCAACCCCCACGTCTCCGAGTGGCAGGGCGACCTCTTCGCCGACACCTATCACGGCGGCGAAGCGGCGGTGGGCGTGTTGCGGTCGGAGTCGTTCGCGCTCCAGGGGCCCATTCAGTTCCGCATCGCCGGCCATGACCACTGGCCGGGCGTCGAAGACCCGCACGACCACAACTACGTCACGCTCAATCTCGCGTCGAACGGCACGGAGCTTGACCGCGTCTGGGCACCGGGCCTCGACGCTCAACCGTTGAACGCGTTTGAGGCGAGAGCTCTCTCGTCACCCGACCATGTCGGCGAGGAGGTCTACATCGAGGTCGTCGACGACGGCGACGGGGCGGGCTACGCCTGGATCGCGGTCGATGCGTTCGACATCACAAGCTCGCCGTTCTCCCATGTCAACCGGAGTGACACCTGGGTCGCCACCGATGCGCTCGGCCGCTCGCTGCCGACGTACAGCGACGTCGGGCCACCGCGCGACGACCGGTTCGTCGGCATCTTCTACTTCACGTGGCACGGGGAGCACGGCACCGAAGGGCCCTTCAACGTCCACGAGCTCGAGCAGGGGATTCCGGAATGCTCGGAGCCCGGCCTGTACGACCTGCCCGTCTGTCTCGATGAGTTGGAGTTCGTCTATGGCCCATTCGGGCAGGGTCATCACTGGGGCGAGCCGTTGTTTGACTACTACGTGGCCAGCGATGACTACGTAGTCGGCAAGCACATGCAGATGCTCGCCGACGCCGGCGTCGATACGCTCATTGTCGACAACACGAACAACTTCTCCTACACCGGCAACGTACTTCGGCTGATGAGCATCTGCCAGCGAATCCGCAACAACGGCGGCCGAACGCCGCAGATCACATTCCTTGCGCGGGAGACGATCGTTGATAACGAAGCTCTTTCGGCCGCCTACAACGCCATCTACAAACCGGGACTGTTCCCCGATCTCTGGTTCCGTTGGCAGGGCAAGCCGCTGCTGCTGGTCTTCGACGCGAACGACCCTCCCTCGCTCGAGTTCTCCGACAAGATCCTCAACTTCTTCACGATCCGTGAAAGTTGGGCGTTCAGCGACTGGGCATGGTTCGGCGACGGGCATCACAAGTGGCCGTGGATCGACACCTACCCGCAGGGCTACGGTTGGGACGAGGACAGCGGGGTGGCCGAGGCCATGGCCGTCTCTATTGGCCAACACGCGAACGGGAACATCGGGCGCAGCTACAGCAACGGCAGCCAACCCCCGTTCGGTTCGACACCCACCGAACAGGGGCTTCGCGTCATCGAACAATGGAGCCAGGCGCTTTCCATCGATCCTGAGTTCGTCTTCTTCACCGGCTGGAACGAATGGGTGGCCGGACGATATGAACGGACCGAGGAGACCGGCCCGATCTCTCTCCTGGGCGACCCGCGAGAGATCGGAGAATCGTACTTCGTTGACGCATTCGACCACGAGTTCAGCCGCGACGCCGAACCGGTCAAGGGTGGGCACGGCGACAACTACTACTACCAGATGATCGACTTCATCCGCCAGTTCAAGGGCGCCGCCGAGCCTCCGACGCCCTCTCCCGCCAAGACGATCAGCATCGACGGAGTCTTCGACGACTGGGACGACGTCGCTCCGGATTATCGCGATCCCATCGGCGACCTCCCCCGCCGCAACGAGCACCCCGGATACATGTCGGCCGGACCGTACACGAATCTCACCGGGCGGAATGACATCATCGGGGCCAAGGTCACCTACGACGTCTCGAATCTGTACTTCCACGTTCGAACGCTTGACCCAATCTCCCCCTATTCCAATCCCGACTGGATGGTGCTCTATCTCGATATCGACAGCAACGCGGCGACGGGTTGGGAGGGGTACGATTTCGTGGTGAACCGCACCGGTGTTGGCCCGACGGAAACCACGCTCGAGGCGAACGTCGGTGACGCATGGAACTGGTCTTCCGTCGCGGCCATCCAATACCAAGCCGGCGACAACGAACTGGAACTGGCCGTTCCCCGTGAGTTGCTGGGAGAGACCGTTCTACCCATTGAGTTCGATCTCAAGTGGGCCGACAACACCCAGCCGGCCGGCGACATCCTCAGCTTCACGACGGATGGCGACGCTGCTCCGAACGATCGGTTCAACTACCGCTACCGCAACGCGGACTCGCCGGTCCCGGGCGACTTTGACGACGATGGTGATGTGGACCTGGACGACTACACGGTCTTCGCCGATTGTCTGGCCGGTCCCGGCGCGACCCCGGCGCCGACCGACCCGCAAGTCACCGTGCAGGAATGCCTCGACGTCTTCGATTCCGACAGGGATGACGACGTGGATCTTGCGGACTTCGCGTCGTTTCAGGAATACTTCACGGGCTGAGGTTGGAGGTCTGGTAGTAGGTCGGGTCTACAGACCCGACAGACAAGCGAGGAGGAGAACACTGCATGAATCGATGGACTGGCTGGAAACGGTTGGCACCGTGGAGCGCTCGTCCTCCGCGCCGTGCGTGCAGTTGGCTGATTGGCACGCTGCTTGCGTCAGGCGGTATCGGGCCGCTTCCCGGCGCTATGGGGGCCACGCCCGAAGCGGCCGACGTCCTCAACTTTGTCTGGCGACTCGATGCTTCGGGCAGCGACCACATGAGCAGCTCGTCGTCGAGCGAATACTTCGCCTACTCGACGGACGGGCAGTACTACTACGTTCCCCAGGCCCACGAACCCGGTTACCTTCCTCTCTACCGGCTGTTCAACGGCGGCGATCATATGACGTCGACGCTGGCCGGTGAGAGTGGCTACGCCATGGACACAACGTTGGGCTACCTGTACCCCGACGCGCTTCCCGGCACCGTCGAGGTGACGCGGTGGTTCAAATCAACCACAGGCGATCACGCACTGCAACGTCCCGGCGAGACCATGCCCGGGTACGTGTCCGAACTGTTGCCGACCGCCGGCTATGCCTATCCGCGGTACGGCGACAGCGACAGTGACGCGATGCTTTCACTGTCCGGCGGTGGGGTGACGATCCAGTCGAATCGTGCAGCCGGTGGCGCGATCTTCTCCTGGCAGCACAACGGCAAGGAGCACGTCAACATCAATGACTATGGGCGCCAGATCCAGTCGGCCTACTTCTCATCCCATGCGGACTCGAACGGATCATGGAACATCAACCCGACGGAGGCCGGCGGCAGGGATTCCTTTCAGTACATGTCTCCCTCGCGTCGGCAGGGCTCGCCGCTGCTGACCGCCTACAACGACGGTCTGACGCAGATCACCCGCTCGATCCCCATCGACTTTCAGCCGCAGTACTTTGACGGCGGCCCGTATAACCCGGTGATCTGGCCGACGGCCAGGCTCGGCAAGAACATCACGCTGGACTACAACGGCATGGGGGCGGTGGCGAAGTACGAGCAAGTGCTGGTCGTACCGGCGGACAGCACCACCGGTTGGGTCGAAATCCCTACGGCGTACCTGACGGGCGACTTCAATCGCTTCTGGACCTATGACGCGGCCACGAGCGATCTGAATGAAGTCGATCCGGAAACCGGCACGGGCGTGCCCGTCGACTTCCTTCCGGCATCCGGGTTCGGTGGCATGATCATCTCGACCAGCTCGACGGGCCACGCCCTCGGCATCTACGGTGTGATGACCTCGAAAGGCGGGTCGGTGGACATCTTCCGCGTGTTTGATTTCGCGGGCGATTTCGGCTCGAGCGATCCCACCGACTGGGACACGACCAAGTGGGCGGCTGGTTTCGGTGGGTCGACGTTGTTGGCCAACAACGAGTACACCTCCACGACCTGGGTCATCAGTGGCACGCTCGCGGAGGTGCAGGACCATATGGACGTTCTATATGCCTCGGGTGTAGTCGGGCAGGTTCAGGTCATGCCGCTCGATTCGAACGGCATTCACGGCGCAGCGGAGGTCGAGGACCTCGTGGCCTACCGCCCGGGCACGGGGGAATGGTTCGGCGCGCACAGCACGGAGCCACCGGAGTACATCCAGGGGAGTGTGACGACCCAGACCGGGCCGTTCGGAACCGCGAACGACGAGCCGCTGCTCGGTGATGTCAACGGCGACGACGTGGACGACGTCGTTATCGTACACGATAACGGTTCCGGATCCCTGGACTGGACGGCCGGCCATTCGACGATTGGTGTCGGCGGTGTCGGTTCGCTGAGCACGAACACCACGTCCTCGGTCACGTCGTTTGGTTCTTCCTGGGGCAACAATGAAGGTGTCTTCCTCGCCGACATCAACAGTGACGGTGCCGACGATGCTGTCGTTGTCAATGTCGGGTTCAACTGGTATGCCCAACCGTCGGCCGTCGGGGGCGGCCTGGGCGCCGGCGGTGCACAACAGGGTCCGGTCCAGTGGGGACTGCCGGGCGACATCCCGCTGGTCGGTGACTTCAATGGTGACGGCTACGCGGACATCTCGATCTGGCGAGCGACAGGAACGAACGACTGGTACATCAACCTGAGTACGGCAAGCGGCATGGGTGGCGGAGGGACTCGAACCGGTGATTTCGGTTTGCCCGGTGACATCCCGCTGGTCGGAGACGTCAACGGCGATGGTCGCGATGACGGCATTATTGTCCGCGACAACGGCAGCGGCGAGTTCGACTGGGTAGTCGGCTTCGCCGGCCCCACAGGATTGATCGACTTCATCGACGGTGGCGGGATAAGCAACTTCATGACGTTCGGTCTGACCAGTGACGCGCCGATCGTCGCGGACGTCAACGACGATGGGCTTGTGGACATCGGCTACACCCGCGATGATGGGGCAGGCGGACTGCTCTGGCGTTTCGCGCTGACGGCGCCCGGCGGCATGCTCACGCACTTCGTGGCCGCCTCCGCTATGTTCGGTGCTGTGGACGACGTTCCGCTGATCGGGCAGCTCGACACCTCGCGTGTGCCCGGTGATTTCGATCAGGATGGCGACGTTGATCTGGACGACTACGCGGTCCTTACCGACTGCTTGGCCGGCCCCGACGCGACCCCGGCGCCGACCGATCCGCAGGTCACCGCGCAGGAGTGCCTCGACGTCTTCGATTCCGACGTGGACGACGATGTGGACGTCGAGGACTTCGCGTCGTTTCAGAACCAGTACACTGGCTAAGAGTCTATTCGTAGGGGGCGGCTGACATGTGTTCCAACAGGCACCTCACCACGTTATTGGCCGCAGCGTTGGTCTGCGTGCTCGGTTGCGCTCCTTCCGCTCGGAAGGTGCAACATCAGCAGGCACTGGACGGGAGGGCTCAGAAGCGCGGGGCGGACCGGAAACTCAATGTACTCTTCATCATGTCCGACCAACACAACGCCCATGCGCTCGGCTGCTATGGCAACCGGGAAATCAAGACTCCGCGATTGGACCGACTGGCGGGCGAAGGCGTCCGCTTCACCAACGCGTTCTGCCAGACGGGGCAGTGTTGTCCGTCACGGTATACAATCTGGACCGGGCGCTATGCCCACAGTCACGGTCTGCGCTGGAATCACGTCATCGAGCCACTGAGTGAGGTCACTATTGGCGAGATCTTCCGCGATGCCGGCTACGTCACCGCCACCATCGGCAAGCACCACATGCAGTACGACGTCTCCCTACACGGATTCGATCACGCAGTCGAGATCCCGGACTACGACCGATTCGTCAAAGACCGCGGCGTTCCGCACTGTTGGGCTGAGGGCGACTGGTTGCCATACCGGAACGACCAGTTTGCCGGGCCGATCGGAACCTCCCACGCCGACAACGAGCACCACATGGCCGGATTCTTCGGCACCGAGGCCATCAAGTTTCTTCAAGCGAATCAGAACAAGCCCTTCTGCATGTGGCTCTCGCTCTACGGACCCCACGTCCCCCATGTCGCCTCGAAGAAGTGGATGGACCTTTATGATCCCGACTCGCTCACCTTGCCATTGAACTTCGATGATCGGCGAACCGACATCCCCGCCGACCTCAACTGTTTACACACCCTCTTTGACGGGATGTCGGAACAGGACTTCAAGAAGGCCCTGCACTGCTACTACGCCCTGACGTCGCAGATCGACTACAACATCGGCCGGGTCCTGGACGAGCTGGATCGCCTGGGTATTGCGGAACGAACGGTCGTGGTTTACACGTCCGACCACGGAGAGATGATGGGCGAGCACGGCGCCTTTCGCAAAGCGATTCTGAACTACGACGCCACGGTTCGCGTGCCACTGATTATGCGACTTCCGGGCGTCAGCATGACCACTGATGAACTCGTGGGCTCTGTCGACCTGATGCCGACCCTGTGCGAACTTGCCGGCCTAGACTATCCCGAGAGCGTGCAGGGTCGAAGCCTCGTTCCGCTGCTGAAGGGCCGGCCAACTGAATGGCGCGACGTGATCTTCTCGGAAATCGGCTATCCCCGACCAACGTTTCCGCCCGGCCTATGCACCATGGCGCGAACGAAGGAACACAAGTACATCCACCACGAAAACGCCGGCAAGCCAATGGAGGAACTGTTTGACCTGCGCAGCGATCCGTGGGAAACCGTGAACCAGGCATCGAATCCCGAGTACGCAGACGTTCTGGCCACGCTCAGGAAAGCCCTGAAGCAGTGGAATAAAAACACCGATCATGCTCCGCTGTATCCGATCGAGAAGGAGTTCCGCCAGGGGCGGCGACCGTAAGGTATGGTGCTGTTTCTCGGGAGTGCAGCATCATTACAGAGCCACCCATCGCTAGACGTGTACCCTCCAAAGGAGGTGGGCCACCCCGCTTCCTTGCGCTCGCGGTTCGGATAGGATGCAAGCTGTGTAAGTCACCACGTCGGTTACGTGACCAGGAGATTGTCCATGGAACGTATTGGGTTTGTGCTGAAGGTCAGGCCGGAACGTATCGCCGAGTACCGGAAGCGTCATCAGGAGGTGTGGCCGGAGATGCTCGAGGCCCTGCGCGAGACCGGATGGCGTAACTACTCGCTGTTCCTGCGGAAGGACGGCCTCCTGTTCGGCTATCTGGAGACCAATGACTTCGAGAAAGCCGTCGCTGGCATGGAGGAGCGGGAGATCAACGCGCGCTGGCAGGCCGAAATGGCCCCGTTCTTCGAGCAACTTGACGGTAAGCGTCCGGACGAGGGTCTGCTGCGCCTGCCGGAAATCTTCCATCTTGATTAGGCAGGTCTGCTGAGGCGTCGGCTTCCGCTCGGCTCAAAGCCGGTGGTTATGGTAGGGCGAACGATATGATGCGGAGACGAATGAGCACATTCACCGTGACGTTGGTGGTAAGTTGCGCCACGGTCGCCGCACCGATGCCCGTGCATGATGCGGGACCGACGGACCTACGGCATGAACGCCAGGACTTCGTTAAGGCATCCGCCTGTCGCGAGTGTCACCAGGAGTTCTATGAAAAGTGGGTGACCTCCTGGCACGGACTGGCCATGCGCCCTTTCACGCCTGAGTTCGCACGCAAGCACCTCGTGCCTCAGGTTGGTGACATCGATATCGGCGGGCGGCGGTATCGGGTGGACCTGGGAAGCGAACCCGCCGTCGTTCAGGAGAGCGGTCCCGGGGGCGATCGGAGTTATCCGATCAAGCACGTGCTGGGCGGTAAGAACGTCTGCTACTTCCTGACCCCCTGGCGGGGCGGGCGCTGGCAGGTGTTGCCCCTGGCCTTCGATGTTCGTCGAGAGCAATGGTATGACATGGCCGCCAGCGCGGTTCGGCACGCGCCCGGACACTCGGGCGAGGCCTTCGACTGGACGGCGCGCCAGTTTACGTTCAATACTTCGTGTTACAGTTGCCACGTGAGCCAGCTATCGAAGAACTACTCGATCGAAACGGACACGTATCACACCGTCTGGTCCGAACCGGGCATCAACTGTGATTCCTGTCATGGCCCCGGGCGCGAGCATGGGCAGGTGATGGACGTGGCGATCGACCGACGCCCCGCCGACATGAAGATCATCCGGTGCGGTCAATTCACGGCTTCCCAAATCAACTCCATGTGCGGCGCGTGCCATGCGAAGACCAGAGCGATCAGTTGCTCTTCATCGCCAGGCGAAGAATACTGTGACAACTTCGACCTGACCACGTTGGAGGATCGCGACTTCTACCCCGACGGTCGCGATCTCGGCGAGAACTTCACCTACACGCTATGGAAGATCAGTCCGTGCGTAGCCTCGGGCAAGTTGGACTGTATGCACTGCCACACGTCCAGCGGGCGCGACAAACACCCCGGCCGCAACGCCGATCAGGCGTGCATGCCCTGCCATGCCAAGCATGTGGCGGACCCGGCGGCCCATTCGCACCATCTGGCTGAGAGCCCGGCGAGTCGGTGCGTGGCGTGCCACATGCCCGAGACCAGTTTCGCCCGAATGCGCCGCCACGATCACAGCATGCTGCCGCCCACGCCGGCCGCCACGATCGCGTTTGGCTCGCCCAACGCCTGCAACCTCTGCCACGCCGATAAGGACGCCGTCTGGGCGGACCAGTGGGTGCGCCGGTGGTATCCGCGCGACTATCAGGCTCCGCTCATGCACCGTGCCCGGCTGATTGACGCCGCCCGGCGCCGTGATTGGACGGCACTGCCGGACATGCTGACGTACTTGACCAGCCCCAAGCGAAACGAAGTCTACACAACCTCATTGATTCGTCTGCTGAGCGACTACACCGGTGTGGAGAAGTGGCCCGCGCTGCGCGCCGCCGCGCGCGATCCGTCCCCTCTGGTGCGCGCCGCGGCGGTACTGGGGCTGAGTACCTGCCCCGAGGCCGGGGTGCGCGACTTACTCGCCTCTGCGACGCGAGACTCCTCGCGGCTGGTCCGCGTGAACGCAGCCTTCGCCCTCAGCTATCACCCCGCCGACGGGTTGGATGCCCGCGACCGCGCCTCGGTCGCGCACGCCGCAGCCGAGTACGAGGCGTCCGCGCGCTGCGCTCCGGACGATCCGTCATCGCACTACAACCTGGGGATCTACCGCCACAATCATGGGGACTTGGCCGGCGCCGTCGCCGCCTACGAAACCGCGCTCAAGCTCCAGCCGGACAATGTTCTAACCCTTGTCAACATCTCCACGGTCTATGCGCGCCTGCGCAAACCGACGAAGGCTGAACGTGCTCTACGGCAGGCGCTCGAGTTCGAACCCGCCAATGCCGCGGTCAACTTCAACCTCGGGCTGTTGTTAGCAGAACAAGGCCGTGTTGATTCCGCCGAGCGTTGTCTCCGCGCCACGCTGCGCGCGGATCCGAACTTCGCCGAGGCGGCTTACAATCTGGGCATTCTCATTGCAGGCACCCGGCTCGACGAAACGATCGCACTCTGCCGGAAAGCCGCCGCGCTTCGTCCGGACCATACCCGATACGCATATACACTCGGCTTCTACCTGCGTCAGAGGGACGATCTGGATGCCGCCGCCGTGGTGCTCCGTGAACTGCTCGCCCGAGTCCCCAACCACGTCGAGGCCCAGGCTCTGCTCGCCACCGTCGAGCTGGAGCTTGAGCGCCGCAAACACGCGCCCGGCGGTGATCCAAAGTAGCGTCGCGCCGTTGTGAGACACCCGGACGAGAGGGGGGGATCCGACGCCGGGCTCCTAGCCCAGATAGCTCACCGCGTTCTCTGCGGTGTGAGGAATGCGACCTAGTCGACCGCGCCATCGGTCTGCACGGTTTCGACCATGGCGAGGATGTTGTCGAGAGGTGTTCCCGCCTGGATGTTGTGGCAGGAACAAGCGATGTAACCCTGCCGCCCCGCGCCCAAAGTGCGCAGACATTCCCGCGTCTCCCGCCGGACGTCCTCGGGTGTGCCAAAGGGCAGAACCCTCTGATTCTCGATGCCGCCGTGGAAGATAACGCGCGCTCCGTACTTCCGCTTGAGCTCCGCGCGGTCCATCCCCGGACAAACGTGCTGAATCGGGTTCAGCACATCGATCCCGCAGTCGAGCAGGCGGGGGATCAGCGGTTCCGCCGCGCCGTCCGTGTGATAGAAGACCTTTAGACCGTACCCGTGGATCAGGTCACACCAGCGCTGCATGCGTTCCTTGAAATACCGCTCCCACATGGCCGGCGACATCAGCAAGCCGTTCTGGCTACCCATGTCGTCACTGATGAACACCAGCTCGAGGTAGGATGAGGCCCGGTCGAAGAACCGTCGCATCATCTCGGTCTGGCAGTGCTCGATCCGGTCAAGGGTCGCGTTTACCAGCTCAGGGTTGACCGCCACATCCGTCAGTGACGTCTCCAGCCCGCGCAGTTGACAGTAGATCTCGAAGAATGACACCCACGGTCCCATAACCACGAAGTCCTTGCTGGCGGCCTCAGCCGTCGCAACCATTGCATCGTAGTCAAACCGCTCCGGATCCGGCCAGAAGGGGAACGCCTCGAGAGACTCGGCGGTTTCGTACCCGCACAACGGCGGCTCGCCGAACTCGTGGTAAGTCGCCTCTCCGGCTTGCGTCGGCTCCAGCGGGGTGCCCCACATCGAGCGCTGGGCATCGCCGAAGTGACTGCTGCCCACGGGACCGTCCGCGTCCGGCGCCTGGTACGTCGGGAAGAGCCACACGATCTTATCCAGGTTCATCTTGCGATATAGGTCGAGATCGTCTCGCACCCCGAAATGACTCTGTAGGAGTTGCCGGATTTCCTCTGTGTGCCAGATGTCGATGGGCAGACGATCCACCGGCTCCCGGTTCAACACGGCCAGAACGCGCTTCTTGGGATTCATCGAACCTCCGCTTGGTCCACTGGACGCATTTTGCAGGTCTCCATCGTCCGTGTCTAGCCCCCGGCATTTGGGGGGAGGGACGGCAGAGTTGTCCTGCGCTGCTTGAGATCCCGCCCCGGGATCAGCCGATGTACCGGCTCGTGCTCTGGGTTTGCGATCAGGTCCAGCATGAGTTGGGCCGCCTCCCGACCCATCTCCTCACATGGCTCGCGCACCGTGGACAACCCGATGCCCCGGTGACCCGTCATCGGTAGGTCGCCTAGACCGATCAGGGCCACGTCCACGGGCACGTGAATGCCCCGGTCCTCCAGCGCCTCCAACAGCAGCAGCGCAATTCCGTCGTTAAGCGCGAAGATCGCGTCAGGACGCTCCGAGTCCGAGGCGAACAACCGATCCAACGACCAGTCCAGGATCCGTTGTGGAGGCCAGTCTATGGGCGCGTTTGCCGTCCACTGCGCGCGCACCGGCAAATCCGCCTCACGCAGCACGTCCACGTAAGCCTGATAACGCCCCCGGGTCATCTGCATCGGGTAGTCCACCCCGATGAAACCGATCCGCCGCCGACCACCCTCTACCAGATGCTCCACCGCCAGCCGCGCCGCCGCGCCCGAATTCCAACCCACGAAGCTCACTTCCGGAAGGTCTTCCGGACGGTCACCCAGGAAGATCACCGGAATCCCCGCACCCTGCAGACTACGGTACAATCGTTGCTCACCCGGCATTGGTTGGCAGATGACACCTTCGTCGCGCCGGTGCAGACACGCGAGCAACTCCTTGTGGGCGAGCTCTGCGTCGAAGTGATGGATGGCTACGAACGGCGTGTAGCCGCGAGGCCGAAACACTTTGAGCATGCCTCCCATCACCGCCTCGGCCCAATCCGCCCGTAGGTTGCTGACTACCACTCCGATCATGTGCGAGCGCTGCATGCGCAAGTTGCGCGCCAGGTGGTTCGGGACGTAGTTCAGCTCTTCCATCGCTGCGCGCACCCGCCGCGTGGTCTCCGCGGAAATCCGCCGCTTCTTCTCCTGACCACGCAGCACGATGGAAACCGTCGACGGAGAAACGCCGACGTACCGGGCGACATCAGTAATCGTAGCGCGTTCTCGATTCGTCGACGACATTCGCTTTAACCACTACAACGTCGATATATGAGGCAGTGATGAGTTGCAGGACACGTGCAGGTGCCTCGTCCGTCCATCAACGCCTCGTGACTCTTGCCTATCCTATCATGTCCGGAGGGAAAGCCAACGATAATGCGCAGGGGATTGCGGCGGCTTTGGCCGAGGCCGGCCTTCAGGACGAAGTCGCCGCCTTCGGGATCTTGCACTTCCGATCGGGCGAGTAAGGCGCAGCAAAGCTGTAAAGACCAGCTTGGACTCCGTAGACCGCGGTCCCCTCCTCAAAGCGGAGGAAGATAACGCCTTCAGCCTCGTCAGCCGGACGACCGCCCTCTGTGACTGCTTCAGCGTCGTGCGTGGGCACGAAGAGCGTGGCTGTCGCGTTGGGAGGCACGGTGACATCCCACAGAAGCGTGGGACCGTGTATTCTCCAGTCGCTCACAATCGTGCCGTACATTGACCGGTGACGGGCGCTCGCCGAGTCCAGGCCCCGGACCGGTTGGGGACACAGGATAATGTGCTTGAAGCCGGGCTGATCCGGGTCCGGCCTGATTCCCGCTAGGTGTTCGTACAGCCACACGCCCAGGTCCCCCACAAGCATGAGGTGGTTGTGCGAATTCATGGCCGGGTCGGCCGTGTCGCCGTTCCAAAGCTCCCAGATTGTAGTGGCTCCATGCTCGACCATGTATCCCCAACTGGGATAGCTTCTCTGGGTCGCCAGTTGCCACGCCACGTCCGCGTGTCCGTGCTCCGCGAGAACCCGCATGAGCCATTGTCCGCCGACCAGCCCGGTGGCCAAGTGGCCTTCGTTTGTCACCACGATGTTCTCGACCAGCCGATCGACCGCCGCGCCAACGTGTTCCTTCGGCACCATTCCGAAGGCGAGGGGCAGTACACTGGAAGTCTGCGTGCCATTGTCGTACAGGTGAGTCTCTTCGCAGAAGAACCTGTCGTTGAACGCGCTGCGCAGTCGTTCCGCCAGTGCGCTGAATTCCTCCGCCTCCCGCGGTCGGTCCAGGATCGTGGCGTAGCGAACCATGAGACGGAGGTCGTGATAAAAGCACGCCGTGCCCAGGAGGCTACCGTTCGTCTTTCGGCTGGGGTCCTCGGAGTGGATCAAGTGCTGTGACTCGGGTGGGACGCACCAGTCGCCGTAGTGGTCCCGAGGCATGATCCCGTCTTTGACGAAGGCGCTCATGAAGTCAATCCACTTCTTCATGCTCAGAAAGTGCGTCTCCAGCATGCGCCGGTCGCCATACTGCTCGTAGAGCCAACCGGGCATGATGATATAAGCACCCGGCCAGGTGACGTTGTCCGTGTAGAACCGCCAGTAAGCCGGCGCGAGGTCCGGGATGCTGCCCTTGTCATCCTGGGCATCCTGGATGTCGTCTAGCCACTTGCCGTAGAACCGGGCGATGTTGAAGTCATAGCTTTCGGCTTTTCCCACTATCGCGCGATCACCAAGCCATCCCTGTCGTTCGTCCCTTTGGGGGCAATCCGTGGGAATGCTACGCAGATTCCCTCTGGCTCCCCAGACGATGTTACCGTAGATTCGGTTGACCAGGTCATCTGAGCAGGAGAAGTTCCCGATCCGCTCCACGCCGGAATGAACAATTCGCCCTTCGATCGTGGAGCGCGTCGGCTCACCCGGGAACCCGCACAGTTCAACGTATCGGAAGCCGTGATACGTGAAGCGAGGTTCGTAGATTTCGGTGCCTCCGCCCTTGAGCACGTAGGTGTCGGTCACTTTGCATGAACGCAGGTTGTCAAGGTAGAGTGTGCCGTCATCGCGAATCGTCTCCGCGAACCTCAGCGAAATGCGGCTCCCGCGGGGGCCTTCCACCGTCAGACGCGCCCAGCCGACCATGTTCTGCCCGAAATCGTAAACATACACGCCCGGCTGAGGGTTGCCCAGCGCCACCGGATGCAGCGTCTCGGTCACGCGAATGGGTTCCGCCATTTGCGCGGTAAGCGCTCCGCCCGGCGGATCAACTAGATCGGCGTGGTGCCAGCCGGAGTCATCGAAACCGGGCCGACACCAGCCCTCCAGCTCCATGCGCGCGTCGTACTCCTCGCCGTCGTAATCGTTGTTGGATCGGATGGGGCCGTCCGTGGTAATCCGCCAGGTCTCGTCGCTGACGATCTCCGAGACGGTTCCGTCGTCGTATTCGATGCGCATCTGCAGCAGAAGCTTGGGACACCCGTAGGTGACGGTCTCCACCGGGACGCGCAGTCGCGGTGCGAAATAGCGCCCATTGCCGAGAACGACGCCAATCGCGTGGTCTCCCCGCTTCAGCCGCTCGGTGACGTCATAGGTCACGTAGAGCGCGCGCTTCGCATAATCGGTCAGCCCCGGGTCAAGCACGTGGTCTCCGACCTTTGCGCCGTTCAGATACAACTCGTAGTATCCCAGTCCGCACACGTAGGCAGTCGCTCGCTTCACGTTCTTGGCGACCGAAAACTCGCGACGCAGCATGCGCGCAGGCAAGCGTCGGTGTTCCGACGGCGAGACCGGCCCGTTCTCCGCGCCGCTTTCGTGAGCAGGCGCCTCGTCGCGACCCACCCACTTCGCCTTCCAGTCGGCCGGTTCAAGCAGCCCCATTGACCACCGCGCGGGCGCACTCCAGCCCGACGCGCGGCTCGTCTTGTCCCACACCCGCACTTTCCAGTAACACTGGGTGTGCGAGGACAGCTCCACCCCGTCATACGTCACATGAACGGACTGGTCTGATTCCACCTTGCCGGAATCCCACAGATCCCCTTCGTTCGCCGCGAGGCGCTCACGGCTCTGGGCCACCAGAACCTGGTATGCAGTCTGCCTCTCACCGCGCCGGTTCGACGCCAACATCCAACTCAGCCGGGGTCTCGGCGTATCAATGCCCAAGGGGTCGACGAGGTATTCACAACGCAGATCAGTCAAAGCCAATTCGGTCATATACGTGATCTCGGGTTATCGAGGTGTTACCCTCTTGGTGGGTCGTTCCCTTCCTCGGCACAGAGGGTGGCGTCTCAATGTACTGCAGCCCAGCTCCCTCTTAGAAGAGCTTCGACATATTCGGGGCCTCATCTTCGGCGTTGCTGCTGATTCTGCGGATCGAATCGTCGATTGTCTCGCAAAGCGATCCAGCCGTACGATAGAGGGCCAAGACGTTCTCCAGCGGCGTTCCAACCTGGATAGCGTGGGTCGGGCCCAGCAATAGCCCGCCCTCGGGGAACAACTCCAATCGGCGCCGGACCTCCCCCTCGACATCCGCGACCTCCCCATGAGGTAGGGTGCTCTGCACACACATCGAGCCGCAAAAGCTGAGCTGCTCGCCATACTTCTCCGCCAGCGCCGTAATGTCCATCTCCGGGGTCGTGGGTTGGACCACGTCCTGAATATCCAACCCCAGTTCGATCAAACGCGGGAGGAACCGCTCCACGCATCCGCACATGTGCATCATGGTTTTGGCACCATAGCGATGGGCCATCTCGAAGTGGGCTTGGAACTTTGGCGCGAAATGCCTCTCGAAGATATCCATGCCGATCATCGGACCGCGCTGTGTCCCCAGATCCTCGCCGACATGGATGATGTCGATCATGCCGTCCGCCGCCTGGAGAACCCGCTCGTGAGTATGGAAGTAAAACTCGAACCGAGCCTGCATGATCTCCAGGAATATGGGGTCGTCGGTAGCCAGATCCAGCAAGACCTGCTCCGTGCCGCGCGCCCGGGCGATTCCGTTCATGAAGTCCAGGTCGCCGGCGGAGCCGAAGCAGATGGCGTACTCCCCGCCGAGAGCGGCGCACCGCTCCTTGATCGTCGAATAATCGAACCAGTCCGCCGAGGGAAAACGCGAGCGATCCAGGTTAACCACCGTCTCAACCCCGGCGAAGGGAAGGTGGGTCGCCTCCAAGTATCGTCCGCCGTCGTAGTCCATGTACTTGTAGCGCTCGCCCCAGTAGCCTTCCATGCTTCCGTCGGGGAACGTCCGCAGCTCCGGACCCCGGTAAACCGCCTCCACGTAGCGAAAATCGTCGCCGAGAACCCGCTTCAACTGCTCCTCGTTGGAGAGCCCGAAGTGTTCCAGGAGCATCCGGTTCACTTCCGGCGTGCCTTCGTGTTTGACCGGGATGCGGTCGTAGCCCTGCCTGGAAAGCGCACTGAGTACGCGTTCTCTGGAGTTCATCTCTAATACTCCCCTGGATCAAGCGAGTCCGCTCCGCCGCCCTCCGCTTACTTGATGTTCGCCGTAGTGGTCAAGGCGGTCTTCCAGTGACGCAGCAAGGTGGAGACGGCCCAGATGGCTCCGATGAGATAAATGAGCCCGACTCCGAAAATCCAGTACGTGGTCGTTCCGGAGGGATCATAGCGCGCATCACCGAAGAGCTGATTCATGGTAGTTCCGACGATCATGAAGTAGTACACGAACAGGATGACGATGAAACAGGCGGTATAGTGCTTTTCCATCGAGCGCAGTTCGCCGCGCGATTCGAGCCAGGTCTCCCAACCCAGTGCGAGATCGGGGTTGCTCTCAAGGCTCTCGCGGATGTAACGCGCCGCCCGTATCATGTTGCTCCACTCGTCCAGATAGCCCACGATCAGCACCAGCACCGAAAAGGGCACCAGCAACATAACCGAATCCCCGACGTGGGACGCAGCGTACGTGAGGATGGGAATACCGAACACGCCCATCCCCATGATCCAGAACAACCGAGCCCGGGTGGCCTTGATCTCGTTCCGCAGCGTGTTGAACTCGTCTCGGACTAGCCCCTTGGTTTCCATCGGAGGTCTCCCTAAAGCAATGAGTGCCAAACCGAACGCTCGGGCGCCGGTCTCGATGATCGTCAATCTCCCAGCACGATTCGCACGTGGTGCCTGCCGGATGATTTCGTCAGCACGAACGCGGATTCCGATTCGCCACCAAGGCGATCCTCTCCATTCACGCGGACTTCTTTCAGGTGCGGGCCCGACCCCTGCCATTGGAAGTCGTACACGGCGCTCCGCCATCGTACGTTCTTCAGCTCGGTCACCGGCATCGGTTCGAGTGGAGTGGGCGGACGGATGCGGATGCCATGCCGTGATTTCTCGATGCCATAGATTTCCACAATCAACGTGTGAAAGAAATTGCCGTTGTCCCAACTCCGGCCGGAAACACCGGACAGATATCCGTAGATGCCGAGGCCTTCCGTGAAACACCCGGTCGGAATGTCGTAGGCATGATCGATCAGGGCCTTGAACACCCTCGCTCGGTTTTCTTCGTGTCCCTTCTTGCATCGCAAGTACACATCCATGAAGCCCAGCCACGGCGCCGAGGTGTACTCCACCTCGGATTTCTCGTGCTTCACCGCGGAGGCGACGTACATCGGGCCGTACTTCGTGCCATAGAACTTCTCATACTCCGCGTCGAGTTGCGCGAAGATCGCCCGGTCTTGCGGTGGATTCGTGATGTCGAAGAACATCGGCCCGAGGTTCTCGTATGGGATGAAACGCTCGTCAACCCGCTCCTGACCCTTGGTGACGACTCGGAAGTTCACGAAGTGCCCCACGCCGGAATCGAGCGGCTTCCACAACCCCCCTTTGTTCAGCGGCATGTTCATCGCATCCCGAACACGATCGGCCAACGTGTCCATCCGTTTGGCGAGGCCGGGCTTTTGCAACTCCCCCGCCATCTCGGCCACGGCACGATAGGCGGCAAACGTCGTCGCACACAGAAGCGGCTCCTCCATCCCGACGCCGATGCCTTGGTAATCGTAGCTGCCCCACACGTTGTCCGGCAGGGCATTCCCATTCGTGTCCATGAGCTCGAGCGTCTTCGCCACGTAGCAGATGTCCGGCCAGATGCACCTGATGTAATCGAGGTCGCCCGAGAGCCGCCAGTAGTCACGTGCTAGTAATATGAAGTGGGCTTGAGATTCAGAGCACCACGGGAAGAAGTCATCGGCGATCTTCACACCCGTCGTGAAGGCTTGGGGGATGTAGAATCGCTCATCGTTCAGGGGCCATTGCTTCACGTGGCCCAACGCCTGATTCTCGTCCTTGGCGAGAATCAGCAACTCCAACGAGGACTTCATCGTTGCCAGAACGGAATCGTCCCCGGCCTGCGCCCATCCCTGATACCCCCAGTATAAATCGCGCGTCCACACCGAGAAGAACGGCCGGTCCATCACCAGGTCCGTCGCCAACTTGCCGTCCCAGATGCAACCGACCGTGAGCGTAGCGAGCTTCCTGCCTGCGACGTTCTCGTTCACGAGGTTGCGGGTGTAACCACAGAGGAAGGCATCCTTCACGAGTGACAGGTCCTTCGTCGTCACGTACTGGGCCTTGCGGGGACCATTGTCCCCGCATCGGGCGGTCGCCGCCGCGCCAAGCAGGCAGCCAACGCAACAAATAGAAACCAAGCCCATATGCTTCGGCATCACAAACTTTCCTGATACCACCGCGTTCCGCGATTGCCCGTGGTACCGGCACCCTGGGTAGCAACGGCGCCGGCTCCTACCGTGCCTTACGGAGACGATGGTCGCCATCCCGTCGAAGCGTGAAGGAATCGCCCGACTTGCCGGTCTCCTCGTACACCCACTGTCCATCCAGCCTGATCTTCAGCCCGTCGAGCGGCGCTCGCTGGAGTGTAATGGCGATGGCACTCTCCGTCGCCGTGATGTCCATCGGAATGCTCCGGTACAACAGATTACGAACAGTCATCTCGGGACAAGCCGCGGGAAGCTTCGGCGATATCTTGATCGCATCGGCAACCGGGTCGATGCCCAGGAAACCGTAAATAACGATCGAAGGCGGGAAGCTGCTCTCGAAGAACTCCTTATCCACCCCAATGCCGCCCGGCGTACCGCCACCCTGCAGCGTGCCATCGTTCTTCTCATAGTAGGCACGGTAGCCGCCGAATTCCCAGACGTCCTCTTCCCACGCCAGGAATTCCGTCAGCCTCTGCCACCCATCGTCCGCACCGAGTAACTTGATGCGGGCGTGCACGTCATAGAATGCAAACCCGACCACGGCCCCACCGTCCTGAATCTGGTCGCCCCACTCGATGATCTCGGGTTCCCACCACCCCTGGCCGTAGCACTCGAGGTTCCGCAGGGTCGTGGCGCGCGGGCCGAAGCGCCACTTGTAGATGTCCTTGCCGGTCGAAGTGTCCCCGGCCACGATGCGTTTGCCGGAAATCCAGTCCAGCAGGGCACGCGCATGCTCGTCCGTCGCGAAGTCGTACCAGATCGCCTCCAACGCGACAAAGGTGAACCCGTAATCGTGGGGCTTGCCGTTCCGGTCGTACCAGCCGTAGAAGCGGCCCGTCTTTTCGTTCCAGAACAGGCGATTGCCGACGTCCTTCACGGCAGCGGCATGTTTGCGCAGTTCGTCCGGATCCAGTTTCAACGCACCTCCGGGCACGCCCCATCCGGGGTTATCGCGGATGGCCTCCTCCACGTCCGCCATTACCAACAGAGTCCTGTAGTACTGCGCCGTCGAATAGCAGTCCTTCCAGCCGAACGGCACGAGGTCGTAGTAGTTGTTTCCAATGCCGTGGCCGGGCAGGATGTCCTTGCCGCCGTCGGGCGTGTTGACCCAACCCACCAGTCCGTCGTGTCCCGGCCACTGGTTCAGGATGTGGTTGTTTTCGAGCCCGCCCATCTCCGTCATCTGGTAGCGCATCGCCGTCCTCATACGATTCACATTCTCGCGGAGGAAACCAATATCTCCCGTCCAGCGAAAGTAGTTCCAACTCGCCGAGACGAAGATCGGGTTGTTGATCGGATGGCGCGTGTCGTACGCCGTGAAGAACGAGTGGACATCGAGCGTCACATCCGACTCGCCCGGTGCAAGCGAGAGGCGAACTCGCTTGATCTTCCCTTGCCATTTCGGATGGCGGTGCGTGACGAGCATCGCGTGCTGCGATTTCGTGTAATGCGAATAGTCGCTCTCGTAGGAGTGGATATAGAGTCGGCGATCGGGGCCGAACTCGGTGTCGCCCTCGCGGAGCCACTCCATGTATGGCAGGGCGTGGTTCGGCGCCTTGCCGTCGCGCTTCCATCGAAGCTGCATGTAGGGTGCGTTGAAAGCGTCGAATCCCATGTCTTCCGGCGTCGTCAAGGTAGGTGACGGGCCGGTTGCCTCGAGCCGCCAGCGCTCGTCCACGATGCCCAGCGACTTGCAGTTATCGAGCTCCCAGTTCTTCGTCGCCGTCTCGCTGTAGTGCTTGGGAAGGCCCCACTTGCTGAGGAACCACCCGAGCGGTCGCTTCGGCGGTTCGCTCTGGAAATGCCAGCCGACGGCAACGCCGCTCACGTCCTCTTCGTCGAGGCCGGCCTGGGGCCACAGCGGGAACGGCCAGCCGTGATCGTGGCAGACGCCGTAATGCTGATGAGTGAAGACATAGCCTTCGTTGTCCAACTTCATCGCGAGCAGATTCTCGCGGTAGAGGTCCTGAATGAGCCTGCCGGTCTGCCTGAAGGGCGCACCGGCCATCCACAGGTCCGCGTATGAAAGATACTCCTGATAGAAGAGCGCCTTCTGCAGGTGCAGCCGGTTTTGATAGTGGTACCAGAGGTAGTTGCTCAGGAGCCGGCTTTCCTTCTCGTGACCGGCAAACGAGAAGCGGGGGAAGTCCGCCGGGGCTGCGGGCATTGAAGGTGCCGCCGACGCGTCCACGGCCGGACCTTCGGCCGCGCGCGTGGTCGTCGAATACCGCCCAAACGGTGCCGCTGTCACCAGTCCAAGCGCGAGCCCAATCACAGAGAATCTGATGTTTGACGCCATTCCGGGGTTACCTCTCTTGAATGCTCCTGGCCATCACCAGCCAACCCACGCCCCCTCTCAACGGCCACACCTGCCTTGGGCCGTCCACCGACCCCGAGGTCACGCGGCCAAACGCAACGTAGATCGATTTACCCAGCATCATTCTAACGTCGCGCACGATCGGTTACAACGGCTATCCTTCGGCATCGCGACCAATGATCGGACCATCCGCAAGATCCGTGAGTGGCGTGGGGGACCGATATGTAAAAGAGGCTGCGTAGAACGCCGGTCTTCCCTACGCCTTGATCGCCGCCTCGCGCTCGCGGAACGTGCGTACCGTTTTCTCCACCAGATAGTCTAGCTTCTCAGGGTCCGGCATCCCGTACATTGCGGGGTACGGATCACCTCCCGGGCCCAGAGGTTCCGGCGTACAGAAACAGCCCGCACGGTTATACCCGATCAGGTAGAGCGCCCGCAGCAGCGTGTCTAGATCCATCTGCCCGTCGCCCAGCGCGCCGCGGTTGCTGTCGGCCAGGTGCAGGTTGACCAACTGCTTCCCGGCGGCCAGGATCGCCTCGCCCAAATGCGATTCTCCGGTCCACATGTGGTACACGTCACCGTTGATGTGTTTGACGCCCTTATGGCCCACCACTTCGATATATGCCTGAGCATCAGCGAAGGTGTGGCAGAAGCTCACTTCTGCAGCCCGGATCGGCTCGACCGCCGCCTTGATCCCGCACCGCACAAAGACACCCGCTACGGTGCGCAACGCCTCTGCGGACCGCTCCAGCTCGAAGGCGTCGATCGGCGAGGGGCGTCCCACCGCGCCCGGAACCACCAGCAGATACGATCCGCCCAGTTCCTGGGCCATCTCCGCCTGCCGCCGGACATAGTCGATCGATCGCTGCCGCACGTGCGGCCGATTGCTCGAAAGGTCGCAGTCCGGGCTGAACATCCCGCAGATCCCGCTCACCTTCAGACCGTGATCACTCAGGATCTTCTTGGTCTCTCGCGTTTTGTAGCCCAGGTCCGCCCCGTAACGGTTGCCGTGCAGCTCGATGTAGCGCACCCCATGTCGGGCCAGCCGCCTGGCCGACACCTCCAACGGCTCGATTCCAAAGCCCCAGTTGCTCCAGGAGAGGTTGAGGTCGCGCTTGAGCTTCGCCGGAGCGCTCGTCTTGAGGTTCCGGAAAGCCTTGCGAATTTTGTCGCTCTTGATCTCGAAGCTCTGCTTCGCCATCGTTTCACCTCTTACCGTGCGATTGGATTCAACACGGAGCCGAACCTTCGTGCCGCGCCCGCTCGGGGCGGTTAGTTCTCCACGGACTGCGGCATGTCTGGATGGTTGGGGCCGAAGTGCTTGAGGATCACCATCGGTTCGCACGAGCTGTGATTGGTGATCGTGACGCCCTGCCCGGCCGCCGCCTCGCTGACGAAATACTCGTCGGCACTCATCTGCCCGTAGCGCAGCATGATCGCCGCCTCCGCGTCGTACACGCCGAACTTGCCGTGTCCCTGGATCATGATGCAACCATAGGCCACCGGGTCCTTCACCGTCACCGTTTGCCCCGGCTGAATCGTCAACTCCTTGGCGCCGACGTACTCGTTAGCGTACAGGATCCACTTCTCAGTATGCTGATCGTCGGAGCCGGGACAGGGTAGCGGCGGGCGGAAGAAACGCTTCTTGTAGTAGGGGTCCACGTTCTTCTCCCAGTCCATCAGACTGAGGATGTAATCGACGTCTCGTTTGCGCTCTTTGGGGCAGTTCTCCGCCAGGAACTCGTATGGATAGACCTCCCCTGCCGTGATGTTCTCGTAGACGGAATTGACATCGCTGTTCCACTGTGGCTCGTACGTCAGCACCGAGCCGGGTGCATGAACTACGCCCGGCGGGGTATACCATCCCGTGCCCAACACGATCCGGTAGGCCCGCGACAGTTCCGTGATGCGATTGTCACCCGCCTCGTAGTGGAGCAAACGTTCACGAACCTGATCCCGGGTGGTCTCCGGGACCCAGCCGAAGTACGTGTGCGGAAACTGCCCCGGGTGGTTGTTCAGTTGCTCAGGAAAGTAGTAGCCCTCCGGCTTGCCGATGAGCCCCACCCGCCCGGCAGCCTCGTCGTCCAAGTGCAGGTGAAGAAACAGCGGAGCATCGTAGTCGAAAAATTTCGAGTACATCGGCCACGTGCCGTACTTGGCTTTCAGCTCCGTCCCGATCAACGTCTCCCCCAACTCCTCCACGGCGTCGCGCAACGAAAACTTGTCCTCCAGCTTGCCGCTGAGCGGAACCACGTAGCTCAGCCCCTCGTCCGCCGGGGCCAAAGGACCGTTCATCGCCGTGATCACCGAAGAGAACCACCGCTCCTTGATCGAGCCGCGTTGGGTTCCCAAGGCGTAGTAATCGTCCGGATGCAGCCGCAACCGGCGCCCCGCGGTACTGAACCGCCGCGGTACAAAAACCGGGATCAGGCGTAAGATCAGCGCGCCCTTCTCGAAGGTTTCGCCGATCACTTTTGTGTTACCCATTGCCCCTATTCCTTTCCGTGCCGATCGATCAGGGTGTTGAGGCTGTTTCTGTAGTACTCGAACTCCTTCCACGGCACTTCGGGCGGAATGAAGTGATCGCCGAAGGGCACAAACCCGCCGGTCTCGAGCACCGCATCCACCGGCTGCAGGATTTCGTCGATTCGCTTTCGTCCCCCGGCGATTTCGGACTTGGGAACGCCGCCGAGGATTTGCAGCTTCGGATACTCCTGCCGCACCTTCACGATGTCCATCCCGCAGTGCGTTTCGAACGGGTACATACCCGTTACCCCGACGCTGATGAACAACGGGATCAGCGAATTGCAGTCGCCGTCCGTGTCCACGAAGATGATATCCACGCCGCGGGACTTCACGAAATCGACGATTCTCTTGTAATACGGCAGCATGAACTCGCGCACGACATCCAGCGAGACCATCGGACCTTTACCGGCGGAAATGTCTTCCCAGAAGTGCATGTGATCCACGTCGACTTGATTGAGCACCTCGCCGTACATGGCGATCCACAGCTCCGTGAAGGTGTTCAGGATGTCATGGATCAGTTCCGGTTCGTCATAGTACCAGAAGAACAGCTTCTCATAGCCGAGCAGGTGGGCCAGCGTGCCGAACAGACCGTGGGGATACCCACCGATAGCCAGCGGATAGTCCCGCCCCTTGTATTCGCTGACCCGCGCGGACCAGTTCTTCGGAAACCGTGTGGAAAGGTCCTTCAAGTTGATCCGTTCGTCCTTCAGCTTGTTCCAGTCGTCCCACCCGCCGATCGGGCCTTCCAACGTCGTCGGAATGGTTGCTTCCACCTTCTGGAACACCCGCTTGACCCCGTCGATGTCGATGTAGGTGTACTTGGCCTCCGTCTCCTCCAAAACGCGCACCTCGAACAGAGGATCGAAAAGCAGGTTGACGTCCACCATCGTCTGCGTGTAGTGCATGTTGAAGTACCGGCGGACGTCGTTGTCCAGCGCAAAGCCCTGTGTAGGCCAATAGAGCCCACCGGCCATCACCGGAAAGCCGGAGGGAAGCCTGTCGAGTTTCTGGCAGGTCCATGCGGCGGTGTACAACGCCGACGTGGGCGTCGTGATTTCGTCGGGGATTCGCGGTGGGTCGATCTTCGGCAATCCCGCGGCGTACCAGTTGTTGATGGTGTCACCCCAGTATCCGAACTCCCACTTCAGCGAGCGGACATCCGTGTTGAAGTTCATCACCTCCAGGAATCGTTCGCGAGCGTTCACTGCTCAGCCATCCTTTATTGCAACCGCTGACACCATCGTGTTGATGGGCTGTTCGTCCGATTTCCTGCACGCCGCCGAGGCGTCGCAGCCCCCCGATTGTGCAGCCATCCACCGCCCGCACGGGCCAGTTTCCCTTGATCCACCAACGAACCGCAGCCAACGCTGAGAGAAGCGCGGACCCGCACAAGAACACAGCTCGTTCTCCGCGCGGTTCCTGCGACCCCGGACCGCCGTTGGGTCAATCCCAGGCCTTCCGGGCACGTTCGGTGCTTGTAAACAGCACGGCATACTGGTATAATTATGCCAAGTAAATCGATCTACGTCCAGCCCTGACTGGCCACCACCATGTTTCCCGGCTTGGGCGAGTCTACGACGTGTAATCTGCGCACGTCCACGAAACAAGTGTGCCCCATGGGCGGCCTGGGCAAAATAGGAGATTACCGTGGAGCGGTCTCTCAATCTGCAGGCGGCTGTGTGCGGTTCCGCATGCCGAACGATCTCGCTGGTGTCGGCCGCATCGATGGCCATGCTGTGTACCGCTTGCGTACCGCAACCGCCTCTCAAGACAGCTTGTTCACCCCCCCTGGCTCAGAAACACCCCGTCACGCAGGACAACCTCAGGTTTGACTCCGGCACGCTCGCCGGATGGACCGCGCAGGGCGAGGGAATCTGGAGGGTCCAGGCGCACCCGGATGATCCGGCGCGTTTCTGGGTGACTTCACTCGGCAAGGGAGAGACCGGGGTCGGCACGCTGCGTTCCGCGCCCTTCAGCATCGCACGGGAGATCCAGCGCTTTTCCCTCGCCGGCGCCGATGGCACTGCCGAGAACACCAACGACGGCGAGCGCAACCATTTGCTGCTCCGTTCCCATCCCGACGGTGAGATTTTGCGGCGTGCACGTCCTCCGGGAACTCACGTGCCGGCTGCCATGAAGTGGGACACCTGGGATCTGATCGGCCGGGAAGTCTACCTGGAAATCGTCGACGACAACCCTCGCCTGAACCCACGGGGGTTCGCATGGATGGGCTTGGCGGACTACCGCCAGGAGAACTCCGGACTTATTACCAACCCCGTCCAGCGTGACGATCTGTTCGGCCTCGAGATTGACGAAGGAGCCGAGCGGACGATCTGCCGAACGGTGCCGTTTTGGGCGGCTGCGGTGGACAAGCGGGGACAGACCACGCGAGTGCTCCAGGGGAACACCGAGACCATTCCGGTGGGAGCGGCGGCGGAGACTCTGTTCCTGCTCGGGATGATCAATCACGGCTGGGATGTCGGCGTGTCGCACTGGGGCGAGCATCCTGAGCTGCGCAAGGTACGCGAGGACCAGATTCACGTCGGTTCGCGGATCGGCACGCTCGAAATCCGCTATGCGGACGCGTCGAGCGACGAGGTCCCCCTGGTCATGGGCGCAACGGCTTGGTTCCATGCCCAATGGGCCTTCGGCCCTTCCCATGGAGTAGCCCAGTGTGTCAGAGAGCCTTTCGCCTCGCGACCCGAGTATGCCGCTGTCTTCGACCGGTGCATGAAGATCAAAGAGAGCGACGAAGGCGGTCACCACGGAGGCACTCACCGCCATTACTTCCTGGCGGTCGAACCGCGGCCGGCCAAGATCGAATCCATCGTCATCCGCGACAACCCGGACCTGCGGGGCCGTCCTCTGATCTCCGCGGTGACCCTCGCCGGGGCTGAGCCCGCCGACGGGCTCGAGCCGTTCGGCAATTGGCGAGCCGATGCCGCGGACCTGGAGCCGGCCTTCAAATCCGCTCGGCCCGGCAATTGGTCAAAGAACCTAACTGCCCTGGCTGACGTGCTCTACACCAAGGAGTCCGACCTGCCGAAACGGGTGGAGTTGATCGAGTTCCCCGAGGGGCTTAACGCCGCCCGCATTCGTTTTCAGGGCGACGTGATGGCCGACATGCTCTCGAACATCTGGGTGGCCAACTTAGCCCAGATCGCGGAGAAGTTCGATCGCGAGACCGGGTTCTTTCACGAATCCGGCAAGGATTATCCCTGGTATGGGGGTTATAGCGGAATTGGCACGTGGGCGCCGATCGGCGTCTATTACTCCGGCGCCTTCGGCCGGTGTTCGGACCACTTCGTGACGTTGGCGCTGCGCTGCATCGATGATCCGGTTCGCGTTAACAGCTTCGTCGACTTCACGGATAAGTACTTCTACTACTACCGGGCTAATCACGATCCCGAGAAAGGTCCGCCCAATCCGATCCTCGAAGTCGAGCGCTATCCGAAGGACGCACCGAGTCACTGGGCGTTCGTGATAACCGGTGGAAATGGGCCGTGGCAGATCAACGAAATACCTGGCGATGAGGAGACCGACGGCCACGGAGCGACCATCGTCGCGCGCTGGGTCGCGTGGCGCAATCTAGGAGCGCCGACCGGCGAGTGGCTCACGACGCCGCGCGAGGAGATCTTCGGCAAGAGCCGCTGGGACGTGACGCGCGAGGCTGCCGAATTCGTCTGTTGGCTGATGGACTACACCGGCATGGACGTGCTTTACTGCGAAGGCGAGACCACCGGCTGGGGCGGCAAGGCGCCGTGGGGCATGCGACTAACGGGCGTTGAGGATTGGCCCAACGAGACGGACCGGGAGAAGATTCGGCGGAACTACGCCAATGCCAACATGTACGAGGTGTATCCTTCGCACGTGTGCATGATCGGGCTGCGCTGCTCGGCGCAGATCGCCGATGCCCTCGGCAAGACAGACGAGGCGAAGCGCTGGCGCACCTACGCCGATCGACTTCAGGCTGGGATGGTTCGGCTGTTGGCTGTCGGCGAGCACGGTAGCATGAAGTGGAAGGAAAGCCGCTTCTCGGTCTATCCCAGCCTTCAGGACTCGCTGGTCCAGGCGTGGTTTGCGATTTACTACGACGGTCTCGATCCGCAGCGCTGGGACGCGGAAATGACCGGTATCACCCGCAACACCTTGCGGCGGCAATTGAGCCATCCGTACGGGCACGCCGCGGTGTTGGGCATGGGCTACGGGCAGGGCTGGCTGACCAAGGCGGCGTTGATCCTCGATGAGTTCGACGACGCCGGTCCGTTGCTCGCCAACATCCCCAAGTACGTCTACGACAAGAACATGAACTACGTGGACGAGGAACGCGGGATCGATTGGCGCAAGTATCAGTGGATGGTCCCCGAGGGCACTAACATCCTGCCCGACGGAAGCTGGTATCGCATCGGCGACCTGACCAACGGCGCCAACCAAGGCCCGATCATGCACGTGATAGAGTTGTGTGCGGGCATCGACGACACCAAGCCCGCGGAACTCAAGATCATGCCGCGCGTGCCGGATCCGTTGACCGGCATTGAGGTTGTGGATTTCCAGGTACTGATTCCGGAGGGCGAGAGGCTGTCGCGTGCTAAGGTGAGCTACACGTACGACCGCAAGAGCGGCGCCTTCAAGCTCGAAACCGATCGACCGCTACCGACCTTGGCCGTGCGGCTAGGGCCGTTCACCCAAGAGCAGGCCACCCGCGAGAGGCTGGCCGGCGCCGCCTTCCCGAACGGATCCACGCAGCGAATCGAAACTTCCGGGCACTTTCACGGTAAGGCTGCCCGGTGGATTTGGGTGGAAGACTTGCGGGACGTGAGCAACGTGGAGATTGAATTGAACTAGAGCGGGCACCGCCCGCCCTATCCGGCGAAGCCTGGTTTGAGAAGGACGATCCCCGATGGCAGACCTATCAGATGCAGCGAAGCAGCAGTTGGCGAAGATCGCCGAGTGCGTTGAGGTGGGCAAGTGTGACGCGCAGGCGAAGTATCCGCCGTCCATGGTCGGTCAGCCCGGCGTTGATGAGCGGGTCAAGCAGGCCCTCGACGACGGGATTCCGCCCGACCGCGTGCTCAAGGACGGGCTCACCAAGGGGATGGCTACTATCGGGGTCAAGTTCCGCGACAACGAGGTGTACGTCCCCGAGGTGCTCTTGGCTGCCCGGGCCATGCACAAGGGCATGGACCATTTGCGCAGGACCTTCGTGGGAGATTCCGCTCCCTCGCGCGGCACCATCGTGATGGGGACCGTGCAAGGCGACATGCACGACATCGGCAAGAACCTGGTCTGCATGATGCTCGAGGGAGCGGGGTGGAAGGTGGTTGATCTGGGTGTGGACTGTCCGCCGGAGAAGTTCGCCGAAGCGGTGGTCGCGAACGCCGGTTGCGCCGTCGGCCTATCGGCGCTACTGACCACCACCATGCTCAATATGAAGACCACCATCGAGGCGGTTCGTGCCCAGCAGCCGGGGGCGGTGGTCCTGATCGGGGGGGCGCCGGTGACCGATGAGTTCGCCAAGGAGATCGGTGCGTCCGGCTTCGCTCCCGATCCCCAGGGAGCTATCGAGTTGCTCGACGAACTCGTGCCTGCAGCCTAGGTCCGGCGCTCTCGGCGACCCGCCGCTGGGTGCGCAGGGGTTCACAAAGTCACTGCGGGCGGGACGGAAGAAGCAGGAAGTGCAGACGTTGCAGGATTGAGGAGAAACCATGAACACCTCGTGTTGGCGAACGATTCTGTGCGCTGTCGCGATTTCGGCGATGACGTGCGCCAGCGACGCACTGGCGACCGAAGGCAGCAACAGCAACCGTAACCTCGACGAGTATGACATCCACGGATACTTCGACGGGGACGGCGGTGTTGGTTGGGCCGACGGGGCCTTCTCCGCAAGGGGCGCTGCGGTGCTCATCACCGAGTTCATGGCGTCGAACTACAGCACCCTTACCGACGAAGATGGCGAGTACTCCGACTGGGTAGAGATCTACAATTCCAACGGCTCCAGCGTCGATCTCGAAGGCTGGTATCTCACCGATGACGCGGGCGATCTCACCAAGTGGCAATTCCCCAACGTGGCCCTCGGCCCCCATGAGTTCATGGTCGTGTTCGCCTCCGGCAAGGACCGCACCGATCCGGCGAGCCCGCTCCACACGAACTTCAAGCTGGCGACCGAGGGTGAGTATCTGGGTCTGGTGGAAGCCGACGGCGTGGCCATCGCCCACGAGTATGTTCCCGAGTACGCCGAACAGTTCCAGGACACGTCGTACGGGCTCGAACAGAACGCAACGACGTTCCTGTCTTCGGGGACTCTGGCGTCCTACCTCGTGCCAATCGATGACACTTGGATAGACACCTGGATGCAGGTCGGCTTCGACGACTCCGGATGGGGTGTGCGACCGATCGGCATGGGATTCGGCGACTTCTGGGAGGATCAGTTGTCGGTGCGGGCTTCCAGCGAGTTGACCACGCCGCCGTGGACGCGTATCGCCGAACACATGATCGATGGGAGCGGTCTGGACATCAACGGGCCGGGCACCCACGCCGCCACCACCGACGGTGACATGTGGCTGTCTGACGGAAACTGGACCGGAGGAGGCCCGGTCAACGAGCAGTACGCGATCTTCGACCTGGGTGACGTGTACGATGTGCAGAGCGTACGAATATGGAACTATAACGAGGGCGGCTGGACGCACCGCAGCGTTCAGGAGATGGATATTCTGGTTTCCATTGATGACGTTGCCTACACGAATCTTGGCACCTTTGGCCTCACAGAGGCCCCGGGCCTGGATACCGTGGACTTTTCGGAGACGTTCACACTCACGGCCGATGACGTGCGCTATGTCAAGTTCGACATCGAAGACAACTACGGGCTGGACCCCGCCGGTGATGATTTCGTCGGTCTGAGCGAGGTCATCTTCGATCAGACGAGCGTCCTGCAACAGGAGATGCAGGGCGTCAACGCGTCGGTGTGGATGCGCATCGAGTTCGAGGTGGATGGGGACGACCTCGGCCTCTTTGAGGTGCTCATCCTGCGAATGAAGTACGAAGACGGGTTCGTGGCCTACCTGAACGGGACGGAAGTCGTTGGGCGCAACGCCCCGCTTCCGCCGCAATGGGATTCCACCTCGCTCAGCGACCGCGCCCTTGCCGACGCCCTACTATTCGATCACATCGACATCACGGCTTTTCTGAGCGAACTACAAGCGGGTACGAACGTGCTGGCGCTTCACGGCCTGAACGACGCTCCTGGTGACGCGGAGTTCCTGATTCTGCCCGAGTTGATCGCGATCAGCGACCGGCGTGTGCTGCAATACTTCCCTACGCCCACGCCTGGCGAGTTCAACGTTGCGGGCGCGATCGGCTTGGTGGAAAGCGTCGAGTTCAGCATCCCGCGCGGTCTCTATGACCCGTCGTTCCAACTGACCCTATCCACCGCGACGAACGGAGCGGATGTCCGATACACGCTGGACGGTTCGCGGCCCGTAGGCACGAACGGCGCGGTGTACGATGCGCCGCTTACGATCGACCAGACTACTGTGGTCTGCGCGACTGCGGTCAAGCCGGACTGGGTGGATGCGCCGCTCGTGGCCAATACATACGTCTTTCCCGCGGACGTAATCAACCAGACGGACCAGGCCCCGCCGGGAGCCCATTGGGACACCGAAGTCGATCCGGAAGTCGTCGGGGCGGGGGCCCCGTACCATGACGTGTTTCCCGATGCGCTGGCGTCGATTCCCACAGTTTCGCTGGCGCTCGATGACGAGGACATCTTCGGTCCTGACGGGATCTATGCGAACGCGACCCAGTACGGCGTTGCGTGGGAGCGCCCGGTGTCGGTAGAGTACTTCGATCCGGATACCGGCGCGGAGTTTCAGGTGAACGCCGGCTTGCGGGTTCATGGGGGGGCCAGTCGACAGGACACCGACCCCAAGCATTCGCTGCGCCTACTTTTCAAGGGCATCTACGGACCGACGAAGCTGGAGTTCCCGTTGTTTGGGGGTTCAGCGGTCGAGCGTTTCGACACGCTGGTCTTGCGGGCGGGTTTCGGCGACGTGTGGACGTGGCCACCGGAGTTCGGCTTGGACAACCTGGCCCAGTACGCCACGTATTTCAATGACCAATGGGCGCGGGAGACCCAGGCGGCGATGGGCCATGCGGCCTCCCACGGCAAATTCGTCCACTTGTATATCAACGGGCTCTACTGGGGGCTGCACAACCTCGTCGAACGGCCGGATGCTTCATTCAATGCGGAACATCGCGGTGGCGACAAGGAGGAGTACGACGTCATCCACGACTTCGAGGTCCAGGAAGGGGATCGAGTCGCCTGGGACACCATGATGGGTCTGGCCGAGGCGGGCCTCGCCGACGACGCGAGCTACACGGCGATCCAGGAGTACCTCGAGCCAGAGCCTTTCATGGACTACATGATCCTGAACATCTACGCAGGCAACTGGGACTGGCCGTATCACAACTGGTACGCCGCGAGAAGCCGAGTCGATCCGGACATCAAGTTCGAGTTTTTCGTCTGGGACGCGGAGCAGATTCTGGAGAACCAGTCCATCCCGGCCTGGGGTGGTACCGGCACGGTCAACTTCGACGTGCACGACCTTGAGACCATGACTTGGGCGGATAACCCGGGATACTTGTACACAGAGCTTCGAGAGAACGCCGACTTTCGCCGAGACTTTGCGGACCGGGTTCACTACTACTTTTTCAACGGAGGCCTGCTGACACCGGATTCCTCCGCCCAACGCTTCACCGCTCTGCGAAACCACCTCATGACCGCCATCGTGGGGGAGTCGGCCCGGTGGGGCGACGCCCACGAAGATGGTTACTTCACCACGTACACGCGCGACGACCACTGGCTGCCGGACGTGGACCTCACGATCAACAACTACCTTCCTCAGCGCACTGACATCGTGCTGGACCAGTTCCGGGAAATCGATCTCTATCCGGAAACCGAAGCCCCCGCCTTCTACATCAACGGCTCCCATCAGCACGGCGGCGCAGTTTTGGCCGGCGACGGCCTCAGCATGGCCACGAGCAACGGCTCCGGCGCGATCTGGTATTCCCTCGACGGGTCCGACCCCTGGCTGGCCGGCGCCTCACGCGACATACTCGTGACCGAAGACGCCGCGAAGCACGTGCTCATCCCCACGGGACCCGTCAGTGACGCCTGGAAGGGTGGCCAGTCGTTCGACGACTCGGGGTGGAACGACTACACCTTCGTTCCCGACATGCCCGGTGGCGTCGGGTACGAGAACGGCGCCGGCTACGAGGGCTACATCAGCTACGACGTCGCGGCCATGCACGGGGTGAACGGCACGTGCTACGTTCGTATACCGTTCAACATTGACGGCGGCGACCTGGCGGAGTTCAATTACCTGGCGCTTCGGGTGTTCTACGACGATGCCTTCGTGGCGTATCTCAATGGTCAGGAGGTTCTGCGGAGCGAGCTGGTGCCCGCTGATCCGGCGTGGAACTCCGAAGCCACCGGCCCGCGCCCGGTTGACCCCACGGCGTTCGAGGATTTCGATCTTTCGGCGTACCTTGGCCAACTCCAGGCCGGTGACAACATACTGGCCCTTCACGCCTTGAACGGCCCGAAGACCAGTTCCGACCTGCTTCTGTCGGTCAAGCTGATCGCCGGGGACGACAGCGTTGCGCCGAGCGCGATCGAGTACACGACGCCCATTACGCTGACCGACGACACGCAGGTCCGGGCTCGAACGTTGGCCGGTAACGAGTGGAGCGCGCTGAACGACGCGACCTTCACGGTCGGCTCCGTAACCTTGTTCATCAACGAGTTCATGGCCGACAACGAGACTACGATCGAGGACCCAGACGAGCCCGGCGAGTATCCGGACTGGGTCGAGCTGTACAACCCGGCGCCGATCGGCGTTGATCTCGGCGGGATGTACCTGACCGACGACCTGGGCGATCCGACCAAGTGGCAGATTCCATCCGGCGTTTCGATCAGCGCGGGCGGGGTCCTGCTTTTCTGGGCCGACGACGACGTGGAACAGGGCGACACCCACACGAACTTCAAGCTCGGAAAGGATGGCGAGGAGATCGGCCTGTTTGACACGGACGCCAATGGGAATGTCGCTTTGGACACTCTAACGTTCGGGGCACAAGGCGAGGACGTCTCCATGGGACGTTTTCCCGACGGGGCCGAGTGCTGGCGGTTCTTTGCCACTTCCACGCCGGAAGCGTCGAATGGAGGCCTGCACGACTACGAACCCGACGGCGACGTGGACCTGCTGGACTACATGGAGTTCCCCGTCTGCTTGACCGGGCCGACCGGAGTCGCTTCCGTTGGCTGCCTGGTCTTCGATTCGGACTGTGACGGCGATGTGGATCTGGCGGACTTCGCCAGTTTGCAATCGGTCTTTGGGGAATTCTGACCAGAAGGCTGAAGCTCGCTCACGAAGGAGAGGAGGACTCGTGGAAGATCGTCGTCGGCCCAGGGCAAAACTTGGGATCAGATTGCAGCCTTCGTGGGTCACCTTGATTAGAAGACCACTCAGCGGTACATTCACTTCATGTCCAAGGACAAGCAGGTCGTTCGGGTAGGATGACCGTCTAAGGTTCGATAACTGGGAAATGTCAGCTTAATGAGGAAGGCTCCATGAACAGTGTTTTCAGTAAGAGCGTCGTGGGCCTGGCGGCCCTGGGACTGATTGTGTTTCTCGGATGCTCCGCGCCGAGCGGCGGCGGCGGAGACAATGACGACGGCAACGGCGACGGGACGGGAGAGATGTCCGCGGGAGCGATGGCGTTCGCCACCAATGATTGTGGCGACTGCCACACGCCCCAGACCAACAACTTCAGCGATAGCAGCGTCAACGACATCGTGGACACCATGCTGGACGAGCTGTCCCACGCGGGCGGCGAGTTCGGAGACCTGACCGAGCAGGAGATCGACGACATCACCGACTTCATCTTGAACGTCATGCTCGGCGATGAAGATCTCGACAGCGGGGACGAGGACCAAGACAACGATAACGCTGACGACGATGAGCAGGTCCAGGCCGATGCGTGGTTTGAGAAGGTCTGGACCGATTTCGACCAGAACTACTCGCACTTCGAGACCAAGGGAGTGGACTGGGACGCTATCCGAGAACAGTACGAGCCGCAATTCCCGGCCGCGCTGAGCGTTGGCGAGTTCACCACCCGAATCGCCGAGATGCTGGCCGAGTTGCGCGACCTGCACGTTTGGCTGTTCGACACGGACGGCGAAGCCGTTGAGGTATTCTCGCGAACAGCGGCCCGGAATTACCCGAACTTCTATCCAGACGGGGCGCAGCAGATGGACAGCTTTCCACTCTGGCACGGATGGTTGGACGACAACATCGCGTTCATCAGTATTGAGACCTTTGAGACTGAGCAATGGGATGGGCTTCGCACCGGAGACGTGGACAATCTGTTTGCTACGTATGCGGGCGCGGACGCGATGGTCATCGACGTACGTGTCAACAATGGCGGCAACGAGGATGTCGCCAGCACCTTCGCCGGCCACCTGACCGAGAACGGTTACGTGTACGGTTACGTCCGGTCGAAGAACTTGGGGCAGGACCACAACGATTTCGGCGATTTCGTGGAGCACGCTGTGGAACCGGCGGGCAACGAACTCTTCCTCAAGCCGGTGGTCTGCCTGATCGGCGAGCGGAACATGAGCTCAGCCGAGTGGTTCGTGCTGATGATGCTGGAGAATCCTAACGGGATCACGCTCATCGGAGATGCTACGCGGGGCAGCTCCGGTAATCCGCAGGAATTCAGCCTCGACAACGGAATCAAGTACTACATCCCAAGCTGGGAAGCGTACCGGGTCGACCAGACGACGAAGATCGAGGACGTGGGGATAGAGCCTGCCGCCGGCCATGCTATTGCCCCGGAGGACAGCTACACCGACGATCGCGATCAGGTGCTGGAGCACGCGATCGACTTGCTGACCCAGTGATTGGAGTTCCGGTTCTGTAGCGTCGCCCCTTGTGGGCGGCGCTACTTCGAGCCTATCCCACATAGATTCTGGGGTCGATTCTAAAGCAAAACGTCCGATTTTGCCGATTCTATAGCCTATATCAGGCGTCCGTTGAACGCCGTCATTGAAAACCGCGGATAATCACTGAGAGGATCGAACTCATGTCAAAACGGTTCTGTGTGGCAGGTGCGGCTTCGTTGGCCATCGGTCTCCTTTGCGTCGTCGGATACGTGGGTTGTAATGCCCCCGCCCCGCCCCCCGGTGGTGGTGGTGGCGGGGACGAAGTTCTCCCCGCGGGTGTGAGCCTGGGTCTGGCGATACCCGATCCGGACGTGGTGGCTGCTCGCCCGCAGACGATCAACCCCTACGGCGCCAGCGCGGGCACGCAACTACCGGCGTCGGCGGATCTCACGGGTGACCTGCCCCCGATCGGCGATCAGGGACAGATGGGGTCTTGCACGGCGTGGGCGTCCGGTTACGCCGGGGCCACCTATACCGCCAACCGCCAGTACGGCTGGGGGGCAACCACGGAGGACCATCAGGCCAGCCCCGGCTACCTGTACAACGAGCTTCTTGCGGCGGACAACTTCGCCTGCGGAGACGGTACCATGGTGGCCACCGCCATGAACCTGCTGGTGCAGGACGGGTGTTCGAGCTTGCAGACGGTGCCGTATAGCGACGACCAGTGTCTTGCCGACCCGTCGAAGGCCGACGCGGCCAGTTTCCGCATCGGCAGTTTCAACCGCGTGGTGTCGAATGACCGGGACGCGATGCGTGGGGAGTTGGCGGCGGGGCGAATTGTCGTCTTTGGAGCCTACATCTACGACGACTTCATCCCGTTCAAGGGAAGTGAGGTATACCGCGGGAGCGGTGTCCGCCTGACCCAGAACAACCAACACGCCGGTCATGCAATGGCCGTTGTGGGGTACGACGACGATCGCGGCGCGTACCGCATCATGAATAGCTGGAACACCCCGTGGGGTGACAACGGGTTCGTCTGGATGGCCTACGAAACGTTCGAGGACACCGCGGTGGAGGCGTACTCGATCGAGCCGGCCAACGATCGGGAACCGCCGGAACCCGAGCCCGACCCCGGTCCCGGTCCCGGTCCGGGTCCGGACCCGGACCCGGACCCCGACCCGGAAGGCCGCGTTGTGGACGCCTTCCAGTTTGGCGACGTGGACCCGGTAACCGGGGAAGACCTGGTGTATCTGGTCTTCTTCTACGAGTTTGACGCTCCGGTGCTCATCCGCACGATCACCGTGGCCGACCCCTCCGGGAACCAGGCGCAACAAACCTACGACACCTGGTACTCCGACGGATACATCTACTTTGTTCAGAGCGGCGGGTTCCAGTGGGAAACGGGAATCTACACCCTGGAGTTTGATACCGAGACCTCAGCCGGCAACAACGTCACCTACACCGGCCAAGCGGAGATTGGACCCCTGGATGACGGCGGCGAACCCACAGAGGAAGGCGTCTGCTGGGACTACTGCATGTTCGCCTACGACGGCGAGTGCGATGACGGCGGTCCGGGCAGCGTTTACGCTGTGTGCGATTATGGCAGCGACTGCTTCGACTGCGGTCCCCGAGACGCCGACGACGGTGGCGATGACTACGACGACGACTACGGTGATGACGACTACGGTGACGACTACGGTGACGACTACGGTGACGACTACAGCGACGACTACGGCGACGATTACGGCGACGACTACGATGACGGCGGCGGTGCACCCAAGAGGATCACGCGGACCTTCCGCGGGGTTCCGTTGGTGACTCCGCCGACGTTCCGTCATCTTCCGGCAGCGGGCGTGCGGCCCGGCGTCCTCGGCGCCAATCGTCAGCCGGCAGTGATAATCGAGAGCGGAACCGACTTTCCAGTCGGTCTCTTCGAATAAAGGGCCTCCTGACCGGCTGGAAAGCCGGTCCCACATGTTCTCCCAGACACCACGGGGCGACCTTGCGATGTATTGTTAGCATGGTCCCCGACCCCTGAAACGGGTAGCGGAAGGGCACCCCTCCTGGTTCCTTGAGGATGACCATGCAGCGGCACGTTTTCGTATGGGCCGGAGCAAGCCTGGGGCTCGTTGTGGGAATCGCCGCCACAGGGTGCGAACGCTCTGAGTCGGCGTCCGCAGTTGAGCATGGGAACGTCGCGGCCGAGGGAACCAAGCCCAACATCGTGCTAATCACGCTCTGCTCGTTTCGTGGCGCCCACATGGGCGCCGCGGGATACGAGCGAGAGACCACCCCATTCCTAGATTCTCTGGCTGCCGACGGGGTCTTCTTCGAGAACGCGGTCAGTGCTTCGTCGTGGACTAAACCGGCGGTGGCCAGCATCCTGTCGGGCCTGAGCCCCAACGTCCATGCTCTCACGGACGTCTCCCGGGGCAGCGACATTCGCAGCGGTTGCATTGCCCCGAAACGAATCCTGGCTGACGAAATCGTCACCCTGGCGGAATGTCTGCGTGACGCGGAGTACGCAACGGCGGCCCGCATCAACAACGTTCACGCCGGCGATTTTTTCAACCTGACCCAGGGCTTCGACGACGCGGTCACGGCCCACACCGTGGACACCGCCGCCATGCTAAGCGATTTCGCCAGATACGTGAGGGACCTGGACCGCGCTCAGCCGTTCTTCTTCTTCATGCTTACTCGGGACACGCACATCCCCTATGACCCGGACTACGAGTTCTATCTGAAGTTCAATCGTTCGCCGGAGCCGGTGCCGCGCGAGCGGTTCCCGGGCTATTGCCGTTGGCTGAGGAAACGGGTCGAAAAGCGCGTGGACAATCATCAACGAATTTCCCCGGAACTGCGGAGGAAGTGGATCGATCTGTACGACGCCGAACTGGCCCAACTGGACCATGCGCTCAGCAGGATCCCGGCAATCCTGGAGGATGCGGACCGGTTGGCCAACACGCTCATCGTGGTCATCGCCGATCACGGCGAGCGCTTCTTCGAGCACGGCAAGATCGGGCACAGCAACGTTCCGGACGAGGCGGTTGTCGGCATCCCGTTGATCTTCTCAGGTCTGGACGTTCCGCCCGGACGACGAGTCCGACCGGTGGTTCGCAGCATCGATCTATATCCGACGCTGGTCGCCCTGGCCGGCGCCAAGCCCCCCGACGTGCTACAGGGCACCGACCTGTGGCCGCTGATCCTCGACGACGTGGGCCGGTTTCCGAAGCTGACCGCGTTTTCGAGCTACAAGAACGTCCATCATACGCTTCGGGACGGGGACTTCAAACTGCACCTGTGGCCGGATGGGCGACGGGAACTCTATGACGTGGACCGCGACCCGGGAGAGTTGAGAAACCTGATCGACGACGAAACGGAGGTTGCCCAGCGGCTCGATGAGGAGCTGTGCCGCTGGCTGGACGAAGAAGAGAAGCTGTGCAAACGGGTCGCCCGCGGAACCGTCCGCACCCTCCCGCCAGAACTTATCGAGCAGCTACGATCTCTTGGCTATATCGAGTAGTGATCCCCACTGAAGGGGGTTACTTATTGCCCGGCTATTGGCGTCGTGGTGGCGGGTTGGAGATCGGCTGACGCTTTCGGAGTGGGCCGGTCCGCGTATAATCAGGACATGCGCTACGTAGGAACCGTCTACCGACCGCCCAGCGAGGCGAACTCATACCTTCTTCAGGCCACCATCGGTTGCTCGTGGAACCACTGCACCTACTGCGCCACGTACGAGGGCAAGCAGTTCCGGGTGCGCCCGTTGGACGAGACGCTGGAGGACATCGCCATGGCCGGCAGCGCACTCGGCGATCAGGTTCGCAAGGTCTTCGTCATGGACGGCGACGCTTTGGCGATGGCGCTCGGATTGTGGGAGCCGATCCTCGAGGCGCTGAGAGCCACTTTCCCGAAGCTGCGCCGGGTTAGCTGCTACGCCACTGCGAGAAACCTGCTGGCCAAGACGCCGGAGGAGTTGAGGCGCCTGCGTGAGCTCGGGCTGAATCTGCTCTACATCGGACCCGAGTCCGGCGACGACGAAACGTTGAAACGCATCGCAAAGGGCGCCAACTCGGCCGACCATGTCGAGGCCGCAGCCGCAGCCCGTGAAGCCGGCATGAAGCAGTCGCTCATCTTCCTCCTTGGCGCCGGTGGCGCCGAGCGCAGCGCTGAACATGCTACAGCCTCCGCAAGACTGGCTACAGCCATGGACCCCGAGTTTCTGTCAGCTCTGACACTGATGCTCATCCCCTCCACGCCGATCCATGAGCTTGCCCAGAGCGGGCGCTTCCAGATGCCGAGTGTTGAAGAGCTGCTGGGTGAGCTGCGCATCATCGTCGGCGAGACCAAGCCCAGCGACGCGATATTCCGGTGCAACCACGCCTCCAACTACCTGCCTATTGGAGGTCGACTGCCGCGCGATCACGAAGCGATCCTTCAGCAGATCGACGCGGCTCTTAACGGCGATGTACCGTTTCGGGAAGAATGGTTCCGGGGGCTCTAGCCCATCTATGAAGCAGCCTTTGTCAAGCCGCCAGTGCAAAAAAAGTGGAGGAGAAGTCTCCGCACATTCCCTCTCGCCGTCGGCGTCGGTCGATCTGGCCCCTCTCAGCCGTTGCCTCGCGATTCGGGGGTGTGCCTTCTCCCCCACATTCTCTCGAGTCCGAGGTGGAGGGAGATCCACTCATAACTGGAGGTGGCTTCCATCACCGCCTGGAACAACTCCAGCTCCTTGTGTGGAAACTGAGGGAATCGAAAACAACCCAACCGTTTACCACGAACCCAAGGCACCGTGAACCGGCTCGACCTCCTGC
>Ga0190284_1000156_pt1 | contig 50652 bp, 36 predicted proteins | sample 48691812_MG_FD_161668 | JGI IMG/M metagenome (GOLD analysis project Ga0190284, IMG submission 161668) | Hydrothermal vent microbial mat bacterial communities from Southern Trench, Guaymas Basin, Mexico - 4869-18-1-2_MG | ecosystem: Environmental > Aquatic > Marine > Hydrothermal vents >...
CAAAATAGATATATTTAAAAATGACGTGGAAAGCCCGTTAGTGTACGTTTAACACAGCCGCAGAGAGAATCCTACGACTGCGATCACGCCACACAACGCGTCTAGTATGTCCGGGGCTCTGAAATGTAACCTAGATCCTCGAGCTGCTTTTCGACCTTTTGCGCCTCGTCCCGGGTAAACTCCTGAGTGGGCCCCATCGCCCCAGATGGGTCCACGTCGACATGCACCAGCTCGTAACCGGCGAAGAATTCTTGGGTGAACATGTTCTCGAGGACGCGGCCCTCCATATCGGAGGGGATCGGAACTCCCATGAAGGCCAGGATCGTGGGCGCCAGGTCGAGGATCCTCGGCGAATCCAACTCGAGCCCGGCTTTGATACACGGCCCGCAGCCCGCGAAGAATCCTACAAGACGATGCGTGCCCGAACCCGTTCTCTGGCTGATCGGTGTAAAGAGGGAAGAATTGAGCTGAACATCTACGATATACTCGCAGTCATTCAGTAAAAACACGATGTCCGGCGAATTCTTCGCGAATGGTCCTCTATAGATTTCCTCCCGCCGGTAGAGATGATTGACCAGAGGCTCTCCGGTCCTGGGATGGCAGATCGCCTTGAGTTCTTGGATAATGAATGCAATGATTTCCTCGGCTTCCTCACCCGGTTCGACGATCCCCTGCGGCTCGCGCCCTTTCAAGTTGAGGTAAATCCCCTGCTCCGTGTTGGATGCCGAGTACGCTTTGGTCTCGGACCAGTTTACATGGTTCAGGAAGCTGTAGGCTTTCATCCGTCCCGAGTCTTTGTGGTTGGCTGGTTTCAGAGCTTTACGGATCCCCATGGGGACGAGCTTCCGGATCCACCCCTTGACGGCGCCTGAAATCTGATCTCGAGTGCGCGTTGCACTCTGGAGAAGGCCATCGCAGTTGAGTAGCCCAAGCTCGCTCAGCCAGGTATTCACCGAAAACTTCCCGTTCAAAGGACCGAAACCGTGGTCCGACATGAACATAAAGTTGGTATCCTCACCGGCAGCGGCCATCAGTTCGCCAATCCCCTCATCGATTTCGGAATAGATTTCGTAGATCTTCTCCTGCAGGCATCGACCTCGCTCATCGAGCTCTCCCTCGGGACAGAGAAAGCGCCAGAGGGAATGTTGGATACGATCGGTGGCCACGAACACGGTCATGAACACGTCCCAGGGTTTGTTCTTCATCAAGTGGAGAGAGACCTGCCAGCGCTGGCGGGCGCATTTGTGCAAAAGGTCGAGCAGAGGTTCCTCTTGCCCCTCTTTGTAGGTTTGCCAAACGATGTCGAGTACATACTCGCCGAACTTCTCCTTGATCTCGTCGGCCAGCTCTGACGGATAGGTATAGTCTGAGTCGATACTTGGCGTGAGCAAGCCGGAGACAACGAATCCTTTCACCGCACGCGGTGGATAGGTTACCGGGACGCCTACGACGCCCACACGATATCCAGCATCCGAGAGGATCGACCAGATTGTGCGCGAGCGTATATGAGTGAAGTTGACGATCTCCCGGCTGTAGCCGTCGGTCGCGGGTTTGACGAAGTCGAAGAGACCGTGCCCACCGGGCCCCTTGCCGGTCATGAACGAAGACCATGCCGGGCCGGTGACCGGTGGAATCGTCGAGAGGAGGTTGCCTCTCACACCCTTTTCGATGAGACGTGCCAGGTTCGGCATGCGCCCCGCAGCCATGAGGGGATCGAGAACGGTGTAGGTACCTCCGTCTAGACCGATGATGACAACCTTGTTGCCTCGACTTGAAACGTCTGTGGTCTCAGTATTTGGCATGGTTCCTTCCCGGTTTGTTTTCGAGCGGCGATCGGTTTTCAGGTACTGCAACGAAGTAACTGAAATGTGTCGAAAAGAGCTAATACTGTAGGACTCGCAAAAAATTCATTGCTGGTTCAAAAATAATCGAAAAATTTGCGCGCCCTGTTTTTGTCGATAGAACGGGTTGACAGGAATCGACCCCTCGGTGCCCCTTCGCGCCGCGACAAGTAGATATTTTTTTAGAGGTAATCCTGATCCTTGAGTTGCTTTACGACCTTTTCCGCCTCGTCCCGGGAAAACTCGTGAGTAGGCCCCATCACCGCTGACAGGTCCACGTCGACATGCACCAACTCGTGGTCGGCGAAGCATCCTTCGAGACGATGCGTACCCAAACACGTCCTCTAACTGATCGGCATGAAGTGGGAAGGATTGAGCTGAAGATCGACGACATACCCACCGTCAATCAGTATAAATTTTATGCCCGGTGATTTTTCGGCGAACAGTCTTTTTTAGATTTCCTCTCGCCGGTAGAGACGGTTGATTCACTCAGGAGATCACCGGAAAACACAACTTTGTTTTAACAAATTTCTTCATTTTGGTGTCAAAACCAAAATTTGATTACATGACACGTAGATCCCACTAGAAAAAGTCCCGCTAGAAAAAATCACTATCCCCCATTGTAAAAAACCATTTAGCTTCTTCTGTCAAAAAACCTGTTGGATATTTACTCGAACTGGACCTGATGATCAGACTGTGATTAGTGCTTCGTTCTATAAAGTTTCTTTTTTTCAGTTCGTGATTAAGAAAACTTCCCTTTTTTACCCAACACGAAACAACGTTAACCCCCAAGCGACAACAGTAATTAATACCCTCTAACAGAAGCAAGTCTAACAACCGTCTATCTTTGTTACGGCAAAATACATCAACAATTCTTCCTCTTTTTACATCCTTTTCATCACAACATTTTAAAACAATAAATCCATCTATATTGCCCTTGGACTCAAGCCCTAAAACGGTATAATCCACTGGTGTATCTTTGTACCTCCAGTTCAGATATCTACTATCACGAACGACGGCAACCTGATGGTTTATGGCACCTTCTTGCCACAGATCATCAAATCTTTCATCGAAACGATTGATTTCTACTATATTATATTCATCTCCAAAGGATTTTTTATTTATCGAATTCCTGTTATAGGCTATTTTTCCCAACCAACTCAAAACTCTACTGAACGACTGAATTTTAAATACCCTTTGCAAGTGAGGTGTGATATCGATTAATTTGACCATATTGATAACGGGTTCCACACATCTGAAACTCAACATCCTTGTAGCAATGACAAAAGTATCAGTTACAGTAAACGCATATGTCATTGGGGAGCCGTTTTCCTCACAGAGGTCTCTTGCCATCCTCTCGAGCTTGAAAAAAGTCCTTCCTTGACGGTGACTGGGAGACACGACGATGTCGACTGCTTGATTCGCGACAATAGTATCATTATTGACCTTCAGCTTGACGGGAATAGTCGCGACGACCCCTACACACTTGCCGTTCTCGATTGCGATAGCCGACATATTGCACTTCATTGGATTATGATAGTACTTCCATAACCAATATTCCTTCTCTTTTTTATCTCCAAATATGTCGTAGATTAGTTGTGGAAGTAAGGATACATCCGCTCTTACTAATCTTCGTATTTCGGTATGCATCCTAATTATTTCTCCTGTACTCTCACAACCGGCATTACTCTCATCTTTCTGCGAAATTCACCTGTTTTGATGTTTTTTCCGTTCCTTTCTCTTTGAGGTGCAGTTCGGTGTTTGGAATCGGAGAATAGAGGAACATATAGATTTCGGGATCGCTCCACATATTCGCCAATTTCATTCTTCTCTGTCGTCTTCAATCAATTCTCTTCAATCAATTCTCTGTGCATTACGGTCAGCCACCAACCTCCTCATACAATCGGTAAATCAGGGTATTTTCTTTTGAGACCGTCCCAAATTCTGTTCGCATCCGTGGATTGGCCGAAGTCAACACTAATTCCAGCACAAATCGGATTGTCTTCGGTTTCCAGGGCTCTTTTGAGGCTGTCTGCAATTCTCCCGTCGATTCGCCGTCAGATTCTTCAACCTCCTAGAGTAATGTAGATGTCGATCAAGTCTTTTGGTTTTTTGACAATAATAATAAAATTACAGCATATGTCAGCGAGAAAAGCAACACCTGTACACGCCCTTATCTGCAAATTGGAAGCAGGTTATGTCCAATTCATTCGGCCAGACTCTCTAAAAACAGTATCGTATGAACTCGTAAAATCGAGACCAGCGGTCCGGTTTTTTTCAATAATATTCTTGAGAACTCGAAAATCGACGGCGATGAGGTGCTCGCTTCGCAATCAGCCTGTTTCGACGATAATCCCCAGCTTGGAGCGCCTGGAACCCTCCACAAGCGGTGTTGTCTCCGCGATTGCGGCCCGCACAGCAACGGAGCGCCATCTCACTACACCGCCTATAGTTACTCCAGGCTAGAATCTCCCAATGGAATTCATATTAAAGTACACCGGTCTTTCTAACGATATGTCTCTCTGATATCGATAGGGGAAATCGCTTAACAGGAATGTGACACGTTTTACATTAGCCACACTACCAATGGAGACTCCACAACTAGCTAGAAAGGGTAACTGTCGTCTATATAAGGACTAAAGCTTCGTAATGACTGAGGGGATTATTAAGGGGGATGTATTTTGAAGAGTCCTAAACGAAATCAACGAATCCATTGTGCTTTGAGATTTAAGCGTTGGCGCAATCGGGCAGCCCGCTGTTGGATCTTGGTGGGCCTGCTTGCGATCGCTTTGATCAGCACCTCTTGCGGGGGGAGAGGCAGCGGTTCGAACAATAATCCTGACAGTGCCGTCGATCCTCTCACGCTACCCGATCACATCGGGATGGGGGACGAGGGAAGCAGCGGCAACGGCTGGAACCTCTTCAGTGGGCTCGCAGGATACGATGATCCCGGCACCGACTATTCGGAGCAGACCAAAGAGACATGGATCCGGGACACCGATGCCCTCGACATGATCAACGAAATCCTGGGTCTGGTCAATGATACGGCCTACAAAGAATTCGTCAACGAAGGCGCCTACAAAGCGCTGGTCGAGCAGGTTGGCGACAGCAAGGAGAGCCAGAGCGGATCGTCGACGACCCAGTCCGAGACCGAAGAGCTCATGGAAATTACTATCACCGTGACGAGAGCCGACAACGACTCGCCGATGATCGTCAAGATCTGGTGTGTCGAGGACGACGGCCCCGGTGGCTCCAGCATGCTGATTAGAGGGTATTTCGAGGTTCAGAAAGGCGTCAGCAAAAACTATCCCTATGGCGTGATGGAAGCCCATTTCAAAGCTGTCGCGCTCGACGAGAGCGGGGAAGAAGTCTCCGGTGATCCGCTGTTCACGATGGCCATGTCCATTTCAGCCGACGACGGAGATGTCACCGTGCAGTTTGTGGAACAGGGCTCGGAAGAAGTGGAAACGTTCACTTATGAATGGGACCGCCGGGCCCGAATCGCGACAGACGACGAGCTCTCATCGGGCAACGCCTACATCTATTGCGCTGAAACCGACGGGGGCACTCAGCAGCTCGTGGAAGAGACCTTCTTTTTTGCATTCAACGAAGATTATCTGAAATATCAAAAAGAGAGTTCATTCGACGTGGCGGTCCTCGACAAAAACGACTACGACCACCTGATCTTTCGATACAAGCTCTTTGAAAGCGAGAGCGGGGATGCTGTAGAGAGAGACTCGGGATTCCCGATCCGTCTCGAAAGCGGTGAATACGGGTACATCGGGTACTACGGGGTGTGGCTTTCATGCGGCGCCGAAGTCGATAACGGCGTTACGATCACCCGCGTGGACACCGGAGAGGATTATGAGCTGGTCTACATCGATGGCAAGCTGATCAAACACACGCGACAGCAGACCTTGCTCGGCGATATCGCCGAGGTGGAGATTGCGGTCCGGGACGAGAATGGCGATTTCGTCGTTATCTGGGACGGCGTCTCGACTTTCCTCAAGACCGGACAGCGCGATTTGGAATCGGGAGAGATCGTCTATCTGGAAACGCCGGAGCCTTACACCTTCGAAAACGAATGGGACGGTGGCTGGTGCGAGTCGCTGAGCGCTTTCCTGCCGCTCGGCAGCCTCACTCCGGTCAACGGCGATGTGGTCTACTATCACTCCGAGGAAATGGTCAGCCCAGCCGACGCCGAAGACCTGCTCCTCTACTACTGGGGATTCGCCCTCGACGTCCCCATCACGCAGGACGTCATCGACAACGCGGCGACAGCGCGGGAGGCGTACGAGGCAAACGCACCTGAAGAGAAGGCTTACTTCTACGATTCGACAAACCTCGTCCTCAAGGTCGACGATGTTCTCGGTGACGAGGTCATCCTGGCCGACACGATCGACCTCGATGAGACCGAGTATCAAGAGAGCGGCTATCATATCATGCCGCTCACCGAGAACAGCACATACACACCCGAGACCTGCTGGGAGATCTACGAAAACGCGGAGTTCCATAGCTGGACCACCGGTCCCTACGAGTGGAACAAGCTCGCCGCCGTTAAAAACGGCACTGGCGTGTATGCTCAGTTCGAAGCGCCGCTGCGCCTGAGTTACACCCACTCGACCGACAACGACATCAACGGCGACTCTACCCGCAACGGCCAACAGTTCAATCTCGACTATGACGGCTCGGAGCTGCATATGCCTTGGTGTTTCGACGAAAATCTGGAAGAGTGGATGCCGGTCCTCAACCTCAAGGATGGCACCACCGTCACTGCGGCCGACAGCCCGTCAACGGAATACGTGGTCAAGGCGACCGAGGAAGAGCTGATCATGGTCGAAGTCACCGATGCCGGGATCCTCACGCAGCTCGAGACCGATCTGCCCATCGATAACTCGATCGATCCACCCACCTTGACGTACAGCGCCACCAAAACCGCAAAGGTCGGTGCCGTACCGGACAATGCCGCGCTCAAGGTGATCAGGGGCGAGGTGATCGAGTAGAAAGCAAATCCAACGGCGACCGAAACGAGCAAAGAGTCTGAAACCGATTACAATCATGGGGGCGAAGGGCCCAACGAAAGGCCTTTCGCCCCCATCGACATCCTCTCGCGATCTGAATCGATCGATTCACTGATTCCTCGATAGATTCAATACATCGCACACCGCTCGTTCCCCACCGTCATTACATAAAAATTGATCGAAACAATCTACATAACCACCTGTCACTACACTCTCAAATGGCTCCGAACCATCCAATCGTCGAAATCTTCAATCTTTCGGTTGCATTAAAATAACAGTTCGCGTATAGTTGACGGCCAAGATCAGAAATAAACCTAAACACCTTTGAACCATTGAACACTGCAACGCTGGTTGTTTACAGTTTTCAACACGCTGCAATAATGTGTTCTCGAACAGCTTCGCGATCATGACGATTGCGTGATTTTGCGGAATAGTGCTGTCATTTTGGACTTAGAGATAAGCGCCAATCAAATGACTCAACACGGGGAACGACCCAAGACCGACGAATGAGAGGGAGCGTTAGTCATACGATTCTGATGGAACCGCCCAGCAGCGGAGCTGGACCGCAGAGTTCCAGAAATTCTCATGAAAAAATTTCGTAACCAGGGTATGAGAAGGAGGATGCATGATGAATGCGAAACCGGCACTCATTCTGACGATAACGTTCGTTTTTTTGTCCCTCACGGCGTTCGAGGCTCAGGCTTACGATACGGAAAACGTGTTCGTCGTCGTCATTGACGGGCTGCGCAACGAGGAAGCCTTCGACGATCCGAGCCACCAGTACATCCCTTACATCTGGAACTCGCTAAGGCCGATGGGAACGATCTATACCGAGTTCTATAACGATTATTTCTCAACTTACACCACTCCCGGGCATGAAGCCATAGTCTCCGGCCAATGGCACTTCCATCCTAACCTCTACGGAGGAGGGTTTTACGACTGCAGACCCGAAGCGCCCACGATTTTCGAGTATTATCGCGAGCACACCGGCCTCCCTCAGGAAAAAACGATGGTCGTGACCGGCAAAGCGAACAATATCCAGCTCGACTGGTCCCTCGAGCCGTCGCACGGCCCCGACTACGCCAGCCTGATGTTTGAAGGCGCTTCCGACGACTATACCTACGATCTGCTGGCCACCAAGCTCGCCGAACATCATCCCAAGCTGGTGCTGGTCAACTTCAGGGACGTCGACGCCATGGGCCACACCAACGTCTGGCAAGATTACATCGACGCCATCGTCAACGCCGACTATCTGGTCAACCGCGTCTGGAACGAGCTGATTCAGGGCGATCCGTTCTACGCCAACAAAACGACGATGATTCTCACCAGCGACCACGGCCGCAACGATGACACGGTGGGTTTTGCCAATCACGGCGGTATCAGTCACCAGAACCGACACGTGCTCTACCTGGCCATGGGTCCCGACACACCGGCCGGCCAGACGATCACCGAGCGGCGTTATCTCATCGACATCGCTCCCACCGTGGGTGAGCTGCTCGATTTCCCTACACCGTTTTCCCACGGTCAGGTCATGACCGATATCTTCCACAGCTACCTCAATCCTGATCCTCGGGTCCGGGTCTACGCCAAGAATCCGAGGATGGCCGGCTTTTTCGGCGGCGCCTGGGTGACCTGGTCGGAGAACACTCCCGACGACATGGGCAACGAACGCGTCTACCTGCGTCGCAAGCTGCCAGGCGATCCGAGCTTCAGCGATCCGATCCTGATCAACGATCCCACCGTGGCACGTTGGGCCTTCTATCCCTCGGTGGCCGCCAACATCAACGGCGTCCACGTGGCCTGGCTCGATGGCCGCGCCCTGGTGGGCGACAAGGAAACCTGGTCGATCTTCTACCGCAAGAGCACCGACTGGGGAATCTCCTGGCAAGCGGAGCAGCTCATCGCCACCAGCACCTTCGAGTCGGCACAGCCGGGCACGCTCGAGATCCTGGGCGAGCCGGAAATCATCGCCACCCGCGCCGGCGAGCTGATCATCAGCGTCAAATACCGCGGCGGAATTCAGTGGCGGGAGATGGTGAGCTACCGAACGACCAACGGCGGGATCACCTGGAACGAGTTTGACGTGCAGCTACAAACCCGTCACCCGCGCAATTACTGCCCGCTCGCGCTGACCTTTCCCTGGGAGGCCGTGGTGACCTGGAACGATTTTGGCGACACTCCCGGCCAGACCAATACCTACAACTGGGAGGTCTTCTTCAAACGCACCCTCAACGGCGGCAACTCGTGGATCACTTTTCAGAGGTTGAGTCTCGATTCAGGCTACTCCGACAAGCCGAGGATCGCCTGGAACGGCCAGAACCTGGTCACGGTCTGGGCTGAACGTAGCGTACAGGGCGGTCCCTTCGATCTCATCATGACGAAGAGCTCCAACAAGGGCTCGAGCTGGTCCGCGAATCAATCTCTGGGCCTCGGCACGTCGCCCTGGCAGCCGTCCCTGGCGTGGAACATCGTGGGCGGCGAGTTCCATCTGCTCTTCACCGACTACAGCTCGGCGTATCCTGACGTCAAGCGCAGCAAGAGCCAGAGCGGATCGAGTTGGACGGCTCCGGTCATCGTGAGCCCCAACCCGAAGAACTCCTACCGGCGCAATCCCCAGATCATTGCATCGCTCGGCCAGCTCTATGGGTCTTGGGAGGAATATGACCCGTCGACCACCGAATGGTCGATCACGGTTGAGGCGCTGTCCAACTGAGAAAAGCGGGTAGGAGAAGCGATTGATTCAGCTCTGATGCGAGAACGCCTCCACGGCTCGTAGCAAGGGCAATGACGAGAGAGAGTTGTTTCGAGTCGGATGGGGACACTGCTCCAACGCAGTGTCCCCATTTACGTCCCCCTCAAATTCGAAACCACGACGGCGCCCTACCAGCCGAGCGCCTCTGCACGATCTCGTCACGCCGTTCACGAACAATCCAGGCTCGAGGGCGCCCTGGTTGCGTCAATCATACCGCTGCCAGGGCAGCTTGTTCCGCTCGATCCACTCGAAATCGGCGCGGTGCTGCAGCAGGCACGCGGCGGGCTCGTCGAGGATCACAGTCGTGCGCCGGTGGAGTTGGAGCGCCGAGGCCGGACACCTGGCGGTGACCGGTCCCTCGATCATCTGACACACGGCCTCGGCCTTTTGCCTGCCGAACGCCATCACCAGGCAGTGCGCCGCCTTGAGAATCGTTCCGACCCCCATGGTGATCACCTGACGGGGAACATCGTTCCGATCCTGGAAATAGCGTGCGTTGTCCTCGAGCGTCCGCCGCGAGAGGATCTTGACCCACGTCCGCGACGAGAGCGATCCGAAGGGCTCGTTGAACCCGATATGCCCGTTCGCGCCGATCCCCAGGATTTGCAGGTGGATCCCCCCCGCCGTGGAGATACGCTGCTCGTAGTCGCGGCATTCGGCGCGCAGATCGGTGCTGCAGCCGTCGAGGAGGTGGGTTCGCGACGGCTCGAGATCGACGTGATCGAAGAGCTTTGTGCGCATGTCGTAGTGATAGGATTGGGGATGGGACGCGTCGAGCCCCACGTACTCGTCGAGATTGAAGGTCGTGCATCCTCCAAAGGAGATCTCGCCACGACGAAACATGGCGATCAGCTCGGCGTAGAGCCGCTCCGGCGTGCTCCCGGTGGCCAAGCCGAGCACCGGACATTTGCGCTCGCGCAAGTGTTTGGCGACGATCGTGGCCGCAATCGACGTGCACGCATCGAGTGTGGCTCGAATGATCACTTCCATGACTCGTACCTCACGTTTTTCCCTCGAATGACACGCCCCCTGTTCGACGGAAACCCGGACCGCCTGCCGGCGACACCCACAGCCGAGCCGATCCACCGCTCGAGGCCCGGGCGCAGGCTCTCTCCCAGCCAGAGCCGGCGACTCTGCGAGACAGGCCGGAATCGCGCTCTCCGGCACGACCCCGGCCCTTCTCATCGAGACACCGTCAACGACGACGGCGGTGCTCGCGGCTCGAACAGATCACTCGCGCCGACACCGGCGCCGCCTCGCGCTCCCTCAGATTACTCCAGATCGTGGATGATCAAGCCGCTGCGCAGTTTGGGCTCGAACCAGGTGCTCTTCGGCGGCATGATCTCACCGGCGTCGGCGATGGCCATGAGCTGCTCGATCGAGGTGGGATAGAGCGCAAACGCCACGGTCCAGCCCTCGCGAACCCTTTTTTCGAGCTCCTGCATGCCTCGTATGCCGCCGACAAAATCGATCCGCTCGTCCTTGCGCGGATCCTCGATTCCCAGAACCCGGCTCAGCAGGTTGTTCTGCAGGATCGCCACATCCAGGCTCTGGACCGGATGGTCGGGGTCGTAGGACCCGTCCTTGGCGACAAGACGGTACCACTCTCCGTCGAGATACATTCCGAAGGTCTTGGGCTGCGTGGGTTTGAGGCCGTCACCGAGCTCCACGTGGAAGGTCTCACCCACCTTCGCCAGGAACTGATCCTTGGTCACCCCCTGGAGATCCTGCACCACCCGGTTGTAATCCATGATGTGCAACTGGTCGTGGGGGAACAAAACCGCCATAAAGTAGTTATAATCTTCGTTCCCCGTGTGATTCGGGTTGCCCGCTTTACGCTCCTTGGCGATGTTGGCTCCCGACGCCGAACGATGGTGTCCGTCGGCCACGTAGAGACAGTCGAGGCGCTGGAACTCGGCCTGCAGCGCGGCGTTGCGGGTCTCGCCGTCGACCACCCAGAAGGTGTGCACGATGCCGTCCTGGCTGGTGAAGTCGTAGACCGGCTGCTGCTGCTCACGGATTTCGTTCACCACCTCATCGATCGAGGTCTGCGCCCGGTAGGTGAGAAACACCGGTCCGGTGTTGGCATTGAGCTCACGTACGTGCCGAGTGCGATCGGCCTCCTTTTCGGCGCGGGTCAGCTCGTGCTTCTTGACCAGGTCGGCGTGATAATCCCAGGCGCTGACGCACCCGACCACACCGGCCTGAACGTGGTCGCCCATCTTCTGCTGGTAGACGTAGAAAGAGGGCTTGTCCTCCTGGATCATGTGCTCCTTCACCAGGCGCTTCAGGTTCTCCACACCTTTGGCGTAAACGCGGTCGTCATAGAGATCGATCGCCGGCTCGAGGTCGATCTCCGGTTTGACGACATGTAAAAAGCACAAGCTGTTCCCCTGAGCCATCTCCCTGGCTTCCTGCGAGTTGACCACGTCGTAGGGGGGGCTGGCGATCTTTACCGCCACGTCGGGGCGGGGGCGTAAACCACGGAAAGGTTTCACATCCAGAGCCATGGCTGCTCTCCTCAATTGAACGGTGCTCACGAAATCGGAGATATTACCGCATCACATCGGGTGAATAAAAGGGAAAAACGAGCGCGTGGGAGTGTTGAAGCGCCTGATTCCGCTCGAGCGCACCCCCGGCGGCACGTCGAGCGAAAGAGTGGCTCGCGGTATAAAAAAACCGCCTGCCCAGATCTTACCGTCCGAAGGAGGGCAGACGGTAAAATGCTGAACAGGCGGAAGGAACGATCTGTCTAACCAAAGCACCTGAAGGAGGATGCAGGACTACTCCGGTCGAACAAATTGTTCTTGTTCCTTTTTTAGCTCGACCTATCCCTGCCGCACTCTTCAGCTTCCCTTGACCATCGATCAAGGATTACTAAAGCATCAGAAAATAAGGAGAGAAATCTACGATATCCAGTATCGTCCACAAGCCGTGCAAGCCCTGTTTTTACCGAGCAATCCAACCCGGTAGACACGATCTCCGAAGAGCGGACAGTAGGGGTCGGGCTTTCCCATTTCCTGGCAGGCGCCGATCGGCGCCCCCGTTCTCTGATATCGATCATAACGCTGCCTGAGCCGCCAGCACATGTCGCCACCGCTCTGGTTATGCCGACTGAATTTTCTCTTGATCGGAGTTATGCGTCTCACAATTCTCTCCATGGTAGCTGGCATCACGGCTGTCATCTCTGAAGACCCCTTCTGTGGGGCTGTAGCGAGTGATAGCCTTCACTCGGACTGATGCAAGCGAAAGGCAGACAAAAACGCTGCAGATCCACCCTTCTCGAGAATCGTTTCTAGCCGTTTTCGATTGGAGGGTGCTCGGTTATAATACGAAGAGAACGTAGCCTATTCGCCAGCCCTCAGATCGATCGAACTACGCAGGCATCGCGCCCACTCGCCGGCCGCGAGCACGCCCATTCAAGGAGGTTCGCCATGCGCTCTTTTACGCTGATTACCGGGCTCGCCGCTTTACTCGCGCTCCTCGTGCTGAATGCCAAAGCCCCTGCCCAGACGACCTCGTCATCACTGGACGGCTCCGCCCAGGAAGCCGCGGCCGTGCCCAAGCCACGGCCGCTGGTCTACGTCGAATCGTCCAACGGCCTCGACAATCCCCGCTGGGACGGCGGCGGGTCGGAGCTCGAGATGGGTGACGTCAACGGCGACGGCCTCATCGACATCGTCTCCATCGGGGATCACGGCTCGCCGTACATCAACACCCAGGAACACGGGGTGATGGTCTACTTCGGTGACGGACAGGGCAACTGGTCGGTCTTCATGAACGGCAATTTCGGCTACGGCGGGGTCGCACTCGGCGACGTGAACAATGACGGCTTTGTCGACGTGGGCTACGCCATGCACCACAACTACTCCTCCAACGATTTCGGCGACCAGCTCATTGAGGTCGCCTTGGGCGACGGCAGCGGTATGAACTGGACGCCCTGGGATGACGGTCTGGCGACCAACGGCGAGTCGTGGGGCATGTTCGGCACCGATTTCGCCGACATCGACTGTGATGGCGATCTGGACCTCGGCTCGGTCTCCTTCGGCTCAGGCTCAGGGGTGCACATCTACCGCAACAACGGCGACGGCACCTGGACGCAGACTTTCGGGTTCCTCGGCGGCAACTGCTACCTCGACTTCGTCTTCGGCGACGTCAACAACGACGGATTCCCCGACTTTGCCGCCGAGCACGAGTATGGCACCGTGTACCTGGGCGACGGCCTCGGCGGGTTCACCCTGGCCGACAACAACCTGCCCTCGCCGGGTGGTTTCGGCGCCCGCGACGGCGTCGATCTGGGCGATGTGGACGGCGACGGCTGCGACGACATTTCCTGGTGCACTTCGTCGGGAGCCGTGGAGGTCTGGCTCTGGCGGCCCTCGGGCAGCTGGATCCCCGCCAAGAGCGGGCTGCCCACCTCCGGGCCTCTCGAGGTCACCCAGCTTTGCGACATGAACGGCGACGGACTCATGGACCTCGTCGGGTACGGCGAGGGCATAGGTGGGGTCTTCCTTGGAAATGGCGGCGGACAGTGGTCGCTGGAAGCCACCTTCCAGGCCGGCTCGCCAGGCTATGCCGAAGCGCTGCGCACCGGCGCCGATGCCGACCGCAACGGCCGTCCCGATATCGTACTGCTCAGCGACGAAGGCGGTTTATTCAACAGCCGCAATTATTTGCGGTTCTACAAGGAAATCTCACGGCCCACCGATCCCGCCGTGCGGCTCGTCGCCCCGCAGGGCCTGCGCGTCTTGAAACGCGGAGCGGTGCGCTTCATCCACTGGCTGAGCGCCGTTCCAGGCGGTGCGCCCTCGAGCATCGACCTCGAGATCTCCTACTCCGGTCCTGCCGGTCCCTGGAACCCGATCGCCGCTGTACTTCCCGACAACGGCGTCCATCAGTGGATCGTGCCGGTGCAGGCGCCCCCATCGACGGCCTGCCACATCCGCGTCACCGTCACCAGCGGCTCCTCTTCGGCTGCCTCGATCAACACGACACCCTTTACGATCGAGTGAGCGGACCGAGGGCGACCTTTGCTTTCTTCACGGTTTTCTCGAGCTGAACTATGCCGGTTTGGACGAACTCGAATAAAAGCTTCTCTGCACGACGAGCAGTTGGGCGCAGCGCGTTGTGGATTCTCTGCGGTCGAATTTTTTCACAAGAACAGTGAAAAGGCTATGACCTTGTCGATGTGAAATCCCGCCTTCTCCAGGGGCTTCAGGGCCACGCGCTGGTTGACCGCGTTGTCCTCGGCGAGCAGGATGCGATAGCGGCCTCGCTCCTCGGCGCAAGGCTCAGCGGCACCACATCGCGGCGGCAACGCTGCCGGTCGAGACCGATGTGCGCTGTCAGCAGGTTGTCATGAAGAGTCGACTCCAGATCCGGTCACGGTCGATCTAATCGATCCAGATCGGTGAGGAGATCGCTTCGTCGTTGCGACCGTTGTTGTCGTTGTCGTCGGTCTGCCGGACAATGACATAGTAATAATGGCTTCCTGCGGACGGAATGGTGACAGAACCGCTGATGTGGTTACCCGACACCGCTTTGGAACCCAGGAGATCGCCATCCCGATAGAGGCGGATCTGTTCAAAGGTATCTCCGCCCCGATCAAAGACCTCGACCGTGAAGCTGTGGGAAACACCTGTCAGGCGGGACCCCATGGGATAACCATGGCAGCGGAAGTCGAGGAGCAGGTCGTTGTCTTCGGCGGCATAGAATCGCCGCTTCCGGTAGGCGTCGATGATTTCCTCGCGGGTCAGGTTTTCGGCAAGCACGGCGGTGCGGAACTGGTTTCTCGTCCCCCAGTCCTTTTCGTGGTTGTCTTGCGCCCCCAGTGCACCCAGCTTCCAGCCTTTGAGGTTACCAACATCCCAATAGCTATGGTTGTTGGTCCAACTGCCCTTGTAGTAGTATTCATCGAAGCTCGTGCTCTTGTTCCAGGTTTCGATGCCGACCATCTGCGATGCCACGTTCGGATCGAGGTCGAGGTGCAGAAACTCGGTGAAGAGGGTATCGTACTCGCCGGGGTGGTTGAAACGCGCGAAAGCCTCGGGCCGGTCCTCGATCCAGTTGTAGACGTCACCCAGGCCGGCATCCTTGTAGGCGTTGGTATAGTCGGTGGTGTTGATGATGGAGATGTGACCGAAGACCGGGCTGGACCACTCGAAGCCGTAGAGCGTGGCGAACTGTCCCGGTATATAGTTGGCTTCGGCCGCATCGCGCAGCTTCTTGTACTTTCGCTCCCAGGGCCACCAGTCGAGGTACTCGCCGTGATCGGTAAGAGCGAAGAAGTCGAGCTTGCCCACGTCGCGAGCATAGGCGTACGCCTCGTCGGCGCTGCCTTCGCCGTCGGACAGCTCGCTGTGGGCGTGCAGATAGCCGAAATACGTATTGTAGGAGGTATGAGGGGCGTCGAGCTGCGCAGGGCGCCGCGCGGCGGGAGCGTCCTCGGCGGCGCTCTTCCTCGCCCGCGCCGCCAACGAAGCCGCCATGAGATTTCTGACCGCATCCTCCAGGGATTCCCAATCGAAGGCACCGGCCCTCTCCTTCACCGATTCGTCGGCGACGAAGTCGGAAGGTTTGACGCGGGCGGTAAAGGCGCGACAAACCTCCCAGCTCGGCGTCAGGTTCTCACCCCGCAAAGCGATGGAGAGAACTGCACTCCGCGTGATTCCGGTGTCGCGCTGAGAACCGCAGAGCAGAGCCATCTCGGGCCCCGTCGGGTCGCGATCGAGGCTCAGCCGGTAGACCAGAACGACATGTTCGTTCCAGGACACACCTTCGGAGTAACCGTCCGATTCGAGAAAGGTGACGATCCGCTCCATGTCACCGCGGATTTCCTGCGCGTCTCCTGGCTCCTCGCCGGCTAACACGACGAAAGGGATTAGCGTCAGTGTAAGGATCGAGGCGATCGATAAGCGTCCGACTCGCAGCATTGTTTTCTCCTTTCAAAAAGTAGCGGGGATAGCCTCCCGATCAACGAGCTATAGCTTTTTTGCTGTGGAAGCTGCCAACGACTCGAAACCGAGTGATTGAAGATAGTGGCGTAATCATTGATGAGTCCGCCGGTGAAGTAAACATTTCTCAGGCCCCACATCCAGGAAGGAGCGCCGTAATAGCCGGCCGTAATAGCTGTAGGACCAGGTGTTGCTGTAGTTATATCGACTGCTGAAGACCCAGATGTCCACGGGTCGGCCGGCCATGCCCCCGGCTTCGATCTCTATGGTTGCCTTGACGGTCTCCGCGCTGGTTACGATCAGGTTGTGGTCCTGGCCGTTGCACTTGATATCGACAAGTAGAGAAGTGGGGAGGTCGTACACGTAGGCCGATCCGGAATTTTGGCCTTGGTCATCGTCCGCTTTCGCTCCGATCAAGGCGCTGCTACCGCAGATAGAGACGGCGTCACCGAACCAGTCCCCGTCATCGCCATCGGATGCGATGAGCTTGGCGTCCTCGTAGATTTGCCCCCATGCCGGCGCCATAATCGATAAGAGCAGAACAAGAACCGTGGCGACAGTAGAGTTCCGGGAACCCAATGTGCCCCGCCTGTCCGTACCGGCCAACAACAAACATCTGCCGGCGTCATTGAAGAACCTGTCGGCTCCATCACCAATGACGAGTCCGACGATGATCGCCTCGTTCGGCTCATCATAGGTATAATCAAAATCCGCGGTCCGAGCGATGATAAACTGTGCGCCGCGATTTATCGTGCTATTCGCGGGGTCCACGCAACATTGACTACCGCCTTCAGCACGCCGTCACCGTAGCGGCCGGCCAGCTCGAAAGCCTGCTGAGCCTCATTCAGCGAAAACGTGTGGGTGATCATATCGTGGATATTGAAAAGATTTTCGCTCACCCATTGAACCGCCTCGTCGAGACAGTTGTTCTGGCGGCGGACGTTTTGAACGCTGATTTCCTTGCGCCTCAGCTTGCTGATGTCAAACGAGACGCGTTCGGTAGATGGTATGCCGGTGATGATCAATGTGCCGCCGGGCTTCAGCAGATCCACCGCCTGGTCCAGGGCCGACTGGTCGCCGCAGCACTCGAAGACAGCGTTCAATCCGTGCGGGTGGTTGTCCAGTATCTGCGCGACGATGTCCGGATCATCGGGATTCCACGTCCTGGTTGCTCCCCATTTCGCGGCCGATTCCCGACGATGAGCGATCTTGTCGGTGACCGAAATCGATTTTGCGGCCAACGAGTCGAGAGCCATCAGCGTACACAGGCCGATGGGACCGGCGCCCAGCACCCCCACATCGGTGTCTTCGATGTCGTGCAGAAAGCGAAGGGAATGGAGAGCTACGGATAGCGGTTCCGCCAAGACAGCCGCGTTCAGGTCGAGAGAATTGCCGATCGACACGCAGCAGGATTCAGGCAGAACGACCAACTCGGCCAGGCAGCCCTGGAGTTGGCCCGGACACCCCAGGAAGCGGCCGTTCAGACAGGTATGATGGCGGCCATTTTTACATTGATCGCAAGTTCCGCAGGAAATATTGGGATCGAAGACCACTCTGTCACCCGGTTTGAATCGGCTCACTTCGCCGCCCACTTGCGCTACAGTGCCCGCTCCTTCATGACCGACGATCCAGGCCTGTTCGATCGCTCGTCCGCCGATGCCACCTTCTTTGAAGTAGTGCAGATCGGAGCCGCAGATGCCGACAGCATGCATGCGGAGCATAATTTCATCGGACCTCGACAGCGTCGGTTCTTGTGTCTCGATGAGGCGTAGTTCGCCGGTCGAAGTCAGTTGTACGGCTTTCATCATTTTTCTCATATTCCGTTCCAGGTCAAATCGACTCGCAGTTTTCCGAGTATCCATGGGATTGTCCAGGAAATAGGGCAACTTTCAAGAGGGTGTCGCTTCATCGCTGAAATCTCGAGACCGATCTGTTTTGGCTTCAGAAAACACCTCGACATTTGTGGCGACTTCGCCGAGCTCCGGCCGCGTAGGTTTTACGAGCTTGTTTGAACCGTTCGAGCATGAACGAGCGATCTGAGAAGGGTGTTTCACTCATCGTCCGCATCTAGGTTCTTTTCGCGCTTCGGAATCGTGCGATGCGCCTGCGCAAAGAACTTCTTGTGCATTTCGAGAAGCCTGGCGAGCTCCTCGATCGGTGCCGGGTGATCCTCGACACGGATGTCGATGTAACGATCGTTCGCGCCACCGAAGCCGCCGTTCTTGCGCACAACCACTAGGGCTGACGACTGCTTGCCACGCTTGTCTCCTCCCGCCTCCTGGCCGGCCGTCAGAGCTGCGACCAGCCAGTCGGCGAGCTCGGTGTTTTCCTTCTGCCGTGCAGACTCGAAGGCCTCGGCCATATTTTTGACCACCTCCTCGCCGGCAAGGATGTTTCCCTGCACGCAGTAGTTTTGCCCCTCGATGTGTCCGGCCCAGGCGTAGCACTCTTCGCCGGTGAAGCTCGCACTGCGACCGGCTGCATCGACGATCCCCACCTGGCGGCGCGCGAGCCGCGAATCTCTCGAGGTCAAGGTATCAACCACCTCCTTGGCGGTTCCGCCGCCGGCAAGCAGCTCCAACCCCTCCGGGCCGTATGCCACGTTGGCAAACGCCTGTGTGGCTACAGCCCCGACACCGGCCTGCGCCCACGGAACGACGCTGCCCACTCCGAAGAACTTGCTTTGAACCGCAACTCCCAAATCACCCGATCCGGGATCGAATCCGACGATGGAGAATGTGGCAACAATGTTGTGGTCGTGGCTTTCGCCAACGGGTGCGACACTGACGCAGGCGGTCACGCAGAGGACGACAATCGCAACGATGAAAAATCTAGGCATTTCCAGACTCCTTATGGATCGCGGAAGCCTCCAGCAGGGTCTAACCCCGAAGATAGAATACCGTTGAATCGCTTTTGCCGGAGATCCCGATCTTCGGACAATGCCTGATCTCCGGACAATGATGGCATCCTATGAACGCAGGGGCATGGAAACAAGCAGCGATCCGTAACCGTTGAGACGCGTAGGGGCAGGCCCCCGTACCTGCCCTTTCAGCCAATCGGCACCCGTGAAGGGTCGGGACCGCCGGGTGTAGTGGGGCAACCGCCGAAGACCGTCGGGCAAATACGTTCCTCCTCCATCCCGTACGCTCGATCACCGGCGCGTCCATGCCTGAGCCTCATCCGGCTTGCCCCAGAGCTCGTAGAACCGGATGATGCGCTTGCGGTAGCGATCCCTCTTTGACCTGTTCAGAGTCGAGCTGCGCTTCACCATACCCCACCCTTCCGGCAGCAACGATTCGGCTGCGGCAAACTTCCCCTGTTTCGCCATCACCTCGGCCAGGTGCAACAACGTGTCAGCGACCGCGAAATGCGTCTCGGGCAGGACCTCCCTGCGGATGCGCAAGCATTCACGCAAGAAAACCTCGGCCTGTGTGTGCAATCCTCCCAACTCGAGCGCGAGCGCCATGCGGAGAAGCACTTTCCCCGCCTCGCCCCCTTCGAGGTCACGCGGCACGGCCCACTCGAAGAACCTGGCCACCAACCCGGCGGGCAGCTCGCGTTTTAGCAGATAGCCGGCGAGGCGCTCCTCGAGCGCGGCAGGATCGATCGCGTCCTCGGCATGGGAGATCCAAACCGCCTTTCTCTGTGCCTCCACCGCCCGCTCGAAATCGCCGGAATCACAGTAGGCACGGGCCAGCGTGTCCAGAATGTCCGGCTTCCGCCCCCCGCTCTGCTCGACCGCCCGTTGGGCGATCGGCAGGGCCGCCTCGGGATCTCTCAGCTCCTCGATCTCGCAGGTCAATAGTGCCCACGCGATGCTGTTGAGAGCCGCGGCGTGCCCCTCGGCCTTGCTGTAGAGGCCCAGGGCGACGTAGGTGTTCCCGAAGGTCATCCGCACATCGGCCTCCACGGCGGGCTGATAGCGGAAAGCACCCTCATCCACCTTGCGGGCCGCCCCATCCAGCGCATCTAGCATGGTCATCTCCCGCCCCAGGGCAATCCCTGGATCGACAGCGGCCAGCATCTCCTGAAGGTAGCTGTTGACGGCTTTCATCTTGCCCGACTCCGCCTTGGCCCTCGCGGCGCTGGCCTCCGCCTCGGTCCAGGCTGCGTGCGCCTGAAAGTACCCCACCGCGGCCAGCACGAGCCCGGCCAGAATTGCCGCGGCCGCGGGCGACGTGGCCAGCACGCCGCGGCGATGGCGCCGCAAAACTCGGTGATCGGGACGCCCTCGACGAGCTCCATCACGAAGAAGGGCCGCTCCGAGCCGGTGGCACCGGCGTCGAGGACGCGGGCGATGTTGGGGTGATCCATCAGAGCCAGAGCCTGTCGCTCGGCCTCGAAGCGGGAGATGACCCGCTTCGTGTCCATACCCAGCTTGATCACCTTGAGGGCGACCTTGCGGCGGATCGGCTCGACCTGCTCGGCCAGGTAGACCGAGCCGAAGCCCCCCTCGCCGATGAGCTCCAGCAGGCGATACGGGCCGATGCTGCGGCCCACCTGCTCCAGCTCCAGCTCGTCCACGCGGTTCACGGCGTCGACTGAAACGATCTGCCGGTCCTCGAGGCAGGCCAGCAGGGATGCGACCTCCTCCCGCAGCCCCTCATCGGCACCGCAGTGCCTGTCGAGAAAGGCGGTGCGCTCCTCCGGCGGCAGGTCGGCGGCCTGCTGAAACAGCTCCTCGGCGCGGCGTCGTCTGGATTCACTCATGGAAAGCTCTCACGGCCCGGGCTCCGGAAGGGTAATCCGTATTTTGCGCGCAGATATGAGCGATTTTCCGCAACCGGAGCCGCCGCTCGAAAGCGCATCATGAGGACTAGTCCTACTTCAACTGCTGCACGAGCCACGCCCGGATGTAGCGTCACTCGCGCACCACGGTGGAAACCGAGATCCCCAGGGCAGTGGGCTGCAGCGTCTGGCCGGGCGGAAGCATCTTCATGCGCTGCCGCGCCAGAGCCTTCAGCTCCTTGTACACCAGCGGCAGCAGCGCGCGGCCGGCTTCAACGTCCCCGTCGGTTGCGGCTTGAAGCACCCGGTTCACCTGTTGTCCGTCCTTCGTGGGCATCGTGCATTTCGCTCTCATCCGGAATGTTGCGTACCTCACTATTCACGCAATCGGCACCGGCGGTATCACCTACCATGACTTTTTTTTACTCAGAAAGGCATCTCGACTACGAATTGAAAATCGCAAGGAGCTCTCGATGGGGAGAACGTAGAGGTCGACTCCAGCGCAGACTTCAACAGCAGACTGGACCTCGACCAGATCGAGGTCGGTCCTCTCGAGTTCGTGGCCCGACTGAATTTCAGCCATCCGGGGTTTCCGGAGTATCGGCGGCAGGAGCAGGCAACTCGGCAAATCTGCGAAGAGCTTGCCGGCCGGCACGTTGAAGTGCAGGATCTTCGGATTGAGCGGCCACCTCCGCCACCTTGCGGAAGGCGGGGAAGTTCTCCCGGTGTACGGCGTACCACAGGACCATGGCGCCGGCAAGAGCGTCATCTTCTTGGATGATCTGGAGCAGGCGCCCCCGTGCGAGTGGATCCAGGGCGCGCAAGGCAGCCTCGACTCTGCCCTTTTCCACGTAGCGATAGACTCCGCGTTTTGCCTCTTCGTGAAGCCATCTGCAGTGCCGGATCAATGCGGCCGCCGCCTCGCACGCCCACTCCGGCTTTTGCATTGCCGACAACGCCGCGATGGCTTCCAGCCGAAGGGCCTGATCTTCCTTTCCACGCCTGTCCACGTCATCGAAAAAGCCTGGAAGCATCTCCGCTCCGCGGGCCAACACGACCGCGCTGCGAAGCTCGGCCCGCACCGCTTTCAGATTCGAAGCGAGCGCATCCTGATACATCCTGAACGCTGCCTCGCTACCCGGGTCGATCGCGATGACCGCACGCACATAAATGACAGGATAGAGCAAGCGTTCGGTCACGATCTCAGCGGCCCAATATTGTGCGATGTCGGACAGCAGGCTTTTGCCCGCGGGCCCGAGGAACCGGGCCGCACTGATCGCTTCATCTCTCGAGTCCTTTTCCTTCATGTAATTGCGCAACGTGTCAATCACATTTTGCTCTACGGGCCGCAGACGGGCGAGTGATTCGAGCACATTGCTTAGTGATGAATTGTCGTGAAGGGCTTTAAAAAGCCGCGTCCTGCAATCGACGGAGGTCGGTTGCACCTTCGAGAGCACGCGCGCCGCTTCGAAACTGACGTCTTCGGATGCGGTGTTTATCGCAGTCTCGAGGGCGGCGGCGGCCGGTGCAGCGGCGACGCCGCACATGTCCAGGATCCGGATCGCCATCAAACGCCGCTTTGGATCGCCGCCTTCCCTTATGATCGGCTCCAGCTCTCGCACGAGGCTGGCTGTTACAGAGGGTCTGATCCGCTCGATAATCGACCACGCCAATACTGAGCTGTTCCCTGACCAACGCCAACCGCTTGCCTCAATGAGATACGGCACCCTGTATTGGTGATCCCTCGAGGCGTCATTTTGTGCCGTGAGTGTCACAATCCGCGGCAACAGGCCTTCAAGCCGGCTGCACTCGTTGGAAGAAGGCTCGAATGTTTCGTCACACCACCTTCGGCAGAGCAGATACAGCGCCTCCCGCGTTACGGTGGGGTCCTCATCATTCAGTAGGGCAAGGACCACCTCCGCAATGCGCCCGTCCAGTGGACTCGATTGCAGGTAGAGCCGCAGGGCGCTCAAACGTACGCAAGCTTCGCGATCGTGCAATCCTGCAAGCAATTGCTGCTCGAAGCGGGTAGCGTTCTTCGAATCGATATACAGCGCGGCGAGTGCGGCAGACCGCACCCTCGGCTCGTCGTCTGCGAGAGCGCGGGTGTAGGCAGCCGCGATGACGTCGCGACGTTCCTTGGAAAGCGTTGGAGGAGTACTTTGGTTGCCCGATCGAGTTTGCGCTTCACCGTGGAATTTTCTGTGAAACCTGCGAGGAGTATTTTCGCCCCCGATCCACGCGAGCGCCAGAATAGCCTTGGTCCGCGTCTGGATGCTCTTGTTTTTTTTCACCGTCTCAGCGAGCGGCTCCACGGCTTCCCGAGCATGATGGCCCAGCCAGCCGAGCGTGCTCATTGCCCCGTCGCACCAGCCCAATTCACCGTCCGGTTTATAGGCTGCATCGTCCCGGATCAGAAGCAAAAGACCGGGCACCACTCGAGGGTCCGGATCGGGAAATCGGGGCGCAGCGCGGTGGTGGCGACGGGACCAGGCGTACATTACGGCGTAGATGTAACATTTGGCCTCCATGCGCTGGAGTGTGTCCGTCTTTTCGCTCTCAACCAGCTCGATGGTCTCGAGCGGTGGCAAGAGGAGGCCCTCCACCGCGGCTTCTATGAGGGATTGCAGCCTGCTTTGCTCATCGGCCGTAAACCCGAAGATGTGTCGTGGCTTCACCAGGCAACCCTCGTAGGAGAGGATGAGCCTTCCTGGTCGAGCCGACACGTAGGCATGCTGGTTTTTCCCTGTCAGCCTCGTAAAGAACAGTTGGGATAGATCCCACCGGACGAGCTCGGCCTCACTCTTGGGCGCAATCTCGAGAAAACGTTTGACCTGCTCCTCGAAGGAAGGCGGGGATTCTCGTCGGTATCTTTCCCACGGAAGGTGCAGCGTGTCTATATTCGCAACCCTTCTGCCGTTGACCAAAAGCCGATCCACCAGCCTCGGGGACCTGAAAACCAACAACGGTTCCGCCGTCTCGTTCCGGATGAGTAGACGGATGGTGAGCGGCTCGCTGATCTCGGCTTCGCTCTTCCCGGCCGACAAACGGGCGGAGAAGGGGACTTTATCCTCCTCTTCGGCTGCGAAGAGCGGCAACGCCATGAAAACAGCAACAAACGGCCAGATGGTCCACTTCACGTTGTTTTCCTCCAAGCCCGTTCGGAACTTCGCTCGTAATACTCTATCCCTCCCGACACCCTGGGTAATATGCAAAATGGATTATTGTCCCTCGGGATTTCGAAATCTGTCATGTCACAAACTCGTTACGAGGATGATCGGTCGTGTGTTTTTTTAAATTTGTTCTCAGATTTCCTCTCGTTGCCGTATAATGCGAGGTTGCGGGATTCGGAATTTTCCGTATGTCAAGATCGAAGGGCGCATCGATGATTGAATTGATGCGAGGCGGGTTGTTGATGGTTGACGTGGAGGCGCTAGTCAATCCCGTCGACTGCGTCAATGGTGAGTTTGCCGAACCTTTTTGCACAGCATTCCCCGACAACTACAGATCCTTCAAATCCTTCTGTGATAGAGAAGAGCTTCGCCCAGGCATCGTGTTCGTCTATGACCTCGATCGAAGGATCAATCCACGTTTCATCGTCAACTTCCCCACGAAACGTCACTGGAAAGCCAAAAGCCGGCTCGATGACATCGAAGAGGGACTGGAGACACTGGTCGAGTTCATCCGCCGCTGGCGGATCCGGTCGATCGCGATCCCACCTCTGGGATGCGGGTCCGGGGGATTGAGATGGGATGTGGTCGAGGCCATGATCGAGCGAACTCTTTGTCCACTCGAAAACGTTCATATCCTGCTCTTCAGTCCTCGACGTGCTGCGAGTGGGTAGCTCGTGGCGGGTGGTGCTGTTCTGTCATCGATATCTTCCGTGGTGCCCTCAATTCATCGAGAAAACCGCGGAATTCCGCTGGTTCTATGGCCTTAGGGCTCGCGTCAAAATAACTTCACATTTTTCATCTCATCTCCAGTGCATCTTCACCCCCTCCTCGATCGCCAAAACTCCAAATCCGACAACGAGCCCCTGACTGATGCCGACGAGTTCGCCGGCCAAAGCAGACAAGCCTTGGCGCCGCTGATTCGGTAGATTTGGCGGTTCCCCCCAATGGCATGCTCTCGGTGCGGGGGAGAGATGGAAATGGTTCCCGTGGGAACTGATTCGACCCGGTTGTGATCGAAAAATCTCAGGAGCAGTGAGCAGAATGGACGAGCTCCGACGATCGGAGAGCCCGCCGCCTCACAGACCACGAAACGACATGAGGCGGAACAAGCTTCTGCCGGAGCGATACCTGGTTGCAATCTCTTAATGCTCTTCTCGGCCTGACGTTGCGATTCGAATCTTCTGAGCGCCTTTTTCCTGAGTCCGTTTCGCGGTCGGCTGCCCTATACTTTACGGAGGAGCCGAGACCATGACCGACGAACAGATCAACTCGGGACAACCCGAAGCGCTCCTGAAGCACGCGCCCTTCATACGTGCCTTGGCGCGTGGCCTGATCCAGGATCTCCACAGCGCGGAAGACGTGGCACAGGACACTTGGCTCGTCGCCCTCGAGCAGCCGCCGCGCAGCACCGCATCGCCCCGAGCCTGGCTTGCCAAGGTAGCGCAGCACCTCGCCGGCCGACAGCAGTACCGGGCGGCCCAGCGCCGGAGAAGGGAGCTTCGTGCCGCGGTTCCTGAGAGCGTGCGGTCCGTTGCGGAGATTGCAGCCCGCGAATCGGTGCGAAGACAGGTGGTGGACGCGGTCTTCCGCCTCCACGAACCTTATCGCAGCGCCATCCTGCTGCGCTTTTACGATGATCTTCCGCCGCGAGAGATTGCCAGGCGCCTTGAAATCCCCGTGGAGACCGTAAAAACCCGCATCCAGCGCGGCTTGAAGCAGCTCAGAGCGGAACTGGACCGCACCTGCTCTGGCGGCAGAAACGCCTGGATCCAAGGTCTCATTCCCTTCGTCGGCCTGGCACCGGGCCTGTCCTCCTCCATCGTACCCGTTCACACCTCGCTCGTTGTCCTTGGAGGAGCCCTCATGAACGCCAAGTGGATCGTTGGAACGGCCTTGCTGATCGCCACGCTGGCTGTCTTCTCGCTGATGTGGTCAGGTGATGAAACCGACCTCGGGTACGACACGGACCACCCATTGGGGTCACGCCATGGAGCGTTTTCCGAGTATGCGACCGCCGCCTCGCAAGGCGACGAAAAGGGCCTGGAGATCTATACTCGACAGGCCGTTCCTGCATCGTCCCTGTCGATCCGGGGCTCCCTCCGGGACGACGAGGACCAGCCCTTGGCCGGCGTCCATTGCCTGCTCCTGGATGGACGGGGCAAAACCCTCACTTCCACCCTCTCGGACCCCATCGGATCGTTCGCCTGCCGAACCGCGGTGGGATCAGGATACAAGTCCCTCGTCTTTCATGGAGAGGGGTGGGTTCCTCGCCTCTGCCTCGTGGATCCGGCGGTAGACCTCCCGCCATCGCAACGCGAGCCCCAAACACCCATGGCGGACCAGGGCGTGATCCGGCTGGAACCCGCGGGGACCCTCGACATCCAGTTCGGCACGGGAGACGGACAGCGCCTGCCGCCCGTGACCGTTGTGGTAAGGGACGAGCTGGACAATCCGCTCCGTGCGGCGCCGGACGGAATCCTTTCCGGGGAAGAACGCGCCGCGCTCGAGAAGATCATGACCGCCCTCCCCTATCCGCCGTGGCTTGCCATGCCGCGCACCCTCGAGACAGGCCACATACGCTGTATCGTGCCCGCCGGCCGGCTCAGTATCCGCGCCCAGGCGCATGGCTATCCCGAGCTGGAATCGGACCTCGTCGAAGTCCCCCGGGGTATCACCGTCCCACTCTACCTGGAGTTCAGCCAACCCCTGTGCCTCGAGGGCGTCTGCCTGGGATGGCTGGACGGGAAGCCCCGACCCGGCGTGCCGGTTGCCGCCTGGCCCATCCTGACGATGGATTACAATCTTCCGGTATCCCTCCAGGCCGGCGCCACGGTCACGTCGATCGAGCAACCGGTGTCCGTGTTGAAATCCTCCGGCCCCTCGGGTATCACGGTGCTGCGCCCCTTAAAGACCGTGACGGACGAGAACGGTTGCTTCCGCTTCTACCCCGTCCCACCTGGTTCTCGGTACTGCGTCGTGTGCACGGAAGCCGCCTTTTCGAAGCCCCAGATCCTTGATGACTTTTTCGCTGCCGGCACGCGCGACATCCGCCTCTACGTGAAGGCGGAAAACACCTCTCTCCTGCTCGAGGTCTGGGATGAGCAAGGCCGTCTCGTGGAATCCGGCGAGGGCCTGGCCTTGATACAGCCCTTGTACGAGAACTGCTACTTCGGATCTCCGTACACCCTTCCCTTGTCCCAGGCCAAGACCAAGCTGCCACTACGTGGCGACGGGTTCTCCGACGTTGAGGCGCTGGACATGGCACAGATCACCGTTTGGTGGCAGCCGGATCGTTTCGGATCCCTGTACTACGATCTCAAAAAGATGAAGAAGCCCTACACGGCGAAGGTTACGGTGAAACCGGGCGTACGCTACGACCTGGGCCTCGGCGGTTTTTCGATCCACTCCATGCACCTGGCCTGGAGCCGTGGTAAAAAAACGCACCCAGAAGAGCTTGTGCTGGGCTCTGAAGTCCTGCTTCCCTCCTTCCTCGATCCCCTCCCCATCCGCCCCGCCGCGGTTCTTGGACGCACCGCGGAGGACGGTGCGTACTGGATCGCGGCCGCGCGGCCGGGCATGGAGCAGGCCGTGCTCTGGCTCGACGATTTCCGCAGGATCTATGTCACGGGGTTCGATCCTGCGGATGACCCGCCAATGTCCCGATATGCGGAGTGCATGGCTGCGGAAAAGATCACCTTGCGCCTTGCCAACGAGCAGCACCTACGCCCTGGTGACCAGATCCGCTGCGAGCTCGAAGCCCGCATGCCGGGACGGTGCGGCAAAACGCTGCTCGGCCGGTGGATCATCCTGCTCAGCGGGACACCTGGAAAACGGCCTCACGTGTGGCCGGAGAAGTCCTTCCGCTACACACCCCCGCCCGGCGCCTCGATCACGTTACTGCGTCCCAAGGGGCTCGAGTATTCCCTAGTGGTGCTCGCGGAGCCGGAAAAACACGACGACGGGGTGCTGCCCCGAGGCCGTTTCGGTCACGTCGCCGCGATCATGGATCAGAGATCGATGATGATATCGGAGGAGATCATTTGTGACGAGGAGGTGGAAATCGATGCCGTCTGGGGTGCGGAGCCGCAGGGAATCGTTGCCGAGCGGATTCGGGAACCCAAACAAGCACCTGAACCGACCACATCTCTCCTCCTGAACAAACGGTTCGTGCTCGACCGGCCGCGATCCTTCACTATTTCGGTTCCTGGGAAATGAACGATGTCTGATGAAACCGACGATGCAACAGTGCTTCTAGCCGCCATCTCGAGAGGAGACCAGCGGGCGAAGCAAAAGCTGTTTTCGTTGATGTACGATCAACTGCACGCTCTGGCTCACAACGTCATGAAGGGGGAGAAGAGTTCCAGAAACGTGCTCCAGACCACAGCACTGATCCATGAGGCGTATATCCGCCTGATTAAAGGCAAGGATATCCACTGGCGCAGTCGGAAGCATTTCTTCTGCGTGGCGGCTAGGGCTATGCGCCGAGTTCTGGTCGGCGAGGCACGCCGGAGAAAGGCGATCAAAAGGGGCGACGGAAAGAGCCCCATCTCGCTCGATGCCATGAAGAAACCGTGTGTCGCACTCGCCGATGAGAAGGTCTCGTTCGAAGATATCGTGGATCTCGACATGGCTCTCGAGAAGTTTGAAGGCCACGAAGAACTGAAGCGCTTGCGCACCATCGTAGAATTGCGCTTTTTCGTGGGACTGACCCTCGACGAAACGGCGGAGGTTCTGGGTGTTTCCAAAGGAACCGTGAGACGCGACTGGGAGTTCGCCAAGGCCTGGCTGCAGCAGGAATTAAAAGGCGGGGAGAATAGTGTATTCTGACCTGATTTGTGGAAATCAAGGAGCTCTTGCCTATCATCCTGGATACTCCCGCCTTCGACTCCGGATGAGGAAGTCTCATTGTGCGTGATGGCGTTTCCTGCAATGTACGTGGAAGACTCTTTGCAGTAGATCCCACCGCCGCATTTTGTTGCATTATTATCCGTGAGAGAGTTTCATGATAAACCTCCTTCTCACAAACAAGGCCGCTCATTTACGTCAATACACACCCCTCGCAGCACGCGGCTGAGCCGACAGAAGGTATCAGGCACAAGGTATCAGGCACACCACCCGCGTCGTCGGCATGAACTTTGGTGCCTCTAATACCCAAGGTGCCAAATCGAAATGAAGATTCTAAAAAACCTTTTCTTTTTTCTGCTCATAACCGCACCGCGAATACGGATTGATCATCATGAGGAGCTTTCGAGGAAACGGTCCGGACGTCGGGAGATTCAAGATGAAACAGGTGATCATTCTTTCTTATCTACTTTCGATCCTTCTGGCGGGCTCTGCGGCAACGAGCGCCGCGGAGATCCACGATGCGGCCAGGAAAGGCGACCAGGAACGGGTGGAGGCTCTGCTGAAACAGGATCCCAAGCTGCTGAACACCTGTAACGACCGCATAGCGACGCCGCTACACTTCGCATGCGATGGCGGCCACGCCGATCTGGCCGGCCTGCTGCTGGAGCGCGGTGCCGAGCTCCAAGCTCGGGACGTCGATGGCGACACACCGCTGCACTGGGCGGCCTTCGCGGGCAAGATCGGGCCGGCCAAGCTCCTCCTGGTTGCCCGCGAAACCGGCAACGCGGCCATGGCCAAGGCTTTGCTCGAACAGGGTGCAGAGATCGACGCTGTAGGGCCGGCCGGCGAGAAGCTGCTCGTCTACGCCACGGAGCGCAAGCTGGACCGGATGTTCTCACTCCTCACCGAAAAGGGTGTGAACCTGGACATCCGCGACCGCAACGGCGACAGCCTGCTGCACGCCGCCGCAGAAGGAGGATCACCGGAGATCGCGCGCATCCTGATCGAAAAAAGGAAACCGCTCAACGAAACCGACCGCTACGGCTGGACGCCGCTGCACTACGCGGCCAAGCGCGGGCGCACGGCGGTGGCCAGGCCTCTCCTCGACGAGGGAGCCAAGCCTGATCTGCGAACCACGGGGGGCTGTACCCCGCTCAACGTGGCGCAAAAGTGGGGTCACGCGGAGTTGATCGAGCTCCTCCGATCCCGGGGAGTGAGCGAGGCGCCCGTCCGGTTTCCCTTGCTCGAGGGCGCTTACTTCGGACAGCAGCCACCGGGACCGGAGCCGAAGCTTTTCGCAGTGGATGTCGTGTCCACGAACGGATTCGAGCACGGCTGCATCACCTTCACCCCCGACGGTAAGCAGGCGTACTGGTCCACATCCTACCTGATCCGCGATGCGGGCTACGCCGACGGTGCGGTATTTTCGTCGCGGCAGGAGAACGGCCGGTGCCCGTCGGTAATGCGGCGGGCGACGATTTCAGCGGCGGCACCCCCCTCATCGCCGCGGACGAGAGCTACCTGATCATCACTTCTCGCCGGGATAATGGATTCGGCAAAAATGATCTCTATATCACTTTCAGGGATCGCAAGGGCGGGTGGACCAAGCCGGTCAACATGGGACCCACCGTGAACACCGAGGCCGATGAGCGCTGTCCGATCCTCTCGCCGGACGGCAAGTATCTCTTCTTCGTGAGCGGCCGGGAAGCGACCAGCGACATCTATAGGATGGACGCCGGTATCATTGATGAGCTCCGCAAGCGGGTTCTGTGAGGGTGCCTGCCGGGCGAGGAGTTCCGCGATGGGGCTCTCTCGAGGAGCTGAAAACCGCTAGCCCGGCTTCCGCGCGTAGAGCACTACGTTCCAGCTCCGCGCCGCGACGCGCGCGGCGAGTTCGGCGAGTTCGGCGAGTTCGGCGAGTTCGGCGAGTTCGGGCATGTTCTGCGCGTCGAGCTTACTCGCATTGGAGCGGAACTTCGCCTTCGTTTCCTCATGGTCGTTTTCGATGCGCTCACGGATCGCAACGTCCACCAGTCCTGCATGCCGCAATCTGTCGAGATAGGCTTGCTCGCTCATGAATCGCTTCACGCTGGAACAGGAGAGCCCCAAATCCTTCTTCTGTTCCGCGGACAGTTCCTCGACGACTTTGTCGGCGATGCTCACCTGTCCGCCGGGCTCGAGGACACGGACGATCTCGGCGAAAATCCTCTCCGGTTCGGGCGAGAGCTGGATGGTGCTGTTGGAGATGACCCAGTCGATCGAGGCTGACTCCACCGGCAGCTCTTCGATCAAGCCCTTGCGGACCTCGACATGGGTGAATCCGGACTCGGCGGTCACCGCGCGCGCCGCGACGAGCATCTCGTCGACCATGTCGACTCCGATGACGCGCCCAGACGGTCCAACCTTCTTCGCAGCCAGCAGGAGGTCGGTGCCTGCGCCGCAGCCGAGGTCCAGCACAGTGTCACCCTCCTCGACAGCGCTGAAGGCCAGCGGATTGCCGCAGCCTAATGAGCGCGCCACCGCGTCGAGCGGCAGAGAGGCGAGCTCCCGAAGATCGTAGCCGGCGATGTTCTTCTCACCACTCTTGGGCCGGTGTAGAGACTGCGCGTTCGACAACGGCTTCGAGGCCACCTCGGCGAAGACCCGAGAGATGATCTCGCGGATCCGCTTGCCGGCACTTTCGGTGGCCGTGGATTTCGCGGCAAAGTGTTTCTTTATCTTCTTCTTCATCGATCGCCTGATGAGTCCGTGAGATCGAAGCCTCGCCATCAACGCTCTGCCCGATCACACGTTGCCAGCGCGCTTTTGTTGCAACCAACAACGATATTTCAAAAAAAACACCTTCTCTCCCATTGTCCCGCCATCAACTCTCACGGCTGCCTTTCGGCTTTCCGGCGAACCGGGCACCAGCGGCCCGAGCCAGGCTGGCCACGAGTCGTGTTGTCGCCTGGCGAACGTCGGGATCGAAGTCGGAGATCAACTCTTTCACCCCGTCCACGAGCTCCTGCTCGATGGCGTCGTGGAGCCGGCGACCGCTCTTTGTGACCCTGATCTGCACCGCCCGGCCGTCATCGGGATCGGTCGACCGGCTCACATAGCCCTTGCGCTCCAGGGAATCAACGACGCGGCTGGCAGTGCTCTTGTCGAGAAACAGCTCTCCCGCCAGTCCTGTGAGGGTCATCGAGCCGTGAGCCAGCAGAGCGTTAACGGCGTAGCACTGGGTCACCGAAACGTCGTGGCAGCAGATCCGATTGCGATCCCGGAACTGATAGATCCGCAGCAGCTCGCTCAACGCTTTATGCAGGTCCCAGGCATCCCGATCGAGGTTGGGATCCTGTTTCTGCTCTGTTTTTTCCGACTTTTCGAGTTTCGTCTTTCTTCGAGAAGCGATAACAGCCTCCGCACCGAGAGGATTCATTTGATTGCAATTGACAACATTGTATGCCCCTCTCGATCAGAGGCAAGCAGATGTTGAAAGTCCGGCGCCCAGCGATCGTGATCACCACCGGATCGCTCCACCCTCCCCTCAAGATGCTCGTAGATCCAGTGGATGCTCGCGGCGTCGGTATCCTGTCGGTATCCTCCTTCGGCCGGGTGCCGGATTATCCACCTCGTTCGTCCCCTGCACCGGAGAGCGTCTCTGTGGCGTGGATCTCACTGAAAAAAACCACGGCATCGAACACGGTGAGCGCATTGAGAACCCGATCGCCGCCGTAGTGGTGCTCGCCGGCCTTCTGCAGCCCGCAAAAGAGGTCGCCCGCACCCGAGCACCGCACGGTCGATCATAAGCCTGCGGTGACGACCGCTCCCTTCTCTAATGCATCCGAGATCGAGGACGTAGCTCGCGGCAGCGGCCCTGGTCAGCAGATGATTGAGCGTCCCCGCGGGAGGCTCGACGTCGAAGACAACCTTGCGGGCATCGCCGGTCACTTCACCCCCGGCATCGAAGACCTTGGCCCGGAACTCCCGCCGGACAAAGAGCAGGCCGACTACCCGATACCGATCACCCAGCCGTTGCCGGAGCTGCCAGCCCAGCCCGCCGTCATCGTTCCCGGCATTTCCCTCGTGAACCAGGACGTGTTCGTTGTGGGCCCAGAGCACGATCTTGGCCTCATCCCCGAGGAGCCCGAAATCCCATGGGACGTATTCGGTCGAGGGACGATCGCGAACCAGCCGGAGCGATTCGCAGAAATGCGCCTCCATGGCGAGCACGCGGTAATCGTGGTGCTGAGCGAGGTAGCGGAAGATCCGTCGCCGCGCCATGCTGAGCTCGCGGGTTCCGTGGGCCGCCTCACCCAAGGCCAGGACCTTCGCGCCGGCGAAGCGGTCGAGCCACGACAGATCTTCGTCGGACCACTGCAGAGGATCACCGGCGGGAAGCGGCGTCAGCGCCGCGTTCAGCTCGGTGACCAACGCTGGGTGACTGCCGGGATCGTCCGCCCGGGGCGGAGGCTCGATGCGGCCGATCGCGGCGCCGTTCCTCAGAATCCGCGCACCTGCCAGCCGACCGTCGGCGTGGGCATACTCGATCCGCCCGCTGAACCACCCTTTGTACTGCCGGCAATCGGTGGCGACCCGTCGACCCTTCGCGTCCCGGTGAAAGTCCGCGTTCCCCGCCTTGCCGTCCGATCGGCCGAAGAGCTCCCGCACACGGCGGCCCTCCCCGTCGTACGCGTAGGTCTCGGTCGAGGTCAATCCGTCGGAAAACTCGCGGTACTTCTCGACCTCGCGCCCTTCTGAGTCGTAGAGGTGTTAATTGGCCGAATAGCGGCTGCGATCCTCGAGCAGCCAGCAACCCGAGCACAGCACTCCGTCCCGGCCGTAGAAAAATATGCTGCGCCCCTGCTCGCCGCCAGTGTTCCGGTAGTGCATCTGCGTGACCCGGACCTCAGCGTAGCGCGGCAGGAACTGGGCCGAAGCAGCGCTTGCGAAGAGCGTGCCGAAGACAACCGAGACGAACAGCCAGGCAAGCCGGCGCAGTGAAGACAAATTCATGGAGATTCTCCTTGAACGGAAGGCGATCCGATGCTGGCCGAGTGAGGCAGCGGGGGCGGGGGCGGTTGCCGCCGACGATGGTTTCTTCCTTCGTCGCAGGCCGATGGCAAGTTAAACTCTTGTGCTGACAAATCCTCCGGTCTATTAGCCTGAAGATGTAAAAACAGACTGGACCGCGCTTGCCCGCTGCGTCCGGCATGCGGTGCCCTCATATTGACATATATAGCTTCTGAACGGCCTCACGGTCCCCCTTTCACCTCGACTGGTCGATCTCTGCCACCCAGAGTTGGGTGGTCCACGGAAGGCCATCCTTTCTTTGCGAGTGAAGAGTGCTTGGACGACACGGTCCTGGCGCTCTTCCGACACCGATGAAAAGCAGGCGCGCGAGAACAGCAAAGCTTAAAAGCGAGGAGCAGATCATGAAATCTCTCGGACAGGTGCTCGTCTCGAATCACATCGCGGCTCTGATAGCGGCCGTTACCTTTTTGGCCTTTGTGGCTGCCGGCACGCTACCGGCGGCCGAACCGCATCCCGGCGACACACTGCGCAGCGGCACGCCACAGCTTTCAGACGGGAACGCGCCACCGGCGCCCCGCAAGCCGCACTTCATCCTGGAAAGGCGCCCTGTCGCCGAGGATCCGGCGCGGTTCGACACCTCGCGCACGAGCCCGGTAAGACTCCCCTTGCCCGAGGAGCAAGACTCCTTCACATTCGTGGTCTTCGGCGATCGCACCGGCGGCCCCGCCGAGGGGATCGAAGTGTTGAAAGAGGCTGTGCGCAACGTCAACCTCATCGAGCCCGACCTGGTCATCAACGTCGGTGACATGGTGCAGGGGTACAACACCACCCAGGAGTGGCTGCCGCAGATGCGCGAGTTCCGGTCGGTCATGAAGGGGTTGCTCTGCCCCTGGTTTCCGGTGCCGGGCAATCACGACATCTACTGGCGCGGCCCGAACCGTCCCTCCCGTGAAAACGAGGCCAACTACGAGCAGCACTTCGGCCCGCTCTGGTACGCCTTCGAGCACAAAGACTGCTGGTTCATCGTGCTCTACAGCGACGAGGGCAACCCCGAGACGGGGGAGAAGAACTTCAGCAAGCCCGCGTGCCAGCGGATGAGCCCGGCGCAGTACGAGTGGCTCAAGAGCACGCTCGGCAAGGCGCGCGGTGCACGACATGTGTTCCTGTTCCTCCATCACCCGCGCTGGCTGGGCGGCGGGTACGGCAAGGACTGGGAACGGGTACACTGGCTCCTCTCCCAGGCGGGCAATGTGAGCATCGTGTTTGGCGGACACATCCATCGCATGCGCTACGACGGGCCGCACGACGGGATCGAGTATGTCACCCTGGCCACCACCGGTGGCGCGCAGTCCGGACTGGCCCCGCGGGCCGGGTTCCTGCACCACTATCACCACGTGCACGTGCGCGGCGACAGGATCGCCCTGGCGTCGGTTCCCGTAGGCGAAGCGATGGACGTGCGGTCCATCACGGGGCAGGTGAGCGATGATGCCGCCAAGCTGGCCAGCCTGAAACCCAGGTTCGAGGGACTTCCGCGCATCGACACAACAGGCCGAATCGACCGCCCCGTCACGGTGAGCATCACGAATCCCGCGCAGCACCCGCTGGAGGTGGATCTGGCGATAGACAGCGAGGATGCGCGTTGGTTGGGCTCCCCCGACCAGTATCGCGCCGTGATCAATGCAGGCGAGTCCGAGACGTTCCGCTTTGAAATCGACCGCCTTTGCGAGGATCTAGGGCTTGATGGTGGTTTCCGCGACGCCGCTCTCGTGACGCGGCTGAACTACCTGGGCGAGAAGATCAGCGTGCCGATCCCCGAGTCGCGCAGCGTAATCCCCTTGCGCTTCGAGCTCCCGGCGCCGCCGGTGCCAGCCACCGAGGTCGCCCTGCGTCTCGACGGAGACGACTGTCTCGCGATCCCCAACGTGTTTCTCGATCTGCCCGACGGCCCGTTTACCCTGGAGTGCTGGTTCAATGCCGACAGTTACGAGGAGCGCACCGGGTTGCTGGCCAAGACTGAGAGCTCGGAGTTCGGGTTCTTCGTCAACCGGGGATTGCCCGAGTTTTCTGTCTTCCTCGGCGAGGCGTACGTGACGGCGGCAGCGGGGCAGCCGATCCTCGAGACCGGCCGGTGGCAGCATATCGCCGGCGTCTACGACGGCACCGCGGTCCGCCTCTACGTGGACGGACAGCTCGTAGGCGCCGCCGTAGCGAGCGGAGCGCGGCGCAAGAACAGTCTGCCGCTGCTGGTGGGTGCGGACGTCGACCGCTACGGCCGGGCCACCTCCCACTTCACGGGCCAAATCGATGCGGTGCGCCTCTCGGCAGGCGCGCATTACAGCGGCACATCGTTTACACCTCAGCGCCGTACTGCTGCCAACGAGGGGACGGTTCTCCTACTCAACATGGACGGGACGGTGGGGCCCTGGATCCACGACGCCTCGAGCTCCTCGGCCCACGCCCGACTGCGCGGCAACCCGGAGCTGGTACCGGCGGAAGAGTAACACCGACCGGCTAAGTAGAGAAATAGCAGGGGATTGTCCCCGACTGTCTCCACGACCGCCCGGAGCAGAAGGGGACTGTCCCCTTCCAAGGCCGTTGACACTACGCTAAATCCCGTCCTTCACGAGGCCTCACCAAAGTTCAGTCCAATTTCGTCCGACCTCATCCCCTGCACCTCAGCCTTCGCAAAAGAACATCTTTCATTCCTCTGCGATCTCTGCGTCTTGGCGAGAGATCGTTTTCGAGTCCAACGATGTTCGTGATCCTGGCCGCAAAATTCCACTCTCACTCCGGGCTCCCGCTGAGGATGAACCCGAACCAGTCGAAGGGATGAAGGGATGGTCGTACGGCCGGCCGCTGCCCGGCAACGGTGGCAGCCTGCCGCCGAACAGCCGCACCTAATCGATGACACTGCCCTCGGCAATCAGCACATTCAGGCCGCGATCCAACCCGAGGCCGGCCTTCGTCGAGTTGCTGTCCTCGTCGACTGCGGCGATGAGCGTGTCCTACTCGAAATCGACCGGTTGTGTCGCCTGCATTCCCGACAAAACAACTGGTTCGAAGGCCAACGTTAAAGAGCACAACAAAACACCCACCAGGCAGGTATGTCGCGATAACATCGATTGTCTCCGGTTTTCTTTATTCCTTCATAAATATAAACGACTTAGATATACTCGCAAAGGAACACACAGCGAACCTATAGAAAGAGCTAAAGTTTCGATAAAAATTGATATTAAAGCAACAAGAGTTATCACGACGGGAAAGGAGACTTTCGATGGCAGAGACGATTCAACGGGCAGAATATTATTATGCTGTCGTAGAGGATAAGCCGGGCGAAGGTCGTAAACTGCTCGAGTTTCTCAGTGCCCACAGTGTCAATCTGGTCGCCTTCACCGCCTTCCCCCTGGACGGGGACAAGGCTCAACTCGACTTTCTGCTAGAGGATGCGAGTCTCCTCAAAAAAGCTGCCGACGAGGCAGGAATCCTCCTCATCGGGCCCAAAAACGCCTTTCTGATCCAGGGTGACGACCGAACCGGTGTGCTCGTCGAGCACCACCTGAGACTCTCCGACGCCGGCATCAACGTCTATTCCGCCAACGGTATCGTTGACGGCAATGGCGGATTCGGTTACATCCTGTGGGTCAAACCCGAAGAATACGAGAAGGCAGCCACGGCGTTGGGTTTATAGCTGAATCCTCGATCGTCTGGTGGGGGCTCTTTCTACATGCCGGTCGAACCGTGAATCACCTTTCGGTCGCTGATCACTGGGCAGTGCGTGGCGTACTGTTCTGCGAATAATATTACTCTCATAGGGGAGCCACTCTGAAATATACGGGAGTGCTTCTCTATCTCGGATGCCTGCTTTCTGTCGGCTTGATGGCTTCGATACACATGAGAAACATGCGCGATTACGATGCCGGATCAGTTGGCTCTGGTCAACACCCTCTCCCTATCACATAACATCGATGACCCGCTGTCGTTCATCCGGAGAGGCGATCCCTTTCACAGAGTCCTCGAGCGCGGAGTGCATCGATTGATCCTTCCTGCAGAGGGGAATCAACTCCAGAAGCAGATCGGCTTTCAGCCGGTCGGAAGCAACGTGGGAGCCGATATGCCGGATTACCTCGACGCCATCCCCACCTTTCAAAGTGACCGTGTGGATCAGCGACTCGTAAAAGACGACTTTGAGCGGATCACCCTCCAGGCGTTCGAGCTTTGAGAGACAGCTATCCATCCCGAAATTCAAAACGATCCTCTCGATCCGTGCAGGGAGAGCCACATTCTTGTCGGCGCAGCAAAGGGAGAGGACATCGCCGAGCCAGCGGCATGCCTCGTCGTCGAAGGGACGGTTTGTTCCATCCAGGAAATAGGCGTATTCAACGCTACCGTCGTGGAGGCAAAAAACATCCACCTCGAGCCGCGCGCCGCTTCTCTCGTCTCTCACCGCCAGATAACCATCGCTCGACAATCTGCGGAGAGCTCGATGATCTTTCGTCAGCTCGACCGTCCCCTGCATGACGACGCGAAGCTGCTCTTTGTCATCGATCCAAAAATCGGCCATCACCTCGTCACCTTTCGGCGTCATCAACGTGGCGGGGAAGGGAAAAGCAAAGGCTTGATCCGTCCAATCGATGATCCTGCACACCGGTTTTTTCAGCAGCGCCAGCGTCCGCCTGGGATGCGTGAGCAGCATCGTGCTCTCACCGGCTCTGCGGTCTGCGCCTCTCTCCATCAAGGCGATCACCTCTTCAGGGCGCAGCGATGGCTCCACAGCCAGAATTTTGGCGGCCAGGTTCACCGCCTGCGGCGAAGCCATGGACGTACCTGACATCTTCACCCGTTCTCCGCCGGGAACCACGTTCTCCACCTCGAATCCGTTCGTGTAGATGCAAACGTTCCCGCCGAAGCTGGTGAAGCTGGTGGAATCCCCGGCGCTGTCCACGGCCCCCACCACCAGGAGGTTCGCGAGGTCGAAGCCGGCGGGGTAGGCCTTCGAAAAATCCACGTCATTGTCGAAGTTGCCCGCCGCGGTGACAAAGAGGATCTCCGGCGCCTCTGCGATGACCGCGTGCAGGGCGTCGCGCTCGATCCGATAGATCGTGCGCGCGAGCTCGCCGCGCTGTTGCGCGCTCTCACAGATCCCGTTCACCTCCAAGCTGTTTTCGATGAGCGAGAGGTTGTTGAGCCAGCTCATGTTCACGATTCGGACGCCGTGGGCTTTGAAGTAATCCGCGATCGATGCGTATCTCTGCGCTGCCGCACGCGCCTGTTCCACCGTGGGCGGACGCGGTATGATCCGGTGTTCCCCCGTGAAGCGAACGATGAGCACGCGGATGAAGGGATTACCCTGCGCCGCAATGCCGGTCACGTGCGTGCCGTGCCGATACACGCCGAGCAGGACCATGTCTTCCTGAAAGGACCGGAACGCCCCTGCAGACAGGTTCTCCACCGTGCGCAGGTATTCGGCGGCCTCGGCGCTGTCGATCCCATCGGCGCGGTCCTTGGATCCCTTCGAGAGCCGGGTCACCTCCTGGAGCGATGCGTTGAGGTGGTCGAGGGGATGCAAGAGGTCAATGGCGGGATGACCGTCTTCGTCGAAGGCGATGCCGTGCACGTCGTCCACGTAGCCGTTGCCGTCGTCGTCGCAGCCGTTGTTCTCCTCGCCCGGGTTGGTCCAGAGTCTTCCCGCAAATAGGGACGTGTCCAGGCCCGTATCCCAGATGGCGACAACCACCGGGACCAGCGGCAACTCCGGCGAGAACGTCACTGACCGGGACGTCCAGATATCCTCCTTCTCCGTGCGGTTTTCGCGGATGAGGATCTCGTAGACCGCGATCCGGTCGGCACGCATTGGGATCTCGATCTCTAGCATGTAGCGCGCGGTGATGAACTGACGCGCGAAGTAGGCGCTCACCTCGCCGGACTCCGCTGCGATCGGCTCGAAGCGGCTCGTCACGATGCCCCATAATACGTTTTCGTTGAAACCTTCGGCGTCTTGCTTGAGCCACCTGATCCGGTCACCCACCATGTCCCAGGGCAGCTTGCGCAGCCGTTCGAGCAGAGTGCCGCGGAAGAGCTCACGGAACTGAGAGTCGTCGTGGCCGGCGTCCTTCTTCGCGTGGATGTAAGCCTTGACCCAGTGTCCCATGAGCAGCCTGGCAGCCTCCTTGTCCTCCAGTTCCTGGATGCGGTCGTAGCATCGCAGGACGGCTTCATAATCTTCCTTCAGCATCTCGAGGTTCATCAACACGCCGAAGTAGCGCTGCAGCGTTTGCTTGTCCCCGATGTCGTACTTCGCCAGGTCGCTCTCGATGTCCTCGCGGATCCTGCGGGCAAGCTCGTCGAATTTCTCATCGGTTCGGATGGTCTCCTCCACGGTTCCCTCTATCCGGTACACGTGGCGCGGCAGGTCATCCGCGCTCTGGACCACGATCTTGTCCTGCGCCGCCGGCGGAAAAAGAAAGGCGATGAATATCAGCGAATAGGTTCCCGTCAGGAAAGTCTGCTTCATGGCAATACTCCCAGAATCTTGGGACGGACCTTCATCCTGTGCATATCGCATACGCAGGATCGGAGGTTCAGAATGTATCTATTGGGGGTGCCTCGGGATTCCTCAGGATTACTTCAGCGCGTCGATGACCCGCTCCTTTTCGTAGCGTGATTCCATGCCCCTGACCGCTTCATCGTGAGCTTCGATCAAGCCCACAGCGAGGCAGATAGGATGGATGTCGATGAGCAGGCGAGCCTTGTTGATGTCAGGGAGGCTGTCGATCACCTCGAGGGTTTTGCTCACGGCGTTCTTGCCTACCAGCCTGTCGGAGTCGATCAGCTCGGCGAGATACTCCTGCTGCACCCAGGGGCTTTCCAGCCGGGAAACATCCTCGAGCACTCCATTCACGCCGTGCCTATGCAGAATGCGTGCCACACGTTCCTGCGCGCCCATTCCGCTCTTGCGGATCAAGGCGCTGTATATGTCGGCCATCCAGGCGCGTGCGCTCTGATCGATTTTTTGGGATTGTCCGTTCCTGAAGAAGGCCACGATCGGTCCAGGCTTCACCTCCAACTCGAGGCGCTCCGGCCCGCTTTCATCCAGTACGGCGAAGAATCCGGGGGACGAGATCCACCTGATGGAGCGGTCGTCCTCCGCAAACCGAACCGAGCCTCGCAGCACGGCCCGCAGCTTCCGCTTGTCGTTGATCCAGATCGTGGCCACCTCCTCCTCCCCGTCGGTGGAACGAAGGGTGAAGGAGATGGGCAAGCTGTAGATCTTCAGCGTCCAATCCACGATCTTGCCCTCGGGAAGGGTTTCGAGCCGGTCGGCCAGCTCTGGGGGGATGAAAATCTTTTTCGCCTTGTCGGGGGCTTCGCCAGCCGCCTGCTCATCGGAATCGCCTGCGAGGCAAGCCTTCACGTCGGCGAAGGTGACGTTGTCGAGCGGCACGGCCACGGCGGGAACGGTCAGGATGAAGAGCAGCGCCGCGGCGGCAAGCAGCCCCAGCGCACAAGTGAACCGGAACCGCGAGAACCGGGCGGCGCGGCCGGGATCGGCCCGCAGGATCCTCTCGAAGCGCGCGATGATCTGCTTGCGACGCGTCAGCGCGGCCGGCGCCAGGGATGATCCCGCTCGATAGGTCAGCTCCATGAGCCGGGTCAGGCACCGGCAGTAGTCGCCTGGTGTCCGCGTTCGCTCGACCACGAGGCCGTCACAGGCCAGCTCTCGCTCCAGGTCCAGGTGGCGCCCGATCCAGTGAACCGCGGGAATCACAATAAAAAACGCCTGTACAATTTTTTGAGCCAGGCGGGTCCAGTCGTCGCGCCGGACGATGTGGGCGGCCTCGTGCAAGATTACCGCTCGCAGCTCTGCGCTCGACAGGGCTTCGGCCAAGTCCGCGGGGATCAGGATCATGGGATTGCCGAGCCCAGCGGCCATCGGGTAGTGGATCTCGTCGGAGACTCGGAGTTTGGCAGGGAGATCGCATGGGATCTCCTCCGGCCGGTCGAGAGGCCGGCTGCCCTTCTTGATCCAGGTCATCCGGAGATAGGTCCTGTACAGCTTGACGATCAACGTTACGGAGATGAGCAGCCAGGCAAGGACGAAGATTGGGGGCAGCAGGGCCCACACGAGAGAACTCGTATCGAATTCCCGGTGAAGTGCCGGGTTCGCCATGCTTCTTTCCGCAGGGATCGAAGCCGCCGGTTCTGTAGGTGCCGCACTCACCGTCGCTGGAAGAACGGTTTTCTCCAAAATCAACGATCCCACCGCTCCATCCTGGGTCCGGGAGAGAAAAAACGGCAGGACCACCACCATCCCAAGGGTGAGCCACCAAATCGCGTAGCGCGTGGCAGCGCTGGTTTTCCGCGCCCGCTGCAGGACGATCACCACGATTCCCGTGATCAGCAGTCCCGACCAGAGCCCGTTGAAGGCCCACTCCAACATCGCATGGGACGTCCGGATGACGACATCAATTAGAGCTTCCATGACCTACCCATTTTCCGTTTCACTCTCGTCGATCATTCTCTTGAGCTGTTCCATTTCGCCTGCACTGAGTTTCTCATTCTTGAGGATGCTGAGCACGAGCGCCTCGGGGGAATCGTCGAAGAGGTTTTGCAGCATGAGCCGTAGCGCCTTCTTCTGGACCTGCTCTCGGGAGACCACCGGCAGGTACACATGGGCACGCCCCTCCTTCTCGCGACGCAGGTATCCTTTCTGCTCGAGGATGCGCAGGATGGTGAGTACCGTGTTGTAGGCGGGAGTCCGGCTTTGCGGCAATCCTTCGATCACGTCCTTCACCGTGGCGTCTCCCAGGTCCCAGATGATCTGCATGAGCTTCAGTTCGCCATCGGTGAGGGTCGGTGCTTTCTTTCGGGCCATGCTCCGCGTGCCTTTCGTCAATTCTTAAAGAATTAAGATTTCGACCTCCTTTATACGCCGGCCGCCGGAGTGTATCAACTAAAAAACTAATCTTTTAAGAGTTCGAGCGGCATATAAAGAAATATCACCCATCCATCGGTCATCATCTGAGCGCCCTAATGTACTCCCCCAACCGCTCGAGCGCCGTGGGCAGGTTTCTGCGACCGAAACCGATGCGGATTGCATTATACCCGTCTCCGTAGAGGGTTCCCGTAAGCAGCAACACCCCGGCCTTGGCCAGAAGATCTGCACAAAACCGATCGACGTTACCGCGCAGCAGCATCGGGAAGGCGATCGATCCTGTTCTGGGGCGATACCAGCCGAACAGGTCTGTATGAATCCTGAAGAAATCGTCGAGCTGATCGAGGTTGTGGCAGATGATCTGGAGATTGCGCCCCACGATCACTGCTGTATGCTGCAACGCGAGGGTCACCAAAAATTCACTGGGGGCACTGTTGCAGATAGTTGTGTAGTCCTTGAAAGCCGCAAGCTCGGACAAAAACTCCGGGGACGGCAGAAAACCGGTTGGGTTATGGGGGGAGGTTGACCACTACCACTCTGGTGCGGGCGGTGAGGCGTTGATATCGATGCGGTTGACGACGTTCAATGCTGCCCCCTCCTTTGACCGAACCAGAGACGCATCTACTGCCGGTACAGATCGGTGCTCAGATACTTGAGTCCGGAATCGCACATCAACGTGACGATCGTGGCGTCCGGTCCCAGTTGCTCGCCAACTCGTATAGCGGCAATCACGTTGGCCCCCGCCGAGGTCCCCGGAAAGAGCCCTTCCTCCCGCACCAAGCGCCGGCTCATGGCTTTGGCGTCATCGGTGTCGACGGCAATGATCTCGTCGACGAGACCCGGTTCCCAGAGAGGCGGGGTATAACCGATACCAACACCTTCGATCTTGTGCGGTCCGGGCTGACCACCTGACAACACCGCTGATTCACCTGGCTCGACGACGACGATCTTGATCTTGGGATCGTGACGCTTCAGCACGGTTGCGACACCGCGCGACGAAGCCCCGGTGCCGACACACTGCACGAAGGCGTCGACATCCCCACCGGTTTGCTGCCAGATCTCCTCGGCCAGCGGATAGTAGCCGGCGATGCTGTCCACATTGTTGAGTTGATCGGTCCAGAAGGTGTTCGGTCTCGCACTGAACTCTTCGGCGGCTGCAATCATATCGAGAATCAATTTCTTGGTGGTCTTACCACCCTCGCTCGGCATGATCGTGAGCTCGGCTCCGAAAGCCACCATCTGGTTCAGCTTGTCCTGACTGAACGCATCGGAGGTGACCACGTGGAGACGATAGCCCTTGGCGACGCATATCAAAGCGAGTGAAATGCCTGTGCTGCCGCCGGTGTACTCCACGATGGTATCCCCGGGCTTCAGCCGACCGTCGTCTTCGGCTCGCGAGATCATGGCCTGCGCCATGCGATCCTTCATGCTGCCCGTAGGATTCTCCCATTCCAGCTTCACGAAGATCTTGGCACACCCAGGCGGCACGACACGGCGGAGCTGCACGAGAGATGTATTTCCAATCGCTTCGAGAACGGTCTGTTCGATGCTCATGTTGTCAATGACTCCAACGGCTCAATCTTTCGATGAGTTCAAGAACGCACTCAACGCCTCACGAAAAGCTACTGGAGAGGTCATGTTCAAGAGGTGCCCCCCGCCGGGAATGACAACCCGTCGGGCGTCCACCATTTGCTGTTCGAGAAGAACGCTCTGAGCATGAACCGCAGCCAGATCGTGCTCTCCCACGAGGATCAATGTTGGCATCTGTATCGTATCCAGGCGCTCGATCGCCGGTGGTGCGACCTGTTCAATGAGGGCAAAGGGAAGCGTCCACAGACGGGTGTTCGCCGTCACCATTTCTCGAACGCGATCTTCGGACTCCGAGGGCACCGACATGATCGATGATACGAGGAGCACCTCATTAGCGCGTTCATAATCTCTGGCGCGGAGTGCGGAGCTCAGATCGGCAAAGAAAGGTGGCATCTGTTCCGGCACATATCCGCTGAGCGAAGGCGAAACCAGCACGAGACGCCTCACACGGCGAGGTGCCTGCAAAGCGACGTCCAGGGCAACCTGAGCTCCTGCAGAGAGACCGACCAGGGTCACCGCGTCACCCCCCAGTTCATCCAAGAGCTCGAGCAGGTCACCGTGGTTAGAATAGGAAGCCTCGGGATCAGCCGATGCGCCTTGCCCTCTGAGGTCGTAGCGCAGGACCCGTGCGTGGTCCTGCAACCAAACGACCTCACCATCCCACATCCGTCGGTCGAGATTGGTGCCGTGAATCAGAACGACAAAAGGCCCCTCGCCGATCAGATCGTAAACGAGACCGCTTGCTGAACACGCGTTAGTGATCGATGGCGTCTCAACTGAGTGACAACCGACCAACGAGAGAAGCGACACCGCCAGCGCCAGCGCCATCATTCGCATCGATGATCTCATGATCACAACCATCCTTTCCTCGGGATTTTCGTCAACACCGAACGACTCTCACTACCTCTATCAGATTCATTCCTGACATAGACTTATCCCACGTTCCGTTTCTCCATTCAACACGTCGCGACGGTCCAGAGCAGCGATAGACCTTGTCAGCGCCCCGCATCTCCAGTTGGGATGATCCCGGCGTTCTCGACCATGATCATCACGGTTCTCTCCGGTGCACGCGTGCGGTGAACGACTCCCTTGGGAACCACGTATCCCTGCTGCGGACCAAGCTCGATCGACTCTCCCTTCTCGATGTCGACGATCAGCTTACCCGTCAGTGTGAAGAAGAACTCATCGTCCTCGTCATGTTTGTGCCAGTGGTATTCGCCCTGAACGACTCCGAGTCGTACGACAGAATCGTTCACTTTGCAGAGCGTTTGATTGTACCACTGGTCCTGACAGGCATCGACGAGCGACGCAACATCGATGCGCTCCATCGCATCGAACAAGACGTTCAAACGAGTGACATAGGGATAATCGGATTCCTGCATATCGATCGCTCCTAGATCGTGCCGTCAGCGACTAGAACTGGCCAAAGACGATATTTGTCGAAGCACTCATCTGTGAAAAGAAATCGTTCTTCTCCCGTTTCTTCCCTTTCGCGTGTTTCGTGGTTCTCTTCTATTATTTTCACCTACTCTTTTCGAACCGTGGCCTTCAAGCTGAAACTGAAGGGCATCTTGTCACGGAAATCGGGGTAGCAGAAACAGCTCTGGCTGAGCTCCTGCATCCCCCCGATATCGAAAAAAGAGGTGTCGAACTCGTTGAAAAACTCGAGCGTCAATCCGGCTGCGAGCAACGCATTGATCACCTCACTGACCGTGTACATCCAGTAGTAGTTTTCACCCTCGCGACGCTCAGCGGCATAGCCCCCGATCGTGTCGTCCTTGTCGGGCTTCTTGACGAAGTAGGGATACTTGATCGACAACTCTTTCTTCGTCAGTTTGTCTTCATCGAACATCAAATAGAATGGGTGCAAGTCCATGACATAAAAGATACCATCGTCCTTCAACAGATGCCGGACGGTCGTGCCCCACTTCGTTAGATCCGGAAGCCATCCGATCACCCCCTCCGAGGTGAACACGATATCGTACTTCCGATCGTGGCTCTCCATGAATTCCATGAGATCCGAGACGATGAAGGTCGTGCCGGAAATCCCCAGATCCTGGGCAAGCTGACGGGCGTAGCGGATATTGTCCGCGACCAGATCCACACCGGTGACACTCGCCCCCATCCGCGCGAGCGAAAGCGTGTCGGCGCCGGTATTACACTGCAGATGAATCAATGTCTTTCCGGCAACGTCGCCCAGTTCCCGTTGAATGATACCACTCAGAAGGGTTCGCTTCTCCCGAAGCCGTTGCCCGAATGTTTCGTAATGATCCTTCGAGAGCAGCCTCCAGGCCTTCTTGTTGGCCTCGATCTCCTGCATCGATACCTCCCTATTTCAGCGAGCCAACTCGGCGATCATATTCCGGCAGGATCTCCCGATCGTGATCGGCCTGATCGACGGCGGTGTCCTTCCGTCGAGGACTCTTGACAGGCATGCCGTCAAAATAAGTTATACGCCTAACCGATGAGGGCAACCACCACGAGGTAGATGATCACGACCGACAGCACAAGACCCAGAAAAAGCAGAGCCCGAGTTTGCCTTCTCTTCAGATACTGCTGAGCCACTTCCTCGTCGAGGTAGCATTTCCCGTCGTGGATCTTGACGGCACCATACTCGACGAGGCGCCGGAAATACCACCTATCCGAAAAGGGCACTTCGGATTTGGGGACAGCCCGCTGTGGCGCTGTGGCATCCCGACCCCGCAGGAAAGCAAAGATGTTTTTGATCCTCATGATAATCACGGCGCCTGCAGACATTCATCAACTCCTCTGGCGTGCAGATCACCGGGGTTCTTAACCCGCGCTCCTGCATGCAGCCTCTATGGTTCCGATCTCCAAGACCAGATTTTAAGCGAATTATAGCCTCATTGCCATCGGGAAGGAACGGCGTAAACGGACAGCAGGTCCTTGGATTTCAGGCATTCGATCGCAATCCTCGCGCGAAGACCGTCGAGAAGGTATCATGCCTCCATCAATGGCTCGGTACCGAAAACAGCCGGATTGATGTGAGCTCTGAGACGGAATGACTTCAACTGAATCTTCTTGTTTTCGAATCAATAGAACATCTTATTCAAAAACCGAGCCTCTTGGCCGAAACGATGACCGGGTGACTTCTCCACCTGGCTTGCTTTCTTCGCATTCATCTCGATGAAAGCAGGGCAAGTGACTATGAATCAATTTTTGACCAGTCGAAACCCGAAACAGTAGGACTGAAAACCGGGAATATGGTGCATACGGTTCGCGTTGCTAAGGTAGGTCTCGCCGATAACCCACGCCCCTCCACGAAGGACACGGTCAGCACCCGTTGAGGGCCCTGTCGGATTGTCGTCAATCCCTAAGAAAAGGCAATAACTGTAGTAATTTTCATTGTACCAGTCGTTGCACCACTCCCAAACATTGCCGGCCATGTCGTACAGGCCGTACCCATTGGCCATGTCCACGCCCGTGGGGACCTGGTTGCCGCTATAATACTCCGCTGGAGTCGTATGGGGTGGGTTCGCCTCGTAGGGATCTCCCGAATTCACATAATTTGCCTTTGACCCGTCAACGATGTCCCCCCAAGGATAGCGGCAGTAAGGGTTGTGTTCACCACCGCGGGCCGCCTTCTCCCATTCTGCTTCCGTCGGCAGACGATAACCGCCCGCACTGAAGTCGCACTCCCAGGTCGTGGTGTTGTAGCAGGGAGTCAATCCACACTGTAGACTCCGCCGATTTGCATACGCGACCGCACCATACCAAGTCACGGTCACCATGGGGTGATTCATCTTGCCCCTTGTGACGCCAAAGACGCCATTGTTCCAGGTAATCCGGCTGTAATTGGAACTGGACGTCGTATCACAAAACGATTCGGTATCATTCTTCTTGTACACAATCCCTTCGGACACCTCGATCATCCCCAGGCTATACGCGTAATTCAGAAAGTCGCAATATTGCCGGTTGGTCACCTCGTGGATGTCCATGAGGAACGCGTCGATATCCACATTGTGAACAGGCAACGCATCGGTCAATCCGTCATGGTGATCGCCCATATCGTAATCCCCCTCAGGAATCAAAACCATTCCTGATGGCGCGAAATCGCGGACCTCCATGACAAACAGATTCGACAACTCGTTTCCGATCAAAGCCTGGATATACAGATCATACTGCGCAGAAATCATCGGTAAGGTGGCGGGTATTTCAAGGACACCGCTGGAAGGAATTGTACCCAGTGTTTTCCGCGAAAAAACTGAACTGATGTAGTAATCACCGAATATGGTGTTCAAGGGGGGGCACCGCAAGGCTCTCCCGAGGTACAACTCCACCGGTTGTGTCCCCGGCATACCGACACCAACGATTTTCCCAGTGACCGAGCTGCCCGGAGTAAAATACCCTGTGAAATAAATATGGTCATAAGGCCCCACGTCTGTTGGTGTCGAATACCCGTAAGTTGGGATGGCAACAAAAATGAACAATGCAAAGATGAACGAAAGTCTCAAGGTTTTTTTCCTTTCTTTTGACGAATTTCAGGGAAAGTTCGATAATTGACTGGAACCGGCCCTTTACTCAGGTACTACTCGTTAAAGAATGATCATCCGTACTTCTATGGAAGCGAAATCGTTTTTTGAAAGCGGATGTGAGAGGATGATATTTTTTGAAGAGGCGACTGTTTTCCTTGTTTAAGGATAGGAATCTCAATCCCCGTCGTCGATCTCGCAGCGTGCCAAGCCCTCTCTTCTCGCACAAACTGGGTGGCAAAACCGTCCGGAATGTGCTGAGATCTCAGGCTGAATCGCTTCAAATCGGAAAAGGAAGCACTCCCTACCAGTCCGACCTCTCATTCTGGGCAAAACCGTCGCGCCGATCCCTGCGGCCAACTCCTCGCCGCGGGCCTGCTTTCTCATTTCACCAAGAGCACGACTCGAGTGGACCCCTTAGGCCATAACTCTACGGCTATGCTTGTCGGGAATGTGCATCAAGCCCCTTCCCCCAAACCCCATCCCTCCGGGGCCCTCCCGCCCCTCGGATCGCAGCGGTTCGCTTGAGCTCCGCCAAGGGCTTCGCTCAGCGCTGCTCCCCCGGTCCAGATCCACCTTATTCGCTCCGTTTTGCTGTCCAAAGAGTGGGGAGTGGCTCATTCTGGAAAAAGACCAATAATTTAAGACGGAAAGATAGCTCCGGTAAATACGTTTACACATTGACAACTGACAGTTATGTTAGTTCAAAAACATGGATAGCCTCAATACATTCTATCATGTAAACTGCCCTTATGTTACTCCTGACGGCCAATATTTATTTGTTTTAGATCGGAAACGAAGGGCCTTACTGGGTGGACGCATCAATTATTGAGGAATTAAAAACGGACAGTTTAAAATAGAGGATTTTGCTATGAAACATGAAAAATATATTATTTTGTTAATCGTTGTTATAATTTCATTTCTTTCCTTTCACTGTAAAAATTCTGATTTTATACCGCCGGAAAAGGGCCATTTAACGAATTTGGATGGTGAATATCTGGGGAAAATTCCTCCCGGTACTGCACCGGAGCTGTTTGCTTCATCCACCATTTCCGATCCGGAGCATTTTGTTCACAGCGCGGCGGTGTTTTCCCCGGATAAAAAAGAAGTTTCCTGGTCTGTCAGGCGCAGCGTCCAACAGAAGTTTCAACTATATTTTATGAAAATGACAAATGGGCAATGGACAACTTCAGAACTCCTGACACGCCTTTTTAGGCTTGATGCAATCGACGATTCGTGAAGGTTCCGCCCCAGAACCTCGACATGGTGAGAGTCCGAAGATTTTCGAAATAGTGCTTTAATACTTCCGTA
>Ga0190284_1000157_pt1 | contig 50576 bp, 40 predicted proteins | sample 48691812_MG_FD_161668 | JGI IMG/M metagenome (GOLD analysis project Ga0190284, IMG submission 161668) | Hydrothermal vent microbial mat bacterial communities from Southern Trench, Guaymas Basin, Mexico - 4869-18-1-2_MG | ecosystem: Environmental > Aquatic > Marine > Hydrothermal vents >...
GGCATGCCAGTGACAACGGCAACGGCCTATAGGTCTAGACCCATAAAGCGCCGTGCCCGCCGGACCGGTGCGCAGATCGAGGCCATCCAAGCGCAGATCATCGACGTGCTTGAGCATGATCACCCCATGACGGTGAGGCAAGTCTACTACCAGCTCGTAACCCGAGGCGTCATCGAGAAGACCGAGTCGGAGTACAAGAGCACCGTCGTCCGGTTGCTGGGCAATATGCGGCGGAAGGGACGTATTCCCTACGAGTGGATCGCCGACGCGATCCAGTCGCTTTCGGCAATCGAGGACGGCGAAGCCCACGACGGCGGCGCCAGCTGCCTGGCTCGGTGGACAAGAGAACGTGTCGAGTGGCGCATCTTGGACGCGTTGCGCGTGGATCTTCTGACGTTGGACGAGTTCTGCGACACGATTGACCCGGAGCATTTCATCTTCAAAGGCTCCCGCCCAACTTGGGGCGGCGTGGTGAAGGCAGTCGCTAACGCGCAATGGGACGACCTCAGGGTCTTACTGAGTTTGATTGAGATTCAGGCGAATGAATTCAATTCGCGCATGTATGAACGCGCCAGGAATTCGCACCGGAGGGCACGTGGTGAGTAACAAACCAACGACACCACCAACTGCATCGGAACTGCACGCGGCCCTGGGTGGCCGGCGAAGTGGCGGCGGGTATCGCCTTGTCTGTCCAGCGCACGAGGACAGCGCCGACCATCCATCGCTGGACGTGATGGACGGTGATCGCGGCGTAGTGTTCGTGTGTCGTTCGCGCGGATGTTCGCAGGGTGCCATAATTAAGGCACTGCGAGCGCGCGGGCTGTGGCCGGGCGACAATGGCGCACCACATCGTCCGTCACCACCGAAACCGAAGGCATCGTCCAAGGTGTACGCCACGGCTCGCGATACTGTCGCCGCGCTCGAAAAGTCTCGCGGCAGTGTGTCTGCACAATGGGTTTACACAGACGGCCGCGGTGAACCGGTCGGCGTAGTGGTCCGCTGGGACAATCCGCAAGGGAAGAACATCCTTCCCGTAAGTCTAAACTCAGATCGTAGCGGATGGGTGTGCGGTGGAATGCCGGTTCCACGGCCCTTGTATGGTCTGCCGACCTTGTCGGAAGCTGGCTGCGTTTTCGTTGTCGAGGGTGAGAAGTGCGCGGACGCTCTGGCGGCGCTGGGGCTGATCGCGACCACAAGCCCCCACGGATCGAAAAGCGCGGCCAAGGCAGACTGGGTGCCCCTGGCGGCTAAGGACGTCGTGATCGTACCCGACAACGATGACCCCGGCCGCCGGTACGCCGATGACGTGGCGGCGCTCCTGACGCGTCTATCGCCACCTCCAACGGTCAAGCTTCTGGCACTGCCCGACATCCCCAGCGGCGGCGATGCGGTGGAGTATGTCGAGGCCCAACGGACTGCTGGGCTGGACGATGACGCGATCCGCACGGCGATTGAGCACCTGGCAAACGAGGCCCAAGACGTGAAACCTATTGAAGTGGGCACCAGCGATCCTCCGCGCAAGAGTGGCGCCAAACCGAAACAAGGGCGCGGGCCATCACAGGCGACAATACTCGTGGACCTCTCGCTTGGCGCAGGAGTCGAGCTATTTCATTCTCCGGCTCACGATGACGAGTCCTACGCAACCGTTCCCATCGACGGACACGTCGAGACGCGAAAGATCGCAAGCCGGGCTTTTCGCGATTGGCTTGCATCCGTGTACTACCAAGTGAACAAGGCCGCGCCCGGTGCGCAGGCTCTTCAAGACGCCTCGAACGTGCTGCGCGGACAGGCACGCTTCGAGGGACCGGCCCGCAATGTCGCGGTGAGGATCGCCGAGCATGAGGGCGCGTACTGGCTCGACCTGGCGAATGGGGAATGGCAAGCGGTACGAATCTCGGCCGACGGGTGGCGAGTTGTTGACAACCCGTCTGCGCGGTTCATCCGGCCGCGCGGTGTGTTGCCCTTACCCAAGCCGGTCGATGGCGGGTCCGTCGATGAACTGCGCCAAGTGGTTAACGTGCCGAACGATGCGGATTGGATTCTAGTCAAGGCCTACATGCTGTCCGCACTCTGTCCTCGCGGGCCGTTCCCCGTACTCGTGGTCGCGGGTGAACAAGGCAGCTGCAAAAGTTCGTTGTCTCGATTCATCCGCGAGACGGTAGACCCGAACAAGGCGGTACTTCGATCCGAGCCGCGGGAGATTCGCGACTTGATCATCGCGGCGGAAAATGGCTGGCTCGTGGCGTTTGACAACATCTCGGTTTTGCCCCCGTGGACGAGCGACGCGCTATCCAGACTTTCAACAGGCGCAGGATTCGGCGCACGCCAACTTTATAGCGACGACGAAGAACGCTTGTTCAGCGCGATGCGACCGATACTCCTGAACGGCATCACCGAGGTGGCAACGCGATCCGACTTACTCGACCGCGCGATCTGCGTGGACCTCCCGCAACTGGCCGACGTGGATCGGCGTACTGAAGGCGACCTGAGGCGCGAGTACGAAACGATGCGCCCTCGCGTGCTCGGCTCGCTGCTAACTGCATTGAGCGAGGCAATGGCGAACCTGCCGCGCGTACGGCTGGCAACATTGCCCCGAATGGCCGATTTCGCAAAGCTCGCGGTGGCGGGGTCCGGTGGGTTGAACACCACGGCTGCGGACTTCGAGCAAGCGTACAGCGGAAACCGTGATTCGATCAACCAGTCTGCCATCGAAGGCGCTATCGTCGGCCCACCGATTCTGGCGATGGTCGCGGCTGAGACCATGTGGACAGGAACTGCTCGCGAACTTCTGGCCAAGCTCACCGAGTACGCCAGCGAAAAGACCCGCGAGACAAAGGGATGGCCGCAAAGTCCGCGCGGAGTCAGTGGGAAGCTGCGGCGGATCGCACCCAATCTGAGGCAAAGCGGCATTGCGGTTGATTTCCACGCCCCGGAAGGACGCGGAAACGTGAAGCGAATCACAGTCACAAGACGACACGATTGAACGCGGAGAAAGTCGCCGTGCGGGAACTTACGCCACGCCCTTTAGATTTGTCCGAAGACGGGCGGCTATCTGACGCAGAGGTTGCCACACTCGGGGCGCATACTTCGTACTCGTTCGGCGTGGTACGTGCCCGAGGATTAGCTCGACATTGGCCCTTTCGTCCTCACGATGTAGAAGATGCTGCGCGGCGGTGTGCCGAAGCAAACGCGGGCCGCCGGGAATCAGAACCTTGGTCAACTGACGGCCAAGCGCGGCGTCATAACGGCGGGACACGCCGAAAGCGTTGCGGTACGATCCGAGGGTAGTCCATTTCGGTTCGCAACGATCCAACCAAGACAACGCCCAATCCGAAAGCACTAACCAACGTCGCGTGGTCTTGCTGACTTCCAACTTGAAAATGCCCGTGTCGAGCCAATCGCCTTCAGCGTGGACCAATCGCACGATCTCCGAAGTTCTCATGGCGCCCGCGTACTGGGTGACCGCCCACGTTTTGACCGACTCGGGCAGCTTCTTGACGAGGGCCCGCAACTCGGCGGGGGTCCAGCCCTGCGCCTCACGCCGTTCAGGCACTATCGGGTTGCGGCAACCACGCAGCGACCGCGGGGCGCAGAACCCAAGATCAGCCCCCCATTGAAACAAGGTCCGCACCCCATTCAGTTCGTGACTGACGGTTTTCGGCGAGTAACCCGCGGCGAGCAAGTCCTTCTTCCACGCGAGAAGATGCTGGACGCCGAAGCTGTCGGGCGGGAACTTGCTCCAGACACCTAGGAACCGGCGCAAGGAATTGCGGTAGAACGCAATCGTGTAGTCGGACACACCGTCGGCTACGCGACCTTCAAGGAACTCTTCGTAGAGTTGGCGAACCGTGGCGAGTCGCAAGGGCGCGTCCTGGGCAGCTTCGACCTTGGCGATCTCGCGCTCGGATACCCACCGGGCCCAAGCGCCCAACTCCTCAGCGTACCGCCGCTGAGCTTCACTTCGATCCTTCGATAGCCATCGGCGTTTCCCACCCCACTTGACGTAGAATCGGTTCAGCGTCTTATCGAGGCACATTCGAGGACGTTTTCCCGCGGGCATGGCAACCTCCTGATTCGTGGACCGAACGGTTCAACAACTCGCAATGACTCGACAACGACTCGCACAAAACCGCGATACTGGGCTGGAAACGCGGATTGCGAGTGGTTGAGTGGTTCGAGTGGTGTTTTCCCTACCCATTCCAAAAGGCCAATACCTCCTGCCCAAGTGTACCCCATGAACTGTGGTGGTGCTAGTGGTGCTACACCGGGATCTTGCGTGGTCGCTGTAAGACGTGTGCCTGTAAGGCTTTACGACTGGGCGTTGAGGGACTTGAACCCCCGACCTCACGGGTGTGATCCGTGCGCTCTAGCCAACTGAGCTAAACGCCCTGTTTCCTCATTGGATCAGGCACCACCGCTTGTGTCAAGCGTTCGTTCTGGGGGCAGTGGCGGCATGATCCGCCGGCTGGCAGCATCCTTGAGCTACTTCGCCGGCAGCTTCTGCTGGACCAACTTCTCCACGCCGCCGGCGACGATGATTTCCTGCGGGACGCGGCCCAGGGCGGGGAAAGCGTAGGTCTTGCCGTCGTACTCGATGACCGATTTTGCGAAGTCGATTCTCGCTTCGGCCTCAGTCGGGATTGTCAGTTTACCCGCTTGACCGCTCCCGGCGGCACCGCGCGGGCTCAAGCCCGCGGCTCCTTGGGTGCTGGAATCGGTTGCGGGTTGTCCGCTCCCTGACGGTCGCGGCTCGGTTAAGCTTCCCGAGGGTCGCGGCTCGGTGAGGGCGGCGGTCAGGTCGTCCACCAGGGCCGGACATTCGATGACGACAAAACCGTTGTTGAACGCGTTGCGCTTGTACGTCTGAGAAAACGACGCGGCGATGACCATGCCAATGCCGCGGAAAGCCAAGGCAGTGGCGGCCTGCTCGCGCGATGAGCCCGAGCCGAAGTTGCGCCCACCGACGATGATATCGCCCTCCTTGGCGATGGTCTGAAACTCCGGGTCGTAGTTGAGCATGGCCACCTTGCCCATCTCGTCGGGTTTCATGTCGTCGCGGTAGGTGTAGTCTTTGCCGTAGATGCCGTCGGTGTTGAGGTTGTCCTTGGGCAGCAGCAGCAAGCGTCCACGGACTTCACTTGGAAACCCCGCGATGATCTCGGTCGTACCGGCCGGACGCGACGGGCGCGCGTTCTCTTTGTACTCGGTGACGAGTCCCGTGGCGGCCTGCGTCTCGCAGGCTATTCGGCCGGCGGGGACGCCGGCCGCTACCGTCTCGCAGGCCGTTCGGCCGGCGTGGGGGCCGACCGCTGCTGGAGCGCAGATGTAGCCCGCAGCCGCGGATGCGGCTACGACCGCCGGACTTGCCAGGTATACCTTGGAGTCGCGCGCGCCCATTCGCCCTTTGAAGTTGCGGTTCGTCGCGGAGATGCCCACTTCGCCGGACTCCAACGTGCCCGCGCCCAGACCGATGCAAGGCCCGCACCCCGAGGGCAAGGCAATAGCCCCCGCGGCCGTCAGTTGTCCCCAGCAGCCCCGGCGCTTGGCGTCTTCCTCGATCTCAGCCGATGCGGCGGAGATGTACAGTTCCACGTGCGGTGCCACCTTTTTGTCCTTCAAGACTTCGGCGGCGGCTTCGATGTCCTCCAGCCGCCCGTTGACGCAACTGAGGATGTAGGCCTTGTCCACGTTGACCTTCCTCTGCTGGATCTCCGGCAGCGAGGCGATGGTCTTGACTTCGTTTGGACCGGCTACGTACGGCACGATCCGCGAGAGATCAATGAGCAGTTCCTTGGTGTAGTAGGCGTCGGGGTCGGGCTCCAGTCGGTCGGCGTACCACTGGTCCACCCTCTCGCGCGTGTATTGCGGCTCGTGGTCGCCGCGCCGGGCGAACCGGTCGGCCCGGGTATGGAGGTAATCGCGCAGGACCTCGTCGAACGGGAACACGCCGGCCAACGCACCCCATTCGGTGGTCATATTGGCGATGGTCAGGCGCTGGTCCATGGTGAGCCCGGCGATACCGTCGCCTGCGAACTCGACGGCACAGTTGAGCACCTCATCGTGGTTGAACGCCCCGCACAGGGCGATGATGACGTCCTTGCCCACCACACCGGGCTGCAGGCGCCCGCGAAGCTCGACCTTGACCACGTCGGGAATCTGCCACCAGGTCTCGCCACAGGCCCAGATGGCTGCGGCGTCCGTGCGTACCACCGGCGTGCCCAGTGCCGCCGCGCCGCCGTAGATGTTCGAATGCGAATCCGAGGCCACCACCAAAGTGCCCGGCTCGACATAGCCCTGCTCGATCATGATCTGATGGCCGATCCCGCTGCCGGCGGGGTGGAAGTTGATTCCGTGCCTTTCGGCGAACTTCTCGATCCGCTCGTACTTGGCCAGGTTCTCGGGGCGGGTGTTCTGAATGTCGTGGTCAAGGCAGAACACCGGTTGGGCGGGATCGCAGACGCGCTCGGCCCCGATGGTGGCGAACTTGGGGATGACCGCCCCGGTATTGTCGTGTGTCATCACGTGGTGGGGCCTGATCGACACGTAATCTCCGGCATGCGTCAACTGTCCAGCCGCCAACCCGACGGCGTATCGATTCACGATTTTCTCGACGAAGGTTTGACTCACCCGATGGTCTCCTTTATGCACCGTTTTCGCGCACGCCCAATCTTGACAACCTGTTCTACGGTTCGTCGATGTCGCCGGTGTCGATGTCCAGCGGACCGTGCATGTGCTCCTCGGTCTTCGGCGTGGTGAGCACGCGGTAGAAGCAGAAGAGGAACAGGCCAACCACAAACCCCATCGACACGATCATCAGTATCCAGCCGGCTGTGGTCATGTGTCAATCTCCTGGACCTCGCGTCCCTCCGCCGTCCACCGCACATTGGCCAACCGCACCATCACGCCGAAGAAAATCATCACCAGGATGACAAAGACCGCGGTGAAGGTGGCTGCGCTGTTGGTGAGCACGCTCTTGATGTAGTCACCCGCCTTGTAATACAACCAGAACCCGAAAACGACGAGAAGGTAGAGAGGGGAAACGTACTTGATTATGAAGGCGAAGAACCCCGGTATTCGCAGTTGCGACCCCTCGCGGGCAAGCTGAAAGCCCTTCTTCGCTCCGATTACCCAGGCAAACAGAAGCACCAGCACGGTGGCCATGACGAAGATGCACAGGTTGCCGATCCAGAAATCCATCGTGTCCAGTCCGGCAAGCCCTTCGCTGAAGTAGACCACCACCAGCGTCCCGTTGGCCGTCAGCAGTCCCAGCACCGCAACCGAACCGCGGCGCTTCAGTCCGAACCCCTCCTCCAAAAACGCGATCGCCGGTTGCAGCATGGACAGCGAACTCGTGATCGCCGCGAGCAGCAGCATGGAGAACCAGATGAAACCGAAGAACTGCCCGCCCGCCATGTGGGCGAATACCGTGGGCGTCGTATAAAACCCGAGATCGAACGTCCCCGCACCCTGAACCGCCCCCATGCCGAGGAAGATGAACGCCGCCGGGATGGTGATCAGCCCGCCGAGACAGACCTCGCAGAACTCATTGGTCGACGCCGCCGTGAGCCCGCTGAGGGCCACGTCTTCGTTGCGGCGAAGATACGTGGAATACGTCATGATGATCCCGAAACCGACCGACAGACTGAAGAAGATCTGACTCGATGCCGCCAGCCACACCTGCGGGTTGCGCAGTGCGGTCCAAATGCTGCGCCCGCCTTCGGCGGTGAAGGGGTTCCACATGAACCCGAGCCCGTTGGTCACCGTGCGGTCAAGCTCGGCCACTTCGGCAGCGGCCCCGCGGAGGAACGCTTCCTGCCCCTCTGATGGGGCAGCGTCCGGCGGCAAGCCTGCTCGCTCCAACAAGGTACGCCGTTCGGTGCGCTTGCCGGCAAGTTCGCGCAGGGCCTTCTCGTGGTCGTCCGGGTTCGCTTCCGGATCGTCGATGATGCTCTGCAATTCCAGTTCGCGTGCCTCGTAGTGCATCAGGTCCCACTTCTGCTCGCGGCTCAGGGAGGCGCGCATCTGGCGGACCCATTCGCGGTGCGCCTGGGCCTCGACCGGGTCCTCCAACTGCCGCATGGCGTAGCGGATGCCATCGTAGGTTGCCAGGTATCCGTACGGGGCGGCAACGGGGACGTCCGCATACCCCGGGTCCCTGCGCACGAAGCCTCTGAAATAGTCACCCACCGCAGTGACCACTGTTTTCGCGAGGGCCTCTTGCGCCTCGTCGAGTGCCGTCTTCGCCGCCGCACGTGCCTCCTCGGTGCGGTCTTCGGCGCCCTGGGCTGCCGGGACCGCCGCTTCGGCGTTTGGCCTCTCGAGCGCGCCCAGCGCGGCGGCCCGGACCGCCACCTCGGCATCCAATTCCCTCAACTCGCTCTGCAAAGCCGCCCACCGTTCCGGCGGCAGCGCCTCGGCCAGGCTGTACTGCCACGGTAGTGGCACAGGTATTTGGGGAAGCGTCAGTACACGAATCAGGACCACGACCGCGGCGACGATCAGCACGGGCATGGCGTACTTGCAGAACTTCTCGATGCCCTTGGTCAACCCACGATAGATCAAGACGAAGTTGATCACGAACACGATGACCAGGAAGTACACGACCCGGCAGGGCCCGCCGTCGTCTTGCGTGAGTCCGTTGCTGTCCTTGCCGACGAAGCTCTCGAAGTGGTGGGCGTAGGCATCGATCTGTAAGCCGAGCGAACGCATGTTGCCCACGAGGTAATCGTAGGCATAGCCCAGGCACCACGCCTCAATGTAAACGTAGTACATGTAGATGACGACGGGAATCAGGATGGCCAATCCGCCGAAGACACGGATCACCGGGTTCTTGGTCAGGGCATAGATCACGCCCGGTGCGCTGTTGAACCCCAGACGTCCGCCCTGCCGGCCGAGCGTCCACTCCGCCCAGCAAAGCGGGATCCCCAGGATCAAAAGCGAGATGAAATAGGGCACCATGAAGGCGCCGCCGCCGTTGGCCGCCGCCTGACCCGGAAACCGCAGAAAGTTTCCCAGCCCCACCGCCGAGCCTGAGACTGCCAGGATCACGCCGATCTTCGAGGCCCAGTTCTCCCGCGAGGGTTGATCCAGCGCTGGTCTTTCCGACATCAGTCACATCCACGAAGAATTCGAGTTCTCCCGGCACCGTCCGACCGCACCGACCCCGCCGCGCCGGTTCTGCGCACGATTTCGATTCTATACCAAGAACGGCACCGTGGGCAACGGTTGCTCGATCCTCCACAACCCGGTATTGTCTCGGCCATCATGCTCGCCATTACCGCACACGACATCGACCAGTTCGCCCAGGCTTTTGGGAATTGGGTTTGGTCCGTTCCGCTCTTCCTTCTGCTGCTGGGATGCGGGCTGATTTTCTCGGTGTTCTCCAAGGTCGTCCAATGGCGCATCCTGACCCACGGTTACGCCTGCATTCGCGGTCACTATGACCAACCGGGGGACACCGGCCACATCAATCACTTCCAGGCCCTTTGTGCGGCGCTGTCCGCCACCATCGGTCTGGGCAACATCGCGGGAGTGGCGGTGGCGGTGTCGTTGGGTGGGCCCGGTGCGATCTTCTGGATGTGGATCGTCGGTTTCTTCGGTATGGCGCTCAAGTTTATGGAGTGCTCGCTGGCGGTGATGTACCGCGACGTGCGCGACGTGCCCGACCCCAGCGCACCGGCGCTCATGGAAGCCGATGCTGAAGCCCGCACCCTGGAATACCAGGGCGAACCGCCGCCCGCACCGGGCGCTCCGCAGCAGGCCCGGGGAGAAGTTCGCGGCGGGCCGATGTGGTACATGCAGAAGGCGCTGGTCGAACCGCTGCGCGCCCGCGGCAACATTGCCTGGGTGCTGTTCAAGATCCTGGCGGTCTTCTTCGCCATTGCCGCCATGCTCAACTCGTTCGGCGGTGGCAATATGTTCCAGGGCTGGAACGTCGCCAACCAGTTGGAGAAGAATTTCAACGTCCCGCAGGTCGCGTCGGGTTTGGTGGTCTCGATTCTGGTCGCGATGGTGATTATTGGGGGGATCAAGCGTATCGGGAACGTGGCCTCCAAGCTGGTTCCGTTCATGTGCGTGGTCTACGTGCTGGGCGCGTTGTACGTGATCCTCCTGCACGCCGCGGAGATCCCGCGCTGCTTGGCCTTGATCGTTCAATCGGCGTTCACCCCGGTGGCCGGAAGCGGTGCGTGCATCGGGGTGACGGTATGGATTGCGTTCAAGCAGGGAATGCGGCGGGCGTGCTTCTCCAACGAGGCCGGTGAGGGCTCGGCGGCCATGGCCCATGCGGCAGCGAAAACCGATGAGCCCATTCGCGAGGGCGTCGTCGCCGGTATCGGGCCGTGTGTGGACACCATCATCATCTGCACCATGAGCGCCCTGGTGCTGCTGATGACCGGCACCTGGAATCGCCCGGCGGCGGGTACGGTCGCTTCGATCGACGGTGATTCGGTGCTGGTCTCCTGCACGAAGGACGTCCCGGAGAACATGCGGGCGCAATACTACGAGATGGTGCAGCCGGGCCCAAACCAGATACTGGCCATCCATGTCGAGCAAGTTCCCGGCGTGGAGCCCACCACCTTGACGCCCGTGGTCAGTGCAGTGACGGCCGGAGACGGCGGCGACTGGGCGGCGATGCGGACCATCACGCTCGACCTCGGCACGCTGCGCGATCAGGGCACCGGCGAGTTCCCGGAGGCGATTGCGGCGGATCTCGACCGGCTGGCCGTCGGACAACCGGTGCACCTGGACATTACCGGGGCGCACATGACCGCGTTCGCCTTCGACACCACGGTGCGGGGTTTCGGCAAGTACATGGTCACCCTGGGCGTTTGCCTGTTTGCCTTCAGCACCATGATCAGTTGGAGCTACTACGGGGAGAAGGGCGCCGAGTATCTGCTGGGGCCTCGGGCGATTCTGCCCTACAAGTTCGTCTTCGTGATCTTCGTGTTTCTGGGCATGGTGATCGAGAGGTTCGCCACCGCGGTTGATCTCTCCGACGCCACGACCGGACTCATGGTGCTGTGCAATCTGCCGGTGGTGCTGATTCTCTCTCCGACCGTTTTACGGGCAGCCAAGAACTACTTCGGCCGCCTGGACGGCGGCGAGATGCCGCGCCGCCGCTGACTATGCCGATCTTCGGATCGACCGATTGCTGTTGTCTCTTTCCCACTGGAATTGCATACCGACGATGAAGCCGCCGACCGTTTCGGTGCAGTGCATTACCTGACCGTGCACGTACTGCCCATCGTCGTCGCACGTGACCCGCACGCACGACCAGACGGGGACAGCCCGCCGACAGCGGAACCCCATGCCCCCCTCACTGATGTCCTTGGACGTGGCATAGTAGCTTTCGCCCGCACTCGCCCCGTCCAGGATGTCCACGGTTATCGGCATCTGCCAAGCGACCCGCGGATGGCGCCGCTTGCCGGCATACTCACTTTCCTCCCCGAGCACGTGGGCCTCAGCCAGCCACTGCCGTACTACCGCGTCTTCTTCGTCGTATACTTCGGTTTGCACGAGCGCTTTCATCTCTCTCCCCCTCCCAGGCTTGCCGCGTCCGACGTTTCGTTCTGCTTCGTCCCACTCCATGCCGTGGAGATGAGCAAGCGGCGTGCCAAACGCACAGCGGGCCGCTCAGGGCGGATCGGTGGGTAATATTGCCCGGACCTCGGGTGCCATCGGGGGCGCTTTCCCATCCACCAACGGAGGGCGATAAACCCAAGATCGGCTCTATCGCGTCGTGTCGTGCGGCTCGAGGTGCACCAGCACGTCGGCGATCCGCTCATTCTGTTCGAGCAGCATCGCCTTGACTCGATGGCCGATGTCGTGGCCTTGCTTGACGGTGATCTCGGGATCGACTTCCAGGTGCATGTCCACGAGGAACCGGCTTCCCATCTTACGGGCGAAGATTTTCTCGACCCCGCGAACGTCCTCCATGCTCAAAGCGGCTTCTCGGACCGTGGCGAGGAAGGCGTCATCGGGGCTGACGTCCATGAGTTCCCCCACGGCCAGGATCAGGAAGCGCGTCCCATTGGTCGCGATCACGGCACACGCCACGAGTGCCGCCCAGTCGTCAGCGGCGGCATACGCCTCGCCGCCGATCAGGGCAATGCTGATACCGACCGCGGCGGCCAGCGAGGTAAGCGCGTCGCTACGATGGTGCCAGGCATCGGAGTGCATCGCCGTGCTGCCGGTTTGTTGGCCGGCACGTTTGATGCGGCGGTACAGCGACTCCTTGATGATGACTACGCCGATCAGGATGAAAAGAGTGAACGCAGCCGGTGACTCTTGCGGACGGAGAAGCTCGCGCACCGACTGAACGGCGATGCCGATCGCCGCTCCCCAGAGCATAAAGGCCACCGCCAGCGTCGCCAGCGACTCGGCCTTGCCGTGACCGTAGGGGTGATCGGCATCGGGCGGTTTGGCCCCAACCGTCAGCCCTCCCCACACGATGGTCGATCCGGCAATGTCCCCCAGGGACTCGACCGCATCGGCGATCAAGGCATAGGAGTGTCCCAGCAACCCCGCCACCAGCTTGGTGATGGCCAACAGCGCGTTGACAAACACGCCCACCAGCACAGCGCGCACTCCCGCCGAACGCGCCGAATTCGGCGCCGCGGTGGGAACGCCGCGGGTGTCCGGGCGCGACGCTCTGTCTGGCGATGGGGTGTTCATCTTTCAACGCCCGGGTTGTTTGCTCCGTCCGCGGCACCCTGCCAACGGCGCTCGGCTCACAAGCGCTACGCGGCAATCTATCGCGCGCGAGCCGGCAAGTCGAGGCCAACAAGGCAGGCGTTGCACGCCACAGCGTGACCTGTAGACTAGTACTCCGTCACGCGTCATTTGATGGCGCGTCCTGAACCGAGCCGCGACCGTAAGGGAGCGGATGCACGAGGGCGGTGGATACCGCGGTCAACCGCTTCCTTACGGTCGCGGCTTCCATGAGCGTGTCCCTGTCAAGGGGGGATTTCGTCCCAGGCGCCTGGTGCGGGGCAGGCCCATTCTCGGTATACGGTCTCGAAGGACCAGCCGCGCCCCCGTGCTCTGCTCCATGCACATCGGCTTCGTAAAACAGGTTTGCATGAGTGTGGTCCGGTCAAGGGCGGGATTTCTGGACGGATGATCTCCAAGCTTCCATTCGTACTCACTGCGGCTGAGCGAGACCCCAGCACGGCAGGGCACATGAGATTCTTGCGTGGCAGGCCCATTCTCGGTGAGCGGTCTCGTGCGACCAGCCGCAGTGCCCGGGCTCTGCCTTGTGTATCCCGTCTCCTTGACCCAATGATGACCCATGCAAAGCTCACTCAAACACTTCCACGCGTGCCCAGGCTCCCCCAGCACATGCAAGTCCGCTTTGGACCTGCGGCTCGGGACCCTGTCGACCGTCGCTCGCCCTGTCCGAGCGAAGCGAGTGGGCGACGGTCGATAGGGTGGGCCGCAGGTCCCGCCTGCGGACGGGTTCCCCGAGGCCCGAGCTTCGTCAATCGGCCGCCTGTCTCAGGCGGCCTTGCCCAACAGTTTCTCCGGATCGAACGCGCGCCCGTCGCGCATCCTGCCATAACAGACGGCCAACACCTTACGTCCGGTGGCCACGACCGCCTTCTTGTACCGGTCCTTCTTCCCTCGATGGACACGATCGAAGAAGGCCCGCAATGCCGGGCAACGAGCGATGACCTGATGAGAGGCTTCGCCCACCAGCCAGCGCACCACGCTGGGACCTCGCTTACTGATGTGCCCGTGCCGCCGGATGAGGCCGGACGAATCCTCCGTCGGGGTCATCCCGAAGTAGCTGGTAAACCGCTTACGATCCGGGAAGCGATCGACGCAATCGGTGAAGGCTACGATGGCCTCGGCGGTGCGGGGCCCGATGCCCGGAATGGTTCGCAACAATGCTACGTTGGGCTGTGTTTCGGCGATGGCATCCAGTTGGTGCTCCAGAGCCACGATCCGCTCGTCGGCGAGGCGGAGTTCTTCCAGCAACGACTGAATCATCCACTCGCGGGCGCCGTCGAAGGTCAAGGAGAGAAGCCAAGTCTTGCCGATCCGGGTCCAACAGCTCTTGTGCGGACAACAATAGCCGAAGGCGCGGACAATCGAGCGGATCTGATTCTTCAAGATGGTGCGGCGTTTGACCAGCGTCCGCCGATGGTTGACCAGCGCTCGCCAGGCCGAGACGTCGGCCGAAGGCAGATGCACCTGCGGAAGTTGCTTGAGGTACAACAGCGTGGCGAGCTTGCGGGCATCGAGCTTGTCGTTCTTGCGACCGTCGCGAAACAGCCAGGGGATCCGGCTGGCGTTGGCCACCTGCGTCTCGCCGGCCAACGGCCGCACGATCCGGGCGATCCACTGGGCCTGGGTGCCGACCTCGAAGGCGATCTGGCACTCCCGGTCCAGCGGCGCCAAAACCTCCCCGATGCCCTCGACCGTCGTGGGTCGCGTCACCGTGCGATACCGCCCGGCCCCTTCCTGGGCGGGGTCGAACAAACAAAACGTGGTTGACTTCTGATGCACGTCCATTCCAATGTAGATCACAGCGTGTTCCTCCTTTGTCGAGATAACCAAACCCGTGTAAACAAACTGGGTCGATTATCCCACCCTGGAGGACACGCTCATAGTTTCTCGGATCCCCCATCGATTCAGGTGTGATGGAGCACTCGTCGCATGGCCAAGAAAGGCATCAAAGTCAAGGACCTCGCCAAAGAGCTTGGCGCAACCTCCCGCGCGATCCTCTTGCGCTGTCGGGCCGAGGGCATTCCGGTTCAGAACAGTATCACTCGCCTGAAGCCGGAACTCGAGCGCGCCGTTCGGGCGTGGTTCGCTTCCGATCCGGACGGTCGTTCATCTCAGTAGAAGACGGTGCGCGTGCGGTGGTGCCGCAACGCCACGTCGGGGTCGTGGGACCGCTCCCAGAGGAAGTAATCCAACCGCCATGCCGGGACCTCGAGCGAGCGGGCCAGACGGTCGCCGATGCAGATGGTGGCGGCGCGGAGTTCGACTTCCTCGGCCGAGCCGGCCGGTATCTCGTCCAGGGATTCAATGCGCTGCTCGAGTGCGTCGGAGGTCTCGAGGATCCTCCAATGGCGAAAGAGCTGCGGAAGGCGATAATCCGCGAACACGGTCAACGCGTCCAGGTCGGCGAGCGTCCCGTGTCCCTCGGACGACCAGTGCGATGCCAGGTCGGCGGCACAAATTTGGGCGCGTTTGAGCAAAGCTACGCGCTCGCCATCATACTCCGAAATGTCGCGAAACGAGGGGAAGTCGCGGGCCAACAACCGCGCGATGGCCGGGGCACTGGCCTGGGCCTCTTCCACCAGGTTGACGAACTCGCCGTCGTACTTCGACACAAGGACCGCTCCCGTTTCGCGGAGCACCTCGACCCGCTCGCGGAGCAGGGGAATCCGACCGACGCCCGCGAACATTTCGCCCACCTCGGACTCGGGCACCTCCGCCCAGCGCCGCGGTTGCAGCCACGTCTCGTCCGATTGAATCGCACGCACCAACCCAGCCAACATGGCGAACGTCCGCGTCCACTCCCGTCCCGCAAACGTGACAACCCACGGCTTGTCCGACCAGAAGCAGAAGTTCAGGCAATCCGCCAGTAGGACGAAATTCGCACACGCCTCGCGTGAGCCGTGAGTACTGAGCATAGCGGGAGGGGCGGGGTGGCCGACGGCATCGCGATCGATGCGGACGGCGCGCTGTCGGAGCGTGTCCTCGTCGACGTCCACGTGGCGGGCATGCCGCACGACACGGCGGCAAGACTCCAGAATGTCCGGTATGTCCGACACGGCATCTCCCGGGATCTGCAAGGAACACCTGCCCGGTCGCAGACCGGCGCAAAGCGACGAACGCCGCCATCGATTCACGCCAGGCCGGCGTCCGTTGGTGAGCTTACCGCGCTGCGCTCAGCGCTCGAACGGCTCGAAGTCGAGCAGCTCGCGCTTGTCGTCGACGTCTTGGTACTCGTCGGCCTCGGGCAGCGGCTCCTTCTGCTCGTCAATCACCGGCCAATCCGAAGCACACCTGGCGTTGATCTCGATGTACTCGTGCCATTTTTCGGGCAAATTCTCTTCGGAGAAAATCGCCTCAGTGGGGCACTCCGGAGCACACAGCCCGCAGTCGATGCACATGTCCGGGTCGATCGCGAGGAAGTTGGCGCCCTCGTGAAAGCAGTCCACAGGACAGACAGCGACGCAATCGGTGTATTTGCACTTGATGCACGGTTCCGCGACGACATGAGCCATGGTTCATCTCCATCGACTCGCAACACAACTCCAACGTGCCGACGGCGGCAGCGTCGGGGTTTCTCAAAATCGGGCGTCACCTTCCAACGATCACCGGAGTTTGTCAACCTCGGGCTAGCGTTTTTTTCGACTCGTTCGGATTCCGTACACGCCGGGGGCGGGATTGTCACTCGAAGCGGCGCGGTCTATAGTCCGCGATGTGTCCGACACGAACCGATTTGTGGCTACGGCGCGCTTGATCGCCGCCCTCACCCTACTCTCTCGACTGCTGGGTCTGGGGCGGGAAATGGTCTACGCCTACTTCTTCGGGACCGGCCCGGCGCTGTCCGCGTTTCGGATCGCCTGGCAGATTCCCAATCTCTTTCGCCGCCTGTTTGGGGAAGGCGCGCTGTCCGCCGCCTTTATTCCCGTTCTGACCGACTGCTTGCAGAACCGCGGACCGGCGGAGGCGCGTCGGTTGGCCGGTGCCGTACTTGCCCTACTGGTGATCCTGCTCGCCGGGCTCGTGATCGCGGCGGAAGTGGGGCTCGCGGTCGCCCACGGGCTCCACCCGTCACTGACTCTGCGCCTCACCGCGTTCATGCTGCCGTACATGCCGCTCATCTGCACGACGGCGCTCATCGGGGCAATACTCAATGTCCTCAATCGTTTTGCCGCTCCGGCCTTCGCGCCGGTGCTGCTGAACATTTGCATCATCGCCGCCGCGTTGTTCGGCGGGCATGTCCTCGGGTTTCGGGACCGGGCGCTTCTCTACGTGATCTGTGCGACAGTCCTGGCCGGCGGTGTTGCACAGCTTCTGCTGGTGGCGGTCGGTTTGCGGCGAGCGGGCTTCTGGCCCGCGTTCGATTTGGTGTGGCGGCACCCCGAGGTTCGCAAGGTCGCGGCGGTGATGGCCCCCATGGTCCTGGGGATGTCAGCCGTCCAGATCAACACGCTGGCCGATTCGCTGATCGCATTCTTCTTCGTTCCTGACGGCCGCGGACCCGCGGTTCTGGGATATGCCCAGATTCTCTATCAACTGCCGCTGGGCGTGTTCGGCGTGGCGTTGGCGACGGCAATCTTCCCGTTGCTGTCGGCTCGGGCCTCGGCGGGAGACACACCGGGATTGACCCGCGCGTGCGCGCAGGGAATCCGCATGAGCCTGTTCATCGGCGTCCCTTCCGCCGTCGGTCTCTGTTTGATCGCCACGCCGCTTATCGGCATGTTCTTCCAACGCGGGGAGTTCGATCCGACCGATACCCTGCGGGCCGCCCGGGCACTGGTCTTCTATGGGGCGGGAGTCTGGGCCTACTTCCTGCAGCAGATTCTCGTGCGCACGTTTTACGCAATGCAGGATAGCCGCACACCCGTGCGCATCGCCGTTGCCATGGTCCTGGTCAACCTCACGCTGAACCTGCTCCTGGTCGGGCCGTTGGGTGAGGCGGGTGTCGCTCTGGCGACGGCCATTTGTGCCACGTTGCAGGTTGCCTGGCTTGCGGGGAAGCTGCGCCATCAGTTGCCGGATCTGCAGGAAGGGTGGCTGCTGACGGGAATCGGGCGAATCGTGTTGGCCGCCGTCGTTTTGGCGGTTGCGGTCCGGTTGCCGGCCCTGATCGTGGGGCCCGACCGGTGGGCGGCGCTGCCGGCGGGGTTGCAGGTGGCGGTTAGCATCGCCGCCGGCGTGTTGGCCTACGCCGCCGCCGCGCGGGCCCTGGGTTTGGACGAACTGCGCGAGTTGCTGCGCTTCCGCGCGGAGCGCTGAATGACCGTGCATGATTACGAACCGGTTTTCCGAGCCGGGAGCGCAAGCGACCGGTCAACAGACCCCGCGCTCGCGCTTGGGGCTCGGATCAGTGGCGCGAGATTACGCCTGGTGAATTCACATGAACGAGGCGACCCCGGACAACGTATCTGAGAAAAGGCGCCAATCCTCCGACGCGACGGATGGGCGATACTGGATTCTGCTGCCCATTGCCGCAGCCGTCGCGTATCTAATCCTCTCCACGCACGCCGCGCGCGTTGAAACTCCAACCGTGGACGAGTTCGCCCACGTCCCGGCCGGATGCGCGTATTGGGAGCACGGCCGCCTGGACCTCTACTGCAAGAACCCTCCGTTGCTGAAGTACTGGATGGCCCTGCCTGTCGTGTTGGATGAGCGCGCCGACGTTCCGGCGATCACCGACCCGCCGTGGGACTGGGGACCGTGGAAGTACGGTGTCCGCTTCATGCACGCCAACCGCGCCCACTACTTCGATTTGTTCTTCCGGGCTCGGTTGATGATCGTCGTCTTGGGGCTGCTGACCGGAGTTATCCTCTTTCGATGGACCGCCGAGCTGTTCAACAGTCGAACGGCGTCCATCGTAACGAGCCTGTTCTTCCTGTCGCCGACCGTGCTGGCCCACGCGCATCTAGCCACCACCGACGTCGGGTGCATGTTCAGCGTTTTCTGGTCGGTCTTCACACTCCGTTGGGCCTACAAGGAACCGCGCTGGTGGCGCTTTCTCGTCGCCGGTGCGGTGTTGGGGCTGGCGCTGTCGGTCAAGTTCACTGCCCTGGTTTTGCTCCCACTGTTCGTCGGGCTGGTCGTTTTGTATCGATGGCGCTCGACCGTTCGAGCGGGCAAGCATCGGGCCATTGCCGCAGTCGGCGATATCGGAATCCTCCTTGCGTCTGCGCTGCTGACGGTGAACCTCTGCATGGGTCTCAAGGGAACCTGGCGACCTCTGGACGCGTACACGTTCAGCTCGTCCTTCTGCAAAGGGGTTCAGCGGGCATTGCCCGGTCCGCTACCCGTACCGCTGCCCGAGGACTACGTGATCGGCTTCGACGGCCAGAAGATGGACGCGGAGTCAGGTGAGTTCGGCGGCTATCTGATGGGGCGATGGTCGCAGGACGGGTGGTGGTACTACAACCTGATCGCCCTTGCGGTGAAGCTTCCGGTTCCCTTCCTGGTCATGATAACGATCGGAGTGTGGTTGTGGTTCCGCGGTCGGATGGATGGGCGCGAGCGATGGGCTGTGCCGGCATCCGCCGCAGTGTTCCTGGTCGCGTTGAGTCTGTTGAGTCGTTTGAACCTGGGCATCCGCTACTTGCTGCCGGGGTTGCCCTTCCTGTTCATTCTGACCGGAGCGCTATGGGCCCGCGTGTTGGCTTCGCCGAAGCGGTGGTTGGGAATGGCGCCTCTGGCCGTCGTTGCCTATTCCTGTGTCGTCCTCGCGGTGGTGCATCCGGGCTACCTGTCTTTCTTCAATGTGCCGGCGGGCGGTCCGGACCACGGCGAACGCTGGCTGGTGGACTCGAATCTGGACTGGGGGCAGGACCTTTATCGCGTGCGCGAGGCGGTTGGGCCGCTCGTGGGTGACGAGCCGATCCGGTTGCTCTACTTCGGCCACGTTGATCCGGGGCTGTACGGCATCCGCTACCGTCCCCTGTTGCCGTACCCGACCGAGGACGTCATCGCCGTCAGCATGAATTACCTGGTGGGCAATTCCTATGTTGTGGTCGGTCCGGACTGCGAGGTGCTGCACGTCCCGCGAGACTATGCCAAGTGGCTGCGAGCCCATACGCCGGTGCGGCGCGTGGGCTCGATCGTCATCTTCGACACGCGTGCAGTGTCTCAGAGCAAGTGAGCCATTCCGGCGTTTCGGATAGGGCATGCGGCACGCTTGGCGACAGGGGATGGATATGAAAAGACGGGCCGCCCGAGCGGCGGGTGGCACCGACAAGCTGCTGGTGGGCGATGGCAGTGTATCTGACGATGCCGTGTCACTGGCACGCAGAACTCCGACGGATGAGTTTGTCGGTGTCTGGCGGCAGCCGATAGGGACACGGACAAACTCGCGCAGGTCAAACCGGCAGACTGGGTCAGCCGTGCTCAGCAAGCCCGATGTGAACGCACGACGAAGAGGTTTGTCCGTACCACCCTTATCACGGGCACCCGGCGCATTTGCTCCTCTGGGGTATGCCCTACTCCAGATGCTCGCGAAGGACAACGCCGTCTGGAAGATCTTGTGACACGGGAGCGAGCTGCGCGGTGATGATGTAGTTGACGTCATCCACGTTCAGGAGCGGATTGCGGAAGGCTGATTCGAACACGTCGACGCCTGCGAATGCCTGCTCGAGACCGTCGAGCAGAGACGGTTGCGGCGGGTCGGCCGACCATAGCGCGAAAACGCCGCCTGGGTGAAGGTGGTCCGTCAATCGGCGCAGTCCTTCCGCGCAATAGAACGCGGCGTGCGCCGGGTGGAGCAGGCATTGCGGCGAGTGATCGATGTCGAGCAGGATGGCATCGAAACACCGCGACCCGGTTTCCGTATGCGTTGGGACGCTGAGTTGTTCGGATTGATCCGGTACTGCGCCCGGTGATCCGACCACGGCAAAGAAATCGCCGTGAACGAGGCTGCACCTGGGATCCTCCGTGAGCGCGCCGGCGAGAGGAACAAGTCCGCGACGATGCCAATCGATGACACGATCGAGGCATTCGATTACAGTGACGGACTCGACGTGCTCGCAGTCGAGGGCGGCTTTGGCGGTGTAGCCCAACCCAAGCCCGCCGACAAGCACCGCGCACGACGTGGGGTTGACCACAGACAGCGCGCGAGTCGCCAGGGCGATCTCGGCGTCGTGAACCAGGCTGGACATGAGGAACTGCCCGGCGAGCTTGACCTCGTAGACCTCCGCACGATCCAATGAGAGAATCTCGCGTCGGCGCAGAATGAGTTCGCCCATCGGCGTCATGGAGTAGTCGAGTTCCTCAAAGGTGCTCATCGCAATCTACCGCACCATGGCATCATGAACGACGGTCAATACGGTTCCGTTTATCCACCCGCTTTTCCGCGTCCGCGCGCTGCGTGCTTGCGCGCGGTTTCGGTCAGGTGACGTTTGCGCAGGCGAATCTCGCCGGGGGTCACCTCGATCAGTTCGTCGTCCTCGATGAACTCCAGCGCGAATTCGAGCACGATTTTGCGCGGCGCCTTGAGGACCACCGTCTTGTCGGCAGCCGCCGCCCGGATGTTGGTCAGTTTCTTGCCGCGGCAGACGTTGACCCCGATGTCACCGCTGCGGCAGTGCTGGCCGACAATCTGTCCTTCGTACACCTGCTGTTCCGGCGCCACGAACATCGTGCCCCGGTCGGCGAGGTTATCGAGGGCATAGGCGGTGACTTTCCCCGGTTGGCTGGCACACATGACCCCGTTGAGGCGGTGGGGGATGGTTCCGCGAAAAAACTCGTATTCGTAGAAATTGTGGTGCATGATGAGCGTGCCTTGCGTGGCGGTCATCAGGCGGTTGCGCACGCCGATCAGTCCGCGCGAGGGTAGGGTGAACTCGAGGTGAGTCTGATCGCCGCGCGTGTCCATCTTGTTGCAGATGGCCCGGCGGCTGCCCATGAGTTCCATGACCGGGCCGATGTGGATCGTCGGGACCTCGATGACGCACATCTCGATCGGCTCTGTCTTCTTGCCGTCGAGTTCACGATAGATGACCTTGGGCTTGCTCACGGCGAGTTCGTATCCCTCGCGAGACATGTTCTCGATCAGGACCGAAAGGTGCAGCACGCCACGCCCGGAGACGTGGAACTCGTCGGGGCTCGCACCGGGCACGACGCGCAACGCGACATTACGCTGAACCTCTTTGCCAAGCCGTTCGCGCAGGTGCCCGCTCGTGATGAACTTGCCGGATCGCCCCGCAAACGGCGAGTCGTTGATGCGGAAGGTCATGTGCAGGGTCGGTTCGTCAATGCGCACGATCGGAAGCGGTTGCGGATTCTCCGGGTCGGCGATTGTGTTGCCGATGTCGACGGAGTCGAGCCCGACCACCGCGCAGATGTCGCCGGCGCAAACCCGGTCGACCCTGCGGCGACCGAGGCCGTCGAAGACGAACAGCTCACCGACCTTCTCGATCACCTGCGTACCATCGCGATGGATGACGGTCACCGCGCGTGCGGCGTGGATTGTACCGGCGAAGACCCTTCCAATACCGATACGCCCGACGTAGTCGCTGTAGTCCATCGTCGTGATGAGCATCTGGAGCGGGGCGTCGGGATCGACCTGGGGCATCGGTATGTGCTGGAGGACCGCATCGAACAGGACGAAGATGTTGTCCGGGTGGCCGTCGGGTTCGAGCGAGGCATACCCTTGGGTGGCGGAGGCGAAGACCGTGGGAAACTCAAGCGCGTCCTCATCCGCGCCGAGCTCGATGAACAGATCGAAGATTTCATCCTGAACCTCTCCGGGGCGGGCGTTCGGACGGTCGATCTTGTTGATGACCACGATCGGACGCAGGCCAAACTCGAACGCCTTGCGCAAGACGAACGTCGTCTGCGGCATCGGGCCCTCGAACGCATCCACCAGCAGCAGGCAGCCGTCGGCCATTTTCAGCACGCGCTCGACCTCGCCGCCGAAGTCGGCGTGCCCGGGCGTGTCGATCAGGTTGATTTTCGTGCCCTTGTAGTCAATCGCGATGTTCTTGGACAGAATGGTGATGCCACGCTCGCGCTCCAGGTCGTTCGAGTCGAGGATGCGTTCACCCTTGAGCTGCGCGTCGCGGAACTGCCCGCACTGACGGAGCATCTGGTCGATCAGCGTGGTCTTGCCATGGTCGACGTGGGCAATGATGGCGACGTTACGGATGTTCTGTTCGGTCATTCTGACTTCCATTCTGATCGCGGACGACGGCCACGGCCTGTAGCGGAGGCCAAGTGTAACCACCGGATGGACACGTTGAGGCGTCGGTCCCCCTAGCACCTGAAACCCGGCCAGGCGTGAGCGCCCTCAAATCCAGCCGGCCCTGTCGGTCTCTCTATACCTCACTTCACCTGCTCCCAGCAAGAGGTCCGGGGTCGGTCGGGCTTGTCATTCTCTTCGTTCTTGCCGTTGGGCACCTGGCGCCGAGAACAGTCAAACCGGACCGACTTTTCACTTCGTGGGGGGCTCGTACCGCTCGTAGTAGCCCAGAACCTCACCGTTCTCGGCACGTACGACACGCATGAAGATTCGATGTTTCTCGTTGTCGGTGATGAGGCGTTCGTCTTCGCCGTCCCGCATGGCTGCCAGAATCTCGATGATTTGCCGTTGCGAGGTCTCCTTGTGGCAGTCGAGGACGGATTGACCGAGCAAGGCTTGGCCTTCCTCGTAGCGGACGATCGCCGCCTTGTTCATGTAGCGGATGATGTGGTCGGTGTCGGCGAACAGCACAGGGTCCTTCAGGCTGTCGAGCAGGGCAGCCGGCAGTGACGTGTCGATCATCGTTTCTCCAATCGGCCAACTGAGACAACAAGGGCGTCGCGATTCATGCTAAACAAGGTAACGCACATTCAGGGTTGAGGCGAGAAGCATGCCGTTCCGCCGCGCAGCGCGCCGGAGCGGGGGTTGCGTCACTAAGTCGGGGGATCCTACGTGGCGTGGGCTGGCGCGAGCGGTTGATACTCTGGACCACTGCACGGGCGAAAACCCTCGGGCCAGCAAGCGGTCATGTTGCACAACAACCGCAGTTGGAGCGGGGCGGGTGGCGGATTGACCCTCTCCACGTGTACTTCTGGCAGGAACGCACATTCCTGAAGGATTTCGAATGTGTCATGAAGGAGGTATCTAGGAAAGTAACCGACGAGATACCGATCTCCTGGCACACTACCGTTGGTGCGCAACATCATCGCCTGTGGGTCATGAGGGTTCTGGAAATCGAAGACCAGCAGCAAATGTTCGCCTTGGCGCATGCGCTCAATCCGGTCGATTGAGTCTTTCGAGAAATGACGCAGGCCGTGCGCAAAGAAATGAACGTGGTATGCACCGCCTTCGTCAGGTTCTGGACACGGAAAAACCTCGAAGAAATCCGTCACTCTTCGTCCCCCGCTCCTAGCCAACATGGCGATGGGATCATCTTCGTTCGCGGGAATGTTCAGCCACTCCACAAACTGGCCGTAATCGGGACGCGAGCGGGGCGGCAAACGATTGGCAAACAAGGGAAACAACTCGTCCGACTCGTAACCCTGGTGAAGATCAGGGAACGTCTTGAGAGGCTGAAATCCGCATTGTTTTTGGGCTTCCTCCGCACTTTGCGTGTAGACGAACTGGTACACCTGCTCACAGAACGTCAGGCGGCCAACCGGAAACCAACAACGCGTATCGGGATCCTGCCAGGCTAGAAAGAGCGTCTTCACGGCAGCGTCTCCTCCAGAACGAGCAACCGGGACTGATTCAACTCGAGCACCTTGCACGCAAACTCGATGCCGATGGATGATATTCGCTTGCCCGGCACGCGTTCGACAATCGTTCGCATTTCCTCGAGCCGTACGCGCGACAAACGCCGGAGCCAACTCCGGGCGGCAGCGGGACATAGCCGGGCTGCCGCAAGAAACGCGTCCACGGTTGCCAGAGCCTTCTTGTTTCCCTCTTTAGCATACAACGCCGAACGAGCTTTTTCTACATAACGCTCGACCGAGCGCCCCACGTCCCTTGTGGAAAGCCGTTCTTCTCGATTGCTATCGGGCTCGTGCGCCCCCAGGCTGGATGCGTGGTCGAAGGTTGGCGCCAGGTGCATTGCAGAAGCGTTGGAAAGACTCGGCTCGACAGGCTTGAGAACCCAGCCCCAGTTCTCATGATGGCGATCTGTATTCCCGATCCACGCGTCGAGCATCAGGTAACCGGTGAACACCTCCGCTGAGATCGAAACACCCTCCATTCCCGCAAACCCGATAGGCAGTTGCACAACCGGCGGTGACCCGCGGTGCCGAAGCTCAAGAACCTCAAAAACCGCATCAACCGTGTGTTGAGAAACGCGGTAGAACTTCCTCGAACCTGGACCGGGTGCTGGGTAATTCGGCACGAACACCTGCAGGAGCTGGTTTCCTGGGATCCACTGCCCTCCTTCAGGCACGAACGTGGGAGAGATCGTACCGCGTCTACCTTGCCATAATGCCAGTTCGTATTCTGCGTGTGGTAGCCCCAGCAGGTCTGCCAACTCCGCGGAGACTTTCTCGGCCCAGTCCTCACCAGTGTTCCCGCGCGGTTCCTTAAACAAACAGAGACCGCGATCATCATCGTGATACCAGAACTTGGGCTTGGTGCCCATCGCCTCCGTGGCGTGCGCCGCGTCGTCCCGAACTTCGATGACACGGAATTGCTCGGGCATCTCGAACGGGTTCTCCGGTTCTGCTCCGAAAAGGAAACCCACCTCGTCGGAACGAGTGACGGGTACGCAGACCAGGGCGTATTGCTTCTCCAACGCGCCAGCATCCTAGCATATGATGGCTCGCAAAGGAAAAAATCCAAAGCGCGGAGAACCGGTGCTAACCATCGGGCCGTTCGGGGGAGCTTTGCTCCACGGCCTCGTCGATGGCCCGTTCGACGTCGTCGGCGATGGCGGACAGTTCGGCTGCCAGCGTGGTCTCGTCGAGGATGCGCAGAAGCGCGGGGCCATTCAGCAGGGCGAATAAATCGTCAGCCGTAACCTCCGCCTCGGACTCGACGATCTGCCGGACCCGGGGATCGTCGTGGAGTATGTCCATCGCCTGCTCGAACGACGGCCGCTGCTTGATCCCCACGACGGTTGGGTGGTTGACGAACGCCACCCGACGGACTGGATCGTTGAGAATGACGAGGCACTTCTGAGACAAGGTGATCAGCCGCATCTCGTCAAGGGGATTGGCGGCGTCGGCCATTTGACCGAGACGGCTGCTGCGGACGACTTCCGCAATGGCGACCACACGCTCGGCGACCGCGTTCGACGACGCGGCGCCGGGAGACTGCACGCGACTGACGGCAAGGGGCTCCAGAACGAGGACAGCCCAGATCAACAGAAACCCGAGCATCGCCCCCTCCAGCAGACCAAGGCCCGAGCCGGCCAGTTTGTCGTACCGCCGCCACGCCGGACGATTCTTCAGAAGTTTCCTTAGCACGATTTGGAGAACGCCGGCGACGATGAGCATCTCCACCGCGCCGCACGTCGCAATGCTGGTCAACCGACCGATCAGCCCACTCAAACCGAACAGGCCGCCGATGGCGCCCTCGAAAGCCGTCCCCGTGGGCACTGCCAGCAGGACCGCCACGAGCATTCCCGCAAATACCGCCGAGACCTTCGACGCACCCAGCCAATATCCATTGAGGGTTGTAAGGAGGACGAGCAAGAAGAAGAGCTTGGTAACGAGGGTGCCGAAAACCAGCGCCACCGTGGCGATGACGATGAGACCGCCCAGGAAGACCAGCTCGATTGACCGCCTGCGGGTCGTTGCGGGAGTGGACTTGCCTTGTCCGGCGTCTACGGACGATCCTGCCGAACGTTTGCAGACAGCACGCGGCGAACTCGGGCGGGGGTCGTTCCGTTTTGTACCGGCGGCGCCCACGCGCGGCCGGCTCGCAACAGCCGTTGGCGACTCCTGCTCCTGCGGGTGTGGGACGACGAGCACATGGGCACAGGCCGGGCACTTGACCCGGCGCCCGGCGTGAGCGTCATCCATGCGAATCTTCTGCGCACAACTCTGGCAGTGGAACCTGATCAACGACGCGTTCTCCTGGCGCCACGTTCGCCACCGCCGATATCAGGCACGTCGAACCCGACCGGCATCCTCCCTGAGACTTTCCCTACAAGTGGAAACGTCGCGCAGCCTCGAGCAGGCATCCTAACAGAGCGAAAGCGGCATGGGAAACCGCCCGGCGTCCGGTTCCCAGCAGTCGAAGTCGCCCAAAACGGGTGACGTCGCGTTGGGGATCACCAGGCATGATTGAATCGACAGCCCATTGAGCTTGCGCCGCCGATTCCCACGGAGGTGGGTGTCAGGCGACCAACTCCTCGGCCAACTCTTTGCCGAAGCGTTGGCGGAGGCGGCCTAGGATGTCCTTATGAATCTGGCTGACCCGGGACTCGGACAGGTTCAGGACGAGACCGATCTCCGCCATGGTCAGCTCTTCGAAGTAGTAGAGCATGAGCACGAGCCGCTCCTCGCGCGAGAGGCCTTTGGTGATATGTTCGGTGAGCATCTCGCGAGAAACCGTCCGGGTCGGGTTGCCGCTGGTGTCGCCGACGTCCCAGGTGCGTGCCGATGTTCTGCCGGTACGCTCCGTCGGCGGCTCCATGGCGCTGAAATGAACCTCTTTACCCAACTGCGAGAGGCGGCACAGGCTGTCGTAGCGGTTCTGGGTGACGTTCATGCGCTTGGCGATCTCGGCATGGCTGGGTGGGCGTCCGTTCTCGGCGTCGAGCATCTCCTTGACGTAGAGACGGCGTCTCTCGAACGTTCGGACGGTGCGGCTTTGCGGGTCCAGGCTGCGTAGCCAGTCCATCACGGCGCCGGAGATGCGTTGTTGGCAGAAGGTCTCGAATTTCGCTTTGCGGTCGGGATCGAATGCCTCGACGGCTTCGATCAAACCATCAAACGCGGCACTGCATATCTCGTCGTAGGATATCTGGGCGGGCAACTTGCGCGACAGCCTGGCGGCGTGCGTGTGGACGAGATGGCTGTAGTGCACCACAAGTTCATTGCGGTCCGCAATCTCGCGTTTGCGCAGGTACCGTCGCCATGTCTTCTGGATTGGATCGACCTTGGGGCTCTTTCCGTTCGCTTTTGCCGTCTGAGGCATGGTCGTGGGTCTCCGTATGCCAGTGGCTCAGTGTTCGTGGTTGATCTGATCAACCAGAGTGATTCAGCAATCGCCGCCTCCGGAAGGGTTGTAAGCAAATAGGGCAAATCCCCCGAGGATTCGGTGGGATCGTCCGGGTCGTACAGGCTTCGTGAGTCGCGGGCGTCCGCCGTCGGTCTCTGGCGGGTGGCGGACGCGGTGCTTGCCCGGCAGCGCTGTCCCAGCTCACTCGCCCGAAAATGCTCGCTCGGTTGCGGCACGGTTGAAGCACCGTCAAGGATCGGAACCCGGATTATCGCACGTAGACCACTCTCGCTACACTCGCTCAACCCGTACTCATCGGAATGGCCCAGGGGCGACTTCACTTCTTTCTGGTTTTTGACGAGGGATTCCGTAGCGTCCTCGGCGACCGGTTTTCCGGGCGGGGCCGTTGACATCCCGGGGCGACATGCTAGATTGCCGCGTTCGGAGGTATAGGGGTGCGTCGCAGGAGGTTGCGGGGTGCCTGTGCATGAAATCGAGGGCTCATAGCTCAGTTGGCTAGAGCGCGTCGCTGATAACGACGAGGTCCGAGGTTCGAGTCCTCGTGGGCCCATTTTGCGGGGTGCAAGAGATGATCTACGTGCTTGCCGCGACCGCAGTTATCCTGGTGGTTCTTGTGGTCGTCAGGGGCGGGGGCTGAGGCCCGAAGAAGTGCGATTGAGCGTGTCTCAGCGTTGGTCGGTGGTGTTGAGCCTGTTAACGTAATGATGCTCCAAATGTGGAGCGTTTTTTTTAACCAGATTCAGTTTGGATCAAGGAAAACGCAGATGAAGGCGGTATTCGAAGAGCTAGGGATCAAAGCGGTCAACTCGGGTGCGTGCTGGGGAACGGCAGGTTGGTTGCCCACCGAGGGGCGCGAGCTCATCACCTCGTACAACCCGGCCACCGGCGAGGCGCTGGCTCAGGTGGCCCAGGCCAACGAGCAGGACTACGGGGCGGTGATGGCCAAGGCCAGCGAGGCCTTCGACAAGTGGCGGAAAGTGCCGGCGCCGGTTCGCGGGGCGATGGTCCTGGACATGGGCAACGAGCTGCGCAAGCACAAGGACGCCCTCGGAAAGCTGGTCACCCTGGAAATGGGCAAGATCATCCAGGAGGGCTGGGGAGAAGTGCAGGAGATGATCGACGTGTGCGATTTCGCCGTAGGCCAGTCGCGTATGCTCTACGGGAACAGCATGCACAGCGAGCGCCCCGGACACCGCATGTACGAGCAGTATCATCCGCTGGGCGTTATCGGAATCATCTCGGCATTCAACTTCCCCGTGGCGGTCTGGGCCTGGAACGCGGCGTTGGCCGCCGTCTGCGGCGACGCGTCGGTGTGGAAACCGTCCAGCAAGGCCCCACTGACCGGCATCGCCGTGCAGAACATCATCAATCGGGTCATGGACCGGCACAACTGCCCGGGCGTGTTCAGTCTGGTGATCGGCCGGGGGGGAGTCGTCGGCGAGCGACTGGTCAACGACAAGCGCATCCAGATGGTCAGCTTCACTGGGAGTACGAAGCAGGGGCGGAAGGTCGGCGAGACGGTGGCTGCCCGCTTCGGCACCACCATTCTGGAGTTGGGCGGCAACAACGCCATCATCATGACCCCCAACGCGGATCTGAAGCTGGCTGTCCCGGCAATCCTGTTCGGTTCCGTGGGCACCGCCGGCCAGCGCTGCACGTCCACGCGGCGGATCATCGTGCACGATTCGGTGCGCGACCAACTCGTGGGCAAACTGACCGGCGCCTACCAGCAGGTGTCCATCGGCAACCCCATCGAGGAAGGCACCCTGATGGGCCCGCTCGTGGACACCGGTGCGGTGCAGGACATGATGAACGCCATCGACCGCATCAAGAAGGAAGGCGGCGAGATCCTGTGCGGCGGCGAGAAGCTCGAGGGGCCCAAGTACCCCGGCGGCTGCTACGTCACCCCGTGCATCGCGTCGGCCAAGAACGAGTTCAAGATCGTGCAGGAGGAGACTTTCGCTCCCATCCTGTACATCATCTCGTACAAGACACTCGACGAAGCCATCGCCCTGCACAATGACGTGCCGCAGGGGCTTAGCTCGGCGATCTTCACGACGAACCTGCTCGAAGCCGAGCAGTTCCTGTCGTCGGTGGGCAGTGACTGCGGCATTGCCAACGTCAACATCGGCACCAGCGGTGCGGAGATCGGCGGGGCGTTCGGCGGCGAGAAGGAAACCGGCGGCGGACGCGAGTCGGGCAGCGACTCCTGGAAGGCCTACATGCGCCGCCAGACCAACACGATCAATTGGTCCAAGGAGCTCCCCCTGGCCCAGGGCATCAAGTTCGACCTGTAGACATGTGCGACCGGCGATCGCGCGGTTGGGCAAGGCCGCGCCTCCGACCCGGTCGCTGTGTGACTGATTCTCCGGCCGTAGGCTGAGCCGTTCCCGGCCCAGCCTGCGGTCTCCTCCTCAGAGCGCCGGGGACCACAGGGTGTGAGCCACCCGCGCGGGACCCGAATCGCTGCCGGGTTTACAAACGCCGACGACCGAATACGATTGACTTGCGCCACCAGGCAACGCCGAGCCAAGGAAGTCCATTGTGGTCAGCGAGGGCCATCGGCTATGAGTCCAGGTCCAGAAGATTCAGGGCGACGCGCCTATCTCGACTACCGCGCCCGTTGCCAACAGGTGTTTACGCCATTCGCCCCGATCGAACTACCGGACTTCTTCGCCGGGCGTATCGAACACGTTCGGCGTCTTGAGGCGGAGGTGGACGCACCCGGGCGTCATGTGGCCATCTTCGGTGAGCGTGGTGTCGGGAAGACGTCGTTGGCCAAACTGGCTTACTTCTTCCTTGGGCGAGCGGAAGAGCACACTCATTTCGCCCGTTGCCAAAAGACCAGTACCTTTGACAGCATCTTCGCTGACGTTCTGGCCAGTTCCGGTATCGAGGTCGTGCTGAACGGCGTTGAATCGGAAGGGACCGGTGAGGGGCGGCTGGGTATTGGCCCGGTGTCCCTGGGCCGAGCACGACGGCTTCGCAAGACGTTTCGGCGGTTGTCCACCGGCCGGCGTATCCAGCCGCAGCATCTGCTCGATCAGTTTTGCGGGCCCCGTGGTCTCATCATCGTCGACGAGTACGACCGTGTCGTCGACCCGGAGACGCATACACGGATGGCGGAGTTGATCAAGCACTTCTCGGACGCGCACGCGAACACCAAGATCATTCTATGTGGTGTTGCAGAAACCGTTGCGGAACTCATCGGTGAACATGAGTCGCTCAGCCGATCTCTTGCTCAGATCAAGCTCGACCGGATGTCTGTTGAGGAACTGCGAAGCATCGTGGAGCGCGGTGGAGAGTACCTCTCAACATCGTTCAAGCAATCAACCAAGTCCAGGATCATTCGCCTCGCTGATGGGTTTCCGTACTTTGTTCATTTGCTGTGCCTCCACGCATGCAGGATAGCCGGGCGCGTTTTGGAGGAGAGTCCGGACGCGGATATGATCGTCGCGGATGAGGAGTACCGTGACGGCCTCTACGAGGCTCTAAAGAGCGCCGAACATTCGCTTGAAGAGCAGTACGAGGGGGCCGTCGTTACCACTCAACGTCGAAGTGAGAAATTCGAGCTTATTCTGTGGGCCATGGCCCTCTCTGATGAGTGCGATGTCCAAGTGAGAGATATCGCCCAGAACGCGATGCTGCTCGTGGGGCGTGAGATTAAACCCGCCAGCTTCAGTTGGAATCTCGGCGAATTGAGCAGTGATCGCCGGGGCAGCGTACTTACGAAAGTCCGGAAAGGCTACTACAAGTTCACGAATCCGCTCTTGCGACCGTACATCCGGTTCCTGCTGGAGTTGGAGAACATCATCAAACGCGGCGAACAATGGGAATTCCCCTTCATGAAGTGATCGCGACTCAGTGACTCTGGGATTCCTCCTGACCCAGCGAGACAAGTTCGACATTCAGGTCACGCCGAAGCCGCTGAGTCGCCGGTTTTGTGCAGGTCGTATTTGCGGATGCGATGGCGTAGGTGGTAGCGCGTGATGCCCAGGGCTCGGGCGGCCTGCGATTGGTTCCACCCGTGCTCTTCGAGGGCGTGAACGATCAAGGCGCGCTCCTGGGCTTCGAGCGTCGATGGCGCTTCACCCGATTCGGTCCGCGGGACCGTCGCTTGGATGTCCAAGGGGAGGTGACTGGGAAGCAGCGTGCTTCCCTCCGACATCAGCACGGAGCGCTCGATCACATTGTGGAGTTCACGGATGTTGCCGCGCCACTCGTATTGCATCAGGCAGTTTAGGGTCTCAGCGGCGATCTGCAGTTCGGGTATGCGGTACTCGCGGACGGCCTGCTGAACGAAATGCCGCGCCAACCCGGGGATATCCTCGCCGCGCTCGCGCAACGGGGGCAGGTGGACGGGGAAAACGCTCAGGCGGTAGTAGAGATCGTCGCGAAACAACCCGTCCGCCATCATGTGCTTTAGGTTCCGGTTGCTGGCGGCGATGATGCGCACGTCACAACGGATGCTCTCGGTCCCACCCACCCGAACGAATTCCTTCTCCTGCAATACGCGGAGCAGCTTGGCCTGGGTCGAGCGGCTCATCTCTCCGATTTCGTCGAGGAACAGGGTTCCGCGGTCGGCACACTCGAAGCGTCCCATGTGCCGGGCATGGGCGCTGGTGAACGAGCCTTTCTCGTGCCCGAACAGTTCACTCTCCAGCAGGGTTTCGGGCAGTGCGGCGCAGTTGATGGCGACAAAGGCGGCGTTGCTGCGCCGCGACGCGTTGTGAATGTACCGAGCGATTAACTCCTTTCCCGTCCCCGTCTCCCCCAGAATCAGCACGGTGGCGTTGGTCGGGGCCACCCTCTCGCCAAGCTTGAGCACTTCGCGCAGGCGGGGCGATTCGCCGATAATCTGCGGGCGATGGGCCACCGACTTACGCAGACCATCGAACCGGCGCCGGAGTTCGGTGTGCATGCGCGCGTTGTGTATCGCGCCGGCCGCCAGGGTGGCGAAGATCTGCAGCAGTCGAAGATCGCCCTCGGCGAACGACGTTCCGTCCCGCCGGTTCGCCACCTCGATCACGCCGATCACTTCGGCACGCTGGACCAGCGGAGCGGCAATCACCGTGCGGGTCCGGCGACTCGCAATGGCGTCGATCTCCTTACAGAAAACCGAGTCCTTATCAACGTTGGGGACGTGAACAGCCTGCCGGGTGCGAACGACTTGCCCGACAATGCCGGTGCGGGCGTCGAACTCCTGTTTGACGATGACGTCGCGGCGCGGACCGGTCGCCGCCAAGCCGATCAGTTTTCCCCGTGCTTGATCCAACGAGAAAAGGGCGGCGGTTTCCCCGCGGACCACGTCGCACGCCAGTCGGGCAACCGTTTGCAGGACGGCGTCCAAGTCCAGGGTAGAGCTGATCGCCGCCGCGGCTTCGGCAAGCCCGGTAATCGACGGTGGCGGAGGCGTTGACGATGGTAGGCCCACGTCGCGAATCACTCACCAGCGAAAGTAGTTGCCGCGCTGCTGCCCAAGCAGCGATCCGAGAATTTGGCTCCGAGACTTCCCTAGACTACTCGAAGAGACGGGCGGCGGCAACAGGGGCTCATGGCTCGTCCGATGGCGCTCGGTGAGCCGTGGGTTGACGCAACTCAACGGCGAAAAACGCCGATATTATGGGTACCTCGGTCCCGCCGGCCGTCGGCGGTGAGGGTGCGCTCGCGACAGCGCCCGGCTGAGGCATGGGTGGAGCGCTATGCCGGGAACCCTTGAGTCCGCCGCGACGTCGCCTGCCGAGTCGGCGAACACCGCCAATGTGCGGCGTCACGCCGCCAGTGACCGGATCCTAACCGTTGCGCATCTGATCGGGCGTTGGGGAATCGGCGGTCTGGAAGGGCAGTTGGCGCAGATCGTGAACCGTCTGCCGGCGGAGCGGTTCCGGCACGTGATCGTGTTTCGCAACGGGCGCAATGCGGTGGGGCCGCACGTTCGAGAGGGCGTTGAAATCATCTGCCTGGACGATCCTGCGCGCAATCGGCGGTGGGCGCTGCGGTTGGCCAAACTGCTGCGCGAGCTGGGGGTCATGATCGTCCACAACCGCGAGTTGTTCACGGTGCACGACACGGTGGCGGCCTGTCGGCTGACCGGCGTCAGACGCATGGCGTTCAGCTTCCACGGGTTCACCGATGCCGTGGTTGCCCCGAGTGCGGCGACTCGGTGGTTGTGGCGGCGGGCGCTACGCCGGTATAGCGTCCGTTGGGCGGTGAGCAAGGCGGCCAGGGATGCGGTCGTGCAAACCTTGCGTGTGCGACCGGGGACGTTCTCGGTTCTGCCCAACGGCGTCGATTGTGAGCGGTTTTGTCCACTGGACGAAACCCGTGGCGCGGATGTGCGGAAGCGGTTGGGGCTGCCGGGGAGTCGAGTCGTTGTCCTGGCGGTCGGGAACGTGACCACGGTCAAGAATCACAAGTTGGTGCTCGAAGGCATCCGCGCCGTTGGGCTTCCGCCACGAGAATATACGCTGGTGATCGTGGGTGAGGATCGGCTGGGCGGCGCGACGCAGCGCTGGGCACTGGCGAACCTGCCCGGTCATGACATTCGATTCGTCGGACCGACGGAGAACATCCTGAGCTGGTATCATGCCGCCGATGTATTCGCGCTGCCGTCGCGCAGCGAGGGATTGTGCAACGCGCTCTTGGAGGCGATGGGCTGCGGATTGCCGACGGTTGCGACGGACGTGCCGGCCAACCGCGAAGTGCTGGTCGACGACGAGACGGGGCTGTTCGCCCCCGTTGATGAGCCGCGTGCGTTCGGTGTGGAGCTTCGACGATTGGTTGAGGATGCCGGGCTGCGCCGGCGCATCGGGTGCGCCGCCCGCGCGCACGTGACCCGGGAATTCGAGTTGGGTCGTACAGCCGAAGCCTACGCCCGCGCTTACGAAGGATTGTGCGCCTGGCGATGAGCATCGTCGTCCAACCCTACCAGCCGGATATGCGCGACACGCTGCTTGCATTCCACGAGCGCAGTTTTCCCCAGCGCGACATGGGCACCTACGAGCGCGTGTGGCGGTGGCAATATTTCGACAACCCGCATGAGCCCGCCGGCGCCCGGCGCATCTGGGTGGTGACCCGCCAAAGCAAGATCATCGCCCATCTGGGTACCATGGCTGCGCGAGTGAAGCTCAACGGAGAAACGTTGTGTGGGCGTTGGTCATCGGACCTGATGGTGGACGAGGGCTATCGCGACGGTGGGCTGGGCGTCTGGTTGATTCGCGAGTGGCTCAAGTCGTGCGAGCTGGCGTTGGCCAAGGGGCTCTCGCCGGAGGTCACCAGGGTCTACGAGCGTCTTGGTTGGCACCGAGTTCCGCTTCGGCCGGTCGCACAGTTGCCCTTGACCCTGCGTTGCCTGACGGGCCGGTTGACGCGGAACCGACCGGTAAACGCCACGGCCGAGGGGGCGACCCGCTGGGCCCGACGGGCGTGGACAAACCTGCGGCATTCGCGAGCGGCCGGCCTGGAGTTCAGGACGGTCGAAGCCTTCCCGCAAGAGACGGATGAGTTGATGGAGCGCGTCGCCGGGCGCAGCGGGATGAGCATTCTCCGCGACCGGTGTTTTCTTCAATGGCGCTACGGGGATTGCCCGGCGCGGCGCCACGTCATCGAGACGGCCTGGCGCGATCAACTCCTGAGAGGTTTCGCGGTGTTTTCCGTCCGGCCCGAGCGCGGGTTTCGACGCGGGATCATCCACGATCTGGAGATCGACGCCGAAGACGGCGATGCGCTGCACGGTTTGCTGGTTCAGAGTCTTAAGCACATGCACGACGCGCGGGCGGATGAAGTCGCGGTTCTGCCGCGCACCGAGGCCGAACAAAGCGTGCTGGCTTCGCTGGGTTTTGTCTTCCGCAAGCCGCCGCACATGATGATGCACGACGTGCAATACCCCGGGCGCAATCTGGCCGCGCTGACCACGAACGCCAACGTGCAACTTGGCGACGGCGACGACTGGTAGTCAGCACAAGTGTGGGTCGCTAAACGACCGTGCGCGATTGTGAACCGGTTTCCCGAGCCGGGAGCGCAAGCGACCGGTTAGCAGACCCCGCGCTCGCGCTTGGGGCTCGGATCGGTAGCGTGGGGTTACGCACGGCGGCATCAGTGGACGGCGGCGCGGAGACGCATGAACTCGGCAAGCCAACTGAAGGTCTGGATGGCCTGCCCCGGATTCGAGGAGATGATCGGTTCATCGAGGGTCTCCAGCGCGGTGATGCCGATCTGATATCGCTTGACCGAGACATATCGGCAATGCGTCACAGCGCCCGCCACGAACAGGGAGCCGTCGGCCTTACGTAGCTCCACCTCCACGACATCGCCGGTGCGGAATTCCCGGGACACGTGCAGGGCGAAACCGCCATGCGAGACGTCGTGGGTTTCCGCGTCGAGGCTTGTCAGGTCGGTGGTCCCGGCTCGGAAGTACCGAACGATGCAACGCGCTATGAGAGCAAGGCGCTTGTTCTCGCGGCGATCGAGGCGGTTTCCCCGCTGGCTGAGGCCCAGATCGCTGAGCAGGTCCACGCAGCGCCCCAACGCCTCGATGGCGTCCTCCTGGGAAGCGATGGTGACAAAATGGAGTTCGCGGTCCGCAGGGGCCTGGGTCAGCACTTGCTCGGCCGTGTCGAGCAGGAACCGGGAAGAAGCCTCAATCGCGGCGGGAAACCACGTACAGGCTATCTGCGTGTGTACCGAAAAGAGGTCGTCACCGAGGATGATATCCAACTGGCATCGGGCCAGCAGGTTCTTCGCGGCGACACGGAACTGGGCTTCTTCGATGTCAAGGACGAGTCCCATGCCATGGGCATCGTCGAGCCACTGGAAAGTGATGCCCGGAAAGCTCTCCTTAACGACGGTGAACAGTTTTCGCCCCGCTTGCTTGGCCACTTGCCGGCTCACAGCATTGCTGAGTCGTGTCGCATTCTCGATGCGCACACCGAGAAAGCAGGACGAGGCCTGATACCCCTTGTCCGTGCCGGCGTTTGCGGTGATCTCCTCCAGTAGCTTCGTTCGCTGCGGCGTGAGGGCACTCTTGGTTTGCATCACGTTCGTGTCCCTGAATGAAACCCGGCCAACTCATCCAGACGGTAGAGGCTATTCCAGAACCTTTGTGGGACCGGCTTTCCAGCCGGTCAAGACAGGCTAGAAAGCCTGTCCCACAGTTTCGGGATAGGCTCTAATGTCATCGAAACGCGGCCCGGACGAGTTGACCGCAAAATCGCCGGTTCGGTTACCGGACGCTCTCGGCCGTCCGACTTCGTGGCGGGGATTCCCGCGTGCGAAGTTGGGGCAATGTTGTTACAATTCCGCCAGCGCGTCGTCGGCCTGACGACCCGCCTGGAGCCTGCGCCATGGGAGACTTCGCTGCCGATCCTGACGTGCTTTCGCTCATCGTTTGCGACCAGATCATCACCGACCGTGTGACCGGCAAGGTCTCGCTGATCGGTATGTTCGCCGCTGTGCATTCGCCCCGTTTTCCCGTAACGCATCCGCAGATTTGCGTATACGTGGCCCTCACCGAGGGGCGCGGCAAGACCCCGATCACCATCCGGATCGTCGACGCAAACGAGGCCCGCAAAGCGATTGTCGAGGGCAAAGGGGTCGTGGAGTTCAAAGACCCGCGGATGATCGCCAACTTGGCTTTGCAGTTCCACGGGTTGCGATTTCCCGAGCCCGGACAGTACCGCGTGCAAATCTGGTCGGGGTCGTCGCTGTTGCGTGAGGCCCGCCTGCACCTGCTCAAAGCCAAAATGCCGCCCCGACCGCCGGGGCGTCCGGGTTCACCGCCTCCTTCGGAGGACCCTCCCGCACCAGAGGATACGGGCGTCTGACCGCTTCGCCGTACGCGAGGTGAACCGATGGACAGTGGCATTGAAGTCGATTTACGTAGCGACACCGTCACCAAGCCGTCGCCGGAGATGCGCCGCGCCATCGCCGAAGCCGAAGTCGGCGATGACGTTCTCGGCGACGATCCCACCGTGATCGCTCTCCAGGAGCAGGTCGCCCGGTTGATGGGCAAAGAGGCGGCGCTGTTTGTCCCCTCGGGCTCGATGGCCAACCAAACCGCCATCCGCGCCCTCACCCAGCCCGGCGATGAGATCATCGCTCACCAGGACAGCCATTTCTACCACTACGAAGCGGGCGCGTTTGCCGCGGTTTCCGGTTGTTCGCTGCGCTTGCTCCCCGGCGAGCGCGGGGTGTTCACGCCCGAGGCGGCGGCAGCGGTCATTCGCCCTGACGACGCACACTTCCCACAGACGCGGCTGATCGTCGTGGAGAACACGCACAATCGCGCCGGCGGTACGATTTGGCCGATGGTGCGTGTCGAAGCGCTGCGCGCCCTGGCTGACGAACACGCTCTCGACATGCACCTCGACGGCGCGCGATTGATGAACGCGTGTGTTGCGACCGGGCGCAAGCCCGAAGAATACGCCCGACATTTCGAGACGGTTTCCATGTGTTTTTCAAAGGGCTTGGGCGCCCCGGTCGGCTCGGCCGTCGCGGGTTCCGCGCAGACCATCTGCCGCGTGCACCGTTTTCGCAAGATGTTCGGCGGGGGGATGCGCCAGGCCGGCGTTCTGGCCGCCGCCGCGATCTACGCCCTGGACCACAACGTCGAGCGCCTGGCCGACGACCACAGGAACGCCCGGCGCCTGGCCCGGGCGCTCTGTGACATGCCCGGCCTGACCGTTGACTTGGAAGCCGTGCGGACGAACATCCTCTACATCGACGTGGACGCTTCGCGGTGGACCGCCGCCCGGTTCGCCGAGCGTTTGGAGCAAGCGGGCGTGCGCATGCTCGCCACCGCCACCCAGCGCCTCCGCGCCGTCACCCACCTGGACGTCTCCGCCGAAGACATCGAGCGGGCCATCACCACGATCAGTCGATTGTCGGCGTAGAACAAACCGAGCCCCGAGCAAAAGGAGCGGGCTCGAATAGGGATCAAGAAACACACGGACATCGTGACCGAGCACGCTGTCCATTTAGTGTGTCAGAAGAAGCCGATCTGCAACGACTTCACCCTCCAGAGTCTGCCCAGGCATTTGAAACCGTCGCAGCATCGACCGACCACAGTTAATCAAGATCTCTCGCTTGAAAAGGTCGTCAGGCACGGGAACGTCGCAACTCAAGTTTCCAGATCGCTTGGTCCCATCGATGCTCAGCGCTACGAAGACTCCGCGCGCTTTGCACTCCTGGATAGCCTTCAGCAGGGCGTCGAGTTGAAAAGACTGTGCGCCATACAGAATTGCCTGACTGCGTGAGTAAGGGGGATCGCAGTAAACCACGTCGCCGGGACGTGCCAACGCCATCGCCTCCGCGAAGTCGAGCGACCGGAACTCTGTGCCGACAAGCCTGCGATGCCATTGGTCCACGCGTTTCTCGAAGGATTCCGGGGCAATGGGCCGGTGGGCACCGCATACCGGTATGACCACGGTGTTGACGCGCACTGACGAATTCCTGCGGGGAAGCGGCCTGTTCGCGCCAAGTGTGCGCACCGACCGGTCGTGGTGGTGGTTCCTGGTCATGATCGTTGGATTCACCCCGATCTACGGCGGGATGATGGGCAGCTTTCAGTTCGACTCGGCGGAGCGGATCTGGCAGGTCGTGTATTCGGCGATGAAGGTGCCCATGTTGCTCTTCGCCACGACTCTGCTATGTCTCCCGGCGTTCTTCGTGCTCAACACGATTCTCGGCTTGCGCGAAGATCTCCGCGATTCGCTCCGAGCCATTCTCGGCAGTCAGGCGGGGCTGAGTATCGCGCTGGCGGCCCTTTCACCCATGACCCGGTTCTGGTACTTCTCCACGTCGGACTACCGCGCCGCACTCCTTTTCAACGCGAGTGCCTTTGCGTTGGCGACGGTGGCGGGCCATGTCGTGATGTTCCGCTATTACTTGTCGCTCATGCGCCGCCATGGCTACCATCGGCTCATGTGGGGCGCCTGGCTTGTGCTGTATGCCTTCGTCGGGATTCAGGTGGGCTGGTTACTTCGCCCGTTCGTCGGTTCGCCGGGCATGCCGGTGACGTTCTTTCGTGCTGAACCGTTCAGCAACGCGTACGTGGTGGTCGCCCGATTGGTGTTCGGATGATGAAGAGACTCCGTCCGCGCCGGATGGCGGCATGATTACTTGGCTCGGTCAGGGTACAGTATGGTGAGCTTGGTCGCTGGACGACGCTGGGGCATCGACAACGGTGGATATCCACAGGCGTTGGCCCGGCAGAGTGCGCCGCGATACGCGGCGTTTGGTGGTGTATGTTTGCGGGAAGCCGAATGGTGACACGCGAGGGAGAGAGACCGCCACGCAGGCGCTGGCTGGCGCTGGGTGGGCGGCTCGTCCGGCTTCTGTGCCGCCCAACAGAACGGACGAGCGACCTGGTCCGCAAGAGCTACAACGGGATTGCATGCGGGTATGATGATGCGTGGACGCATCACATGCGCGACCAGTCGCTAGCGATGCTCGACGTGCTCGCACCTCCGGCGGGCGCTGGCTGCCTCGATCTGGCCTGTGGCACGGGTTTCGTGACGCGGGAATTGGCCAAACGCAGCGGTGGTCAGGCGATCGGGTTGGACTCGTCCGCAGGAATGCTGGCAGTAGCCAGCCGTCAGCACGGTGACAAGTGTACTTTCGTTCAAGCTGAGGCTGTCGGTTACCTCCGATCTCTTCCACGACACAGCGTCGATGTCGTCACATGCGCCTGGGGATTAGGCTACACACAGCCTTGGCGGATCATCCGAGAGGCAGCCGTGTTCTGCGCTCCGGTGGACGCATCGGTGTCATAGACAACACTCTTTTCTCATTAGTAGAGGTCCTGTGGGCGTCAATCCTGACATTCGCCGAGCGCCCCGATGCGCTCGCACATGCCACGCGTCTCTGGTTTCTGCCAACCGGATGGGTACTTGCGACACTGATGCGGGCCTACGGATTCGCGATTGTCGGCTCCTTCGACGGATCGAAGACATATCACGTTCTAGACGGTCAGACTGCTGTCGCCCGGCTCATCGCAACCGGGGCGGCAGCCGGATTCGAGTTCGCCTCCTACCAGGAACATCATGACGAGGTTTTCGCCCGCTTCGCCGAAATCCTAGAGAACCGGTATATGACCGACCGGGGCGTACCGATTACCCACCGTTACCTGGTTGTGATCGGGAGGAAGCCGTGATCGACGTCCTGCGTTTGTGTCGGCTGTACTACTCGATCCCCATGTCGCCGGCGTACACGCTCACGCTATGCTATGCACTCGGGGAAACGATCGCGGACGGGTGGCGCGGCACTCTTCTCTCAACCGTTGCCTTGGCGCTGGCCATTTCCGCGGCCTACGCAACGATGTGTGCGATCTTCGCATCGATCGCATCAACGCTCCCACCCGTCCCGTCGCGGCTGGGCGTGTGCGTCCCGGCGTCGCGTCTTCGTGGGGAATCGGCTTGTTTGCCGCAGCTCTGAGCCTTGCTGCAACATGCCGCTGGCAGTTTCTGGCGGCGTTGTCGGTCGTCGTCGCAGTGTTGATCCTCTACGACCTATTCTCCAAGCGCATGGGAATCGGCAAACAGCTACTCGTGGCAGCTCTGATGACGAGCATCTATCCTCTCGCCTTCGCCCAGGCCGGCGGAGCGACCGGCGGTCGGGCCGGGACGTTGGCGATCTTCCCGGTTTGGATGTTCCTGACCAGCTTTGGCTACGAAGGACTCAAGGATGTACGTGACATCACTGGAGACCGGTCAGTTTCGGACATTCCGACTTGGATTCAACGCCATCCCGTCTTGGGCCGGCGCATATCGTTGGCCGCTGTGCTGGTCGGTCCGTATTTCGCCGGGTGTGGGTGGGTCTACCTCGCCGTCGCAAGCGTTGTGATGCTCGTTGCGATGGTGACGGTGCTCGTGCCCGCTCCGTGGACGCTGACGATGATCTATGTCGAGTGCGTGCTGGTAGGTATCGCTGCCACGGCTGACCTTATCGTCCGCGGTGTGTGATCGATGCCGGCGACCTGAGCAGCCGCCGGTAGCCTTCGGGGAGTGGTTTGTCCGATCGCAGCAACGCACAGACTCTCTCGCTTTGATCTTGCGGCAGGGGTAGCTCCCCGGGCTCGGCGTTCAGCGTCTCGGCAATCTCGGTCATGGCACACCCACGGCGCGGCAGCGCGAAGGTCTCGCTCATGCGTTCCCAGATGGCGGCGAGAGGTTCAGCCGTTACATTGCCGAAACTAAGCGGCGTCAGATCGCACGGGCACACCCGTCCTACGGCGTCCACAAACAGATGGTGGAAGCCCGCGCCGCAGCCAAACATCTCATCCGCCTCGAGATAGGCGAAGGATGCGATGGCGCACTGGCACGGGCGAGGGGTCGGATCATCGGCCCGTTGTGGCCAAGATCGGATTCCGGGAATAGTGCACTCCCGTTCGGCGAGCCGTGGCAACATGGGCTATAATCACATGGAACTGCTCGAAGCAGACAAGATGAGAGAAGAGAACACCGCCCGGCGCCAAACTTTGAAACTTTTGCAGCCCGCAAGCGTCTGACTACGTAGAAAGATAGGCGAGCAGGCACTTACTGGTGAAGGAGAAGCTATGAGTACCAGACGCAGGGCATGCGGCGCAGTCTCCGTGGTTTTCCTGGCAACCACCTTGGCGCAGGCGCTTCTGGGTCCCATTCCCGCCGTCCAGGCAGCGGAGGCCGACACCGGCGGAGGGCAACTCCAGATCCTCGATGCGGAGGGCAAGCCCGTCGGGGCCTGCCCGCTCAAGTACACCGACGTCGAGGCCGACATCGTTGGATTCGTGGGCCGGGTGACCGTCACCCAGACCTTCCATAATCCGCTGGATCGGAAGATTGAGGCGGTCTACGTGTTTCCACTGCCGCAGGATGCCGCGGTGGACGACATGGTCATGACCGTCGGGGACCACCGGATCATCGGCCAGATCAAGCCACGCGACGAGGCCCGCGAAATTTACGATGCCGCCAAGGCGGCCGGGCACGTGGCCAGTCTGCTGGACCAGGAACGACCGAACATCTTCACGCAATCGGTAGCCAACATCGAACCTGGTGTGGAAGTCGTCATCGAAATCAGCTACGTCGAGACCCTGAAGTACGAGGACGGTGTGTTTGAATGGGTCTTCCCGATGGTTGTTGGACCGCGGTATATCCCCGGGGGCGGGTCCGCACCGGAGCCAATGACCACCGGTCAGCCAACGCCTCAAGTACCCGATGCCGACCGGATCACACCGCCGGTGACGCCCAAGGGTACGCGTGCCGGTCATGACATCGGCCTGACAGTCCACATCGACGCTGGTATGAACATGTATGGCCTGGAGAGCGAACTGCACGAGATCGACGTGCAGGCAACCGGCCGGACGCGGGCGACGGTGACGCTCAAGAATCAGGTCGAGATTCCCAACAAGGACTTCATCCTCCGCTACGGCCTGGCAACGGACGCAATCGGCGACGCGTTTCTGGTTCATCACGACAAGCGCGGCACCTTCTTCACGCTGATTCTCCAGCCGCCTCAAAGGGTGGTGCCCGAGCAGATCACCCCCCGCGAGTTGATCTTCGTGCTGGACACCTCCGGCTCCATGAGCGGGTATCCCATCGAAGCGGCCAAGGAAGTTATGTCAATGGCGATCGACGCGATGCAGCCCCGGGACACGTTTAACCTGATCACCTTCGCCGGGAACACCAGCATCCTGTGGGAGAGCCCGAAGCCCAACACGCCGGGAAACCGGGCCGCAGCCCAGGAGTTCCTGGGATCTCGCCAAGGTGGTGGCGGCACGGAAATGATGAAGGTGATCCACGCTGCCCTTGGCGGAGATCACGATCCTGGCCACGTCCGCATCGTCTGTTTTATGACCGACGGTTAAGTGGGCAACGACATGGCGATCATCGGCGCGGTCAAGCAACACGCCAAGACCTCGCGCGTGTTCAGTTTCGGCATCGGCAATTCGGTCAACCGCTTCCTGCTGGACGGGATGGCCCTCACGGGGCGTGGTGACGTCGAATACGTTACGCTGGCCAGTGAGGCTGACGTTGCAGCGGAGCGCTTTCACGAACGCATCCTGGCGCCGGTGTTGACCGACATCGAGGTCGACTGGGGTACGCTGCCGGTGGCCGATGTCTACCCAAAGCATTTCCCCGACCTGTTCAGTGCCAAGCCGCTGATGATTCACGGCCGCCTGAGCGGCCCGGCCGAGGGCACGATTACGCTCCGCGGCCAGACTGGCGCCGAGCCCTTCGAGGAGCAGATCCGCATAGAGCAGACGGACACGCCGCCGGATCATATTGCCCTGGCCTCTTTGTGGGCCCGGGCGAAGGTCCGCGACTTGATGATGCAGGACATGAAAGCCCTCCAGGCTGGTACATTCCCCGAGAATCTGAAGACCGAGATCACGCACCTCGGCGTCGAGTTCCGCATCATGACCCAGTTCACCAGCTTCGTGGCGGTGGAGGAAATGACCGTGACCGCCGGCGGCGAGCCGACGAAGGTTCTTGTGCCGGTGGAGATGCCGGACGGGGTCAGCTACGAAGGCGTGTTCGGCGATGGGCGAGGCGGTCCCAGAGCGAAGGGCAAACGGTCCATGTTGTCTTTCGGGCTCGGCATCCCCCGGGCCAGCTCCGTCGGCGGTGGAGGGATCGGTGGTGGGAGTAGCACTCAGAACCCCTTCCAAGGTCGTAGCGGCGGAGAATCCCGCGAGTTCAGCCTAGAGGCGCTTGAGGCCAGGCTGCCTACGGGCACCGACAAGCTGGCCGAAGTACTCCGCGGATTGGCAGAGAAAGTCGCCGAAGAAGGCAAGGACGGCAACCTGACGTTCGGAAAGCTCCGGGTGATCGATTACGACGTCGATGTGATGATCTATCTGCGGACGACGTCGGTCGAAACCATGAAAGCGCTCAAAGAGCTCGGTTTCGTGCAAACCGGGGAGAGCAAAGCCATCCGGCTGGTGATCGGCACCATCGACGTACGCAAGCTCAAGGCCCTGACCGAGATTGACGCCGTCATTCGCGTGACGCCAGTTGCTGGAGGTTGATTCCCCGTCCGCAGTGCCGAGGTGGATTCTCTCGCGGCACGTCGACGCAGGACGATTGGACGGAAAACGCGCGCTCAGGGGAGCCGGTACGGATTCCGAACTGATCTCGTCTGGGCGCCGGATTGCCGTCGTCGGCCAACGCCGCCACCTTCAGCCACCGCCCTTCACCTTGGCGATGTGCCTCTCGAACTCGGCCTTGGGCACCCCGGCAACGGCCTACCAGCGGGAGGACTGGTCCTTGGTGATGCCGAGTTCGGAGAGCCTTCGTGTGCTGTTTGGCGATCGTGTCGTGCGACCGCCGAGGCGCGTGCCCTTGTTCTTCTCCATTTCCCGCGCAAGCTCGCCGCACCGCCGCGCCCCCGGTACAATGCGGCCATGCCAGACGAAGCGGTGAGCACGCGGTTGGTACTGGTTACAGAAGGCTCGCCACAAAGACCAGTGCCCAGCCGGAGACTCTGGTCCTGCGCCGTCGTGCGAGTACTGACTGCTTGTAAGAGGCGCATTGGCAACGGGCACCAATCGGTACGGCTGGTGCTGATGCAGGCTGAGATGTTGTCTTTGCTGATCTGGTCGTTGTGCGGGGGCCATACGCATCTCGAAACTTGGGTAAGCCGAGGATCGGCTGGAGAAAGTGGTCACCGATTCAGGCGTTTCTCTCGGCAGTCAAGTAGGCTGCCCGTCAACTGAATCACCGGGTTAGCGCAGGCGGCGGTCAAACATTGGCCGCCGAAGGACTCTCCGTTGGACGTTAAGGACAGCAATCGCTCACGACACCGCACACGTCTCGGAACAGCCGTGCGCGTGGGGCTCGCCCTCGTGGTTCTCGCGTGGTTCGGGCACTACGCCTACGTGCGCATCACTACGCCGCCGGGGTCAGCCGAAGACCTCCGTCTTGCTGAAGAGAGCGATGGTTTCGACCCCGCCGAACTCGACGCCAACTCCATCGCGCTGGCTGAGGTGCTCTCCGCGATGCCCGTTCTCACGTTCGACGAGCCGGCGCCCTCTGGCATGGAGTGGTTAACGGATGACGGGGGTACACCGCGCGTCGATATTTCGGACGTCACCTCTGGTTCCTGGGACCCCGCCGGGCGCACCCATTTGCGGGTTGTCGTTCGGCATCTTACGCAGCCCGCAATGACCGCGGCACTGGAGAAAGTTACTCAACGTCGTGACCGGCCGTTCCGGATGGGGTTCCCCACCGGTGTTCTCGCACCCGGAGGACCGGCCGTCGGGTATTCGGAACTGCGAGAGCTGGCGAAGGCAATCGTTGTGCGCGCCCGGTATCATCATGCCGAGCTCGGTGACCTGTCCGGTGCCTGGGACGATCTCAAGACCGTACTGCTGCTGTCCCAAGCCGTGCAGCAACAGTACCTCATAGACATGCTTGTGAGCACGGCCTGTGACGCGCTTGCGCTGTCGGAGTTGCAGCGCATGTGCCGCGAAGTGGAGTTCACCGAGGAGGTTGCCGCGGACATCGAGCGGACGCTGTGTCGGCTGAGCGCCCCGACTGAGCGATGGCCTCAAGTCATGCGCGGTGAGTCCGCGTACGTACTTCGCATCCTCATCCCCTGCTACACAAACGATGGTCAGGGCAACGGTTGGCTGGTTCTCGGCAACCAATCCTGGGCGAACGCCGGGTTCTCCGGCTTAGGTTTCCCCGTGCCGCAGGACCGTAGCCGACTCTGGGGCATCGCCGCGCCGCTGTTCAACAACCGCCGCACCGTCGAGCAGAAAGTGGAACGCCAGTTCGAGGACTTGGCGCGGATCACGAACCTGAGCTACCATCAGGTACTGGCCCACTTCGATCGGTTGCGCGAGGACGGGCCGGGCCTCAACATTCTCGATGGACCAGGCTCCGTGTTTGCGGTAACGGACGCTGACTACCAGACCCACAGGCGCGCCTATCAACTTGCGGTCCGAGCCACGGCCCAACAGCGGGCCGCGCGCATCATGGTTGCGCTTAACCGGTATTGCGGATTGAACCAGCGGTATCCCGAGCAACTGGATGAGTTAGTGCCGGGTTTCCTCGACGAATCGCCGCTCGATCCGTTTTGCGAGCAACCATTCGGCTACCACCTCACCGACTCCGGCGACTACCTGCTCTACTCCTGCGGGCTCGACGGCGATGACGACGGCGGGGAACCAGGCCGTGATGCGAGTGGGAATGTCCGCCTCTTCGGTGAGGAGGGAGACCTGATTCTCACACAACCGCGCCGAGAGCCGCGCAGCGAACCACAACTACACCCCACGGAGGAGCCGTGAACGACGTCGTGCCCGAATCCTGGCCGATGTCGGCTTCCCAAACGCCGGTTGAGGCGCCGCCCATGCGCTGGCGTGCCGTGTTGCCGCTCCTGGTCGCCACCCCGCTGGTGCCCGGTCGGCTGGGACCGAGGCTGTCTCGTTCGACTTGGGGCATGGTGCTCGCCGCCCAGCTCGTCAGCCTGTTAGTCGTGACCGGGATCGTGGCCTTGGCCATCGTGTGGATCGAGCATGACTTTCGGGCTACCCCGATCGGCTGGCGACATCTGACGCTGAGCGAATGGGTCCGCCTGCCGCTGGCGCTGCCGGTATACGCAGCGTATGTGGCCACCGACAGTCGCGGGGACATCTACGCCGTGTTCGGGTGTATCGCCGCGCTGCACGCGTTGGGTTGGGCGGCGGCGCTGGTGCTCATGCCGCTTATCGCCGCCGGCGAGCGCCTGCGGGCGCACTACTTCCGTTGCCTCAAGCTGATCCTCTGGAGCACTGCGGGCCTGGTACCCGCCGCCCTTCTCGTGCTGGCTGTCGCCTATATCGGAACGCGCTGGGGAGAGGAACTGCAGCACTTCGCTTGGCTCCATGGATTGATACCGGCCATCGGCGCGGGCGTGATCTGGTGGCTCAGCATCGCGCTGCGGCTCGGCGCCCGCGCGCCCGTTCCGCCCGAAGAGGCGACGTCTTCGCAGGCGAAGCCACGCTGCAACGAGTGCGGCTATATCATCACCGGATTGCCGTTGGACGGGCGCTGTCCCGAGTGTGGGCTCGAGGTGCGCTGCTCGATGCCGGAGTACCGCCGCCCGCCGCCCTGGGGCGACGTGCTGGCTCCGGGTGGAAGGACGCGGCGCTATCTCCAAACGGCCTGGGCCGTTTTTCGCCGGCGCGACTTCTTCAAGCGGTTGGCCGTCCGACGCAACGTCCACGCCGCACGGCGCTTCGCCTGCCTCAACAGCCTGGGCGCCGCGACGGTGGTCTGCCTCGGATGCCTGTGGGGTGCTACGGACCAGTGGACCTACACAATGGTCTGGTGGGTCAACGTGATCAACGTGGCCTTGCCGCTACTCACCGCGGGCATCGCCGCCGGTCTGCTGCACTTCGGGATGACTCTCGTTGCCCTTTGGATCGCTGATCGCCCCCGCGCCTCCGACCTCCGGTCGCGCGCCGTGGCGGCGAGTTACGCATCCTTCCTCCTTCTGCCCGGGTTTGTCTACCTGGCCACTCTCGCCGCATGCGCCCATGTCGCGTTCGATCTTGCTGATGGAATCAGCGCAGGGTATCTGTTCGGGAACCCGTACGTATCTTGGGCGGACCTTGTGTTGTGCAGCGCCTTCGCTTTGGCTGTGGTTTGCTTTGTCTCGGGGTTCGGGCGCATGGTGCGGGCGATCCGCGCGGTCCGCTTCGCCGCCACTTGAGCCGCGTGCGTCATGCCTCGTCGCACGCGTAGTTCGCGAACCAACGTGCTGGTCCAACGATTCTCGGGTCGTGCGAGATCGGCCATGGTGCCCTATCGTGCGGGCTGTTACACCGAGCCTCAGCAACGCGGGAGGTGAGATGGGCAAACCCGAGGATTCGCCAGGAATCCCACTGCCGCGCGGTTGGTCCTGATTCGCGGTCCGCTTCGACACCACCGTCGCCGAAAACGCAACCAATGCGTTCATCGCGGATACAACTTGACGGGGTTACCCGATCCGAGATGCCCTGAGTGTGGCCAACCGTATCGACCGCGGGAAGCAACATGAGAACGCGGTTGTCCAAGCCGGGGCGGGTTGTGAAGTCAGTGGTGACGGCTGCAAAAGTCGGTCGATAATTCAGGTGACCACGACGCCACTTGGCGGTACTATTACAAAGGCAACCAGATCATCCAGGCCAACGATGGTTCGGGAAATCTGCTGATGCAGGTCTACCACGGCACGCAGTATGTCGATGAGGTCGTGGCGATGCGGCTGGCCTACGTACACCAAGACGCCAACTGGAACGTCACCAGCCTGACCGATCTCAAGGGAGTCGTGCTCGATCGCTACTACTACTCGCCCTGCGGGCAGGTGGCGGTGGTGGCCGAGACGGTCGCTCGACCCCTGACACACAGAACGCGGATCATGTTTCCTGAGAGGATCATTGGACTCTTGTGGGTTGTCCTGGGGCTACCTGCTCTGCTTACCGTTGCAGGTTGCCCGATGGCGCTGGGCGCGCCCGGCACCAGCGAGACAAGCTTGCGCGGCGCGAACACGCACAGCCAGATCGACGGTTCGCATGTTGACGAGTTGCCCGACACGGTGCGGCTTGGCGAAGCGATCGACTGGGACGCGTGGTTGAAACCTCCACCGCCTGATCAGCCGCAGCCGAAGTTCGTGTGCGACGCCACCCACGTCGAACTCGGCGAGTTGTGGGCGGCGGTCCGGCGGTCGGTGAAGGGCTGGTGGTTCCGCAACGAGGGCGACGCGCCCCTGAGGATCCGCGTACGCCATGGGTGTGACACCGATCCCGTTGGTCCGCGTGGTTTCACGATTCCGCCGGGTGAGAGTCGACAGCTTGAGTTCATGGTGAGAATCGCGAGGCGGTCGGGCGCGCGTATGTCATTCCGTCCAGTAGTGTTGACAAACGACCGTTCGAACCCGCGCGTCAAACTCGAAGCTACTTGCACTGTTCTCAATGCTGTTCGTTTGGACCCGCACCGCAGCAGGGTCGAAGGATTCGATCGCGCCAAGGACCAGGTTACGGCGAGTATCACGATCACGCGTGGCGACGGCGGGCCGATTCGACCGCAACTGATGGCGGTGGAGCGACGCGTATGGACGCCGGGCGACGACGGAAGGTACTACTGGGACGTGACTCCGCTCGACCGCAATCTCATCGAGGCAGACATCCGGGAAGTCAGGGCAGGTGAGCACTACGAGTTGAAGGTCATCGCGCACGCGCCGTGGCCAAAGTTCGGCTCGCGACTGGTCTACCTGGTCCTCACCACCGCAGTCCCTGAGATGCCAAGAAAGACCATTCAGGTTTCCTTTCGCACGGAGCCACGTCTAGTGCGTGAGCCCCATCGCTTCTCTGTGCCGGCGCGGCCGAAGTTGGCGATAGAGCGACGCATGACGCTCAAATGGTCCGCAGACAAGCCCAACACGCGCGTGCTGGGAGTGTCCGTGAACGTCCCAGGATTGACGGCCCGGGTGGAGACCCTAGACACCGGTGACGTGCTCGTGCTGACGGTTCCGGCAGGCGTCGACCTGTCCGAGACCCAACGCATGGCTGTGACATTGCGCACAGACGACCCGGAATTCCCAGAGCTGATGGTCACCATCTCGCGCAAGGATTAAGGCGAGTGACCTCGAAGCCCGCAAGTGTCCGTGCCCGATGAAGGGGGCGACAACGCCGATTTTCGCAGGCCCGTGACTTCTCTAAACGCCACCCATTTCTTCGGACCTAAAAATCTTTCCAGGCTTCTCTTGCCATGATCTCGCCTTGGCGATATAAGTATCAAACAGA
>Ga0190284_1000158_pt1 | contig 50566 bp, 51 predicted proteins | sample 48691812_MG_FD_161668 | JGI IMG/M metagenome (GOLD analysis project Ga0190284, IMG submission 161668) | Hydrothermal vent microbial mat bacterial communities from Southern Trench, Guaymas Basin, Mexico - 4869-18-1-2_MG | ecosystem: Environmental > Aquatic > Marine > Hydrothermal vents >...
CTGAGAAAAAGCACATCAATGGCATCGGGAATTTTTAGAACCAGGCAAAGCGACAGATGCGAAAATTTAATGGCGTTCCGAGAGAATATTTTCCACTCTATTTAAAGGCGTGTGAGTGGCGGTTTAACAATCCAAAGCCAAACCGCCAGTTCGCCCAATTAAAACAGTGGCTTGATGAGAAAATGAATTAGTTATCTGGGTCAGCCCCATACTTTATTACAAGGTTATTACAACAATCCTGTTCCACACCTTTAAAGGTGTGGAACGGACGACTTATAATCCAGGGATTTCAGGGGCAAAAAATGTGTTTCTGACTCAGGAAAATTCACGCGGGTGGCGCTTTTTGAGTTCGGCGAGATATTCGCCGCGGCCGGTTTTTTCAAGCCGCTCGGGATAGCCGTGCTCTTTCATGGCATTGCGCGAGTGATACGGCCCGCCCTCTTCGAGCACAATATCGAGAGTATCTTTTGTTCCCTCTGGCAAGGATGACATCATCTGCTGTTGCCAGCTCTCGTAGATGTCGCGCGCTTCTTTGCAGAGTTCGGGCTTCGCCTCGGCTAGATTGTTTTCTTCGCGCGGATCATCTTTGAGGTTGAAGAGCATTTCCTCGGGGAAGAGATGATAAAAATCGTGCCACGTGCGAACCCACAGATAATCGCCCCAGCGGACGGAGCGCTGGCAGGTGTGCGCACACTGGCTGATCACCAAATGGTCGCGCCCGCAGTCCGCGCCGTCCGTCAGAGCGGGGGCATAACTTTCACCATCCCAAACTTTCGCCGGTTCCACGTCGAGCATCTCGGTGAGTGTCGGCGCGAGGTCGAGGTTGTAGTGCAGGCCGTTGTCAACGTGACCTTGTTTTTTGCCGGGCCAACGGATGATCATGGGGATGCGACAGGTGCCCTGATCCGCGGTGGCGTGTTCGGCATAAATTCCGAGCTCTCCGTAATTTTCGCCGTGATCGGAACTGATGATGATCGCGGTATCTTCCAGTATGCCCTGCGCCTCCAGCGCGGCGAGGATTTTGCCGACGTGGTCGTCGGCGTAGCGGATGCCGCAGTCGTAGCCGTCGATCAGCTCGCGCATCTCGTCCATGTCACGCACTTCGCCGGGCTGGCGGGGATACTGCTGACGGTCGATCTCATTGTTATACATCGTGATGTCCTGCATGGAGTGCGGGCCGGGCAGCTTGCGGTGCTCTTCAATGAGTTCGGGCGTGCACCAGTCCGGCAGCGGGTCATTTTTAAACGGGTTGCCGAAATCTTCCGGCACGCGGAAGGGGGTGTGCGGATCCCAGTAGTTGATGTGCAGGAACCAGTTCTCTTCTTTGCCGCGCCGTTTGATCCAATCGAGTGCGATCGGCGTCACATCCTCCGCCGATTCCATACCGCCTTTGCCGGTGTCGTGAATTTCGCGAAACCCGGTGTAAAAATGCCACGCGGAGTGGCGGTGGCCGAAGCCGCCGATGTACGCGGTATGAAGTCCTCCGTGAACCAGCTTCAAGGGCAATGCGCTCCATGTTGCATCGGTTCGGAATGCGCGCGCTGTGCCTTCGGGCCGCGGGTCGGCGCAGACGCCGCCGTGGTTGACCACGCCGGTATGAATGCCGAAGCGGCCGGTCATCATGGCGGTACGCGACGGCAGGCAGGGTGCGTCGGAGCAGTAGTAGTTTTCAAACTGTACGCCTTCGGCGGCGAGGCGGTCGATGTTGGGCGAGGTATTGCGATGATAGCCGTAGCACCCGAGGTGGTCGGGACGCAGCGTGTCGATATCCAGATATAAAATTCTCATGCCTGCCTCTTTTCAGGGTTTTTTGCACCGGGCCGGAAAAGGTACTCCAGCCCGTTGGCTTTAATGGTGTAAACCGTTTCGAGCATTTCGCCCAGCTCTCCTTTTGGAAAACCCTTCTGATTGAACCAAACGACGTAGGGCTCCGGCAGATCGATCAGTTTTTTGCCCGCGTATTTGCCAAACGGCATGGTGGCGGTGACCAGCTTTTTAAACGCCTCCGGATCGGGTTGAAGCTCCTGGCTCATAGTCTACCAAAACCAATAGGCGCCGGTGTGTACCGCATACCAGCCGAGCAGGCCGTTGGTGAGCGCGTGCGCCCAGACAGCGGCCCAGATGTCGCGCGTGCGCACCATCAGCCAGGTGTAGAGAAGTCCGCAAAGGAACCCCATAAACCACTCGCGGTGTTCCAGCGCAAAAAGCACGGCGACCAGAATGCACATGCCATTATTGAGCACACCGATATCCTTCTTAAAGAAGGGGCTGCCCTGCATCCAGCGGTAGAGAAACCCGCGGAACATAAATTCTTCGATCGCGCCGATCACCAGCGTGGTGCCCAGCATGTGAATCCAGAAAAGCGTCCAGCCCGTGGCGCGCGGGTCGTAATGATGCAATCCGCTTTCGCCCAGTTCGATCGGCTCGCGCAGTTTGCCGAAGCGAAGCATATCGACGAACCAGCGTTCATAGAACTCGCTGATTTGCGGGCACGCGCTTTTGAAAAATTCCGATTCCAGCCCGACCCAGAAAACGAAGACGAGCACGCCAACGGCAATCGCGAGCGGAACGTTTTTCAGCTTCGGCGCGGTGTACCAGCGCCACGGACGGCAGATCAAAAGCAGCACGATGCCGCCGACCGTCTGAATCGCGTAGCGCGTTCCGGTGGGGTCGCCCAGCAGCGACATCATGATCAGCCAGAGAAGGAACGGGATGATGTGCACCCAGACGGCTTTGGAATTTTCCTTGTCCAGTTCGGGTGTCCAGTCGGGTTTTGTTTGTGTATTCATTGTTGAGGAATTTACCCAAACACTGGACTTGAGCCAAGCGAAAGAGGCCCGGCTATTGCTGGGCAATGACCGCAGGAAGTGGCATCCTTCGGAAGTTTAAACTGATGAACAGTCTGTCCCAAATTGAACTGATGGTGCCTGCGGGTTCGGAGGCCGCGCTGATCGCGGCCATCGACGCGGGTGCCGACTCCGTCTATTTCGGAGTCGGCAAGCTCAACATGCGTGCCCGCTCCGCTGATTTCACGCCCGATGACCTGCCGAAGATCGCGCTCCGCTGCCGCGAGGCGGGTGTCAAAAGCTACCTCGCGCTTAACACGATCATTTACGACGACGAACTCGTCGAAATGCGCGCCCTGTGCGACGCGGCCCAAGCCGCGGGCGTTTCAGCCGTCATTGCCACCGACATCGCCACAATTCAGTATGCCCGCTCCATCGGCCTCGAAGTTCACATTTCCGTGCAGGCGAATGTTTCGAATATGGAGGCAGTAAAATTTTACGTGCAGTGGGCCGATACCATTATCCTCGCCCGCGAACTCACCCTCGAACAGATCAAAGCGATTGCCGAGGCCGTGCGGGAACAAAACATTACCGGCCCTTCCGGAAAACCGGTGCGGCTCGAACTCTTTGCGCACGGCGCGCTCTGCGTCGCCATCAGCGGCAAATGCTACATGAGCCTCGCGCAGTATAATGAGTCTGCCAACCGCGGCGCCTGCTTCCAGACCTGTCGCCGCGCGTATCGCGTCACCGACGAAGAGACCGGCGACGAACTGGTTATCGACAACAAATACATCATGTCGCCCAAAGATCTCTGCACCATTGACTGCCTCGACACAATCATCGAAGCGGGTGTTTCGATTTTGAAAATTGAGGGTCGCGCACGACCCGCCGACTATGTCGCGCTCGTTACCCGTGTCTATCGCGAGGCGCTCGATGCCCTCGCCGAAGAAACGTACACGCCGGAAAAATACGAAGCGTGGATTGCAGAACTCGGCAAGGTGTTTAACCGCGGCTTCTGGCACGGCGGCTACTACTGCGGCAAAAAGCTCGGCGAGTGGGCGGCGAGCTCCGACTCGCAGGCGAGTGAAGTGCGCGATCAGATCGGCGTGATTTCCAACTTTTTTACCAAACTCAACGTCGCTGAGTTCAGACTCATCAAGCATGATTTGAAGGTCGGCGACACGGTGCTGATCGAAGGTCCGACCACCGGCGCGGTGCGCACAGAAGTCACTGAACTGCGTGTCGCTGGCGAAATGGCAGAGTCCGCCAAAATCGCTGATGTCGTCACCCTCGCCCTGTCTGCCAAGGCGCGGCGACAGGACAAAGTGTTTTTACTAATGCCCCGGGCGTCGCGCCGGTGATTTATTGTCAGCACTCAAAAAAACGGTTAGGTTCTGCGGTTAAACAGGAGAAGCCCTATGAGCACAGAAAAACTTTCAGATGCCGGGTCGTATAAGTTCGGACAGTTTGAAAAAAACGCCGAAGAGCTTGAGCGCCTCAAGCTACAGGCGACCGTTGCCATCGACCTTGAAAAAGAGGCCTGGGAGGCCGCCGGACTCCGGCCCGGCATGAAGGTGCTCGATATTGCCTGCGGCCCCGGCTTTACCGCCTGCGAACTGGCAAAATTCATTGGAGAAAACGGAAAAGTAACCGGCGTTGATATCAACGAAGAACTCATCGCCGTGGCGCATCAAGCGAAGGCTTCCGAAAATGTGGAGAACGTCTCTTTCTCCACCGGCAATGTCTATGAGCTCACTTTGCCGGAAACCCATTTCGACTTTGTTTATGCCCGTTTCGTTTTCCAGCATCTGGAAAAACCGCAACTTGCGTTGGAAAATATTCTTAAGGTGCTCAAGCCCGGAGGCATTCTCTGCATACTCGATATTGACGACAACTGGACGAGTTTTGCGCCGGAAAGCGATGCCTTCGTTAAATTCATCCGCAAGGCGGGCGCGGGACAGAAGCGTAAGGGCGGCAACCGGCTGATCGGCAGCCAGCTCTTCGGCCTGCTCAGCGAAGCCGGATTTGAGCAGGTTACGACGGCAATCCACCCAATCACCACCGAAGACCTCGGCGTGCGGATGTTCCTCGGTGTAGCCGTTCTCTTCCGAATGGAATTTCTCACCAAACTCCAGAAGCTCTTCGCCCTGCCGCAGCTCAAGAAAATCAAAAAAGCCGCCGAGGCTCCCAACGCGTGGGGATCACTCGGCATCTTCGTCACCACCGGACAAAAATAATTTTCATAAAAACGTTCAAGATAAATATTCTTTATCCACTAATCAGCGCTAATCTCCCCTCGGATTAGTGAAACCTGAATCCGTTAGATAATTTCTGAAAAATAATTGTTACCTGTTGGGCTGGAACGGCTAAGATAGCCGGATAACCAAATCAAAACCAAACCCAACAGGTGAGAAAATGAAACACTATAAACTGGCTCGCGGCAACTCTGAACTCAACTCGACCGCCGGAAATCATCTCTGCGGACTTTTGCTCGAAAACCACGCAAAACAGGCTCTTCCGAAGAATTTTCACCCCAGAAGACGCGATGCCATCAGTGATCGAGACATTCTGCTCTCCCAGATCGGCCTGCTCTCGAACGGGCGAACCGACTTTAACGATATCGATTTGTATCGAGGAGATGAGATCTTCACCAACGCCTTTGGAATCCAAACCGTTGCCTCTGAACCTGTGTTCCGTATACGTTTTGATGAGCTGCCCTCCATGAAAACGCATGCCGCTTTACGAAAGCTCAACACCCGCCTGCTTTCAAAACGAACGTTTGGGCGCGTGAATGCAGATGGCCTTGAGATGATTCCCGTCGATATAGATGTCAGCCCGCTCGATAATTCTGGTTCTTCAAAGCAGGGTGTTTCATACACCTATAAAGGACACGATGGATATGCTCCGATGCTCAGCTATCTCGGCACGGAGGGATACATGCTCGACTGCGAATTGCGCCCGGGAAAGCAACATTGTCAAAAGGGAACGCCGCTATTCATTCGCCGAGGCGTTGAACAACTCAAGAAGCTTGGGATCGACGGGCAGTGCCTAATCCGTCTCGACAGCGGAAACGATGCGGCGGAGAATTTTGATGAGTTCGGTGAAAACTATTTCATTGTGAAGCGCAATCTTCGTAAAGAATGCCGTGAACAGTGGCTGGCAACGGCGCGCCGGTTGAAAGCCGAGAGGGCAAAAATGTTTATACCGGCTTTGTTGAGCATCGCCACCCCGGCAACGACGAAAACCGCCCGACGGTATCCATCGCCTTTGAAGTCATCGAACGGCTGAAAGATGCCGAGGGCTTTGATCTTCTGATTCCAACGGTTGAGGTAAACACCTGGTGGACGAACCTGCCCTGTCAGGCCGGAACGGTGATCGATCTCTATCACGATCATGGCACCAGCGAGCAGTTTCACAGTGAGCTCAAAAGCGACATGGATGTTGAGCGACTTCCGTCCGGAAAACTGTGCGTTAATAAAATCATCCTGCTTTGCGCCATGATCGCATTCAATCTGCTCCGATCCGTTGGGCAGGAGGTGATCTCACGCACGGCACTCGCGCAAAAGATCAACGTCATGCGCTGGCGCATGAAAACCGTTCTGCAAAACATCATCTACTGTGCGGTTCGACTCGTACGACACGCGGGACGTATTGAGCTGCACTTCGGCAAACGTTGTCCGTGGTTCGATGTGATCGGAGACATCGCTCACTCCTGTTCGTAGATCAAAACCCCAGAAAAGTTGACCCCCGCATCTGCGGAGGGAGAACCGTGCTTTAAAATGGCGAAAAAGGGTCGCTGCAAGGGATCGAAGGGCAAGCCCACCACGAAACAGAGGCTTGTTCGTTCGAGGGATCGTTTTTTTTGTGAGTTTTACATCGAGAAAATTTGATTTCACGCCCGAAACAGGTGTGCTAGAAATTATCCAACGGATTCAGGCCTGAGGCCAAAAAATTCAAGGTGAAAGAATAACAGCTTCAAATTCACTATTGTAGGGCGGGAACGGTTAAAAACCTTCCCGCCACGGCTGGAAGGGCGTTGCCCATTCCAGCCCTACAAAAATGATACGGCATTTAATTCTCCCCTTTGCGTCTTTGCGGTCACCACTCTCTTCAAATTGTTTATGACCGCAAAGACACGAAGATCACGAAGAAATGCAGAGACGGACGGGCCGTTTAAATTTTTAGTTATGTTTTCGCCGCGCCGGGGCTCCGAATTGTTCCGAATTTCGAGTTTCAGGTTTCGGGTTTTCTCTTTATAGTCGCCGAAATGGTCAAAAAATCTGAACCAGTCCGTTCGCCGCGGCGCGAAGCTATCGGCGTTATTCTGCTCGCGCTCTGCCTGCTGAGCTTTCTTTGCGTCTTTTCATTTAACTGGGAAGACATCGGGCTGCTCAATAACCCGGATCCCGATCTGTCTCCGTCAACCCCGCATAATCTGGTCGGCCCGTTCGGCGCATGGTTCGCCGGTATCGGGTTTCTGTTTTTCGGCATTGGCGGCTACCTTTTCCCCTTTATCCTGCTGACCGGCGGACTGCTGATGACGCTTCGCTCCTATGAGCGCATCTGGCCAACCTGGGGTTGGCTGGGAGGCGCGCTGATTTCGCTCGCCTGCCTGTTTGAGTATCTTTCGTGGGGCTGGGTAACGCGGCTGACGACCTGGCTGAATGTCGGCAGTTCAGGCGGACTGATCGGGGAAATGCTGGCTGTCCGCACACTGGGCCGATGGATCGGCCACACCGGCGCCGGTATTCTTTTTGTCACCGCGCTGATTCTTGCCGCGCTGCAGATCACCGGCGTGCATCCCTTCACTCCGTTTGTTTTTCTCTGGGAAAAAATAAAGGTTCTCTGGGCGCGCCGGCAGGAGCTCCGCGCAGAAGGAAAAGAGGAGGAAGAGGCTCCGCTGTTTGACCGCCCGGTGAAGAAGAAAATTGCGCGTAAAAAGAAGGCGGCTCTGCCGTCCGGGAAGAAACCGGTGCCGCCACCGGCAACAGATCCGGAACCTAAATCGGTTAAAACCAAACCCGTTGTAAAACCGGAAAAAGATGATCTGGCCGATGTTTCGGTCAACATTGCCCCGGGCCGCGACGAATCGGGTTACCAGCGTCCACCGCTCACCATTCTGGATGAACTGCCATCACTCGCCGCCCGCACCTCTTCGGAAAACACAGCGGAAAGAGCTAAAGTGCTTCAGGCCACGCTCGAAGAATTCGGTGTCGACGGACAGGTGACGCACGTCGAAAGCGGCCCGGCTATTACTTCTTATGAAATTACGCCCGCGCCGGGCGTGCGCGTCGAGCGCATCGCCGCGCTGGAGCGCAATATCGCCCTCGCCCTGCGTGCACAGAGTATCCGCATCCAGGCGCCGATTCCCGGCAAGGGCGCAGTCGGTGTTGAAGTGCCCAACACCAAAAGTTCATTGGTCTATTTGCGCGAACAAGTCGAGAGCCCGGCCTTTCACAAGCCCGGGGTCGCGCTGCCGCTCGCGCTCGGCAAGGATGTAAGCGGGCGGAACATTGTCGGCGATCTGGCCGGCATGCCGCATCTGCTGATCGCGGGGGCCACCGGCTCGGGCAAGACTGTCTGTATGAATTCGCTGCTGACCGGCCTGCTGCTCTCCCGCACCCCCGACCAGCTGCGCCTCATTCTGGTTGACCCGAAAACCTTCGAATTCCAGACCTATGAAAACCTGAAACATCTCGTCGTGCCGATCATTACCGACCCCAAAAAGGTAACCCTCGGCCTGCGCTGGGCCATCAAGGAAATGGAAAAGCGCTACGCCCTCTTCAAAAAGGTGAAGGTGCGCGACATTGCGGGCTTTAACTCGCGTCCGATCGAAGAACAGACCGATCTGTTCGGCGGCGCAAAAGAAGCGGCGGCAGAACAAGATCAGCTTCCGGCCAAACTGCCCTATATTGTGATTGTGGTGGACGAACTGGCGGAACTGATGACCGTGGCGCAGCAGGAAATTGAGCCGTGTATTGTGCGCCTCGCCCAGCTTTCGCGCGCCGCCGGTATTCATATGATCCTTGCGACGCAGCGCCCGTCCGTCAATGTCATCACTGGTACGATCAAAGCCAACATTCCCGGACGAATCGCCTTCCAGGTGGCACAGGGCAATGACAGCCGCACCATCCTCGACACCATCGGCGCCGAAAAACTGCTCGGCAAAGGCGACATGCTTTACCTGCCGCCCGGCAGAAATAAACCGGTTCGTTTGCAGGGCACCTGGACCAACGACGCCGAAATACACCGCGTGACCGACTTCGTCCGCGAACAGGGCTCGCCCGAATTCATCACCGAGATCAAACAGAAGATTGAAACCAGCAAGCCGGAGTTGCCCGACATGGACGAAAGTGACGACCTGCTGGAAGCCGCCATCGAAGTGCTGCGTTCGACCAAGCGCGCTTCGACCTCTTCGCTGCAGCGCCGCCTGCGCATCGGCTACAACCGCGCCGCGCGACTGATGGATATTCTGGAGGAAAAAGGCATCATCGGTCCGCCGACCGAAACCGGTCCGCGGGACATTCTCATTGATCTGGATGGCGAAATCCCCGAAAACGCAAATGAACCGCTTTCGGAAGCAGAGGCCTCACAGGAAGTTTACGAAGAAGAAGAGTATAAACCAGAGGAGTAATCGTCATGGCTACACTCGGAGAACAACTGAAAGCCGCACGCAAGGCCAAAAAGGTCACTGAATCTGAAGCGGGGGCCGCCACCAGGGTGCTGCGCCAAATTATTGTGGCGATGGAGAATGACGATTTTTCGGAAATGCCCGCGCCGACCTACGCCAAAGGCTTTATCCGCCTCTATGCCGAATATCTCGGCCTCGACCCGGAGCCGCTGGTGGCAGAGTATCTCGAAAAACACGCGCAGCAACCCAAGCCGCTGATTGATGAAAACAGTCAGCTCGAACAAAGCACGCGCACCGACAGCCCGTCATCCTTCAGTCTCTCGGCAAAGATCAATCTCGGCTCCTGGCTCAGCAAGGCAGGCACCGGCGGACTGCTCAGAATGCTCAAGCGTACGCCGCTCCGGGATATACGCGTGCTCGCGGCCGTCATCGCCGCTCTGCTGGTGCTGATCGTTCTTATCGTCAGCATTTCCAACTGCACCCGCAACCGCGCCTCCGCACAGCCCGCGCCGGAACCCGCCCCCGCCTCCGCACAGGTGTTAATCAATGAGCCGACGCCGGACATCTATCTGGTCGAGCCGGGAAAAATCGAAAGTGTAAGAAACTAATCAAGGGCGGGCTCTGAGATATGAATTTTGCCGACAAACTCACGCTCAGCCGCTTCGGCATGGCCGCCGTTCTGATCGCCTGCCTGAGCATTCCCTTTTCCGGCGCGACGCCGACGGCGCTGATCGTCTTCATCCTCGCGGCGCTCACCGATGCGCTTGATGGACATCTCGCCCGCACCGTCTATGGCACGAGCGACTTCGGCGCGCTGCTGGATCCGCTGGCCGATAAAGTCCTCACCGCCGCCGCTTTCATCGGCTTTGTGGGCCTTGGCCTCATGCCCGCGTGGATGGCCGTGCTGATTCTCTCACGAGAAATGATGGTGACCGGTCTGCGCCTGCTTGCCGCCGAAAAAGGCGTCACGGTCGGCGCCAACCGCTGGGGCAAACAGAAAACAATCTGGCAAATGGTTTACATTATCGCCGTGCTGTTCGCGCTCACGTTCGGGTTTTTTGATAACTTCCGCACTCTCTTCAGCCTGTTCGCCTTCGCCGTCACCGCCCTCACCGCCTGGTCCGGCTTTATCTATTTCCGCCAAAACTACACGTTAATCCACAATAGAAATTGAAAGAGCGAATAGCATGAAATACATACTGGCCATCGCAGCCGCATTTCTGCTCTTACTATCAGCGACACCTTCTGTATTCGCACAGGACACAACCAATGAATGGAACACCCTTAATCAGGAAGTCATGAAGCTTTATCATGCGGGTGAATATAGCCGCGCCATCATTGTCGCTATAAAGGCCCTCGAAGTGGCTGAGGAAAATACCGGCCCAGACCATCCCGATGTAGCCATGAGCCTGAATGATTTGGCCGAACTTTACAGAATCTAAGGTCGGTACATGCAGGCGGAACCGCTCTATAAACGCGCGCTGACAATTTACGAGAAAGAGTTGGGGCAAAACCATCCTGATACGGCCGCGAGCCTGAATGGTCTGGCTGGCCTCTATCAAAATCAAGGGCAGTACGCGAAAGCCGAGCCGCTTTATAAACGCGCACTGGTAATTGATGAAAAAGCTCTTGGCCTCAATCACCCTGATGTGGCAACAGACCTAAACAATCTGGCCGCACTTTACGACGACCAAGGCCTGTACATGCAGGCCGAACCACTCTACGAACGCGCACTGACAATTAAAGAAGATGCGCTGGGGCAAAATCATCCCAGTGTGGCCACGAGTCTTGAGAACCTTGCAACTCTGTATCGAGCTACCGATCGAAACAAAGAAGCCGAAGCGCTGGAGCAACGGGCGGCTCGTATCCAGGCGGCCCATCAGTAAATTGAAGGGGGCTGTCCGTTATTCAGTTTCGTTGAGGTCAACAGCCGTCATCTCAAATCTGTCGCTCGCAGGAATTGCTTCCGCAAGTTTGACATGGGGCAAATGGGCTCTTATCCAACAGGAAATTAGTCTTCTAACAAACCTCGGCATTCTATAACCAAAGATGATTCGGGTGACGGCAAAAGGTGGGATATTAAGATCGTTATCCGGAGTTTCGCTAAAGAAGCGTCACTCTTCCTCTGCTTGCCACTCGTTTGATTTCCGACAAAAGAAAAGCTGCCAAAACTCGGTAGCATCTTTCGAATTAACGGCCTTCATGTAGTCGGCAAGCGTCGGCAGTTCACTGCTGTAGTTTACAGCAAAAGAGTGAATCTCACCCTCGTCATTACAAAGCTTGCTGTGATCGAACTCGACCACTAAACCCCTGTGGTTGGAGGCATAGTGAGCCCACATGCTGACACTAATGGGGCGCTCGGAAAGGCAGAATACACCGATGCGTCTTGCTTCCTGCTGGGTGTACTTGTGGATCGCCTCAGGCATACTCTCGATAAACTGCTTGTTCTTGTGAAGGCCATTGGCAAACGCGATCTTTGGCGTGATCTGTTGGCCAGTTGTCGTCACGAGTCCACCGCCATCTTTATGGATATGATCTACATATTCACGCAGCAGACTTTCATCAGCAGCGCTCACGTTGTCCGGATCAGGGAATCGAATCCGCTGCATGCAATCGAATGGATCATTGAACTTGACTGGATTTGTAAACCGCGCCTTCCTTCGCACAAAAACGCCACCGATCCGGTCAAGATGGTGGGGCAGGTACTTGTAGAGGGATAGTGGTTTTGATTCGCTCATCATTCTGATACCCAATTATAAGCATATGAATATTCGTTTTGATCGGCAGAAGCTCAAATACCAGTTCAATTCCTGTCAACGACTGTCCGTTTCCCGACCATTCGTGCGCGATAAGATTTGAAAAAGCGGCTGGCGCGCGGCTTGGTTTCACTCTCTGGGGTTTACAGGTTGCGGCAGGAAATTTCGTCAAAATCGTTTGATCACCCGTCCGGAATAATAGAGCGGAATGTTGAAAATTGGACCCTCGGTAGAAGAAAGCGGTTTCCCGGAAATTTTGATGGCTCGTCGCGGGCTGTATTTCAAAAGATACTGCCGGAGACTTTGCGCTTTGGTGCGGCTTCCGGATTTAACCTCAACGGGGATAATCTCCCCGTCACGCTCAAGCAAAAACTCAATTTCAGAGTTTCGCTCGGCCCATGAGTAGAGCGCACGTTCTCCTGCCGCCTTAAATTCCCCGGCGACAAAATTTTCGGCAAAGAACCCTTTGGTTAACCCATAGTCCTGCATCATCAATCCATTCGGGGAGAGGCCGAGCATACAGCCGAGCAAACCGACATCGAAAACAAACAGCTTAAACAAATTCGCCTTGCAAAAGGTTTGGAACGGAACTTCCGCACACGAGCAAACCGGCACTTTATGAATTAAGCCCGCCTTTTCCAGCCAATGAAGCGGCCCCGCCAAGGACGAAAACCCTTTTTTCCCGGGCAGTACATTTTTAAACCGGTACCGTTTAACGGAGGTATCAACATATCCTGAAAGCTGCCGCGGAATGTTCTCAAATACGCCGGCAATATGCGCAGCGTTCACGGCACCCGAATGCTTTGTAAAATCTTCCAAAAACGAAAGGATCAACGCAGACTGTTTTTCCCGAACCGCAAGCATCCCGTCTGCCTTTTGCTCTCCATATCCAAAAAAGGTTCCTGCAACCTCCGGCATCCCGCCGACCACATAATACTCTTTCAACGTGTCCCACAGCTTTGAATGGACAACAGGCGAAACGTTCTTTTCTTCCCACGAGAAATCGTAGGCCTCGTATAAAAGATCCTGCCCGCTGTTCATCAAAAACTCTTCAAAATTCATTGGGAACAGATCGAGATAGCAAACCTTTCCAACCGGATACGACCCTTCAGAAAGCGCCACGCCCAGCAGAGATCCCGCTGCACAAACGGGTTGTTCGGGAAGTTCCTCGCAAAAATATTTCAGGCTGGTTAAAGCTCTCGGGCAATTTTGAATTTCATCAAAAATAACCAAATCTGTTTTAGCGATGGACTTCCCCTGATAAATCGCCAGATTTTGGAGGAGCTTCTTAGGATTCAGTGACTCCTCAAAAAGAGGAATCAATTCATTTCCATTTTCCTCAAAATCGAACCGATGGTAAGCAGGAAACTCATTTTTCCCGAATTCCGAGAGAATGTAGCTTTTCCCGACTTGGCGGGCTCCCCGCAAAATTAAAGGCTTTCGCCGGCGCGTATCTTTCCAGCGCATTAGTTCAGGATATAGAGCCCTTTTCATGCGGTAAAACTACACGAATTTGTACTTTTTGCAACCAATAAATCAGAGAATCCAGACTTTTTACAACCCTTCCTAGCCTGGATACCGCGCCGACGAACTCTGCAAACCGAGCCGAAGCCTTTGGAAAAGGCTGATTATCGCGTCCAAAGCTCTAAAACCCTTGTGTTTTTACGGGCTGGGCGTAATTTTTACCTTCTATTATTCACGAGATATGAAAAGGACTCTTTATGGCGGCTCAGGAAAATTGGCAGATCAAAAAACGCAGCGATGTCTGCACCGGAACGGGCACCCCGTTTGTCGATGGTGAAGAAATCTGCACACGCCTCCTCTTTGAAGATGGCGAATACATCCGCGAGGACTACGCCGCTTCGTACTGGGATTCGCAAACCATCGAACCCGGCCTGAGCACCTGGCGCAGTATTTTCCATGTTCCGCCGCCGCCCGAGGAAGCCTTCAAAAAGGAAAGTGCTGAATCGCTCCTGCGCAAGCTGATTGCCAAAGAAGACGCCGACGACATTAACGCGATCTATATTTTGGCTGTCATGCTGGAGCGTAAAAAGATCATTGCCGAGCAGGAAGTGCGCGTCGCCGACGACCAGTCTAAAATCCGTGTCTACCGCCACAAAAAAACCGAAGAGAGCTTCCTGGTCACCGATCCCGGGCTCAGGCTCGCTGAAATCGAAAAAGTGCAGGAAGAGGTTGTTGAACTGCTCGGCGGCAAACCGCCCAAGACCGAAACCGTTTACCATTTCGAAGCCGCCCTGCGCACCCTGCTCGCCCGGGAAAACAAACTGCTCTTTCCAAAGCAGCCCGTCGGCGGCGAAGCAGGCACCGCACAAAAACTGGCCGCTGCTTTCCTCGTCCTGCTCTCGGGCAGACAAAATCCCCGCTATATCAAAGCAACCGAAACCTTCGTGCGCCTCGAACAGCAGAGCGACTGGAAACCGGCTGTTTCCTTTTTCCGGTCAATGCTCGACGCCGCCGCGCTTGAAATCCGCGCGCGCGGACTCGAAAGCGCGGGCTTTGTCGACGCGCTTGCCGAACTGGCCTCTGCCACAGAGCTGAACAACGGCGACCTCTGGCCCGCCCTCTTCCCCGAAGGGGTCGGCATTCGCGGCAACGAAACCTCGCGGATCGAGGCGCTCCGCGCCAAACGTACCGTAGAGGTCGAAACGCCCTGCGCCGATCCGGTTACCGACCCCGCGAGCGAACTGCTCTTTACCGCCAACGTGCTGCTGACGGTTCCGGCCAAAACAACATCCATTGACAATCTGCCGTACAGCGACGAACTTAAAGCCTCGTTGAAAAATACCGCAGGCGAAGAACAGCAACACTGGTTCGATCATCCGATTCAGATCGGTGTAAAAAAAGAAAACAACGAACTTCTTTACGGCCTGCGCGGACTGGCGGAAGCGTTCGCATTCGAAAAAGAGCGCGGCACCGCGCCAGCTGACGCCAAGCTCGGCTGCATGCTCTCGGTCACCGTAACGCACGAAGGGCTCCACGCTGTCGCTCGTGACTACATCCGCGAGGAACTCGGCGGCGCGCCCGAAGGGCTCGATCTCTTCGCCTTCACTGAAGCCGATACGCGTGCACTGGTCAGCGACGTCCTCGCACCGGCGGCGGAGAAGTTTTTCGGGACCGAAAATGCCGCCGCGCTGCTGCAGGTGTTCGGCACCGACGGTGAATACGGCCGCCACTACAGTTTTCTCAAGGCGATCACCGCGCTCTGGCAGGTTGTCTGCAACGATTCGATCAAAGGCACGTTTAAAATCGATCTCGATCAGATCTTTCCGCAGGAAAATCTCGTGGCTGAAACCGGCAAATCCGCGTTCGAGCATTTTGCCAACCCGCTTTGGGGTGCAAAGGCTAAAGATGTCAGCGGAAACGCTCTCGAACTCGGCATGATCGCCGGGGCGCTGGTCAACGAAGCTGATATAGAAAACGGCCTCTTTACGCCGGACGTAAAATTCCCCTCTGGCAAACTCTCTCCCGAAGAACAGGTGTTCTTCAGCCGTCTGCCGCAAGCGCTCTCAACGGAGGCCGAGATGATGGCGCGCGGCGATGACGCCCTTCAGCGCGTTCATGTGACCGGCGGCACCAACGGTATTCGCATCGATGCACTGCGGCGGCACCGTCCGTTCACACCCTCGTTTATCGGGCGCGCCGAAGATCAGGCTTATCTCCTTTCCGTGCTCGGCCTTGAAGGCGCACGGCTGGCCTATGCCCACGCAAGCGGGCTGATCATGCGGCACGATAAAGAGGCCTTTGCGGTCGAAGCGATCAAGTCGGCTAAAACCGGCACGACCATCGGCGACTACGTCCGCACACTTTATTTTTCGGCCTATGCACGCGCGCTGAATGACAATATCGACGAGATCAAGGATTTGATCGATCCGTTCACCGGCGCATTTGTTTCGCATGTTCCGCAGACGGTCGTCGCGCTGCGGCTGGCGCTTAAAACCCTCACGCTGGTCGCCGAACAGCGATACGATGCCGCCGCCGAACTGATCAAAAGCGGGGCCGGTCGGTTGGGTCAGGCCGTCCGGTTTGTTTCCGGCAAAGACAGTGCGCTCAAACAACAGCTCGCCCGTGAACGCGAGGGCTGGGATCTTTTCTACAACGTGCTCGAAAAACTCGAAGCCTCCCTCGCCGCAGGCGATGCCTTCGCCGCCGACCTCAAGGCCAAAGCCGCCGACCTCATCGAATCCACGCGTATCTAGCAAGTTTTTGATGGCCTTCGGCATCGCTTGCGGCTACCGTGTGCGCCTTTTTACGGAGAATTTTCTCAATGAGTTTAAATATCGGTATTCTGGGGCTGCCCAACGTGGGTAAATCGACGCTGTTCAACGCGCTAACGCGCGCGCAAAACGCGGCGGCCTCCAACTATCCTTTCTGCACGATTGAGCCGAACAAGGCAGTCGTCCCCGTGCCCGACCCGCGCGTCGATCAGCTCGCCGAACTCGTGACCCCAAAAAAGATCACGCATGCGACGGTCGATTTTGTCGATATCGCGGGACTCGTGAAAGGTGCGAGCCGAGGCGAAGGGCTTGGCAACCAGTTTCTGGCCAATGTGCGCGAGGCCGACGCGCTGCTGCATGTCATACGCTGCTTTGAAGATCCGAACGTAGTGCACGTCGACGGCTCGGTTGATCCGCTGCGCGACATTGAAGTGATTGAAACTGAACTGATACTCGCCGACTACCAGGCACTCGAAAAGCGCGTCGAACGATTCGTCAAGCAGGCGCGCGCCATGCCAGACGCGCGGCCCAAACAGGCGGCGGCCGAAAAACTGCTCGCGCACCTTGGCGAAGGTAAGCCGGCGATCAGCTATCCCGAACGTGACACGGAGTTTATGCGCACGCTCCTCAAAGAGTCGCCAATGCTCACCGACAAAAAAATCATCTACTGCGCCAACGTCGGTGAAGACGCGATGGCTGGAGATAACGATTTCGTGAAACAGGTTCGTGAATACGCGGACGCCAAAGGCGCGGACACGGTCAAAATCTGTGCGAAAATGGAAGAGGAACTTGTCGGCATGAGCGAAGAGGAGGCGAACGAGTTTCTGGCTGAATACGGCGTAGCCGAAAGCGGGCTCGATCAGGTGATTCACAAGGGCTACCACACGCTCGGCCTCATCAGTTATCTCACCGAGGGGCCCAAGGAAGTGCGTGCGTGGACCGTCCACCGCGGCTGGAAAGCCCCACAGGCGGCGGGCGTGATTCATACTGATTTTGAGCGCGGCTTTATCCGCGCGCGGGTGATTTCATTTGAGGACTTCATCGCGCACGGCGGCGAAACCGCCTGCCGCGAAAAGGGCCTCATGCGCACCGAAGGCAAGGAATATGTCGTCCGGGACGGCGATGTGGTTGAATTTCTCTTCAACGTTTAAATCGTTTAAGCCGTTAAAACGTTCAAATCGTTGGCATTGTCTCCCGGGTTGTTCGGTTTTGGTAGGGACGCACCGCCGGGGCGTCCGTTTTTTTTGCCCATTTTTGGCAGGGACGGCGCGCTCGGCGGTCGCGCCCTACCTTTCGCTCTACTGGCAGGAACCGTTCGCCGAACGATCCGCGGCGCTTTCGGCGAAAGCGCCCTACCTTTTGTTCTCCCAGACATAGGGCCATTTTTCGGGAACATCAACCAATCCTGCGCGAACTGGATTCATCCGGATATAGTTCGCTTTTTCGATATAACTTTCGTCCTGGCGAAGACGGTGGTCGAAGAAATCTCTCTGCCAGTTTACCCCGGTGTGTGTGTGGGTATAACGTTTCCAATCCGGGATAGTCTTCTGCATTCCAACATGCGGGGAAAAACTCATAATCGCATGCAGGTGGTCGGGCATCAGCAAAAGCAGATGAATCCATAGCTCACCACGATTCTGCCTGAAATCCAGAGATTCCCTGATCTGTCGTGCTTTGCCCGGAAAGCAAAGCTGGTTTGCTCCGCGCGGCTGTGTACAAATTGTAATGAAATAATCTGCGCCGCTTGGAACCCAGAAGGGAATATCGTGTGGCAGAGTTTTACGTTCCGGAAGCATCTCCCATGCATATAGCCCACGCATAAACTTTACAAGTTTACAGTAACGATGGACTCGGCGTCCCGTTTTAATTTGGTAGGGACAGACCGCCGGGCTGTCCGTTTATTAGCGGCGGGCTCGGCGATCCCGCCCCACCAGTGGCGCGCCCGGCGGTCGCGCCCTACCTCTCCCATGGATAGACACGGGCAACGAGGAAGATGCTGATTTCGTAGAGGAGCACCAGCATCGTGGCCATCATGACCTGCGTAACCGGATCGGGCGGCGTGAACACCGCGCCGAACACCACCATCGCCATGATCGCGTGCTTGCGGTATTTTTTTAGCCCGTCGGGCGACACCATCCCGAGCCGCCCGAATATCATCAGCACCAGCGGCAGCTCAAAGACCACGCCGAAGCCGATGGAAAGCACGGTGACCAGCTGAATAATGCTCCCGCCCGTCCAGCGGTTGTCGAACCCGAGCCAGCTGTTAAAGAAAAAGAGCGCTCGCATCGCCACCGGGGAGGCAAAGCCAAACGCGACCGCCATGCCGAGCGCAAACATCCCCCCACCGAAAAGAAAAACCGGACGGATCGCCGCCTGTTCTTTGGGCTTGAGGCCGGGGGAGATGAATACCCACAGCTCACGCGCCATCACCGGCAGTGAAATGAGCAGGGAAAGCACCAGCGAAAAACGGATCAGCGCGGCAAAGCCATCCATTGGAGCCAGTGCGCCGCTGAGCTGATCAACCGTTTCGGGCGGCAAACCCATCTGCTCAATCGTCTGTATCAGCGGGAAGCGGGCAAAAGCGATTACCTGCCGCCCGAAGAAAATGCAGAGAATAAACACCGCGGCAAAGGCGGCGAGTGCGATGACAAGGCAGCGGCGGAGTTCTTCGATATGCTCGCCGAGCGGCATGCGTTTTTCCGAATTCTCCTTCACGGCGAAATGCTCCGGCTGAAACCGATCAGGCTTTGTCTTCTTCTTCGTCGTACGGCGCGGTTGAAGAAGGCTCCTCTTCTTCCGAAGGCTCTTCCGGCTTTTCCGCTTCCTCTTCGGCGGTCTTCACGGCGTCTTCGAGTTCATCCTTGGCGCCCTTGAGCCCTTTCTTGAATTCCACGAATCCTTTGCCGAGCTGGTGCCCCACTTCCGGAAGCCGTTTGCCGAACAACAGCACCGCGACGATGCCGATGACCACCCATTCGAACGGGCCGGGGGTCCAGAAGCCCAGTGTGCTATGCAGTGCATTCATGTTGTTTATCTACTCCAAAACCTCCGCCGGGTCAACATCCGCCCGACATACGGCTTGCTCCGTCCATACCCCCTCTTTATAGTCGGGTTAAGGTAAACAGACGGGAGATAGCCATGTCCGACAACATCAAAGAGCTTACGGTCGACAATTTTAACGAAGCCATTGCCTCCGGAACCGTGCTGGTGGACTTTTGGGCTCCGTGGTGCGGCCCGTGCAAAATGCAGACTCCGATCCTCGAGAAAGTCGCGCCGCAGGTTGAAGGCAAGGCGGTGATCGCCAAGGTCAATGTTGATGAACACGCACCGCTCGCCGCACAGTTCGGCGTTCGCTCCATTCCGACGCTGATGCTGTTCAAAGACGGTGAAAAGGTGCAGGACTTCATCGGCGTTCAGCAGGAAGCCGCGCTCGTTGAAGCGCTGACAGCTTAAGCTTCGTAAAATGCTGAACGTGAAACAAAACGGCCTGCTCTCCCGAGCGGGCCTTTTTGTTTTAGGTCTTTTTCTAACTGGATGTATTTCGCACTCCGCACCGAAAGGGCTCCGCGTTTCTTTTCTAAACGACCCGGCATCTTTAGCCGACACAATCAAAATTCTAAGAAGAAACGGTTGCTCCAAATCTTCTGTAGAAGGGTTCAAAAAAGCTGTCGAATATTATTATCAGGTTCCTCTGGCCGTTGACCTTACTGCCTTTCCCCCTCCTAAAAAGGGAGTTTACCTCTTTCGCTCAGGCGAAGCTTTTGCTTCGGCCCTCCCTGAAAGCCTTTTCGCAACACAACACCCATTTGAAATCAACTGCCTAGATGTGGCACTGCACCTTTCAGGTGACCATGTCAGCACCACCCTTATCGCAAATGCTCCCAGCAACCGTTTTTTTGTGGAAGTTAATTGTGGCGGAGACAACCGGCCGCAAGCGTATCCCGTGATCTCTCCGCAAAATGCTTTTGAAATCCGTTACCCGCCTTGGTACACCAATATGGTAACGACCATTACCGGACGTCCTTTCTCCGACGAGCACATTAGCCTGATGTCCTGCTTCGCCGAATTCCACATGAACTTTCAGGATTCCCCTTCTGAAAAAACAGGAAGTTCTCTATTACAGGTGCTTCGGTCTCGATGGGATCAGCAGGGAGTTGTCTTCTCGGAAAAAGTCCAGACAACCCTCCTCCACAGAATTGATGTTGCGAATAAAAGATTTTTTACCAGTCATGCCGGTCTTTTGTTCCAAAATGGAAGAGGCTATACCTACATTGAAAAATCCGGAGGGCAAGGCCCCTTTCTTCGAATAGACCTCCAAAGCCAAAAAGATCTGGCCCCCTATTTTGGAACGCTGATTTCCGGGCGCTGGAACGAACAGTTCTCTCGAAACTTTATGACGGTAAACGACCGTTTGATTGCCGAAGTATTCCCTCGCTCATCTGAGTAATTTTCCAAGATTTGGAAAATCCGGAGTTTGTTTTTCCAAACCTTGGAAAACATCAAGCCTCTGCCAGAAATGCGGCGGTCGTTTCGAAGCACTTCAGCAGACGGTCATCTTTGATCGGAATCACGTCCAGAAATTTTTCGATCACGTTGCGGTCGCGCACCTGCCGTTTGGTGGTGTCATAGGACAAATCGTGAATCCAGCTGAGCTGCAGAATAAAGCGGTCAGCCATGCTGCGGAGATGGCGATAATCTATTTTTTCGCGCTGTTCAAACTGCTCCAGTACCTCCGGCGTCACCGGGCCTTCAAAATCAACACCAATCGCCACCTCGGGATGATCGTGGATGCGCCCGCTTTGGATGGCATCGCAGCAAACGAAAAAAATATCGAGCCGGTCGGCATCGCGGATGAGGCGCAGGTGCTTTTCTTCGTGAGCGGTGAGCTCCGGCGGCAGCTCCTTTTTATTATGAAACCGAACGGCGTGTAGAATGAGTTCGCGCGGTTCCGCGGCCAGGCCGTCGAGCAGGTTTTCTGTTTCGAGCGTTTCAGCGCCGAGATCGCCATGATCCACCGTTTCACCGTCATTAAAACTGCGGTACTGCCTGAATTGCGGAAAGCGGGCGATGTCGTGAAACAGGCCGACGGCTTCGGCGAGATGAATCTCCTCTTCCGGCCAGTCCATATCGGACGCCAGCGCGCGGGCGTCGGCGGAGACGCGGAGACTGTGATCAAGCTTGAGTTGCTGCATCGGTTCCAGCACGCCGTCCGTCCGGTAACGGTTCGTGTAGGCGCGAAAGCGTTCGGTGAGCTGTGCGAGGGTTTCGGAGGTCATGGTCTCAGTAGACAAGCAGTGCCAGAATGATGAGGCCGAGGCCGAGCAGTGTCCGCACGGCACCGCCGATGTACAGCGCGGCATCAGTTTTTGAAGCGAACCGGGCAATCCGGCGGAACCACCACGGCGACAGCAGGAAGACGAGCCCTAACAGGATCCAGAGATAGGCGATGACGGTGACGATGAGCCGCCAATCTGAAGGATTCCAGCGTGCGACATTTAGGATCGGCCCGGCCGCCAGCAGCAGCAGGCCGCCGAGCGCACGCACGGAGAGCAGTTCGTCGAGATAGACGATGCAAAGCACAATAGCAAGAGGCGTCAGCCAATAGAGATGCACTTTCCAGGCATCGAACATGCCGAGATGCATCTGCGAAAGTGCCATCGCGGCCCAAGGCAGAACGACGGCGGCGAGTATACGGCCCGGCCAGATACTGCGCGGAAAAGCCGCCAGTCCGCGGCGAACCGCAGCGGGCGCAGCCAGCGAAAGTACACCACCCGTCAGCAGCAGGGCTCCGATAATCAGTGCAGCAATGGAAAGTCCAGACACGTCAAACTCCTCGAATCTTCTTGATTACACAGTCAGTTCACATAGATTTTTCGGGATTATTTCCTCTAGGAACGGAAAGTAAAGCAAACATCAGTTAATAAGGAGTAAAACCATGGGAAGCAAGATATTTGATGCTGTCAAACCCGGCGTTGTAACCGGCGATGACGTACAGGCCATTTTTAAAATCGCGAAGGAAAACCAGTTCGCACTGCCCGCCGTAAATGTCGTCGGTTCAGATTCAATCAACGCGGTGCTCGAAGCCGCCGCGACCGTCAACTCGCCGGTCATTATTCAGTTCTCCAATGGCGGCGCGCAGTTCAACGCCGGTAAAGGCCTGAAAATGGAAGGCCAGCAAGCACCGGTTCTCGGCTGTGTCGCCGGGGCTAAACACATCACCACGCTCGCCGAAGCCTACGGCGTTGCCGTGATCCTTCATACGGATCACGCGGCGAAAAAGCTGCTGCCGTGGATCGACGGCCTGCTCGACGCCAGCGAAGCGAATTTTGCAGCAACCGGCAAGCCGCTCTTCAGCTCGCACATGCTCGACCTCTCCGAAGAGACGCTCGAAGAAAACGTGCAGACCTGCGCGAAGTATCTCGAACGCATGAGCAAGATCGACATGACGCTGGAAATCGAACTCGGCTGCACCGGCGGCGAAGAAGACGGCGTGGACAACTCCGACATGGATGAGTCCAAGCTATACACCCAGCCCGAAGACGTGGGTTACGCCTACGAAACCCTGATGAAAATCAGCCCGCGCTTCACCATCGCCGCTTCCTTCGGAAACGTACACGGGGTCTACAAACCGGGTAACGTCAAACTCACCCCGAAAATTCTGGATAACTCGCAAAAGTACATTCAGGAAAAATTCGGCACAGACGAAAAGCCGGTCGACTTCGTTTTCCACGGCGGTTCCGGTTCGTCCCCCGAAGAGATCACGGAAGCACTCTCCTACGGCGTGATCAAGATGAACATCGATACCGACACGCAGTGGGCCTCCTGGGAAGGCGTTCTGAACTTCTACAAAGAGAACGAAGCCTATCTGCAGGGTCAGCTCGGCAACCCGGAAGGCGCCGACAAACCGAACAAAAAGTTCTACGACCCGCGCATCTGGCTGCGGAAGGCTGAAGAGAGCATGGCGGCTCGCGTGAAACAGGCGTTCGCCGACCTCAACGCCCTCGACCGCAACTAGAGAGCGGGATGAATTATGAAATTTGAACGGGGAAAAATTCCTTTTTCATATTTCCTCTTTCGCCTTTCATCTTTCTAAAAAAGCCCCGGTGTCCGCCGGGGCTTTTTCTTTGATTGTCCGGCAAGCCGCTTCATGCTAAAAAACAGCCATGAGCGCGGATCCCTTCCATTTGAACCGCCCAGTCCACCTTGCCCGTCGTGACGGATTTTACGAAAAAGCGACGGTTCTCATTGACCGTCTTGCCGCGCTCAAAAACCCCGCAGAACAGCGACAAACCGTGGAAAAAGCACTTTTCTTTTTCCGCGAAGCGCGTCGGCATGCCGCCGCCGCCAATCTCGCTGAAAAAACATCGCGCCAGAGCCGGCTTTTCACCGAGTTTCTGGACATGGCTATCGATAACACGCTCTCCATCACCCGCATGCTGCGCCGCCAGCGCACTGCGGAAACGCCGGACTCCCCCCTCCAGCAATTCCTGCAGTCCCGCGACACCGCCGAAAAAATGCGCAGTCACTACCACCGATGCTCCACTCACATTCTCAAGGGCCTTGCCGCCCTGCTCAAAGCAGCGGAAAAGCCCTGCCATGATCTGCAACAAACCAGTCTGGCCAAAATGAGCTCTGCGGACAAAGCGCGCTACGAAAAGGCGCGGAAATATTTCGAAGAAGAGGCCGAAGACGACGTTGGAAAATCCGGGGATTCGATTGCTTAACTTCGCCCGAACTTCCGGTTCAGTTCCGTAAAGCTCGTAAAAATCAGCGTCGGGCGCCCATGCGGAGAGGTGTAAGGCATTTCGGTTTTTGCGAGATCCTCCACCAACCTTTCGAGTTCGGTTGTTGTCAGTGCATCGCGCGTTTTCACCGCCGTACGGCAGGCCGCCTGTGCTACCGTTTCGCGCAGCGCTTCGCGCTCTGCCCGCTGTTTTCCGCTGCTTTCAAGCGCTCCGGCGATCCCGGTTACGATCACCGTCACCGAACCGGCCTGCAAATGCACGGGAAGCGCATCGACCATAAACGTGTCCTGCCCAAAGTCGGAAATGCCGAAGCCCATTTCGTCGAGAACCGGCAGATGGCGGCGGAGGGCTTCGGCATCAGCAGGCATCAGTTCTATTGTTTCCGGCGTCAGAAGCCCCTGGCGCGACGGCTTGCCCTCCGTGATATCCTGCATAAATTTTTCGAACAGCACCCGCTCATGTGCCGCCTGCGGATCCATCAGCACAATGCCCTCCTCCGTTTCGAGGATCGCATAAAGGCCGCCTGCCTGCCCCAGCACGCGGCACCAGGCCCAGGGACTGGGAGAAGGGGTCAAGGGTCGGGAGTCAGTAGTCAGGGAACCATCCCGACCCTGCTCTGAATCCTGTCCCCTATCCTCTGTTTTCTGACCCCTGCCTCCTGCCTCCTGACTCCTGATGTCCAGCTCGTGCTGCTTTTCAACGCGCGGCACGGGTTGCGGCGGCGCATTAAAACTGAATAACGGCGCGCGGCGCTCCGCCTCCGGTGCCTCGAGCGCCAGCGCCTGTTCAACTGCCGCAATCACGGCATCGCACACCGCAGCAGGCTGACGAAACCGCACTTCTTTTTTTGCCGGATGGACATTTACGTCCACCCGCTCGGGCGGCACCTCGATGAAAAGAAAGGCGGAGGGATAGCGCCCGCGGGCCAGCACGGCGTGATAGGCCTCGTTCAACGCGTGATAAATCACTGGAGCCGCGGCCGGACGTCCGTTGATGAAAATATACTGATCCGACCGGTCTTTGCGCCCCGTCTGCGGCAGTCCGGCAAAGCCTGTGATTTTCACGCTGTCCGTTTTGAAATCGAGCGCACGCAAATGGCTTAAAAAGCCCGGATTATACAGAGCGGCAATGCGGTCGGGCAGCGACGACCCGCCGGGCAGGTTGTAGAGTTCACGACCGTCCGACACAAACGAAAGCCCTGTTTCCGGATGGGCCAGTGCATAGACAGCGAAAAGCTGGCGGAGTTGCGCCAGTTCCGTGGCTTCCGTCCGCAGAAACCGCCGCCGCGCGGGTACGTTAAAAAACAAATTGCGCACTTCCATACGCGTTCCGGGCGGGCAGCCTGCATCCGCCACGTCCTGAAGTTTTCCGCCGCTAATGCGGATTTCCGTTCCGCTCTGCTCATCAGAGAGACGTGTAACCAGGGTAAAGCGCGATACGGCGGAAACGGCGGCCAAGGCCTCACCGCGAAACCCGAGGGTCGCGACCGCCTCGACCTGCTCAGCCGTGCGGATTTTACTCGTCGCGTGGCGTTCAATGGAAAGTAACGCGTCATCGCGGCTCATGCCCGAGCCGTTGTCGGAAACGGCAATCAACTGCATCCCGCCGCGGACGACCTCGACATCAATCTGCGTCGCGCCTGCATCAAACGCATTTTCCATCAGCTCCTTCATCACCGAAGCGGGCCGCTCGATTACTTCTCCCGCCGCGATCTTGTTGATCACATGATCCGGGAGCATCTGGATGTGCTCATTCACAGGCAGGACATTAAACGTTTTTTGCCCATGTTTGAAAAACTATTTGATGAGGAGCCGTTTGACCGCGTCCTCGGTGAGAAAGCCGTCGGGGCCGGCGGCCTTTTTGAGGGCGGCAACCGTTTCGGCCGCCGTGGTACCGGGATGGTTCTTCATGTAGCGCGCGGCAATGTGCGAAACATAGGCCGTGGCAACAGACGTGCCCTGCGACGTTTTTCCGGAAAAGCTGGCGGAGCCGGGCGCAACGATGTCCACAAAGTCGCCGCGGTTGGAGTACTCTGCGAGTTTACCGCTGCTGCCGGCGGCAATGCCGACGACTTCAGGATAGGCCGCGGGGTACATCGGTGTGCCGGTGGGTTCGTTGCCGACCGCCGCGAAAACAGGCCGTCCCTCCGAGGCGGCATAGCGAACCGCAGTCTGAATAAACTGGCTGTCCGTTTCGGAACCCCAGCTGAGACTGACGGGGCCGGAGCTGTTTTGAACGGCATAGGTCATGGCATTCATGAGCGTAAAAGCATCGGCGGAGCCGTCGTCGGCAAAGGCTTTGACCGCGACGACGGGAACCCCCTCGCCTACGGCGCTTCCATAGGGGTCTGCCAGGCCGGCGGCGAGCATAGCCATTTTAGTGCCGTGACCGACCGTATCGGTAGAAAGCGGTGCATCGGGGTTGGTGGCATCGTAAGCGCCGATAACGGCGCGGTCAAGGTTGTCGTCTGGCGCGAGGCCGGAGTCGAGCACGGCAACGGCAACCGGGCTGTCGCTCTGGGGTGCGTTCCACTGAGAAGGCGCAGCGGGTGCGTTTTCGTCGGAAGGAAGAAACCCGGGAAGGTCGTAGACATAGTTGGGTTCGGAAAGAGCTATGCTGCTTTCATTGCCGAGCTGGGCGACCAGATCGAGTACATTGGCACCTTCGGGCAAAAGAATGCGGTAAATGCCCAGTTCGGTGTTGGCATCGATAATCGTGCCGCCGGTGCGGGCGAGGAAGGCACGCAGGTCTTCGATTGAAGCGCCGGGGCCGAAGCCGACGAGGATTTCGCGGGCCATAAAGCGGGTGCGTCCATCAAAAGAGGTCTCTATGCGGCGGGCGCTGCGCAGGCGCTGCACGGCATCTGCACGGCCTTCGCGAAAAATACGGATGCCGGTGAGACGGGTCATTGCACCGAGCGGGCCGGTTTCGCGCTGCCAGTCGAGCAGATAGTTGTAAGGGAAGAGCACCTGATCGAGGGCCGTTTCCACATCGGCTCCGCGCCAGGAGCCGGTAACGGTTTTTGCAACTGCGGGGTCGGCCTGCACATCAATGCCGGCGGCGGCAAAGTGCTCAAGCAGTTGCGAAAGCGGTTCGTCCCGGACAACGAGCCAGATGCGGTTCTGGTCGAGGCGGAATTCACTGATTTCGGCCTGCAAACAGGCCGCCACGGACAAAGCTAAAAGACCGGACTTGAGGACATTGCGCATAAAAAAACGGTAGCAGGAGAACGAACAAATGGCAACCGGCAGCGCCTATATAGAAACAGGACATCCCCCATTTTTTCAGGCGGAATTTCTATAAGCCGTTGATGGCTCGAAACAAACCGCTTCCGAAAACTGAAATGGCCTCCTAAAATCTGATTATCGAACACACCTTCACCAATCAGGGAGACCGTTTTGAACCGTACACAAACCGCTTTCAGAATTCGAGAACAGCTGGACTCATTTATGGGGATAGTCTTCATATAGAATGATTGACGGAAAGAGGGATAAAAGGGTACTCTCCTCTGTTATGAACGGTCTTAAATTCAGGGCTTTGGTGCTGTCGGCGATTATGGCGGCCTGCGCGTTTTCTGTGCCGGCTGAAGATCTGGACGCCGCGCTGGCGGCCCAGAAAAAAAAGGCTCGTCGTCGTGTTTATACGGACAGTGCTCTGCTTCAGGATCAGAATCTGACCGTTCCAAAGGGGCCTTCCGAAACGGAAAAGGCGGCGGATAAAGAATTTTATGCGTCCGAGGATCAGCTGAACGCCTCCTCAGCCTCTCTCTCCAAGACTGCGCCGCCCGTCCCTATAAAGGTGCCCGCTAAGAATAAGAACTGGCTTACACCCGCCAAAATGGCGGACGAAGAAAAAGACGAAGAGCTGCAGTGGACCGATTATTCCGAAAAAGCCTGGCTCAACAAGTCGGAGCTTCTGATTCCGAAAAAGTCTGAAGAAAATGAGCGGATCGAACGGATGGTGCAGGAACGTTTGCACCAGCCGCCGCCGGAGATGCCGTCGTTACAGAACGCCCCGGCTGAATTCCAGCAGATGCCGCAATATACGGCGCCTCAAGGCACCCTGAACCGCACAGGTCAGGGAGGGGCCTCAATGCCCTCCTACAGGACGCCGGCGGATATTGCGCAAATGAATCTACGGCCTTCCGTCGGCCCGGGAGGAAAAACCCCGACACAGAGCGGATTGAACCTGCTTACGCCGAGCGCGGCGATAGCGGGTTCAAGGAATTCGGGTGTGGGCGGCAATTCGCTTCAGTCCCGGAGCCCCACATTGAATTCGCACATTAGAACGCCGACGGCGCTGGCACCTTTAAACATGCTTAATCAGAATCAGAGCACAAAGATACTATCCCCGCTTGAGCAGATCCGTAAATCTTCGCCGATCCATCAGCGCGATCCGTTCAGTGAAAATCAGATGCCTGAGTTAAAAAAGAGCATCTGGGAATAATTATTCCTCGTCGGTTCCCTCAAGCAGCTTAAACGCCTCTTGCGCCCGTTTGATCTTGCGGTGCTGGGAAAGAAACGACTGCATTCTTTCTTCACCCGCGTTTTCGAGCCGCAGCAGCTCCAGCGCGTGTTCCGTTGAGCGAAGGGCTTTGTCATACCGTCCCGCAACATAATAGCCTTCCGCCAGCGTGTTCCACATGGAAGGTGAATTGGGATCCTCGAGAATTGCCTCGCGGGCGTGCCGCAGTGCTTTTTCGCTGTTTCTCATCTCACCGCCGGTGGCATAAAGCCAGGAAAGGTTGTTCTGAATCCGTGCGTTTTCGGGATTTTCTTCGGCCAGTTTTTTCAGAATCGGCTCGGCATCCTTATACCGGTGCATCTTCAGGTAAAGCGTGCTGAGCCGAAAACGGATCGTGGCGTCTTCCGGATCTTTTTCCAGCGCATGAAGATAGGCGCGTTCCGCCTCCTTGTATTCCCCTTCATCGGCATACTGCATGCCCGTTTCCAGAAAAAATTTCGGGCGGGTTTCAGGCGGTTCTGTTTCTTCAGCTTGTGCGGCGTCTCCGCTTTCAACCGCGTTCGTGACGACAGGGCTTTCTTCCTCTGCAGCAGTCTGCGCCGGTGCGGGCTCCGGCGGAGCCTCCTGAGCCGCCAGCGGCAAACCCATGCAAAAAACCATCCATAAGAAAAAAAGAATTTTCATAGCAAATCACATTTTTTTAACGACCACCTGTACAACCGGCGGTTCGATTTTGTCCACCTGTATACCAAAAGGCAGGTCGGCGCGTACGGGAACCTCATACTGTGCCGGCTCGGTCAACTCGGAACAGTCAATATACGCATACACTTCCTTCACATTCAGAGCAGAGATCCGCTGCGGACTGCCCCGCAGGATCAGGGTTACTTTTTCCGGCCGAATTTTCACCACGCGGCTGTCGTCCGAGGTCAGCAGCGGCCGCACATAGATGTTTTCCACCCGCTGCGTAGCCACGCGCTCAATCAGATTCAGCTCCACCAGCACCCGGTCCGGATCTGCTTTCCACGACGGACCGGGAACGACCACGGAAGCATGGGTCTTAAACGGAAGATACCGCCCGTCCAGACTGATTGGCTCGGTCCTGATTTGTTCAATACCCTGCAAAAGCCGCTCGGCACCGCGTACTTTCACGGAGGCCGGGATGCAAACCGCCTTTTCAACCTCAATGCCTTCCGGCAGCTCGCCCTCAAAAGCGGCTTTCACCGGCAACGCCCGCTCCACCTCGCGGTCAATCGTGACGGTCACTTCGGCGGGCTCAAAAAAGACCGCGTGAGCGCGCGAAGGCGCCCCAACATGGCGCGGAGTCAGCCGGATCGTCTGCCGCAGCCGATCCGTGCGTCCGGATAAGTCCACCTCCACCGACACCTGATCGCGGCTTAGGAAGCGAAGGTCCTCTCGCGACCCGCGGAAACGAACGCTGACCACATCAATGGATTGATCCAGAATGGCCAGTCCTTCGTCCACTGCGATCTTGACCGGCACATCGGTCACCACCGCCTCAAAACTGGTATTTTCGCGAATGCTCTGCCAGACGGCAAAAGCCAGAGCCAGACAGACGAGCTTCAGGATCAAGTTGCGGCTCATCGTTTCCCGCAAGAGGATCCATGCATTTTTCCGCAAGCGCTTCGGCCCTGGTTTTGTTTTATCCGTCATCGCCCGCTGTCTCCGAAAATAAAATTGAGCTGTCCGTTATCTTCGCGCTTATTCCGGCGGCCCAGCCGCTGAAAGCCGCCGTTCCGGCCCAGAAAGGTAGAAAGCACCCGGCGCAGGTGTGGATCGTCAAACCCGCTTTTGAGGCGTCCATTATAAGCGATGGAAACCGCGCCGGTTTCCTCGGACACTACGATCACCACGGTGTCTGATTCCTCCGTCATGCCGATAGCGGCGCGATGGCGAGTGCCAAGGTTGCGCGCGACATCCTCGTTCTGCGTCAGCGGGAAAACACAGCCTGCCGCCGCAATGCGGTCTTCACTGATAATGACTCCGCCATCGTGCAACGGTGCGCCGGGAAAAAAGAGAGAGGACAGCAGTTCTGCGCTGACCTCGCTGTTGAGCTCCACACCGGTATCCTGGATGATTTTGGTTCCGACCTCGCGCTCAATAGCAATCAGCGCCCCGATCTTGCGCGAAGAGAGGAGCAATACGGCATCGGCAATGGGGTCGGCCATGGCGCGGCGCGCCTTGCCCGCCAGAAAAATGCCCTGCCGTCCCAGTCGCGCCAGCGCACGGCGGATTTCCGGCTGAAAAATTACAATCAACGCCAGTGCCAGATAGAGCATCAGCTTCTGCAGCAGCCAGTTGAGAATCTGAAGATTGGTGAGCCGGGTGATGACAATCAGGGTGGCAAACAGAATGGCGAATCCCGTCAGAATGGCTGCACCGCGTGTGCCGCGAAAAAACTTCAGAATATAATAAAAAATCACGGCGAGAATCAGAATCTCGACCAGTCCGGTCCAATTGGGATATTCAATTCTACTGAGCCACTCCATTTACGCGTTCCTTAGTTGCGCATCATATCCACAAGCTTCGCGGCATCGCAAGATTCCTTTACATCATGCACCCGCAAAAGTTGCACGCCGCGCAGTTTGGCAAAAACCGCCGCCGCCAGCGAGCCCGCCAGCCGCTCCTCCGGTATCCGTTCCAGCAGCCGGCCGATAAAACTCTTGCGGCTCGCGCCGATCAGCACCGGACGCCCGAGCGCCGTCAGCTCTGGAATGCCGCGCAGCAGTGCCAGATTGTGTTCATCAGTTTTTCCAAACCCGATCCCCGGATCTAGCGCAATCTGCTTCGGCAAAACGCCCTGCTCCGCCGCAAAGGCCATCCGCTCCTCCAGAAAATTCCGGACGTTGGAAACCACATCGTCATAGCGCGGATCGTTCTGCATCGTTTCCGGCGTACCCTGCATATGCATCAGCACCAGCCCCGCGCCCGTCTCCGCCGCTACCGCCGCCATGTCCGGATCAGCCAGCGCCGAAACATCGTTGATGATATCCGCGCCCGCCGCCACAGCCACCCGGGCGACTTCCGCTTTCTGTGTGTCGATCGAAATCAGCGCGTCCGTCTGCGCACGCAGTTTTTTAACGACCGGAACCGTTCGCTCCACTTCTTCTTCGGGTGGGACGGGCGCGGCACCCGGACGGGTTGATTCGCCGCCGACATCAATGATGTCTGCGCCCTCTGCGACTATTTCGAGGCCGCGCGCCACCGCCTTTTCGGGGTCAACAAACTCGCCGCCGTCCGAAAACGAATCCGGCGTGACATTCAGAATGCCCATAATCAATGTGCGCGGCCCGCAAACGACCGCCCGCCCACGGCAGTTCCAGATAATATGGGTTCCTACACTCATAGGGATGATTTTTAACAAAAGGCCGCAAAGAACACGAAGGAAAACAACCCTTGGAATTTGACATTCTTCCAGAGATGTAATACATTGTCTTGCGGGAGGAAAAAATGACAACTTTAACCATACGCCTGCCGGAAAAACTGCGCGCCGACCTCAACGAGGTGAGTCATGGCCAGAATAAACCCGTCAGTGATGTGGTACGGGATTCACTGCGGCGTTATGTGGCCGTGGAGAAATTCCGGGCCATCCGGAAAAAAATGATCCCCTTTGCAGAGGCTCAAGGCCTTCTCACCGATGAGGACGTCTTTAAGGCGCTGTCATGAGGGTTGTTCCCGATGCCAACGTCATTATTGCCGCAGCGATCTCAAGGGGCCTGTGCGAAGCCGTTATGGAACTTTGCATCGAGGATCACGGCATCTTTCTCTGCCCCGCCATTCTTCGGGAAGTCCGCGAAAAACTGAGCGGCAAACTGAAATACCCCCGGAAATTAACGGATGAATATATCCGGACGCTGCGCGAAAGCGCTCAACTGCATAGACCGGCCTCTGTCGAAAAGGGAATCTGCCGCGACCCGGATGATGAAATGATCCTCGGATTAGCAGACCGCATTCAGGCGGATGTTATCATTTCCGGCGACAAGGATCTGCTTGTTCTCAAGCGCTACAAATCAACCCGCATTCTCACGCCACGTCAGTTCTGGGAATTCTGCCGCACCAGAGAGTAGTGTTAAGAGGCTTTTTCAATTCGCGCTGCCATCGCGCGGATTTCATCATTCAGCATGTCGCGAAGCTTTTTCGGGCTTTTGACGGTCACGTAACAGCCCCAGGCCAGAAGCCAGCGCATAACTTCAAAAAGCCCTTTGGCCTGAAATAAAAGTTCGACGTTTCCGTCGCGCCGGATATTGACCTGCTGTTTCGGGTGCCATTCCTTTTCCAATACATAGGGAGCAACTTCTTTGTCGAAAACCACTTTCACCGCGTGAGCCTGATTATCCCCGGCAAAGCGCCGAAAGGTTTCCGTGAGCAGTTTTTCGGTGTCGAATGACTCCGGCATAATGAAGGGCTTGGAAAGCAGTGTTACCTTTTCAATCCGGCCGACGGCGAGCTGCCGAATGTCTTCGCTGTCATCAAATCCGACAAACAGATACCACTCCCCTTGCAGGTTGGCCAGATGGTACGGACAGGCATCGAACGATTTTTGTTTTCCAAAATAGGTGATGCGGAGCATGCGGCGCGTGAGCAGTCCACGCACCACGCTTTTCCAGACGGTTTTGGATATCGGACGCGCCGGAGGCGCGGTGAACGAAAAGCTGCTGTAGAGCAGTTCGGGATCAATGGAAATCTGCTCCGGCAGCAGCTCCGCAATTTTAGTGAAAATGTTCTGCAACTGCCCTGCCACCGGAGTCCCGCGATACTGCTCAAGGGCCTTGGTAGCGATCAACAGTGGAATCAGTTCGCCCTCCTTAAGATTTAAGGCGGGCAAAAACCAGTTTTTATCCGAGTAAAAATAGCCCTTTTCCTTGCGGCTGTATTCGACAGGTGCGCCCAGCTGGTCGCGCAGAAAATCAATATCCCGCTGAACCGTTTTCTGCGAAACCTCCCATTCACCCGCAAATGAAAGGCAGTTCGGATGTTTCCCGTCCCGGAGCTGCTGATCCAGCGCCAGTATCCGCGAAAATTGTGACTTCGTTCGAGTCATGACCGTTGCTTATCCTTTATTTTTTCCATTGAGTTCAGCCGATATTTGAAGGAGTAGATTGTCTATTTGCCGAGAAGTCAAATCCGCCTTAAACTCTTTTTTTATGTACTCTTGCAAAGCAAAACACCGGAGAACAAATCGACAATAGGCCTCATCACCCTCTATTTTCCTTCTCGGCTTCGGGGTGGGAAATTCTATTTGCGACACAGCTTTCTCTGCACGACTGTCGTAAATGAAAAAGGCGTTGCGTTTGTGAAAATGAAGGTACTTGCTGGCCAGAGAGCGGTTCTTTAAGCCCGATATTGTTTCAAATAATGCCGTGAGTTCCGCATGTACTTTTACGGATGCAGCGAACTGCGCGGTCTCCAGGGTTTGATCAGAAATTTCATTCAGCCAAACATCTATTTTAGAATTTCTTATTTTAGGAGCGACGTCCGTTTCATAAAAATTCTCTGACGACGGGCCATCTTTTCTCCTTCCCCTTTCAATAGCCGCTGCATACGAGCGCCCAATCAACCAAACCTTGGCAATAATATATTTATGCTCTGTATGCTTTGGGTAATTCTTGCAGAGGTTATAGAGGATTCCGTTCGCAAAATCCCAATCTGGGTTTACCTTGCTCTGTTTAATCATTTCTTTGGTGATTTTCATTCACGCCCCCATTTTTTTATTCTGCAATATAATACAACTTGCCGGACATTCAATGACCCTCGAAAGCAATTTATTTCATAAAATTGATCGGAAGGACATCATTTGTCCGTTTGACCGCGATATATTGCCTGCCATGAAACATTGCAGGATTCAGATTCGCTCGTGCTCCGAGGCGGTCTCCGCTGAGTTCGCGTTTGTCCTTTTACCCTTTCTCGAACGGTTTCTGGGAAAACAGATCCGCCTTCTTCAGTTCACGGAGGAGGCATACCGCTCAGATTGCCCGTTTATTGATGTTGAAAGCCTAGACTGGATTTCAGCGCCCGATCAGTTGCGCCATTTTGCAAATGAAGGACACAACCTGCTGATTCTGTCGGAAAAGTTCTGGAACTGGGGGGCAGCGTTTGACTCGGAGGGATTCGAAGCGGAACTGGAAAAATCGGCTGTTTCAGTCCTTATCATCGGAGCGTATTCAGAAGAACCCTCTTGGGAAGGGTTCTCTGTACACAAGTGGTATGAAGCGGACATCCCCCATGTCCTTGAACAGGTGCTGGATGGGCATGCGAGGAGCCCCCTGCTCTCGCCGGACGGAACGCTACCCTGTTTTCTGCTTGATCCTGAACAAACCGATCTGGAGGAGAGCCATGTGAAAGTTTTATCCGGATTTCACGGCGGAACAGTTCCGATAACCCTTGCTTTACAGCCGTTAACCCCGACCAGAAAGGTGAAAAAATGAGGTCTCTGAAGTTCGGTCTTTTTTTCGGGAGGCGGTTCGGTAGAATCCCGTTTTGAGCCGAAAGAAAACATGAAAACCGTACCGTTTTGCCATCTTCATTTTCATACGGAGTACAGCCTGCTCGACAGCTCGTGCAAGGTGGCTGAGGCGGTCAAAACGGCAGGCGAGCTGGGCCAGGAGCATCTGGCGATTACCGATCACGGCGTGCTGTACGGTGTGGTTGATTTCTACAAACAGGCGCGCAAGGCGGGCATTAAGCCGATTATCGGTTGCGAGGTGTATATCGCCCGCAACGGGATGGATGAAAAAACGTCGCAGGCGGACAATCTGCATCTCGTCCTGCTGGCGGAGGACAACGAGGGCTATAACAACCTGATGCACCTGGTTTCGCTGGGGCATTTGGAGGGGTTCTATTACAAGCCGCGTATTGATAAAAACATTCTCCGGCAGTACAGCAAGGGGCTGATCGGCCTGTCGGCCTGCCTGAAGGGGGAAGTCGCGGAGGCCTGCGCCGAGGGCGCAGTGGAAAAGGCGGTGCGGCTGGCGCAGGAGTATGCGGACATTTTCGGGCCGGATAACTTTTTCCTTGAGCTGATGGATCACGGCATTCCGGAGCAGAAAACCGCCAATAAACACCTCATTGAAGTCGCAAAGCAAACGGGCCTGCCGCTGGTGGCGACCAACGACGTACACTATCTCCGGCAGGAGCACCGCGACGCGCACGATGTGATGATCTGCCTGCAACAGGGCAATGTGCTTTCCGACACCGGACGCATGCGCTACGAGGGCGACCAGTTTTACATGAAGAGCGGCGCGGAAATGCTGCGGCTTTTCCCGGAACATCCGGAGGCGCTGGCCAATACGATGGAGATCGCCCACCGCTGCAACGTCGAGTTTGATCTTGAGAACCCTCCGCTCCACTTCCCGACCTACGACCTTCCCGAAAAGGGAATGTCGCAAAAAGACTACCTCATCCAAATCGGCAAGGAAGGCCTGCGCGGCCTTTACGGCGTGGAAAACCTCGACGCGCCGAAGGACGAAAAGGAAAAAGAGATCGCCGAACGTTTTTCTTACGAGGTCGGCATCATCGAAAAGACCGGCTTCATCAACTATTTCCTCGTGGTGCAGGATTTCATCCGCTACGCGAAAGAACACGGCATTCCGGTCGGCCCGGGTCGCGGGTCGGGCGCAGGCAGCCTGCTGGCCTACGCACTGGGCATCACTGCACTCGACCCGCTGCATTACGGCCTGATCTTCGAGCGCTTTCTCAACCCCGACCGCGTGTCGCCGCCGGACTTCGACATTGATTTCTGTCAGGCACGGCGGGAAGAGGTAATTGAATACGTTAAGGAAAAATACGGCCGCGAAAACGTCGCGCAGATCATCACCTTCGGAACGCTCGGCGCCAAGACGGTGATCCGCGATATCGGCCGCGTGCTGGAAAAGCCGCTGGGCGACTGCGACAAGCTCGCCAAAATGGTGCCGGAAACACCGGGGACCACCCTCCAGAAAGCCGTGGATGAAAATCCCGATTTTAAGCGCGCCATAAAACAGAATCCCGACGCCCGGGACATCATGAAGCACGCGTGGATTCTTGAAGGCCTGCCGCGGCACACCGGCACGCACGCGGCGGGCGTGGTGATCGGTGAAAAGCCGCTGATTGATATTCTTCCGCTCGCACGGGATAAAAACAAAGAGGTAATTACCCAGTTTGAAATGAAGCCGATGGAGTCCATCGGCCTGCTAAAGATGGATTTCCTCGGGCTGAAAACGCTAACGGTGATTCAGGAGGCCGTTGCCCAGATTCGTGCCACTCACGGCCTTGAGCTGGACATACAGCGGATTCCGCTCGACGACCAAAAAACCTATGACCTGCTCAACCGCGGCGACACGATCGGCGTATTTCAGGTGGAAAGCCCCGGCATGCGCGATACGCTGCGCAAGATCGGCCTCGACCGCGTCGAAGACCTGATCGCCATGATCGCGCTCTACCGCCCGGGCCCGATGCAGTTCATTGATGAATTCATCGCGCGCAAGCACGGCAAGGTGGAGATTAAATACGACCACCCGCTGCTCGAAGAGATTCTCAAAGAAACGTATGGCATTATCGTTTATCAGGAGCAGATTCAGCAGGCGGCCAACAAGCTGGCAGGTTTCTCGCTCGGTCAGGGCGACATTCTACGCCGGGCCATGGGTAAAAAAGACAAAGCCGTCATGGCCGCCCAACGTGAACATTTCCTGACTGGCTGCAAGGAAACCAACAACATAGACCGGAAGCTGGGCGGAAAACTCTGGGAGATGATTGAAAAGTTCGCGGAATACGGCTTCAACAAATCGCACAGCGCCGCGTATGGAATCATCTCCTATCAAACGGCCTGGCTGAAGGCCAACTACCCCGAAGAATTCATGGCCGCCCTGCTCTCCAGCGAAATGGGCAATCCCGACAAGCTCTCCTTCCTGCTCGCCGAGGCGCGCGAAATGGGTCTTAACGTGCGTGCGCCGAGCGTCAACGAAAGTATCGCGCGCTTCCGTCCCGCAAAGGGCGCCATTCACTTCGGGCTGGCGGGCGTCAAAAATGTCGGCGCCGGTGCGGTCGAAGCGCTGACCGCCGAGCGCGAAGCCAACGGCCCGTTTGAAGGGCTGATGGATTTCTGCATCCGCATGGACTCGCGCGAAGTCAACCGCAAGACGGGGGAGAGCCTCATTAAATGCGGCGCATTCGATTTCTGCAAAAAACCGCGCAGCCGCCTGTTCGCGGGCCTTGAAATGGCCCTGGGCCGCGCCGCGGCGGTGCAGCGCGACCAGACTGCGGGTCAGGGGTCGCTCTTCGATATGCTCGACAGCGGCCCGGCGCAAAATACGGATGATGATCTGCCGGACGTCGAGCCGTGGCCGGACAGCGAAATGCTTTCGGCGGAAAAGGAACTGATCGGGTTTTATATTTCCGGCCACCCGCTGGCATCGCACGAATGGGATCTGAACACCTTTGCGCTGCAGCGGATCGGCGAGTTGGGCGAAGTTCTGGAAGCCGCCGACGGCGATGAGCAGAAAGCATTCGTTCGCGTCGGCGGACTGGTGGATAAATATAAAAAGGTGTTCACGAAAAAAGATGAGCCCCGCCCCTACGCGCGTTTCCGGATCGAGGGCCTGGAAGCAGCGGTAAGCGCCGTGGTCTGGCCGGACGATTTCGGAAAATTTGAACCCCTGCTCAGCGACGGTGCCCCCGTGATGATTGGCGGACGCATTACGCGCGATTTCCGCGACGAGCTCGAAATCCAGGTGGCGGAAATTTTTCCGCTGACAGAAGCGCACAAGCTATTCGCGGAAAAAGTAAGCCTGCACCTGCCGGAAGCGGCGCTGAGTGAAGCAAAGCTGCAAAGCATCCGGCAGATTGCGGCAGCGCATAAGGGCTCAACGCCGCTGACGATCTGCGTGTTGCTCGACTCCGGCGAAAAAGTGTTCATCAAGGCCGACCACCGCTGTCAGGTAACCGCCTCGCCGGAACTGGTGCGGGAATTCGAACATCTGGCAGGCGAAGAAGCTGTTTATGTCGGCGCGCGGACGCAGCCGCTCCTGCGCGAACCGGAAAAGCGCCGCTTCAACAGAAAGCGGTGATACGGAATACCTTTATCACCGCGCTCCAAAGTTTTCAGAAAACCAGATACCGAAACGCCGAAAACGCCGTAACGACAATCAGCAGCCAGCGGATAAAGGGCGCGCCGCGTTTAGCGGCTTCGTACGTGGCGACCCAGGCGCCGAGCATATTGCCGGCGGCAAGCGTCAGCCCCAGATCCCAGCGCACCAGTCCGTTCATCAGGAATATCGCCAGCACGGGTATTGTGTAACACAGCACGATCAGCAGCTTCATGGCATTGCCGCGCACGAGATCGAATCCCGCCGCCATCACCAGCGCCGTCAGCAGGAAAACGCCGACGCCGATCTGGATATAGCCGCCGTAGAGGCCCACCAGAAAGAAGCTGATCATCTGCACCGGTCCGGAGCGTTTGTGCAATTTTTCCGTTTGCCCCTCCAGCCAGCGTTTCGGTTTAAAGAAGAGAAGAAAAAGCACCAGCAACATACACAGGCCGATTGAAACGCGGAGCACTTCTGCATTCACCTGCCCCGCAATAAACGCCCCCGCAATTCCGCCCGCCACGGCAGGCAGGATGATCCCGATGTGCTCACGAACCTGAAGTTTTCCCTGTTTTTTAAAGCGCCCGACCGCAACTGCGTTTTGTAATAAAATCGCAATGCGATTCGTGCCGTTGGCTATATCCAGCGGAAGCCCTGCCAGATTCAGCACGGCCAGTGAAACCACCGACCCGCTCCCGGCGAGCGTATTGATAAATCCCGCACAGAATCCGGCCGCCACCAAGAGAGGATATATCCACCATTCCATGCGAGAAAGAATGGAGTATTGGAGTGCTGGATTACAGGCATATTTTCACCACTCAACCTTCGCCAAGGCTACGGCGGGCGCGGCAGAGGACACCGAGAGGGTTCAAAGGGTGGGAAATATCAAAAGACCCGGGATATGCGTCTGACACATATCATCTATATTTCCGGGTATTCCGTCGCTCCGGGAACCCCGGCCTTGTCTCGAACATGAATTTCTTAAAGCTTTCAACCTGTTTGATTGCCGTGCCGCCCAACCCGCACTAAACTCAACACGACTTACACGGGAAAACGTCTGACGCTCATTACACGTTGGCACAAAACAAAAAAGCCGGAGGTAACAATGAAACAGAGACAGATATTCATTACTGCATTTGACAAGAAGCGGCTTGATGAACTCATTGCTGTGGCCCGCGAATTTGGCGAGCATGCCCGAAACGATCTCCATGATCTATCGGAAGAGCTGGCACGAGCAAAGGTCGTTGAACCAAAGAAGGTGCCACCGAGCGTGGTAACCATGAATTCAAAGGTTATCCTTCAAAATCTCGATACCTCTGAAGAGTTGACATATTGTTTGGTCTTTCCCGATGAAGCGGATATTGACTCAGGCGCGATCTCGATTCTTGCACCTGTGGGAACAGCCATTCTCGGTTACGGAGAAGGGGACGTGATTGAATGGGCAGTCCCTTCCGGCAAAACACGAATCAGGATCGAGAAAATTCTCTACCAGCCCGAGGCATCCGGAGATTTCCATCGCTAGTGCCAACAATCCATCACACCATTCCCTTCTTGATCCAACCGCCGCCGAGGACTTCGTCGCCGTCGTAGATGACCGGGGGTGAGCGCAAACGTCCGGCAAATCAAGTACCTCATTGCGGGCGCAAGCAGATGCATGGTATAAATGCGGCCATGAAAAGAGAAATTACCCGCATTGGCCGCATGACGGATAAACAAAACGATGCGTTTGTCCCGGGAACGCCCGCCCGCCGTCTGGATCTGGTTTGGCCACTGACCCGGGAAGTAACCTCTTTAAGCAGGCAACACGATGCTGAACGAAGACTACAAAGAAATGTTACAGTCCTTAGCCGCCGAGGACGTTAAATTTCTCCTCGTCGGAGCCTACGCGCTGGCGGCCCACGGTTATCCGCGCGCCACCATGGATATTGATATATGGGTGATGCCCTCGCCGGACAATGCAGAGGCGGTGCTCCGCGCGCTGCATAAATTCGGTACTCCGCCGCACGGACTGACCGCCGCCGACCTCCAGAAAGAGGATACTGTTTTCCAGATTGGTGTTGCTCCCCGCCGCATTGATATTATTACCGGCGCATCGGGACTTCGGTTTGACGACACCTTTGCGCGGTCCATTGAAACAGATATTGAAGGACTCAAAATTCACATCCCGGCCCTGGACGATCTCATCCGCAACAAGAAGGCGACGGGGCGAACCAAAGATATGGCTGACGCAGAAGCGCTTGAGCAGCTCAAAGACTCCGAACCATACCGAATTAAAAAGTAGAACAGGCTTCCAGCCTGTCCAGAGACAGCCAGGATGGCTGTCCTACATTTGGAAAAACACCGATTTTGGCCTGACGTTCATAATTCAGCCTTGCTCCTTCTTTCTGATCCACCCGCCGCCGAGGACTTCGTCGCCATCGTAGATGACGGCGGCCTGGCCGGGAGTGAGTGCAAACTGCGGTTCGTCAAACCGGATTGCAATTTCGTTTTCCGACACCGGCTCCAGTTTGGCTGCTGCACCTTCGTGACGGTACCGCGGCTGAACGGTGTATGTCCGTGTGAGGTCGGGCGGTGCACCCGCAATCCAGTGCGCGTCGGTAACGATGCCTTCGGACTGCATCACCTTTTCGCGCGGCGAGAGGGTGATTTCATTTTGATCAGAGTCGATGTTACTGACGTAAACGCGCTCGCCGGTGGCGACGCCGGTTCCGCCGCGCTGGCCGATGGTGAAGCGATGAATGCCATCGTGCTCAGCAAGCACGTTGCCTTCGTCGTCGCGCACGGCGCCTTTGCGCTTTACGTCCGGCGCGCGGGCTTCGATGAATTCGGGGTATTGCCCGTCCGCGACGAAACAGAGATCCTGGCTTTCGCCGCGCGGCACAATCGGCAGGCCTTTTTCAACTGACCAGCGTTTGACGGCCTCTTTTTTCCACTCACCGAGCGGAAACAAAATGTGCGCGAGCTGGCGTTGCGAAAGCCGGTGGAGAAAGTAGGTCTGGTCTTTCGTTTCATCTGCGGCCCGCAACAGGTGAAACGTACCGCCCTGCTCTTCGATGCGCGCGTAGTGGCCGGTGGCGAGGCAGTCGCAGTCGATCTGCGTCGCACGGTCGAGCAGGAAGCCGAATTTTATGTAGCGGTTGCAGGCAATACACGGTGACGGTGTGCGACCCGCCGCGTATTCGGCAACAAACGGGTTGACCACATGTTTTTCGAAAAGCTCCTGCGCGTTGACCACGTAGTGGCGGATGCCGAGCGCCGCACAGACTTTTTTGGCACGCTCCACGTCTTCAAGCGAGCAGCAGCGCGATCCGTCCTTCCACATGTGGGCGGTGAGGCCGATGACCTCAACCCCCTGCTCCACCAAAAGCGCCGCCGCTACGGAACTGTCCGTGCCGCCGCTCATCCCGACTGCCACGCGCTTTTTCATCCGTTGTACGGCTCAATGTGTACGACGACATCGGCTACGGAGGGCCCTTCGCCGAGCAGTTTTTGCTGCACCTGGTGAGCGATCTGATGCCCGGCATCTACGGTAATGGTGCCGTCCACCTGTACATGCAGATCCACATAAATACCCGTGCCGAACCAGCGGGTGCGTATTTTATGCGCCGCATAGACGCCGGGCACGGTTTTGACCAGCGCGGCAATATGCCGCACTTCTTCGTGGTTGGCGCCGCGCTCTGAAAGTTCGGCAAGCGCCGGGGAAGCGATGTTCCACGCCACTTTAAGGATCAGCAGCGCTACAATCAGTGCGCCGATCTGGTCGAGAATGATCCATTTCGGAAAATACGAGGCCACGCCCACCGCGACCAGCGCAGGGATGGAACTAAGCGCGTCGCTGCGATGATGCCACGCGTTGGCAATCAGGGCGGAAGAACGAGCCCGCTTGCCGACCGCGCGGGTGCGGCGGAAAAGAACCTCCTTGGCGAGGATGGAAACCAGAGGGCCGAGCATCGCAATCGAAAGCGGCGGACAGGTTTGCGGTCCGGTGATCCGGCGAACCGCCGCCCAGCCCAGACCAAACGCCACCGAAGCAAGGATTATGCTGATGATCAGCGTGATGATCGTTTCAATCCGCTGGTGCCCGTAGGGGTGGGTTTCATCGGCGGGGGCTGACCAGAGTCTGATGCCGAAGAGCACCAGTAGATCGGTCGCCATGTCGGACAGGCTGTGCACAGCATCCGCCACGACTGCTTGCGAACGGCCGACGATGCCCAGCGCAAACTTCAGCACGGACAGCATCAGGTTAACGATCAGCCCGATCACGGTAATGCGCCGAGCCTGCTGTATGGTTTTTATTGTGTCCACAATGGCTCGGAAGATAGCGTGAAACAAATGCAAAAGCGAGTGGTTTGCCGCGTCGAAAAGAAAAACCGTAAAACGGGCTTCTTCTTTGCGGTTATACTTGCTGTCCCGCACCTCTTTTGGCATCCTTCGTGGTCAACAGGCAGGATTCCCCTGCCGAAGATGATGGAGGTACACAGTGGCCCGAATACTTGTAGTAGATGATGAATCAACCATTGCCGCGATACTGGAACAAACGCTGACGCGCGCCGGCTATGATGTACTGGTGGCCCGCGACGGCCTTGACGCGCTGCAAAAACTTTTAATGGGCGGCATTGATCTGGTGGTCACGGATATCATCATGCCGAATATGAACGGGCTCGAGATGATCAAGGAGATGCAGACCAAGTATCCCAAGGTGAAGATCATTGCCATTTCCGGCGGCGGCCCGAAGGGCGGCCCCACGGACTATCTGGACGTAGCGAAAGACCTGGGCGCCGCACGCTGTCTGTTCAAGCCGTTTATGCTCAATGAACTCACCGCACTGGTTAAAGACCTGCTGGAGGAATAAGCCTGCGGAAAATAACCGCCCGGTTGTTTTAAACGTAAAGGCCGCTCCGAAGCTTCGGGGCGGCCTTTGTATTCATACCAATCGCTAAAACTTTCCGGTATATATTATTGGCTCTGAGAGCCAACTCTACATTGCGAAGCAATGTTGTAGGGTGGGTTCTATGAACCCATTTTGTACCCAAAGGTTTTTGAAACTGGGATTAGATGGCCTGCCATCCGACCTGTCCGCCGAAGCCTTGGCGAAGGCGGAAGCTCATCCACAGGATGAGCGTAGGGTGGCGAGGATGACGAGACTCGAACTCGCAACCCCCAGCGTGACAGGCTGGTGCTCTAACCAAATTGAGCTACATCCCCACCTACGTGAGACACTCCGGCGGGCAGGCCCACCGAAAGAGAGGAAGAGAATAGTCGGCGGGCCTCTTATTTCAAGCGGAAATTACGACAAGTTCATCAGGCTTCGCACCGCCGCTTCCAGATCGGGCTGCCGCAAAAGACTCTCCCCGACCAGCACGGCGGAGATCCCTGCTTCATACAGCTTTTTCACATCCGCCGACGTGCGGATTCCGCTTTCGCTGATCAGCGTGCAGTCCGCCGGAGCCAGCTCGCGCAAAGCGAGCGTTGTTTCAATGTTGGTTTCGAAGGTCTTTAAGTCACGGTTGTTGATGCCAATGCAAAGAGCCTCTGCATCAATGGCCTGCTGCATTTCCTCCGCCGTATGCACCTCGACCAGCGGCGTCATACCAAGCGCCTGAATCTGGCGGATAAATTTTTTCAGTTCGACGGGCCCGAGAGCCGCGATAATCAGCAGTACGGCGGATGCGCCAAGCGCTTTGGCGTGCAGAATCTGCCAAGAGTCGATCACGAACTCCTTATAAAGCATCGGCACTGCAACCGCCGCGCGCACCGCCTTCCACAGCTCTTCGCCGCCGCCGAAATATTTCTCATCCATCAGGCATGAAATCGCCTGCGCACCTGCCGCCTCATAAGCCCGGGCAATTTTTGCGGGGTCAAACGGTTCGCGGATAACTCCGGCCGATGGCGACTGCCGTTTCACTTCCGCAATCAAAGCAATCGGCGCGGCTTGCAGTGCCGCAATAAAGTCCGGCGGAGAGGTGCCCTCCTGCTCCAGTTTCTGAAGAGGTTTGCGCGCCTCTATTTCCCGCCGCTTGTGCGCCATAATTTCTTCTAAAATATTCATGAGCTGTTCCAATGTAGGACAGGCTTCCAGCCTGTCTGCCGCAATTCGGCACGTTGCATGGATGGACAGGCTGGAAGCCTGTCCTACTTTGCTTCTGCTTGTTTCATTTTCAGATAGGCTTCGATAAAAGGGTCTATTTTCCCATCGAGCACACCCTGCACGTTGCCGATCTGCACATCGGTTCGGTGGTCTTTGACCATGGTGTAGGGTTGCATGACGTAGGAACGGATCTGTGAACCCCAGGCGATCTCCCCTTTGGCTCCGTAAAATTGTTCGGCTGCTTTTTTCTGTTTATCCAGTTCGTGTTCATACACTTTGGCCCGCAGAACCTTCATGGCTTTGTCGCGGTTTTTGTGCTGCGAGCGTTCGGCCTGACACTGCACAACGATACCGGTCGGTAAATGGACCATGCGCACGGCGGAGTCGGTGGTGTTGACGTGCTGTCCGCCCGCACCCTGTGCGCGGTAGGTGTCGATGCGCAGATCGCCTTCATTAATCTCCACCTCAATGTTGTCATCAAGTTCAGCGGTGACGTCGAGGGCGACGAAGGAGGTGTGACGCCGCGATGCAGAGTCGAACGGGCTGATCCGCACAAGCCGGTGCACACCGCGTTCGCCTTTGAGCCGTCCGTAGGCGTAATCACCGGAGATCTGGAAGGTGACGCTTTTGATTCCGGCTTCCTCACCGGGCTGGTGGTCGAGAATGTCGACTTTAAATCCGTTTCGCTCGGCATAGCGGGTGTACATGCGGTAGAGGATGTCGGCCCAGTCGCACGATTCGGTGCCGCCCGCACCGGCGTGCAGACTGAGATAAGCGTTTTTGGGATCGAGTTCGCCGCCGAGCAATGACTGCATTTCCAAGGTTTGGAAGTTTTCTTCGCAAGTGGCCAGCATCTGCTCAATTTCCTTTTCAGCCTGTGCCTGTCCCGCCTCGTCTTCAGTTTCGGCCAGTTCGAGCATTACCTCGGCATCATCGAGCACCGATTCGATTTTTTCAAACGGAGCGATAACCGTTTTGACGGTTTTGGTGGCAATAATGTTGGCATTGGCGGCGGCTTGATCGTTCCAAAAATCGGGCGCGGCGGCTTCGCTTTCAAGCCGGGCGGCTTCCGTGCGTTTTTCATCAATACCCAGGTAGCCTTGCATTTCGGTCAGGCGCGCGCGGACGGCAACGGTTTGTTCTTTGAGTTCTTCAAGCATGGTTCGAATTCGCCTTTCAAATTTTCATGCGAGAAACCATATGACGATGTTGAGACTAAGGCAACCCAACACCACCGCTTCCCTGCCGGGGAAGCGGTTCTACATCATCCGCGTATGTAGCGAACGTTTACCCGACAGGGAAACGTTTGGTTTCTTTGCGCCTCTGTGCAGATGTATAAAAATGATGGGCCAGAAGAAAAATGAGGGATAGCACGAGGCAAGCCTGCGCAAAGAGATCGCCGAAACGGACGTAGAACGTGGCGGGGCGTGCGGTGTCCGCCGGCACCAGCTCCGTGATCTGGAATCCTTCCGTGCGCGGCGCAAGCGTCCGGGCGATCCGGCCCTGCGCGTCAATGGCGCAGGTAGCGCCGGTATTGGTGCAGCGGAACATGGGCCGGCGGGTTTCGATGCAGCGGAAGACGGCGTTGGCGAGGTGCTGCTGCGAGCCGCAATCGGGATCGAACCACGAATCGTTGGTCAGATTGACCAGCCACGCCGCGCCGGCGTGCGCCGCGCGGCGCGCGAGATACGGCAGCGTGTCTTCAAAGCAGATCAGCACAGAAAAGCCGCGCGGGTCGCCGGGCAGATAAAACATGGTCGCCTCTTTTCCCGCCCGGAAACTGGTGCTGATGGGTGTGAGCGCGTTGACGAGCGGAATTTTTTCTTCGAAGGGAATGTATTCCCCGAAGAGCACGAGATGCTGCTTGTAATAGCTGCGGAGCAGTTCGCCGCGCGTGTTGAAAAGCATGCCGGCGTTGTAATAGTCGGGGCGGTCGTTTTCGCGCCAGACAATGTCCATGCTTCCGACCAGCAGCGGTGTGCCGGCGGCGGCCAGCCTCTTGACGAGATCCGCACTGCGCTCGCTGTAACGGACGAAGTCGGGCAGTGCCGTTTCGGGCCAGAGGATGAGGTCGAGATCGGGGGCGCGCTGCGCGAGCGCGGTAAGTGTTTCGAGCCGATCATAGATGAGTTCGGGGTCGGCCAGCGCCCAGTTCCCTACCTCCGGAATATTGGGCTGGATGAGTGCCGCATGAACCGGCGCCCCTTCCGCAGGCGGCCTCAGCAGGGTGCGGAATCCAAACGACCAGGCCAGCGACACCAGCAGCAGAGCGCTCACCAGTTCCACATGCACGCGATAGCCCCGACTGCGCAGCCCGGACGCGTATTGCAAAATCGTTGAGGCCGTCGCCGCGTTCACGAACACCATCAGAAAAGAAATCGCATAGACCCCGCCCCATTCCGACATCTGGATGAGCGGAAGTTGCGTGTACTGGCTGACTCCGAGCAGATTCCACGGGAACCCGGTGATGAAAATGGCGCGCAGATATTCGCAGGCGGTCCAGACCGCCGCCGAACCGAATATCCAACCGAGGGTTTTAAAACGGGCCATACTGCGCCACGCGCAGCGGCGCAGCGAAACAAAAACGGCGAATGGAATAAAATAGAGCGCGCAGTAAAGCGCGAGCACAAGCCAGCCGAGAATGGTGACGTGGCGGAGCCAGTGAAGCGTGCTCACAAAAAAAACCGCCCCGGCCAGTCCGCCAAAAAATACCGCGCGGCGCGGCGCGGCCCCCGCACAGACTAGAAACAACGGAACGAGCGCACCCCAGCCGAGAAAGGAAATTTCAAACGGCGGAAAGCTCAGGAACAGCAGAATCCCTGAAAACACGGCGGCAGCGATGGGGACTGTTTTTTTCATTATAATCAGACCTTCTATAAAACTTTCGGGTTTGGCGGTCATGTTATTAGTTATTGGTTATTCGGGACAGATCATTTTCAACTACGACCCCAAAACCAAAGGGCCAGAACGCTTTTCTCATCATTTTCATCCTGCGCCTCTAGCCCCTGCGGCTTTATCCTTTTCAAACGGACAGCGGCGGAGCGGGCACAGGCATCGAGGGTTTCGACGCGGCCAAACTGTATAAACTCCCCAAGGCTATCTTCTTTCCATCGGGTCGGTTTTACGGCATATCAACGATATGAAAACACTGGTACAGCAGAATCCTTATCTGCGAAATCCAGCGCGGCGACATGCCATGCTGGCCGGCAACGTCCGCGAATCCTCCATTTTTGAGGGTGCGCGATGTTTTCATGCCTCCAGCTCCCGCATGCGGGCCTCTACACATTCACGGAAAAAACCGGTCAAGGGCTGACCCTTTCTCCGACGCGCCGAAATCCTACCCAAGCAACCGCTCTGCATCTTCGATCAGACCATCCAGATCGTTTTCGATAATCCCCCACACAACCAAATCGTCCACACCGTCATACCCGTGCGCCAGAATGTTGCGGAATGAGATGATGCTGCGATAGTCGCGTATTCGTTCCAGCAGTTTTTCATCCGCGTTCCGAAGCCGGTTCAACGCCTCGCCGATGAGTTCAAATTTCCGCTCCACCGCCGCCTGCGTCTTGCGGTCTTCCAGATACAGCTCAATCGTCATCCCGACAGTGAACTCACGGATTTCACGGGCCTGCTCTACAATATCCTGAAGGCTTTCTCTGACCCGTTCATCCATAGACGCAGACTCCGTCCTGCTGGAGGCTTTTTTTGAGTGATGCCTTATGAATTGACGGTTCCGTCAGCAGATCAACTGCTGTCTGGAAGGTGTCTTCAAGATCATGAAGCAATCCGAAAAACTGGTGGGAATACTCGGCGGGCGAAAGAGGTTCAAATGAAACACAGAAATCCAGGTCGCTGCCGGCCCCGGCCTCACCGCGGGCGCATGAGCCGAACAGCTGCAATCTGCGAACCCGGTGATGGGTACAAATCGGCGCAGCTTTTTCCCTGATTTCATCCAGTGTCATGCGCAAAATCTACGATGCTTTTCCGGCAAAAGCAATGCCGGAAAGGCTTCCCCCTCCGCTAGAGCATGTAACGATTGAGATGCCGCACGGCCCTTTTGACGGATTGGCTCACAGAGCCAACGTTACAATAATGTGCTGCTGTAGAGTCGGCTCTATGAGCCGAAAAACATACGTCGTTTCAATCGTTAAATACTCTAAGACTACGGAGGACAGGTCGGCGGCAGCGATGGGGACTGTTTTTTTTACGAAAGAAATCTGTTTGTTCACAAATCAAGCAGCAGGACGGCAGGCGCGGCGGGCCAGCCGTGTTTTTGCGCCTGCCGGGCGAGTACGTCGCGCAGGTGGTCAAGAAGCTGATTGGCGGTCTGTGCTCCGCGCGGACGGAGAAAACCGGCCAGCCGCCCGATTCCTTTTACGCAAAGCGTTCCCGGCACACCGGATCGTTTCCAGACATTCGAAATTTTTTCCGTCAGCGTCCGAACGGTCTGGAACAGAATCAGCTCGTGGCGATCGGCATCGCTTAGGTGAATGCGGTCGAAATCGAGCGCCCAGGCCGCTCCGGCAGAGGCAAGATGAAGCGGACGCAGGGCGCACGCCGAGAAAAGCGGATAGAGTTCGGGAAACGGATAATCGGCAGAGAGTGCTTCAAGCCAGGATCCGGCGTGGGCGCTGTGTGTGCGGTCATGGCACAGGATCCGGCCCGCTGCTTCATGGTCACCGGCCGCACAGAAGGAACGCGCGGCGAGCAGCGAAAGCGCGCGCGTGTTTAAGGAAGTATGCTCCTGACAAAACACCGCGAGACTTTCGGAAATTTCAGCGGCGGAGGCGCGGGTATCAAGATCCAGGGTTTGGAAAAGACGCTGAACGGTTCCCGACCAGAGTTGCCGGGCGGCCTGTTGATGTTCCTGATGCGTATCAATCATTCGCGTCCGATAAGCCGTTCCGCTTCGTTCATGAACTGGTTGACATCCTTGAAGCGCCGGTAAACCGAGGCAAAGCGTACGTAGGCGACTTCGTCGAGTTTTTCAAGCAGCGCCATCACCTTGGTGCCGATGGCGGTGGAGGGCACTTCGCGTTCGTATTCGGTTTCGACCTGCGCGATCACCGCGTTGGTCATCTGTTCGATCTGCTGGACACTGATAGGCCGCTTCTGACAGGCAATGGAGAGGCTCTGAATCAGTTTTTCGCGGCTGAGTTCTTCGCGACGGCCATCACGCTTGATGATCTGCAACGTGGCGCGAAGCACTTCTTCGTAGGTGGTAAAGCGGTGTCCGCAGTTCAGGCAGAGCCGGCGGCGGCGGATCGATGCGCCCTCGCGCACCTCGCGGCTGTCGATGACCTTGTTTTCCCGGTGTTCACACTTCGGACATTTCATGCGCGTCCTCTGCTGTTTTAAAGTGGCCGGAGCATAGCCCGCCCCCTTTTTAAAGGAAAGAAAAACTGCGGATATAAAAAAACAGCCCCGGTTGCCGGGGCTGTTCAGAAAACATCAGCCGAAGCTGTTATTTTTTCTTTTTAGCCGCTTTCTTCTTCGCCTTCTTAGCGGGTTTCTTCTTGGCGACTTTCTTTTTCGCTACTTTTTTCTTAGCCGCTTTTTTCTTGGCGGGCTTTTTCTTCGCGACTTTCTTCTTAGCGGGTTTCTTTTTCGCTACTTTTTTCTTAGCCGCTTTTTTCTTAGCGGGTTTCTTTTTCGCGACTTTCTTTTTCGCTACTTTTTTCTTGGCGACTTTCTTCTTGGCGACTTTCTTCTTCGCTACTTTTTTCTTAGCGGGTTTCTTTTTCGCCGCTTTTTTCTTCGCTGCTTTTTTCTTCGCTGCCATGTC
>Ga0190284_1000159_pt1 | contig 50558 bp, 34 predicted proteins | sample 48691812_MG_FD_161668 | JGI IMG/M metagenome (GOLD analysis project Ga0190284, IMG submission 161668) | Hydrothermal vent microbial mat bacterial communities from Southern Trench, Guaymas Basin, Mexico - 4869-18-1-2_MG | ecosystem: Environmental > Aquatic > Marine > Hydrothermal vents >...
CTATGAAGCAGGAGGTCGAGCCGGTTCACGGTGCCTTGGGTTCGTGGTAAACGGTTGGGTTGTTTTCGATTCCCTCAGTTTCCACACAAGGAACTGGAGTTGTTCCAGGCGGTGATGGAAGCCACCTCCAGTTAGGAGTGGATCTCCCTCCACCTCGGACTCAAGAGAATGTGGGGGAGAAGGCACACCCCCGAATCGCGAGGCGACGGCTGAGAGGGGCCAGATCGACCGACGCCGACGGCGAGAGGGAATGTGCGGAGACTTCTCCTCCACTTTTCTTGCACCGGCGGCTTGACAAAGGCTGCTTCATAGATGGGGTAGTTTCCAACGGGTTACAATGGGCGATGACGGATTTGAACCGCCGACTTCCTCCTTGTAAGGGAGGCACTCTAGCCGCTGAGTTAATCGCCCCGATTGCCCTTCGCTTCTTCTCATACCGGATCGGCGAGTTCGAGGACCCAGTGCAGCGTGCCGCCCTCGTCGGCGCGGACGCCGATGCCGATGCGCGTCCACTCGGCTGACAGGATGTTGTCACAGTGGGAGGGGCTCTCCATCCAGGAGTCCAAGACCTCGGCGGCCGTCGTTTGCCCCACGGCGAGGTTTTCGCCCATCACGATGAAGTCGTAACCGGCCACGTTGAGACGGTGATCCGGCCCGGCCTTGGTTGCGGGGTCGACGTGCCCGAAGAACCTGCCCTCGATCATGCGGCAGGAGTACTGTTGCGCTACCTTGGCGAGGTCGTCGTCCCACGCCAGCGGATCGACATCTTCGAGCGTACGTTCCATGTTGATGAGACGGAGGAGATTCTCGGCGAGGACGTCGGCCTGACCGGACGTGACACATGGGTTTGGGGGTTGGGCATAGTTCTGCGCCCCGCAACCAGCCGTCAGCCCGAGAGCGACGAACCCGATTGCCGCCGCCCGGCCGAACCAGCCGCTCGTCGACCGTGATCGCGTGCCGACGTTCGCGGCTCGGACGGTTCCGCGGTTCATACGTTGTTCAGTCTGCCGCATGACAACTGGCCATCTTACGGGCCGACGGCCCGCTCGTTCCTTACGGACCCATGATACGGGAAACGGGATGTCGGAACAACACGCCCATGTAACGCACGCGCAACAGCTCATAAGCTATTGTAGAACCAACGTTTCGGTCACCTCCGGTGCGCGAGCAGCATAGTGATATCGTCCGGCTGGTATCCTTCACTGAAGAACGCACTCAAGTCGGTCAGCACCTCTTCGAGGGCCGCCGTAGCCGATTGACCGCAACCGTCGCAAAGCGCTCCGGTCAAAGGTCCATCACCGAGACGGTTGGCGTTGGCGTCAATAATACTTCGGCAGCCCGGCGAATAGAGCGCCAGGGTTTCTCCAGGGGTGATGCGCTCGCTACGGGCGGGCAGATCGTACTCGTCATCGTGCCCCAGGGCCTTTGTGGTCGGATTGGCGAGAACGCGCAGTTCGCCGGTGGAGCCCACGATGATCGCACCGATATTTCCGGCCGTTGCGTATTCGCACGACCCCGTCTTGGGGTTCACGACGATCGTAGCGCACTGGAGCAGGCATGGATCACGGTCGGCGCGGAGCATCCAATGGAGAGCCCGCATGAGGATATGGGGGGGGTCGGCGTGCATGGCCGCCATGCGGAACGCGGCGCGGATTTCGGCCATAGCCAGCGCCGCTCGGGTCCGTGACCCTTCGGCGTTCGCCACCAGAAAGGACGCCAATCCGTTGGGCAGGCGCATGACGTCGAAGAGGTCCCCGGTACGTTCGAGCCCCGGTTTGCAGTACACCGCCAACTGGAGTTGATCCCAATGGGGGAGCGTGGCCGGGTCCATCCGCGCCTGAATCCCACGGATAAAGGCAAGCTCGCCGGTAACGGCGGCCTCCTGCTTTCGTGTGTGCTCGGCAATGACGGACTCGACCTGCCGCACGATGAGGACGCCGCACATCCTCAGCTCATCCAGGTGAAGCTTGTCGTAGGGCGCTGCGCCGGCGGGGGAGTCGATGTAGATCACGCCCAGACAACCTCGACCGGTCGTCAAGGGGACGATCAGGGCCGACGTGGTTCCCTTCTCCGCGGTTCGCGGCACGAGGATGAACTGATTCTTCTCCACACACCGATACAGCCAAGTGTCCAGGTGCGGCGGATCGACAACGGCCTTGCCATCCTGGCGTTTTCCACCAACGAAACCGAGTTCTCCGTGGGTCTTTCGACGCACGCCAATCCACACCAGACGGGCGCCAAACGCCTTCTCCAGCGCGCGTGACGACACGTTGAGGAGTCCATCGAAATCGATACACTCGGGAAGTCGAAGGGCGAACTCGGCCACCCGCGCTTGGGCGGTTGGTGTGAGTTCGATGTTGTCTTCCTTGTGGATGGCACTGCCGGGAGGGAGAGCGTGTCGCCGCAGCTTGGCTACCTCCTCGGTCACCGCGGTTTTGACAGGAACGGCGCTCTGCCCCGAATCGATGTAGACCTTGACCGCGAAGTCACCCAGATGGATCTGGTCCCCACTCTTGACCGGCGTCCGCGTTTCGGCGACCCCGGCGTTGAGAATCAGGGCGTGCTGATGGTCGAGCGGTTCGACTGCCCATCCGCCCTCCGATAGGCGCAGCTCAGCCTGCTGCGGAGCGAGCCGCGTGTCGGGGAGGTAGACCTGTGCGTCGGGATCCGAGCCGATCGTGATCACGTCCGTCTCGAACGAGAGGGACATGATCACGCTGTCACGCTTACTCACGACGACTTGGACGGGACCAGTGCCCACGTGAGTCTCCATCGGTGTCTCTCGGGATGGACTGCGGAACCTGGAAAACCTGTCCAAACCCACTGCGTCCAGTATATACTACCCTCGATCAGGCAACCACCGGTTTTTGATGAGCAAAGAAATGCAAAACAAACATCTCTTGTTGGGACACAGCCCCGACCCGGACGACGCGTTCATGTTCTATGGTCTTGCGGCCAACAAGGTCGAGACGCACGGGTGGAGCTTCGAGCACGTTCTTCAGGACATCCAGACGCTCAACGAACGCGCCCTGCGGGGTGAGCTCCACATCACCGCGATCAGTATCCACGCCTTCCCCTATGTTGCGGATCGGTACGCGCTGACCACCTGCGGATCGAGTATGGGCGACGGGTACGGGCCGATGGTGGTGGCCCGCGAACCTCTGTCCGTCGACGATCTGCGGGGGCGGAGGATCGCCATCCCGGGTGAGATGACAACGGCTTTTCTGGGCCTGCAACTGATCCTCGGGCGGGGCAGCTTCGACCATGAGGTGATCCCGTTCGATCAGATTCTCCCCCACGTCGAGGCTGGCAAGGCCGACGCGGGCCTGATCATCCACGAAGGACAACTCACGTACCGCAACCACAAGCTGCACAAGGTCGTGGACCTCGGCGAATGGTGGCACGAGCAGACCCACCTACCGCTGCCGCTGGGCGGCAATTGTATCCGGCGCGATCTGGGTGGGGCGACGATGCGCGAGGTGGCTGGAGTGCTAAAGTCCAGCATCGAGTACGGCCTGTCCCACCGCGCCGAAGCCGTAGAGCATGCACTCCAGTACGCTCGGGACATGGGGCGTGACCTGGCGGACCGCTTCGTGGGCATGTACGTCAACGAGTGGACCCTGGACTACGGCGAGGTCGGGCGCCGCGCCATCGACGAGTTGCTCAACCGTGGACACCAAGCCGGTCTAGTGCCTGAAGTCACGGCGGAGATGTTCGTGGACTGAGACGGAATCGCCGCAACCGGTGTCCGCGCGCTGTATCCTGTCGGGGAAGATGGGGGTGGGCGCCCCTCACGCTCAGCTTCTGATTTCCGCCAGGAGTTCCAGTTCCAGGCAGGCGTTGAGCGGTAGCTCTGCCACGCCGACCGCCGAGCGCGCGTGTTTTCCCTGATCGCCGAAGATATCCGCGAGCAGATCGCTGGCTCCGTTGGCGACCTTCGGTTGCTCGGTGAAGCCCGGAGCGCTGTTGACGTACACGCACAGGCGAATGATCCGTTCGATGCGCTCGATCCCACCCACAGTCTCGGCAATCGCCGCCAGACCGTTGAGTACCGCGACCCGGGCCGCTTCCTGGGCATCTTCGACGGAGGTGTCCGTGGGCACCTTGCCGGCATAAGCCAACTTGCCGTCGCGAACGGGCAACTGGCCGCTGGTGAGCACTTGAGTACCGCACAACAGAGCCGGCACGTAGCTGCCCACCGGGACGGCTACGGGAGGCAGGGTCAGACCGAGCGATTGCAGTTTCTCCACGATGGTCATAGCGGGGTCTCCTCATTGTCAGGGGTCGGGTCTGAAAGGTCAAGTTCACCGGCGAGTTCGGGGTCTTCATGATCCGATGGGGTCGGGCTGGAAGAGTCGAAACCGTCGGCGTCAGGTTCCGGCTCATGGGAAGAGTAGTCGCGCTCTTCATCCACCTCGATCGGCGTGAGGTCCAGCACTTGAAGCGAGATCGGCCCGAAAGGCACTTCCTGAACGGCGCGAATGCGCTTCTGGCGAAGCAGCTCGAGCAGGGCCAGGAACAGCCCGATCAGTTGGCTTCGCGTACGCCCTTGGAAGATGGCCTCGAACAGTTGCACACCGCCGGCCCGCTCCAGGGAATCCAGCACATCCGCGGCGTGGAGGGCGATCGGCGTGTCGTCGTACACGATATCATGCGTGACCTGGCGCTGACTGGTTTCAGCCAGCAGCTTGCGGAAAGCCTCCACCAGGTCCCAGAGTTGCACGTCCTCGATGTCAATCTCGTGAGCGTCGGAGGGGGGTACCACCGGTTGCCGAGGGAACTTGAGTGCCGCAAGCTCGGCAGCCGCACCGAGGTTGTGGGCCGCGTCCTTGAACTTCTTGTACTCCAGCAATTGGCGCACCAGTTCCAGCCTCGGGTCGCCGAAGTCCTCGTCCTCCTCGGCTGCCGGGGGTTGCGGCAGCAGGGTGCGTGATTTGATTTCCATCAACGTGGCAGCCATCACCAGAAACTCGCCCGCCGCATCGGGGTCCAGGCTGCGCAGCAGTTCGATGTATTCGACGTATTGGGCGGTGATGTGCGCGATGGGGATGTCGTAGATGTCCACCTCGGCGCGGCGGATCAGATACAAGAGCAGGTCCAGCGGCCCGTTGTAGACCTCGAGTTCCACCCGGTAGTCGGTCACTTTCGCTAGCTCCGCGCCGTCACTACGCCGCAGGCGTCGCGCACCCGGGCCATCACCTGCTGGGCCACCGCGCGAGCCCGTTTGGCGCCGTCTGTCAGAACGTCCTCGACGCCGTCGGGATCAGCCTCCAACTCCGCGCGGCGCTGCCGGGCTGGTGCGAAGTGCTCCTCGTACAGTTCCGCGAGCCGCTTCTTCACTGTGCCGTACCCCAGCCCGCCTTTGCGGTAAGCACCCGCCATCTCTTCCACCTCCTCCGGCGACGCCATCAGTTGGAAAATGGCGAAGACGCTGCATTGCTCCGGGTCCTTGGCGTCCTCCACCGGCGTGCTGTCGGTCTTGATGGACATGATCCGCTTGCGCGTGACCTTCGGCGTGTCGAACAGGTCAACCGTGTTCCCGTAGCTCTTGGACATCTTCTGCCCGTCAATGCCCGGGACGGTGTAGGCCTGGTTCAGCCGCGGCTCGGGACGCTTGAGGGCCTCGACGCCGTACGTGTTGTTGAAATAGCCGGCCATGTCCTGGGTCATCTCGATGTGCTGGACCTGGTCTTTGCCCACCGGAACGATGTCGCTGTCGTAGATGAGGATGTCGGCGGCCATCAGAATCGGATAGCACATCAGGCCCATGGTCGGGGCGATGCCTTTGGCGATCTTGTCCTTGTAGGAATGGGCCCGTTCGAGCAGCCCGCGGCCGGTGACCGTGGACAGGATCCAGGCCAACTCGCAGACCTCGGGCACGTCCGATTGCCGGAATAGGGCGGCCTTGTCGGGGTCGAGCCCCATGGCCAGATAGTCCAGAGCGACGTCGCGGGTCAGCATGCGCTGGCGTTCGGCGTCCTGCACGGTGGTCAGGGCGTGGTAATTGGCGATGAAGAAGAAGCACTCGTTTTCGTGCTGCAACTCGATGTGCTGCTTGATGGCCCCGAGGTAGTTGCCCAGGTGCAGCTTCCCGCTCGATTGGATGCCCGACAGTACGCGCATGGTAGCAACCTCCGTGCGGAAAACTACGTCCTGGACGGCTTCTTGGCAAGCGTGCGCGGCTTGACCCCGCGCTTGCCAGGCGGGATACTCGGTCGCTCGATCCGGGACGCTGCATAATGAACCTTGACGCGATCAATCTGCTGGTGCTGGATGTTGACGGCGTGCTCACGGACGGTGCCATCGTGATGTCCGAGAGTGGATCGCTCATCAAGGCCTTTGACGCCCAGGATGGGTATGCTCTCAAGCTCTGGCAGCGGGCCGGGCACGAGGTTGCCATTATCTCCGGGCGTGAGACCCCGGTTGTCGCGCAGCGGGCGGCGGAGTTGGGGATCAAGGCTGTGCGGCAGAGTTGCTCCGATAAGTTGGCCGTCTACGAGCGCCTGCTGGAGACTCTCGGCTCGAACGACGCGGCGGTATGCTACGTGGGCGATGACCTGCCCGACCTGCCGCCGATGCGGCGTTGCGCGTTTCCGGTGGCGGTGGCAAACGCCGTTCCCGGCGTCAAACAGGTCGCTCAGTACGTCACGCGGAGGTGTGGCGGAACCGGTGCCGTTGCCGAGACGATCGAACGGATCCTCCGCAAGCAGCGCCGTGGGGATGAAGTCCAAGGTCCAACGTCCAAGGTCCAGAATCGGCGGTCCCTATCTTGACCTTGGACGTTGGACTTACGTAAGGAACGAGGTAAGGGATGTCACCGCATGCACAACCGCACGGTCCGGTTCGCACACTGCTGCTGGTCGTTTCGACGGTGGCTGTTGTGGGCGTCGTTTTCGCTATCTACATCCAGTACGCCCAGACACCCGACGGCGCGGAGACCGAACTGCCCCCCGTCCACGAACTACCGCGCCCCCCGATTGCCGCCGCAACAACCCAGCCGCATGACGCGTCAGCCATGCAGATCGAGGGTGTCCCGCTGCCCCAGGGCGGGCGGACCCGTATCAATCTGTACGGTCCTGAGGGCGATGAGGCCCGTCTGGAGTTGGAGGTGGATTCGTGGGAGCCGGTGGGCAGTACAGGCCGCGAGTTCAACCTCGAGCAACCCACCATCCGGTTCCGCACGCCGGCCGGGCAACTCGTGAACGTGTCCGCGGATCGCGGTCTGGTCGAGATGACCAAGCTGCGGGCGAACAAGTACGACCTTGCACGGGGTCGCCTGGAGGGGCACGTCGCTATCCTGATGGATCGCCTGGACGAAGAAGAACGCGCCAAGTTGCCGCCCGAGCAGCGCGATGAACTCACCGACGCACGCAGGATCGAAGCCGAACTCGAAGATCTGACCTTCGACCTCGAGTACGCCCGTGTGGAGAGTTCGGGACGTGTCCACGCCTGGTTGGAGGAGGCCGAGTTCGAGGGGCGGCAACTGCTGCTCCGCTACGACGAAGCCGCCAGCCGGATCGAGTACCTCAAGATCCTCGAAGGCAAGCGAATCACCTTGCGCGGGCTGGGCAGGTCGCTGGCCATCACACTGCCGGGGACCGCCGGGTCGCCGACGGCGGAGATGGATGAGGAACCCGACACCTCGGCGAAGGAGGATGCATCCGCGGCGACGGTCACCGCTTCCGAGCCCGCCGCGGGCGAGCCGATCGAGGACGACGGTGTGCCGCTCTTCGTGCCCGATGTCCCCGCCGAGCCGCGGGTCCGCGAGACCGTCACGTATACCGCCACGTTCGAGGGGGACATCGTCGTCAATCAGTCTCAGGGGCAAAAGCAGACCGGTACGCTCCGCGCGGACCGTTTGGCTTTTCTCTTTGACTTCGGGCAGCAGCAGCGCGATCTCGCTCGCCAGCTTCCGGCATCCCAGGCGGCGCCTCAGACCCAGCCGGCAGCGGAGGCGACACAACCTGCCGTCGACGGCGGCGAATCCGAGGTTGTGCTGAACTGGAGCGGGCCGCTGGTTGTGGACCTGATTCGGGAGCAGGGCGAAGTCCCCGAAGATGTCTTCGGAAAGCGCTTGCAGGTGACCGCGACCGGGCGCGAAGTGCAGGTCGCCGATCAGCAGGGCAGCGCTCGTTGCCGCAAGCTCGTCTACCACTACGAAACCGAGCAGGTTTGGCTATACGGTGACGCCGAGACCGCCTGCGCGCTGGAGGTTGCCACTGGCGGGCACCTCGTCGGCCGCGAGGTCTCGTTCGATCCGCAGGGTCGGACGGCCCATGTGCTGGGGCCGGGCGAACTCTCCGATCGGCGTACCGATGGCGTCCTGCCCGGTCTGTCATGGCGATCAACCGGCGGCGGAAGTGAGATGTCCGTCCGCTTTCAGACGGAGATGAACCTGCGCTTGGGCACGGTTGCCGTCGAGCGCGCCGATCCGGTTACCGGCGAACTCCAAGTCCGGCAACGGGACTATCTCCAGTCCGCTGAGCTGCTGGGCGACGTGGTGATGGCCCAGGACGAGGATTCCATCGCAGCCGACCGGGTGCAGATCGGTTTCCGTCCGCCCTTACGGCAGGGTGAATTGGCGGACAGCATCGAGAGCCTGCACGCCGAGGGCCGCGTCCGCATGGCGCAGGGCGACGAGCGGATCACCTGTCGTAGCCTCGACGTGAAAATGGCACGCGACGCCGGCGGGCGGGTCGTGCCTGTTCGGGCCGATGCCGCCGGTGACGTCGTCGCCGCACAAGGGCAGCGCAGCATCTCCGCGACGGAACGTATGATCGTTGATTTGCAGTCGGTGCCGGTGGAGAAACCGCCGTTCGATCTGGTGCAGGCCAAGATTACCGCCGTCCGACGCGGGCTGGACATCAACGAGATCGATTGGGACGCCCAGCGAGAGAAATACGAGCGCGAGAAGGACTTTTCGCTGGGGCTGCGCCGCCTGCAGGCCTTCGGCAACGTCGCCGCCGACGATCCCGAGCAGAACCTGCTAATCGACGCCGGGCACCTCGACTGCAGTTTCAAGAACGGGCGCACGATCGATAGGGGTGTCGTGTCGGGCCGTGGGGATCTGCCCGCCCGCCTCGAGTTCGCCGACTTCGGCATCATGGGACGTGACATCGAGTTCGACGCGCAAATTCAAACGGCCGAGGTCCTCGGGGCGGGACGGATGACCTTCACCAGCCGCAAGGACCTTGACGGGCAAACCCTCGAAGTCCCCGTGCCCATCGCCGTTACCTGGACGGATTTCATGACGTTTCGCGGGCAGAGAAACACGGCGGTGTTCGCCGGCTCCGTTCACGCGGTGTCCAAGGACAGTACGTTCGACTGCCACGAACTGGTGCTCGATTTCCAGGAGGAACAACCCCGCACCGCCTCCGTGCCCAAGTCGCCGCACCTGTGGGACTGGTGGCTTGTCCGTCCCTTCCGCGCCGGTTTCCGCGGTGCCGAACGCCTCCGGCTTGAAGCGCCGCAGATCAGGAAGCAACTGGCGTATCTGTCCGCCAACGGGAATGTAACCGGGCTCAGCGCCCGCTACGACGAAACCGGCGCCTTGAAGAGCCGTGCCCGAATCGCCGGCCCACACCTGGCTGTGGATCTTCGCAGCAAAACCCAGGCCATGACCATCGACGACGCCGGCAGCTTGCTGATCGAAGACTATCGCTTGCGAACACCGGACGGGGCGGGCACGCTGACGAAGATGTCTCCTTTCGGCGCCTCGGGCGAGAACCTGCCCTCGCAGACCTTCATTACCTGGGAAGGAGCGATGTCGTTCTACAGCGGCAACCGGCTGGCCGTCTTCGAGAACGACGTCGAACTGGTCTATCGCAGCGGATCGAAGCTGCTGCTCCCCGATGGCGTGCTCAGTGACGCCGCTCTGACCCGGATGCGCGAATCGGCGGAAGGACGCGACGCCCGACTCCTGTGCCAGCAGTTGAACGTGCAGTTTGTCAAGAGCGAAGACCGCCGGTCGTCGGGGCCAAGCGGCGGCGTCGGTGGGATCAGTGGCAACGAGGTATCCAGTTTCACCTCTTCGGGCGGCGTCTATTTCGAGGACTCCGGCGTTTCGGTGACCTGCCGAACCATCACCTTCGACCGCGAACGCGATCTCCTGCAGATCCTCGGCACGCGGAATCAACCGGCTGAACTCATCGACCAACGTGGCGGGCGCTACCGCTCCATCAGAGGACCGACGATCTACTGGGAGCGCGACACCGACCGCATCGAGGCCCCACGCTCGACCATCCGGGTTCAATAGGAGTTCAAGGTCCAAGGTCCAAAGTCTCTTGCCTATTGCCTATTGCCTCTTGCCTTTCTCCCTGCTCCGCCCTTGTTGCCTCGTTGCCTTGTTGCCTTCTTCCACTCCCTTACGGTCGCGGCTCGGTTCTCGTTGCCTTCCGAGTTCCGAGTTCAAGGTTCAAAGTCCGGCCATTTGATCGAGATTCGCTAATGGATATGCCTTCAACTCGCCGACATCTGTAGCACGGTCGGGCGTAATCGGTCTTACGTATGGGTTCCAAGGAAGCAACGTGCTGAAGTTCTGCGCTCCGGCATTGGTGCCCTTTTTGGGGACCCCGACCAGCCAATGCCGGAGCTTTTCATAACTCCCTGCTATGGTACGAGTGACCTTTCGAAGGTTGCGAAGTCTTCGAGGTCCACGTCGCCGTCGTCCTCGAAGTCCGCCAGGTGGCAATCCAACTCGGCGTACAGCGGTGGGTCGCACGGTGGTACGGCGCACGGCCCGGTCATGCAGTCCTCGAACTCGGCGTAATCGTCCAAGTCCACGTCCCCGTCCCCGTCGATGTCACCGAACGTCTGGCAGTCAACCTCGAAGACCTCGACGGCGTCGATTCCGCCCTCGTCCTTGGAGTTGTTGGGGTCATCCATCACGCTGAAGCGGACCTTCATCAGCGCGGTGAGTGGCTCCGGATCAATGGCGGAGGCGATGTGGATCTCCTGTTGAAACCACTCCGGCGGGACGTTGGCGATGGTCTGAACCGGGATCCACGTGGCACCGTCGTCATTGGAGATCTCCACCTCCATCGGGTCGCCATCCTGGTCATCGTTCCACCACCAGTAGGCAAACCTGAGTATGGGATCGGTCGCCTCACTCAGGTCAAACGTCGGCGAAATCAGCCGCGTCGGGCCGAGGTCCACGTCTGAGTTGCCCAGAAGGTTTTCCGTCAGGTAGCACTGGCCCGAGCCGTCATAATCGCTTCTCGGCGGATGATAGTCCTCATTCGGCTCGTCCACGGGGACGTCGCGCTCCCAGCTGCCGTTTATCGGCGGATCGGGACCGACGTCTTCGACCGTCCAGCCTTGGTCGGTCTCGAAGTCGTCGTCCAGGATTACCGTCACCGTCCCCACACCCGTCGTGTAATAGCTGGCCGGCGCGTCCTCGGGGCTGTAGACCGTCGTTCCCCCGTCGCCGTCGGCGCTGATGTAGAACTCCGGCGTGTCGTCGCACGCGGGTGCGGGCAGTGTGGCTGCATACAGATTCCCGCCCAGTGAGGTCAGCGAATCGGTCAGAAATGTCCCGCCGTCATAGCGGTAGTACAGCGTGCCCGAGCCCGGAACGTACGTCTCGCTGCCGTCGTCGATCTGGACGGTTATGTCGGTGGGCTCACCCGGCGGGATGTACTCCGGCACCCCGTCGGGAAGCGTTACGGTCAGCGCCGTGCCGCCGTCCTCGGCTGGCACATGCATGACGATGCAGTGCATCGCCCCGGCGGCGTGGATGATAGTCGAGCAGTCCACCGGAATGATGGTCTGCCCCGGCATGGCGTCGGCAAACACGGCCTGGGCCTCGGCGTTCTCGGACGAGTACCCGCTGAAGGTCGGCACAAACACCAGGTCGTTGACGATCACCGCGTTGGTGTAGGTGTAGTGGGTCCCGCCCGAGTTCCAACCCGGCGTCCGGTAGACAGTGTAGCCCCGCGCCTCCAGGTCGGTTACGGCGTCCTCGGTGATCGTGTAGGGCTGGCCGGCGCCGACCGAATACTGCCCGATGATAACCTTGTCGTCTCCTACCGGGAGCATCCACATATCGATGTGCTGGGTGGAGTCGAAACTTGTGGGAAACCCGGGGTAGATGGTCAAATCGAGGTTCTGATACTCCGCATAGAGGTCCTTGACGTCCTGTTCGCTCAGGCCTGGGTTCTCAGTCAGAATCAGGTCGCTCATGAATGCGTCACCGTTGGAGAGCAGATGGAAGTTCCCCCCGCCGTGGGTGAGGGGAATGTCGTATTGCGGCTCGCCCCATAGCGTGCTGATGTAGTCGTTCAGCAGGTTGTCGTTGGGGCGCGGGCGGTTGTACGTGTGGTCGATGATTGCGCGGTTTCCGTCTTCAAAGATGAACCGCGGACCATAGTCGCGAATCCACACCGTGTCGGTACTGCGGACGATGAACTCGACGTGGTCCATGTCGGCCCCGGAACCACTGAGCGAACCATAAACGCTGCTTTGTTCTGAAGAGTTGTCCACGACGACGAATGCGGTGGCGGGGTTCGCGTGCGTCGTCATGGGGACAATCATCGAGGTAAGGGTAGAGGTGTAGCTCTCCCAGGCGATGAGCAGCCCTTCCATGGACTCGTACTCCGCCGAGCAGTGGACTTCTCCCGTCGGCGGGCTCCGCAGTAGATAGTCCTCCCGCGAAACCGTGGGAAGCGGGAGCAACTTCTCCTCGTCGGTCGTGTACTTGGGAAGTCCGTCGGGATACTTCTCGGCTATTTGGGCGTGCATCTCCGACGACAACGGCACGGCCGCCGCCTGCATGACGAAGCATGTCACAAACAGCACAATGAGAATGGTCAACGACGTACGCTGCATGGTCCGAGTTCCTCTCGATGACATCAAGTGACCTGACCCTTCCTCGCGGTTTGCATGGGCAAGCATCCTTCCCCGCGGCGAAACCAGTTGATTGGTTTGCAGATTCATTGTACAGAAACTGGCCGCGTAGCAGAAACAATTTGCGCGCCCGAGCCCCTGGTTCCGTGGCAGAGAAAAAAATCCGCCCCCACTTTTAACCTGCTGGCGATTGACTCTGTAGCGTTGCCCCTTGTGGGCGACGCACGTCCGTTTTTCGTTACCCACGAGGGGTGACGCTACATTGGGGATCACCGTGGACCGTTCACGCAAACTCCGCCGGGGCCAGGCCGTCGGCTACGTCTTGGAGCTTGGCCGGCTCGCAGATGCGAATCCGCCGCTCGCGCGTTTCGATCAACTCGCACTCGACGAGGCGGTGAAGGGTCCGCGAAAGGGTTTCGCTGGTCAGGTTAAGATGGCTGGCCAGGTCCTTCTTGCGCATGGGAAGTGTAAACTCGTTCTGGCCTGCGGAACTGTCGGACTGAATCAAGTGCCTGGCCACGCGGGCGGTCGCGTCTCGCAGCACGAGGTCTTCCAGCAAACCCACCAGCGTGTGGACCCACTTCGACATGCCGGCCATCATCTCGATGCAGAATGCGTGGTCCTCTTTCGTGATCCGGCGGAACGCAGCTTCGGGAATCAGGGCACAGACGGAATCTTCGGTCGCCTCGGCGCAGGCCGGGCAGTTGAACTGCCCGATGGCTGCCACCTCGGCAAACGTCGTGCCCGGATAGGCGAAGTGCAGGACATGCTCCTTGCCGCTGGGAGCGAGTTTGTAGACGCGGATCGCGCCCTCGCCGACGACGTAGATCCCCGGGCAGGGGTCGCCCTCGCGGAAGATCGTTTGCCCCCGTTTGAAGCGGATCGTTCGGGCGATCTTGGCGATTTTCGCGAAAGAGGCCTCACTCAGCCCGCAGAACAGGCCAGAACCGCGGATTGTCTTGATCGTCGCACTCTCCATAACGGCCTTGCAAAAAACACGAAAAAAACTCCGAGCTTGACCCAGGTCAAGGCGGTGAACCCTGCCATATCCGATGATCCAGTATGGCGACGGGGCCGCGTTTCGGCAAGGCGACCATGAAACGGAGCGAAGAGACATGATTCGCGAAATCGTCACGATTGACGAAGACCTGTGCAACGGCTGCGGCGAGTGCGTTCCTTCCTGTGCGGAAGGGGCCATCCAGATTATCAACGGCAAAGCCAAGCTCATCTCCGACAACCTGTGTGACGGCCTCGGAGCGTGCCTGGGACACTGCCCGCAGGGAGCGATCAAGATCGAGCGTCGCCAGGCAACCGAGTTTGACGAAGCGGCTGCGAGGCGTCACGTGGCCGGTCTCGAAGCATCTGCCGGCGAGCCTCACCAGAACACAGTTACCACGCCCGGCGTCGAGAAGCCCGCCGGAGCCGTTCACGCCGGCTGCCCATCGAGTCGGTTTGCTCGCCTCGAGCGCGCCCCGCACCCAAGCGATGCCGGCGCCGAGTCCGGCGGTGTTACGGCAGGTGCGGACGAAAGCTCCGAGCTCACCCATTGGCCGGTGCAGCTACGCCTGTTGCCTCCCACGACGCCGGTGCTCAAGGGGGCTCGGCTGCTGTTTGCGGCTGATTGCGTGCCGGTAGCCTATGCCGGATTTCATTCGGAGTTGTTGCGTGACCATGTGGTGGTGGTCGCCTGTCCCAAACTCGACGATCCGACCGGTTACGTCGAGAAACTCACGGAGATGATCCGCCACAACGACCTGGCCGAAATCACCGTAGCCCGGATGGAAGTTCCCTGCTGCGGTGGTATCCTGCAGATGGTACTCCAGGCGCGTGAACTCGCCGGAAGCGACGTCCCGGTGAGCGACGTCTTGATCAGCGTTCGTGGGGAAATCATGACGCGACGTCAGGTTTTCATTGAACCGAAAGATTCAGGCAGCCGTTGTTCAACCTGCTGCCCAAACACAGGAGCAAACTGATGTTCTGCTACCAATGCCAAGAGACTGCCAAAGGGGAAGGCTGCACCGTCAAGGGCGTGTGCGGGAAGACACCGGATGTTGCCGCGCTCCAGGATCTGCTGGTGCAGGCTGCCAAGGGTGTTGCGATGTACGCGCATCGCGCACAACAGTTGGGGAGCCGCGACGAAGAGATCGATCGGTTCGTCGTCGAAGCCCTGTTTACGACGGTGACGAACGTCAACTTCGATCCGGGACGCATGCGCGAGCTGCTCATGCATGCGGCGAAGGTGAAAGAGCACGCGAAGACGTTGTACGTCGACGCCTGCACCAAGAACGACCGCCAACCCGAGGAACTGTCCGGCCCGGCGTCCTGGACACCGGCGGATGGTTTGGATGGGTTGATCCTGCAAGGTCAGAAAACCACCATCGAGAAGCGGATCGGTCTTCGTGGTCCGGACCTCGCCGGTTTGGAAGAACTCCTCACCTACGGCTTGAAAGGCATGGCCGCCTACGCAGACCACGCCCGGATCCTCGGCCAAAAGGACAACGACGTGTATGCCTTCTTCCATGAGGCCCTGGACTTTCTCAGCCGAGACGACACAACGGTGGACGAACTCCTGGCGATGAACCTGCGGTGCGGGGAAGTCAATCTCAAGGCCATGGGCCTGCTCGACGCCGCCAACACCGGCACCTACGGCCATCCCGAGCCGACGCAGGTCCGCGTTACGCCGGTGAAGGGGAAAGCGATCCTGATCTCAGGCCACGACCTGAAGGACCTCGAGGAGTTGTTGAAGCAGACCGAAGGCCGCGGCATCAACGTCTACACGCACAGTGAGATGCTGCCGGCGAACGCCTATCCGGAGTTGAAGAAGTACAAGCATCTCGTGGGCAACTACGGCGGGGCGTGGTACGAACAAGTCAAAGAGTTCGACGCATTCCCCGGCGCCATCCTGATGACCACGAACTGCATCCAGAAACCGCGTGAGACCTATCAGGGGCGCATCTTTACTACGGGCCTGGTGGCGTGGCCCGACGTCGTCCACATCAAGGACCGCAACTTCGCGCCGGTGATCGAGGCGGCTTTGACAGCTGAGGGATTCAAAGAGGATGAACCCGAGAAGACCATCACGATCGGCTTCGCCCACAACGCGGTGCTGGGCGTGGCTGACAAAGTGATCGAGGCCGTCAAGGGCGGCAAGATCCGCCACTTCTTCCTGATCGGCGGCTGCGATGGGCGACACAAGGGCCGCGACTATTACACCGAGTTTGCCAAGGCGGTGCCGGACGATTGTGTTGTCTTGACGTTGGCATGTGGGAAATTCCGTTTCAACAAGCTGGACTTCGGCGACATCGGCGGCATCCCACGCTTGCTCGACTGCGGCCAATGCAATGACGCCTATTCGGCGATCCAGATTGCCTCCGCGCTGGCCAAGGCGTTCGATTGCGGCGTCAACGACCTGCCGCTTTCGATGATCATAAGCTGGTATGAGCAGAAGGCCGTCTGCATTCTGCTGACACTACTGCATCTGGACATCAACAACATCCGACTGGGCCCGAGCCTGCCGGCCTTCGTGACGGCGAACGCCCTCAACGTGTTGGTCGAGAAGTTCAACATCATGCCGATCTCGACGGCGGAGAAGGATCTGGAGGCGTGTTTGGCGTAGAATCCGAACGAATCTTGGCTACTCGGTCCATTCCTTCAGCAGCGGCATCAAGGCGTCCAGGCGCTGCGTGGTCGCGGCGTAGTTCACGCATACCGGGACGATCGTGTCGAGGTCTAGCGCCTCGGTGTCGTCGTCGGAGTCGGTGAGACCGACCGCGACGGCGCCCGATGAGACCTGCCGCTTGACCTCACCGTTGCTGGCGAAGATCCGCACCGCGGACCCTACTTTGGGCATTGACGCGAATCGTGACCGGTGTAGCGTAGCCTTCATGCCGACAATGGACGACATCATGGTGGCGCCGCCCGAACCCGGCGCGGTGGTGCATCCGGCCGCTTACTTCGAGACGCCCGGTCCGGTCGAACTGGAGATCGGATGCGGAAAGGGCGGGTTCCTCCTCGATCGCGCCAAACAGTACCCCGAACGCCGGTTCCTTGGCATCGAGTGGGCCAACAAGTACTACCGGTACGCCGCCGACCGGATGGCCCGCTGGGGCATGGCCAACGTGCGCATCATGCGCACCGATGCGCGCAACTTCGTGGTGCATCACCTGGTCGAGAGTTCATTGGCCGCCCTGCACGTTTACCATCCCGACCCCTGGCCAAAGAAACGCCACCACAAGCGGCGCTTGTTTCAGCGGGATTTCGTGACCGCCACCGCCCGTGCCCTTGAGCCCAACGCGCGTTTGGCCGTGCAGACCGATCATGCCGAATACTCCGAGTGGATTGCGGACCTGCTGGTTGCCTGCGCGGAACTGGCCCAGGTGGATTTCGAGCACCCGGACTTCGTTCCTCGCGGCCAAACCCCTCACACCAACTTTGAAGTCAAATACGTCCGCGAAGGAAGAACGATCTATCGGCTCGCCTACGTCAAGCGGTAACCACACCCCGCTCGTTGGTGACTGGGGCACGGTTCGCTTCTCCCTTCGTCGCCTTCCGAGTGCTGAGTGCTCAGTCCTGAGTGCTGAGTGCTGAGTCCTGAGTGCTGAGTCCTGAGTCCTGAGTCTCTTGCCTCTTGCCTCTTGCCTTGTTGCCTTCTTCCTCTGGTCCGCTCCCTTACGGTCACGGCTCGGTTCCTTCCTGGCTCGGTTCCTTCGCGGCTTCTTGCGACTGCAGGATGCCTTCCCGAAACCCATCGATGCCGGCGTCGCGGTAAGCCGATTCCCACAAAGCGGTAAGCATCACCGTCCCGGCGACCAGGCGCTGTCGAACGAACTCCGCGCCTTCGGCGAAATGCGGCGATTCCGGCTCGAACGCGCCGCGGCGCTCCAACTCGTAGAGCGGCTCCACCTGGCGGAACGTCTCGCGGATGTGTCTCATTACTTCATCGAACAGACGGCGCTCGTTGAGGATTCTCTTTGCCGGCCTGAGCCGGAGCAGCGCGCGTCGGTCGAGCCCGGCCGCTTCGATGATCCCCGTGTCGATGAAGCTGTGGAAGTGGCGTTCGATGGTGTATCCTTTGGGATTCTCACCGACCCAACCGTGATGATGCAGGGTGGTGTGAAGCGGTTGGGCCGTGTCGCCGACGTAGTGGCTCATCAGCCCCATGACATAGATGATGTTCTGGCGGCAGGTCTCGAGGGTCTCCTCGTGGACGATCTCGGGGTGCATGCGGTACGTGTTCAGCGTCCGCCATGAACTCTTCAGTTGTACATAGAGTTCGCAGATACGATAAGGCGCCGTTCCCGGCCATTCCCCACTATGGTCTCGGTCCGTGCCCGCGTTGTATCCGTAGTCTCTGTCGGGGTGTTTGGCCTTGTAGAGCGCCATGGCGGCAATGTACTCATGGCGGTACTTGGGCAGGGTCCGCGGAGTCAGTCCGTAAAGGGGCAGTAGATCGATGTCGAAGTAATGGTCCGGCTTATTGATGTGCCCCATGGGCGGCAGTTTCACGTTCCGCCAACGATCGGGTTCGGCGGACAGGAAAACCAGGCGCGCCCGGGCGGTGTCGGTTTTCAGAAACGCCGGCATATCCTCGGCGAGTAACTCGACAGCCGCTTCGGTAATCGCCGAGTGCCCGCGCTCGCCCCAGCCACAAGCCACAACGGTCGGCCAACATGCCGCCACAATCGTCATGCCGTAGCGTTTTCGCATTGCTCCGAACTCCTGCTTGTACCCGCGCTGTGATGCGAAAGCGGAGGGGTGAATCCCAGAATCAGCGCGGGGCGAGTTTGTAGCCCAGCACAACGGGAACGCCCCCCGGGACGAGGGTCTGCGGCGGAGTAACGGTCACCGCAAGCTGAAGGGCACCGGGATCGTCCTCGGCTTCGCGCACCTGGGCCGAGATGCCTCCCGACGCGGAGTCTTTGTCCAGATTCAGCCAGGCGGCGATGTGGGTGGCGACGTACCCGGCGATTCTGTCGGACGGTTGTTGCTCCAGGGCGGGTTTGAGCGCCCAGAGCAGTGCGGACATCCGCCCGGCGAACAGCATATAGGGTAGGCTGACCTCGAAGATGGCGCTGGGATCGGCGCGTTGGGGTCTGGCCGCCGTCATCCCGTTGCAGAACACGGCATCCCCTTCGTTGCTCAGGGGGGCGATGGCGTTGACACCGCCCATGCCCATCTCCTCAATCTTGGGCTGAGGAGTCTGCGAATCGGTCGGCCCGAACTGCTTGTCCCCCTTCTTGCCGCCCTGGGCGATAGGGAGTCCCTCGATCTTTCCATGGGCCAGTCCGGACACCGAGGTAGGCCATCCCGTCGCGGCGACGCTATGGGCCACCAGGCACGCGGTAGCCAGCGAACCCGAGACCCACACGAAGTCCTTGTCGGTCACGTCCTTCTCGCGGAAAACGAAGTCCAACTCCGCTCCGCCGTCTCGCTTGTGCGGCAGCCTCAGCAGGCAGCGCCCGAACACCAGTGCCAGGTGCTTGGCGTACGATCGGCTGCGCAGGGTCTTCCACTTGGCAAACTGCCATTGATCGAACAGGTTCGTGAGCGATGGAAGCGTGGCGATCTGCCAGGCGTGCTTCACGCCGAAAAAGCCCGCCGAGACCCCGGCCAACAGCACGGCCGGCAAACTCGCGGCATGCTGGGCCAACTCGTCGAGCGTCTCGAAGTCGGACGCGGTGCTGCCGAACTGAGCGTCAACCGCAATGATATCCGGCGCAGCGGCCCCTTCGTCGAATACCGGATCGATGACCTGGGAGGTCAACCGCTCCACGAGCGCACCTCGCGCGGCATGCAGCACGGAAACACGTACGCCCTTGCGGAAATCAACGCGGCTCACAACAAACGCCAGTCCCCGCCAGACCGACTCGATGCCGCAAACCTGCGGAGAGTGCATCACCGCGTTGAGCCATGCGGAGACGCGGCGGTCGATCTCGGCCAGGGCTCGGCGCAGCGCCGAGGACTCGCCCGCGGAGATGCGGCCGGTCTCACCGGCAGCCGCCGACACCAGCGAGCCCAACGGAGATTTCGTGGGAGGCTTCGCTTCGTCGGAGGTCTCGTCGCCCAGGTCGATCTGACCCAGCAGAGCATCGACTTCCGCCGGTTCGGCGGTCGGTTCGCCCGGCGAGGCCTGGACGGCCTCCACCAGCCAGGAGAGCCCCGCGTCGACCGAAGCGGCCCGGGCAACGGCGCCGGTCAGCTCGGAGGGCGACAACTTGCCGAGCATCCGCGCGACGATCTGCTCGCGTACCGCCGTCAGCGAGCGCGCCGCCGGTATCTGCCCGGCAAGCTCCTTGGGCGAGAAGGCGCGCAGCGAGTCGAACTTCAAACCGACCTCGACCATCACGTCGCCCGAAGCCACCGGGTCGCTGATGGTGAAGCTCGTGGCAGGAGAGGCGCTCGCCAGGACCTCGTCGAAGGTGTCGACCGTAACCGCGACAACCTGCTCGGCGAGCGGTCCGGACACCGATCCGTCGGCGGAACCGGCGAAGTCGCCGATCACCAGAATGCGGTAAGGCTCCTCCCCGGTGACCCGCAGGCCGTCAGGGATCGGGATGGTAACATCGAGCTCGGGCGGTTCGGGATGGTCGGACATTGCTCAGGCTCCTATCGCGACATGTCGGTGACGCTGACGCTTAGTGGCACACGTCCCCCACCCCCGGGGTCGCGCAGGCATATTACTGGTCGTTGCTTGCCAAGACCGGTCCCCAAGTCGCGGCGATCTCCAATGTAGCGTCACCCCTTGTGGGTGACGAAAAACGTGGGTGCGCCGCCCACAAGGGGCGACGCTACAGACTAAACCGACAAGCACTCCAGCACAGGGTAGCCAATGCCTTGTACCCGCCTGCGTCTCCCAGGCCGTCCGGCCGGCGGGGACGCCTACCGCTACACACAAACCCGCGACTTCGCGCTGCGGGCTAAGCGATCGCGCCCGTCGGGGGCGTGGTCCGCAACCAGTGGCCGATCTCCTGGTTGATCGCGTAGCGCGAGGTCTCGCATCCGCCGCCGCCCAGGGCCAGGTCCACGATGCCGGCGGCAACGCGGGCTTCGGGGCCCGCCCCCAGACCGGCGTGGGCGAAGCGGTGGTCGAGTTCGTGGCCGGCGATGCGCGCCAGATCGCGAATGTTGTGCAGGATCGCCCCGCACTCGTACGGATCGTAGTGCATCTGGTATTGCAGGTAGCCTCTGACCTTTGCCTCGTCGATTGAATTCATCCTTCGTCTCCTTGTTTGTTCCTGAGGAGATTCTCAAAGCGATTATAACCTAAACCCGCTCCCAAAATCCACATCGCCATTTCCATCGGCGATGCCGTGATGCTCCGACATCTGTTTGCCGCCACAGCTATCTCGCTCGTGATGTCCTGCCCGCTCGGCTGGGCTGTTTGGATTCCTCTAGTTGGACAGGACTCTGTTTGACGAACACCTCGCCACCATCCGGCCGGAAGGTCAATAACTCATTACCGTCTGCACTTTCGCAGTAGAACGCCGTAATAGGTCCGAAGAACCGTGGCACCTCATCCCCGGAGCAGCTCGGCAAGAACACGCGGAGCACCCGCGGGTCGTAGAAGCGGAAGTAATATTTCTGGCGATCTTCCGTGTTCACGATCATCAACGTTCGCAGGTGTCGCCGCAGCTCATCAAAAGACACCTGGGCCTCAATCAGCACGCCTGCGCTGTTGCCCCATTGCGCGAACCACCACTTGGCAAAGACCGACTGCTGGCAGAATTCCACCAGGTACGGAGCGACATCATTGAGGCTTCTGCCCAGTCTGCCCTCGTACAGCGATTGACATCGCCCGCCCGATGCCCGGGCCTGCTGAGGGCCCCTCGCCTCGCGGGCCGCGTCGATCACTGCATACAGATGCCTCCGAGCGGCTGCCGACTCGCGGAAGAGAGTCTCAACTGCAGATCGAACCGCACTCGTCGTCCTGATCATCAGCGGCACCCAAACGTCCTCTCAAAGTCACCCGCCGAGACCCTCATGGGACCTGCTGCCAGGCCTTTTCGGACGGGCTGCTGACTTGGCGGCACGCCAAGCATACATCCGTTTGGCCTCGTTTCACGGTGACGTTCCCCAGGGCCACCCGGTGTCGGAGATCAACCGTGTAAATTCGGTATTCACCGATCGCGATTTCCTCGAATCGTGCCTCTCCCCAGTCGTCGGTTAAGGCATAGGCAATGGCCGGATCCGAGACCTGCACAATGGTTCCGACAACAGGCTCGTCCGTGTCGGCGTCGATCAACTCAACCGTCAGATTCCCGGTCAACCGGTTGGAACAACTGACGGTCTCGGAAGGATCAACTGCGGGTGCTGCCACTTCCGTACTCGGCCGGGACGTCACCGGCGGGACCTTGAGGTCGTCCAATGCTTCGTAGTATTCCGCCATCCACGCCTCGCGGTAGTAGTCGTACTCCGGACCCATTGTGAACCGCGCGCGATCTACTTCCGGATGTTGCTCCGGATACTTCTCGTCGGCTGTTTGAACCGCGGCCTCCTTGAACGGCCGAGGAACTCGGCGGGCCGAGTCCCGGGCTCCATCTTCGCTCTGTTGGTCGAACATGATGGACTCGTAGATGCGGTCGAGCTTCTGGTCAGCCCTCAGCGACTCATCTGTCAGTATGTGCCTGGCCCACGGCGTTTCGGCGCTGTCGTCGAAGTCCGGCGAGAGCGCGAGCATCAGCTCCAGGTATCGGGTGACGTCCCGCTCGAGAATGATCCCGTACTCCCGGGCTGTGTCGATGCCCATGTCAATCGTGTCGCGGAGCCAGCCCTCGCCCTTCCTGTTCGTTTCCTCGGGAAACTCCCGCGTCAGATAGACGGTCATCTCCGTCTCAAAGCGACCGCGCTGCTGCGCACCAAGTGCGTCCACGTGAGTGTCCGTCATTGTGAATCGTCTGGGCACTGGCTCCACCTCCCAAGAGTCGACCGCTGTGGCGGCCTCTGCAGTTCATCCAAGCCCTGAGCAGTGTTCCTTCCATCCTTGGGCATACGCATCTCTCCGGACAACCGTCGCTGTTCCTATCATGCGGTCACTGTACGCTCTACTGTCTCATCAGACCCGGCGACAATGCGTCCTCCTGTTCTCTGAACCGTGGGTCCCGTCGGGCGTGGGTACCGTGCTTCACGGGGTTCCTGTCGGTAGCACCCTGGCGGGCTCGAACGGGATCTGGCGTCCGTAAATCTCGGTAGCCCAGAGCATGTCCTCCACGAGTGTTTGCACGATAAGCCGAAGCCCTTGGGCGAGTTTCACGAACAGGTGCGGCGAGCGATCGGCGGCAACGTGGACCATGGTGATCCACCGTCCGGATGGGCGCTGACCGGTGGTCGATTCCCGCAGCAAGTGGTAGAAGCTTTCATTGCAGACGAACATGCCCGCAGTGTTCACCATGCTTGGCCGCCCGTTTGGAGCATGGACGCGATAGCCGGCATTGCCCAAACGGTCCCGCATGCGCGCCCACGTATACAGCGGCACGGTCGACTCCAGGCAGTACGGTTCGCCGGGAAAGATCTCGTCCGGAGGGGACGGGCCACTGGGCGTGTTCGGCGCGAGCGTAAACCCGTCGTTGTCCCATAAGTTTGCGCGCGTATGCCCACGGTTCCGTGCCCACCGCTCGATTCGGAAGTCGTGCCGGATTCTCTGCCTGCGCCCGCCCTGCTGCACGGGGACCTCCAGGAGACTCCGAGCTTCCCCGACAATGACTACGATGTCGGCGTCCAGCTGCCGGGTCCTCAACTGGATCCCTTGGCCGCCCCGGACGCGCGGGCGGTGACTGCGGCGGATCCGTCGCCGCCGCAGCAGTATTTGTCCACCGGCCCACACCACATCCACCTGAGGTTCAAAGGCCTCAGTTAGATGCAATCGGGCCCAGCGTGGGACGTTGACCGACCCCAAGACGCTGCCTCGCGACAACTCGTCAACCGCGCATTCAGCGGCGTTCGTCGGTTCAAGACGACCTCTTCGCCAATAAGGCACGAAGCCGGTAACCAGCACCTTAATGTTGACATCGAACGGAGGGGGGGTCGGGTTGTAACGGTAGTATCCCGCCTCGTCCTTGTCTGTGAATCCAGGCAGTCGCCGAGTGAAATGTCTGACCGCCCGCTCGGTGGTTGTCTTGACGCGCATACCCTTCAACCTGGCAGTGGCACTGCTCTTAGCCGTTTCAGACCAGGTCCCGGGCAGAGCCGAGTAGCACGGGCGCCCCAGTGCTGTCGCGATGGCTTGGGCGTAGTTCCGCCGCGCCCGGCTCAGGTACATCAAGAGCAGGTCTTTGCGCCGGACCTTCCACGTCTGACGAATGTGTTGACGCTGAGCCTGCTGGCCAGGTGCGCTTTGCATCAAGGGATGATATCTACTTCCGACGGTCACCAGCTGATTCCCAGGGAGGTTAGCCCTGCGGACTTTCGCTGCCGCGGCGCGCCACCGTGGCCCCTGCTCGCCATTGGCACAGCCCCAGACCCGCAGGATGGCGTTTGCGTGCAGGGCACGCCTCATGTTCTGGCGTTGTGTTTCTGACATGATGCCGTCGGGGCGCAGGATGCGGTGGTCGAACTTCATGCCGTCGGAGAAATCGGTGTTTCTGGGATCCCGATCATCTGAATCACGCTCTTGGCGCTGAGGACTGCTCGCCGAAACCGCGACGTCGACCGGCCCCCTTGCGACACGCCTATAGTGGTAGCGGTGGCGCCTTCCTACCCACATGTGGTCGAAGGTATGGTACGCCGCGAGTGAAGCCATTGGCATCTCCACTATTCTGTGACGATGAGCACGTTGGGTGCGGCAATGCTCGCTACAGTAGCGCCACCAGGGAGCTCGGTTCGTGTTCACCAGACAGGGGCCCATCCAGTAGGCATGTGAGGCAAATTCGAGCGCCATTACCTTCCCGGGACGCTCATTCCCGGCTTGCCGCAGATACTCGTAGACGTGGGTGATACTCAGCGGAGAAGCTGGCTGTTCCGTACGCATGAGCACTACCCGTGCCCTGCCGCTAGAAGTGCCCGGCACGTCACGTCGGCCGCGCCCCCAGAGGAAGTGATGCCTGCGCGAAGGATGGTTGGACCCGGCGTACTGAAACTCGAAAAGCGTCAGTACACAGGAGGGATTCACGTAAAGAATCCCTGCGCGGCGCTCAGCGTCTGTTGCCTGCCTCGTGCGGACCATGCCCCTGCTAAACCGACGATAGGCAATGACAATGAAGCGACGAAAGTTCTTCTTGTCACCACCGGAGCAGATGATGACCTCTTGTGGCTCGTACCAGGTGACGGTCAGCACCAGGACCCGGTGCCTGGTTCCTGACTGGTCTCGCACCCACTCCCGGTGCAGATGCATGATGTGAGGGCGCCCTCGCACGAACCGCCTGGCGGGAGCCAAGCTCACGTTGAGGAGAATGTCCAGCTGCGGTGCTTGAGGACGCTTCAGGGTCACATTGAGCTCGGTCCTTTCGGGAACTTCCAGTAGATGCAACTCGCCCTCACGACTACCGGGATGTTCGCCGCCTGGGGGCCCGGGCAACTGCCATGAGACCTCTACTTCGCCGCTCAGGGACTGTCCTTGCTCATTCCGTACCCGAACGTATAAGGATACGTCGGCCATCAGTTCTCTCCGTCCAGCTCGGGCTCATAGTCAAGGTATTCGTATTCCCCCTCAGGATCCGGAGGCGGTGGCGCATCACCTACCTCATTCTCAGGGAGTTCGCAATCATCCTCGTCCGTATCCGGTTCGGGATGATCGACCTCTTCGTCCTCCACCTCCAGCGCGTGGTCAAAAAGGTCGTCGGGCAGATTGATCTGGAGCGGGTCCGGGCTGTCCGGCTCGGACGAATCTTCGATAAGAGCGTACAAGTCAACGTTCTCGAACAGAACGGACGAGCCTTGAGCCGATTCGATGGTCGCTTTGCACATCGCACCGGGGATGGGATGTAGAAAGGCAAAGAGGTAAATACCACGTTCCCCATCGTGACAGTCACAGACGGGGATGCGCATGGGTTCCTCGAGGCCCTCAACCACGAGCATGGCATCGCCGGGGAGTTTGACGTCGTCCGAGAACTCAAGGTAATAGGCCCTCTTGCCTTCGGCGGGAGGGGTTTCCAACTCGCGTTCACAGTGGCAACTGTTGGAAATGCGATCGTAGAAGTCACACTGATGCAATGGGTTGTTGCGCTCACCCTCGTGCTTGGCCATTTCGGTGCGGCAGGGTCCCAGGCTACCCAATGCGCAGGGAACGTTTTTCGGGGGGCGGTCGAAAAGGTAGAAAACGACGCGGCGGTTCGGCTCGTTGCCCGGGGCGCGGCCCCGACCGTTGTTCGCCAGCTCGTGCCGGTTGGGCTCGACCTTCGGGTTGAATTCCCCGCAGCCCATGAACTTCGGCGCGATGAACTGGTCCTCTCCCACCCGGATGTCGTGCCTGCCGGTCATATAATCATGGAAGAGTTCTCGCCGGGTATTCGGCCCGGCGATGCCGTCCGTGACGAGGTTCGCTTTTGAATCCTGGAACGCGCGAATGGCGGTTCTCATGTTGGAATCCGGATCGTGACCGAGGTCCTTCAGAATCTCCTGGATCACGCCCGTGCCCCAGCGCTCGTCGTTGTATAGGCGCTCCCAGATATCCGGCCTATCTCTGATGAAGGCATAAACGCTCTCGGCCCGCCGGTCGCTCAGATCCTTGTTGTGCTGCTGCGGTCCGCAGCGGTCGGTATGACCGTAGATTATGATCTTGGCGTTGGGATGCTCCTCCAGGGCCCGCTGGAGGTTGTTCAGGTGCTCGACGACCGAGGAGCGAATGAACGATTTGTCGAATGCGAATGTAGCCCCGGGGATACTGCAGCACGTTAGGAGCTTCGGCTTGAGTCTGTGCTCACGGACGCGAATGGTGTGAACCCGCCCGGTCTCGAGCACATCCGCACGCCAGTGCTTGGGGATGAGAATGATCCCGGGGTCGTCGGCGTTGTCGAAGGCGTAGAACTGGCTGGCACGCGAGCGGCGTGTCGCTCCAACCACCGTTCGGAGCTTGTTGTTGACCTCGCAAGGGGCAGTCGTCTGCCAATTGAACCGAGCAAGCTCCTGCCACGTCATGCCGTTGGCCCGGGCGATGCTCTCCAGCGTCTCACCGCTCTTGACCCGATGCTCTTCGATCTCGGCTATACGATCTTGGATTGGCATCTGTCCGCGTCCCCCCGACAGCAGAGTTCTATTCCCTACGCACAAAGTCGAACGTGTCCGCGTTGGTAGTACCTTCGGTATCGCAGGTCACTGTGCATGTTCCTGGTTGCTCGAGATGATCGATGATCACTCCCCCGTTCTCGTCGGTCGTGTGCACCTCTTCTTGGCCGTCTGGGAGGGTAATCTTGAGGGCCACCCCGGGTCTGGGCTCGCCTGTCTCGTCGTCCACGACCCTGATCCTGAAGATTGACTCCTGGTCCTCAGCCGTCTCGTCCTCGGGAAACCCCGAAACCAGGGGCGTTCCGCTAGTCGAAGCGACGACCATCGCCGCCCGGACCGAAATCGGATCGATCGCCCCTGACGTCGGCCCGGAGTCCGATGACGAAGACTCGGTGCCCTCGGTGGCGGCATCGTCACCGTCAGCACCTCCACCAGCACCACCGCCGCCGCCTCCGCCGCTGCCGGCGTCGCCGATCAGGGTGGTGGGGTGGCCCATGACGATCACGCCGCCGTGGGCGGTGTTGTCACCCATGCGCGCGGCCGGCATGCTGCCGATCAAGACCGTCGGCGAGCCCTTGACGATAACGTCCGGCGGTCCGACGCAGACGGCCTGGTCACCCACGCGGGCGGCCGGCAGGAAGCCGATCAGTGTGGTCGGATGGCACGGCGGCAGGATCGGCCCACCCACGTGCGGAACCACCCCCGTCACCATCGGGCAGGTGTGCATATCCGTTATTCGTGCGGCCGGTGGCATCGCGACAACTCCACTAATGTCTTACTCACACTCCATGCCGCTCAATCAAACGGCCCAGCGTAGCCGCGTCGATTTCGCCGCTGGTCGCGAGGCTCTCGGCATGCTGGAATCTGCTGATCGCCGCGCGTGTGTAATCCCCCATAAACGCACTCGGCGCCCCGGCATCGAACCCGAGGTTGTTCAAGCGACCGATGACCCCGCTCAGTTCGTTGCCAGGGTCCAGCCACCCGATGTTCAGCGGTATCTTCTCCAGCAGGTCCTCAGGGTTGGGGAAGAACTGTTCCAGGTCCGCGTCGTTGAAAAGGTCAAAGGCCTTGTCGATCGCGGCGGTGACGGTGCCCTCCGCATCCGCGATGGCTTCCTGGGCCTGACCGGCGGCGTCGGTCAGCAGTCGCCGTGCCCGTCCGGTGGTTTCGGAGATTTTCTCCGCCACCTGCTCGCGCGCCTGGGTAACCTGCCCGACCGCGTCTTGCCCCATCTGCCGGGCATCCTCAATCCCTTCCTGCACCTGCTCCTCTGCCTGGTCGATCGTTTCGCGCCCGCGGGAAATAGCCTCCCCGGCGCGGGCGGCCAGTTCCTCGCGCATCTGCCCGACTTTGCCGATGCCGTCCTGCACCGCCTGCTTGGCTTCTTGCACGAGAGCCTCGGCTTGCTCCTTCCCCTCGGCGATGCCGTCGCGGGCGGCGTCGATGCCCTCTTGGACCTTCCCGGCGGCCTGATCGCGGACCGCGGCCGCCTGGTCGACCACACCCTGGGCGGCGGCCTCTCCCTGATCCACGGCACCAGTCGCCGCGGCGCCGGCTTGATCTAGTCCTTGCTGGGCGGCTTGGGAGGCCTGCTGCGTGGCCTGCGAAGCCTGGTCGGCCACCTGCTGACCCGCGTCCTGAGCGGCCTGGCCCGCCTGACCTATGCCCTCCTTCGCCTGCTCAGCGCCCTGGGCTATTGCCTCTTTGGCCTCGGCGGAGGCCTTCTTGGCCTCCTGCGAATACTGGTCGATCGCGGCGTAGGCTTTGTCCACCTCGCGGTCCACGGCGGAGGTGGTTTCTTCTTCGGCCTGGCTGATGCCGTCTTCGACGCTCTGGTCAACTTGCGACATCCCCTGGTCCGCGCGGCTGCGTCCCTCGGTGATCAGTTGCTGGCCCTGCTGCTCGCCTTCCCCGATCAGCCGATGTCCTTCCTGCATGAGTCCGTCGATCACGCCGTCGGCTGGAATACCCAACTCGTTGGCCAGTTCCTTGGCCTTGCCGCCCAGACTGTCCAGCGAGTCATGCATGAGCCGCCCGAACTCGCCCAGCAGACTTCGCGACTGCTCTTCGACGGAGTCCATCGCCGCGGTGGCCTGTTCACGGGCCTGCCCGTAGGCTGAACGTGCCTGGCTGGCGGCCTCGCCGACGCCTTGATGTATCCGTTGCTGCGCCTCTTGCAGCCGATGGTTAAGCCAATCGCGCCCGCGATCGACGTTGCGGTCGACCATATCGGTGATGTAGTCCTGGGCGGCCTGCGAGGCTTCGTCCACGGCCGCCTGGGCGCGCTCGGTACCTTCCTGAACGGTGTCGGAGTACTTCTGGTGGGCTTCATTGATCGCGGCCTGGACCTTCTGCTCGGTCCCCTGGACCGCCGCCTTGCCCTGGCTGACGCCCTCGTCGATCTTACCGCGGACTTGGTCGGCGGCACCGGAGATCCCGTCCCGAGCCTGTTGCTCGGCCTGGATCATCTTCTTCATGGCCTCATCGACCTGCTCTTCGAACTGGTCGACGACCTGACTGGCGCGGTCGGCTACGTCGCCGATGGCGTCGTTGGCTTTCTCGGCGGCGTCTTCAGCCATTTTCTGAGCTTGGGCCTCGACGGCGGCGCCCATGCTCGAAGCTTTGTCCACCTGCTCCTGGGCCTGGTCGAGGGCTCCGCGCCCTTTGTCGGCCAGTTCCCCAGCCTTGGCCGACGCTTGGCCGGCAACCTCGTCGATTTTCTCGGAGACCAGCCCTTCAGCCTCGGCGATCTTGTCGAGAATCTCGCCCGCGTGTTCGTCGATGTAGCCCAGAAGGCTCTCGCCCTTTTCGACCACGCCATCGATCTGCCCCTGCAGGATGCCGCTGACCCCGGCGACCAGTTTCTTGGCCTGTAACCGCAGCCCGGCAACGTACTGTGGGTCCATCGGGGTCTTGAAGAACGCCCGCATGGTGTTGTGGTCGGACGCCAGTTGGGGGGCGATCAACCCCTGCTGGAGGAAGCCGATCTTGTCGGCCATAGCACCAGCGAAGCGCAGCTTGATCTGTTCGATGCCCAGCGGGATTTCCTGCTCGATCTTGCCCTGAGCATCGGTCATTCCGGTGACGAGTTGATCGCGGACTTGCAGCAGGTACTGCGCTCCGGCCAGCGGAGCACGTTCGGCGTTCTCCAGGACCACGCGGATCATCGCCCGCGCCGCCGGCTTGGTGAACTTGTGGCGCACTTCGGTGGCGCCACTGTCGAGCTTCTGCTGAAGGGAGGGAATGTAAAGCCGGTCGCCGGGCTGCAGAAGATTCGGATGGATGCGCTTCTCACGGAGCGGGGCGTTCTCGGGATCGTTCCAGATCTTCTGCCAGTTGGGCAAGCCGAACTCCTCGGCCAACTGCATGATCCAGTCACCCTGTTTGATCTCGACGAACTCCCCTTCGATGGTTTGGGCGAGTTGGTCGGCGGTCTGCGAGACTTTCGAGACCGCCTCCTTGGCTCGTCCGACCGCGGAGGAAACACTGCCCAGACCTGATGTGAGCTCTGTCATGGTTACCGCCCCCATGCTTCTTTATCGAGGTTGGGGAATGTGATCTCACAATCCCCGGGCTTGATCCCATGAATGTGCAAGACACCGTCTTCGCCGGTGGACCGTTCGATCACCCGCCCGTCCGTGGTCTTGATCCGGCAGCGCTCGAACGCCACCGGATTGCCTTCGTCGTCGCGGAGTTCCATCTCGATCCAACTGGTTTTCTGTTCCGTAGGTTCGCTCTCTTCAAACTCGTGTCCGGCCGTGTCTGCCGGAACCTCGCCTTCGGCCAGTTCCTCGCCGCCGGCGTAGGTGACGTCCTTGCCCGGCTCGGTCGTGTCGGCATCCACCGGCGCCTCCGGCGCCGCGGCCGTTGCCGTAACCGGACCGACCGGCGGGCCCGAGCCGCTGTTGATGTTCACCAGCGGACCGCCCACGATGAAGATCGCGACCGGCGTCAAGATGATGCTGCTACCGCCGCATTTGAGCTCGATGCCAACCGAGGCCTCCAGCTTGATGCTCATCGCCTTGGTCGCCGAGGTCATCGTGGTCTCGTTCTTGTGGTTCATGCCGAACTTCTCGACCACGTCCCCCCCGACGTCGAGCGACAGGTTCCCGCCGACCTTCTCGTTGAAATCGAGCTTGACCTCGTTGTTCTTGGCCTTCTTGACCAACTCGAATTTGTTCTCCTTGACGGTCAGGTAGCGATCGTGATCGATGTTCTCCACGCGATCGTTGTTGGCGCGAACGTGCAGGTCCTTCTGGGCGTACAGCAGGACCTGCTCCTTGTCCTTGAGGTCTTCGAAGCGGATTTCATTGGAGCCGCCGCCGCCCTTGCTGGTGTTCGTCTTGATGACGCTCTTGGTCTTCTCCTTGGGCAGCTCGTAAGGCGGCATGTGGTCGGCGTTGTAGACCCGTCCGGTGATGAGGGGTTTGTCCGGGTCGCCCTCCAGGAAGTCGACGACGACCTCCTGCCCCACACGCGGGATGAACATCATGCCGTACTGCCCACCGGCCGAACCTTGGGACACCCGTATCCAGCACGAGGCGTCCTCTTTGAACCCGCCTTCCCGGTCCCAGTCGAACTGGACCCGGACCCGACCGTACTCGTCGGTGTGGATTTCTTCACCGCTCGGCCCGACTACCCGGGCGGTCTGGGCACCGCGCATCACCGGCCACGGGGTCACCCGGGGCGGCCGGTAGGCCACAGACGCCGGAATGCACTCGAATCGGCACTGGTAAACCGGGGCATCGTGCTCCACGACGCTCAAGGCCGCTACATCATCGAGCAGGTTCGGGATCGAGAGCGCATCGGTCGGACTGCCGCCCGAGGCCGCGGCAATGCTGCCCAGGTCACGAGACACCTGACCGGCGTGATACAGCCACTGGGTCAACGCCCGGCGGGCCGTAGGATCGCCACGGTGGATGCGCGAGACGATCTGCATTAACGCCTCGGCCAACTCCCGAATGACCGGGTCTTCATGCTGACGCGCGGCGTTGAGCGACAACTCGAGGCGCGCGTCGAGCAATCCCGATCTTCCCAGCGAGGTGCCGACGGTGCGCGTGGTGGCCTGCTTGCCCTGGTGCTGCACCGTGGTCAGCAAATACGAACCGTCCAGGGCCGAGGGGTGCTCGATCAGTTCGAAAGTTCGCCCGGGCGCCAGCCGCACGCAGTTGCTCTGTCCCACGCCCACCGTCCGGCTGGTCTCAAACTCCTCGGCGCGGAGGGTGGCCAGCGCCTGTCCCGAGCCCTGTAGTGTGTACTCCCCCGGGAAATCGGAGAACTCGTACTCCTTGTCACGCCCGCAATCACTCTTGGTCTGGAGGTTCAGCTTGGGGGTCTTGAAGCTGTAGTCGTTGAGCACCACAGCCCCAGGGCGCACCGCCTGTCCCATGCGGAATCGAGAAACGTGTTCGGTAGCGACGTTCATCCCCGTTGGGGGGTGGTAGGGCAAGGCGGCGTCCTCCTCGATCGGGACACTGGTGTCGGCGCCACCGTCCGTTATGACCAGCACGTGAGCATCCTGCGACTGTTCGAAGTACCAGCGGATACCCTCCTCTTCCATCAGGCGTGTGATGAAGTTGTAGTCCGTCTCGCGGTATTGCACACAGTATTCGCGGGGATCGTAAGTCCGCCCAAGTTCGAGCTTGAACTGATCGCTGGCGATCCCACCGCGGATGAGCACGTCGGAGATGATCTCCGACACCGTCTTATTCTGGAAGATCCGCGAGCCGACGCGGTGGGTCAGCAACCACACCACGGGCACGAGTTCGGCCCGGAAGTGGGTCAGGCCCGGCGTCTCGCCGCTTATCTCAAAGCGCCCAATGATCCCGTGGAACCAACGGGTGCCCCAGGGGCTGTTGATGCTCAACACCGCCGGCTTGCCGACGATGTCGTCGAGGGCGACCTGACCCAAGGTCGAAGTGAGTTCGATCTCGAAGCGGTAGAGCTGGCACAGACCTTCACTGCCTCGGAAACGGGTAACGAGGAAATCGTCCACCGTTCCGCCGGCGACCAGAAAGGCCAGTTGCGCGCGGCTGAGGTCCACAGGCTCGGCTTCGGATTCGGGGCCCTCGCCCTTGTCGGCGGTTCGCCTCTGCTGGGCTTCTTCGCTGGCCGGCGCTTTCTTCCCGGGATCGGCCCGCTTGGTTTCCCCGCCGCCGGTCGCCTCTTTCGCCTCGTCTTGCACCCGCTGCTGAGTCGTCTCGTCCTCCGCCCGCTCTTGAGCCGGGTCGTCGGCAGGCGCCTGCGATGCGGCCGGTTCGGGGTCCGAACGGGCGGCGCCTCCCGCCTGATCCGACTGTGCAGGTTCCGGACTGGTGTCAGGCGCGGTGGTACTTCCCGCCGCGTGCGCTTCGGCTGGTCCGGGGTTCGAACTGCCGGCACTCCCCGCTTGAGGCTGGGTCGAGTCGCCTGCCCCTGTCTGAGTCGGCCCACTGTCTGATGACACGTTCTCTGGCATGCCTACCTCCCCGACGTAGATTCGTCGAGAACAAGAGACGTCCCCTCACCCACACTACGCCCCCTCGGCGAACGTGTAGGTGAATTCACCCTCCTCGGTCGCTCCCATGGTCACCGCAGTCGGCATGGTCTCCTCGCCCATTCTCTCCAACAGCCGGCGCGACAACTCCGGCAGAACGGTCTGGTCGAGAAGGTGGTCGATCTGTCTGGCACCCACATCGACCTGGTTGCACAGGGCGGCCATCCTCGCGTACACCGACTCGTCTACGTGGAAGTCCATGTGGTGTGCCTCGGCGAGCCGCTGCCCCACCTTGCGCAGTTTCATCTTGGCGATCGACGCCAGGATGTCCTGCTCCAGCGTCAGGAAGGGGATGACCGTCGTACGCGCCACCAACGCCGGCTTGAAATGCTCACGCAGATGAGGGTAGATCGCCTCCTTGAGTTCGGTCGGATCAATGTCCTCCTCTTCCTCGCACAGGGTCTGGATCACGTCCGTTCCCAGGTTGCTGGTCATGATCAAAACGGTGTTCTTGAAACTGACCACGCGACCCTCGCCGTCGGCCAACATCCCCTTGTCGAACACCTGGTAGAACAGGTTCATCACGTCGGGGTGGGCCTTCTCCACCTCGTCCAGCAGCACGACCGAATACGGGTGCTGGCGTACCGCCTCGGTCAGCACCCCGCCCTCACCGTAGCCCACGTATCCCGGCGGCGAGCCCTTGAGTTGTGAGACCGTGTGGCTCTCCATGAACTCCGACATGTTGATCGTGGTCAGGAACTGGTCTCCGCCGAACAACAGGTCCGCAATCGCCAACGCCAGTTCGGTCTTGCCCACCCCGCTGGGCCCCACGCACAGGAACACGCCCATCGGCTGGTTCGGGTTGCCGATCCCGGCCTTGGTCGTGCGCAGTTTCTCGGAGATGATCGACAGGGCATGTTCCTGGCCTACGACACGCTCGCGGAGTCGATCCTCCATGTGCAGCGTCGCCTCGACTTCGTCCTTGACCATGCTGCCCACCGGGATTCCGGTCCAGTCCGAGACCACCGCCGCCACCGCCGCCGAGTCCACCTGGGGGTGTACCAGAGGTTCTTCGCCCTGCATCTCCCGCAGAGCGGTCATGGCCTCGTTGATCTGCTTGCGAAGCTCAGCTTCGTCCACGGACGCCTCGGAGGCGTCGGCCTTGTCGGTCTGTTCGTCCTGTTCGGTTTCGGCTTCGCTCGCTTGGCTTTCATCAATGCCATCGGTAGGCGCTTCGGGCCCGCCCTCACCTTTGACGGCTTGAAGCTGGGCGCGCAGGTCGCGTATCTTGTTGACGGCTTCGAGTTCCGCCTTCCAGCGTTCCTCGAGTTTCTCGCGGTCCTTTAGGAGGGACGTTCGCTCGGTCTCCATCTCGGCGAGTGCGTCCTCGTTGATGCTGATTCCGCCCGCCCGATCGCGCTGCATGGCGGAAACGGCTGTGTCCAGGTTGTTGAGCCGGCGGTCGTAGTCGTCCAACGCCGCCGGGCGGGTTCCCAGGCCGACCGACACACGCGCGGCGGAAGTATCCAGCAGATCCACCGCCTTGTCCGGTAGAAAGCGCCCACTGATATAGCGCTTGGAGATCGACACCGCAGCCGACACCGCATCGTCAAGAACGAACACCTTATGGTGTTTCTCGTACCTGTCCTTCAGACCGCGCAACATCACGACCGCGTCTTCCACCGAGGGCTCGTCACATCGCACGAGTTGGAAGCGGCGTTCCAGGGCGGCGTCCTTCTCGAAGTACTTCTTGTATTCGGTCCACGTGGTGGCGGCGCAGGTGCGCAGCTCGCCGCGGGCCAGCGCCGGCTTGAGCAGATTGGAGGCGTCACTGCCGCCGGCGGCGCCGCCGGCACCGATCATCTGGTGAGCCTCGTCGATGAACGTCACGATCGGCGTCTCGCTGGCCTTGATCTCCTTGATCACGTTCTTGAGGCGGTTCTCGAACTCGCCCTTGACGCTCGCCCCCGCCTGCAGCAGCCCCATGTCCAGACAGATGAGCTTGACGCCCTTGAGCGTGGGGGGGACGTCGCCCTCGGCAATGCGCAAGGCCAGCCCCTCCACGATCGCGGTTTTGCCCGTGCCCGGCTCGCCCACCAGAATGGGATTGTTTTTCCGGCGCCGGGCGAAAATGTCGATCATCTGGCGGATCTCGTGGTCGCGCCCGAACACCGGGTCGATCTCGCCGGCGCCGGCCTTGGCGGTCAGGTCCACCGTGAATTGTTCGAGCGCCCCGCCGCCAACCGGGACACCCGGCGCGCCCGGGCGAGTTTCCTCCGCCGCGCCGGGTTCGCCTGTCGAGCCGAGCACGATCTCGTGGAAGTGGTCGCGCAGTTGGTCCACGTCGATGCGCTCCAGCTCCGGCGTATGCTCCCCGACGCGCGTATGTCCCGGATTGAGCGCGAAAGCCAGAATCAGCAAACCGCTGCGAATCTGCTCGAAACCCAGTTCGTCGCCCATCAGCGCTGCCGCCTGAAACAACTCCACCAGCTTGGGCGAAAGGGCGGGCTTGCCCCGGTGCCCGGTGGGTAGTTCGTCCAGGATGCGCTGCAGGGCCCGCCGAAGGGGCACTCGATCCACCCGGAAGGTATTGAAGATCTGCGTAACGTCGCCGGTGGCGTCGTCCAGCAATCTCAACAGGAGATGGTCGGGCATGATTTCATAGTGCGCTCGCGTGGCGCACACACTGGTGGCGCCCTGGAAGTACCGGATGCAGTCTGCATCGCATCGAGCGATCAGCCTGCGAAGATCCTCCGCTTTCGGCGTTTCTGTCATGACTCCGTTCCAATCCGTCCCGGTTGGTTCCGGCACTCGTTAGGCTACAACAGCCTCGTCTGGAGCTTCTACGCGGGCCGGCTGCAAATCGCCACCACCTTCCGTGTACGCGGGGCCGGCGGTGACAAACGTCACCGAGGTCTCCGGCAACCTGCCCGTCTGGGCCCAACTAGTATACCCCAATCGGCAGGCATCTTCGTCGGAGGAAAGCCGCATGTCGTGGATCTCGCCCTCACGCAACTTGACCTCGATGGTGAAGGACAACGGGTCCGAACAGTAGAACTGCACCAGAGATCGCGTCTGCTCGAAGCCCGGCTGCCCCGGTAGGAACGTCAGGTACGTCTCCCAGTCCATCGGGCCCAGGGCGACGTTGAACGCTCCGCTTAAATCGTACACTTGCTCGCCGACCGTCAGGTCAACACCCAAACTGCTGTTGCAAACGCCAAGCACGTTGAGGTCCGCCTCCGCCAGGGGCACCCACCGTCCGATGCATTGCTCCACCTGGACGGCGAACCCACCCCAGTAATCGTCCAGGAGGCCCTCCAGTGCAACCGCCGGCCCGGGGTGCTGCGTCAGCAGGCCCGCATACCGCAGCAGCCGAATCGGCGAAACCCCCAGCACCGCCTCATCGTAGTCGCGCGAGCAACCGATCAACCACAACAGATAGTCCGTTATGCTGTCGCGCCCCGGCGTGCTGAACGTGACGTCGTAGCGGTACTTTGTCCAGCTTCGATAGAACAGGGAAACGAGGCGGTGGTGAAAAACGTCCAGGAAATCACGAACGGGGGTGGCTTCGCGTGGTCCCGCCGCCTTGGGAACCTCGTCCGCCGGGACCGGTTCCCCTTGCTCGGGCAACGGACTCTCGTAGGGCTCGACCGACCGGAGAACATCGACGGCGAAGTGCAACGGAAGCGGTGTACTGACTCCGTAGAGCCCCATGAAGGTCACGTCGAGCTGATACAACGGTTTGTCCCCGGTCACGCCGGGCAGAGCGGCAATCCGCCGCACGTCGCTCGGCGGAAATCCCAGAGATACGTGTGGGCGAAACCGGATCGGTTCGTCGGCCACCGGACCCCGACCACCGACCGTCGTCCCGCCGGCGCAGAAACGCTCCAGCAACCAGACCGCCTGGAAGAAGTCGAATCTCCACCCGGACGCGAGTAGGCGCTGCAAAAGTGTGTCCGCAGGCGAGCGAGTGATGTCGGTCTCAGCTACTGCGCCCATTGCTTCCTCTCGATTCCGCGGGCGTAATCTGCTCGCCGCAGCGCAAGGGGAAAGAACACGTCTGTCCGCACTTCGTGAAGCGGACGCTGAGTTGGCTGTATGCGTTCAACGTCACATACAAGCCCATGAAACGGTCGACGATTCGCGCAAACACGTACGCATCGCCTTCGCCGGCGAAGTGATCCTCGTTCAGTTCTATCTCAACCTGCAGACCGCGCAGCGGCGCCCCGCGCACCATCCGCTCGCGAAAAACCGAGCGGACCGAAACGATACCGTCGAGCATCCGCTTATGGGCCTGGGCCCGCTCGATGTCGTCCTCGGATTGGAAGTCGTAGACGCGCAGCAATTCCCTGAAGCGGTCGGCAGTGGTGAGAGAAACGTAGTTCAGCGACATATGTGAGATCAGCCGCCAATGCAGCCCTTTGCCCAACGGCGGGCTGACGGTCATGGTGGGTTTGAGGAGGTTGCGGAATCCCACGCCTGGCGGCGACGAATCGGTCGGCTCACAGATGTCGCCGGCTCGCAGTTCGGCGGGTAGATCGCGGTTGGTGCAGGTCAGCTCCAAAGAGGCGGTTTCCTCCTCCGGCATCCGCCCGGCAGGGGACCCCGTCACAAACGAGATATACGTGTCGGTGCCCAGCCGCCGATCGCTACCGACCGTGCTGGGAACCCGGTGTGTTTGGTAATAAGTGGCTGACAGCGGATCGGCCTCGCTCGTGTGCGAGAACGAGTAGAACGGTTGATATTCACGCGATTCATACCCACCGGCCTGATTGATTCCCCGCACGCAATCGACGGAGTAGACCTCGGCGTGGCGGCGGTCGGCGATGCCCGACTTGGACGGTTGGATCAGGTATTGCACACGGTCGTGCCGCAGACGAATCGGGTCGGCGCTGTGCGTGAACAGATTGATGACCGGCACGCAGTGCAACCGAACGTTCTCACGAGCAACGAGCGGAAACGTCTCCAGACGCCGGTTGAAGGTGAACGCCACCTCAACGGTCTGTTCCAGCCCCAGCTTCCGCACGACCCGATCCAAACCGTGGAGGTCCACGAACAGGAACCGCTGCTTCATCGCGAAATACTCTTGCAGCAAGCGGTACCCCGGGAACGAATGCTTCGGGTAGAGCAACATGCCGTCGGCGCGGTCCAAACCGGCCGGCGACACATGCGTGGCATCGAGCAGTTCCTCAGCGCGGTCGTGGCGCGAGGAGCCGTCGCTGACGGTGACGTGGTCCACATGACCGGCCAAGAGCAGGTAGAGCGCGAAGGATGTGGCTGCGTCACCCGCGAGGTGAAACCGCACCGAACCCAGGTCGAGATCCTCCAATACCGCACCACGACCCGTCCGCAACAGCATGACCAGGCGGACCGGTTTGGCCAGGGCGGTCTCCAGGCGGATATCCTGCAACCGCCAGGGACGCAGGGTCACCGGCCAACAGGAGCGATAGCTGCAACGCGTGCCGTCGATGGGGATGCTGGCGAACTCCGCGTCCGCCTCCACGGGAAGTGCCGCGCGGAGACCTTCGATGTCCGGCAGCATCTCCAGGATGGTCATCGACGGGATCGGTCTGAGATAGTGAGGCCAGAGCAGTGCCATCATGCTGGCGGTGAGTTCCGGCAGTTCGTCGTCGAGCTTCTGGCGAATCCGCCCGCACAGAAACGCCACGCCCTCCAGGATTCGCTCGACGTCGGGATCGGAGCCGCGGTCCGCCAGGAAACTCGCCATCTCCGGGTTGGCGTGAGCGAACTCCGGGCCCACGTCCCGAAGATACCGCAACTCGTCCTGGTAGTAGACGTTGCTCACCGCTTACCCCTCCACGCCGAATTGTCCGTTGCCCATCATCGACGTCTCGTACCACACGCGGTGTTCACCCGACCTTCCGATCAGGACGGCGTCCACGCGAAACGCCAGCGTTCGCCCAACGTCCTCCTCTACCACCACGCGAGTCACACGAACGTTGCGAAGCCGCGGCTCGTACTTCTGGATCGCGATCTGAACGGCCTCCTGGACCTTCTTCACGTAGTCTCCGCTCCCCACGGTCAGGTCGCTCATGGCTGGCAAACCGTAGTCCGGCAGGCACTCGCTCATCCCGTGGCGCGCGTTGAGAATACACGCCAGGCGCCGGCGAACCGATTCCATCAAGGCATCGACGTCCTCAGCAGCGGTCGGTTGGTAGCGGCGGCTCGTCGCGCTGCTGCGGCCCGCAATCCGCTCCAGCAGCGTTTGTTCACGCCCCACGGCTGACCACCTTTCGGCGAATGACCCAGCCGGTCCCGCCCGTCGGTGCCGCCTCGGATCGCGGCGGCACCTCCCGCGAACACCGTGTAGGTCTCGCCTTCATTCTCGCGAATCGGCGAGCATCAGCGCCCCGCTCGGCGAGACGCTCATGCCGCCGTGTCGTCAGGCGTATCGCTAAACCGTCATACGCAAAGGCGCCCCGACTAACCGCCGCCGGGCGAACGCCACTTGTCCATCTCGACCACGCTGTCGGGAAGCCAGTTCCACTCGATCTCCTCGTACACGAAGCTGATTTGCTCCATGTGGCGATACGTTTCGTTTTGGGGCAGGAAGCTCATGGGCATGTACGGGCGAATGTCCACGATCCGCGACTGCCGTAACGTAATCGTGTAGTACTTCTTTTCCTCGCGGGTGTCCGGATCGATATGGTAGAAGTCCAGAATGACATCCTTGAGATTCTGACCGGTGCACAGCGCTTTGTGGAAACCGGGCGTGGCCCGGTCGATCAGCTTCACAATCCGCATCGGGCTGTGCACCCGAACGCCGCTCGCCTGGCCGGTGGTCGGCTCGACCGGTTGATGGAGATGGTGCTCGATCTCGAACACGTCGCTGGTGTCTGAGCGTCCCTCTTTCTGGGAGGACCCGGGATACTCGGAGACCTTCAAGTTACACGGAGTTGGCATAGCGAATACTCCTTACCTAAGAAATCGTCTTGGTACACGAACCGTGAATCATCCACTGCGGCCCCAACACGAGACCGCCACTACAAACCATTCGGACTTGCGTAGCTCTTCCAATCCGCGGCGTTGCGATGATCACACCCGAACGTGCCGCGGATAACCCGAAACCAATGCTAACCCATAGTGTGCAAACGCCATGCCACCGCTGCGCCAAAACCGCAGAAGGCAAGCAACTTGGCACGTTGGAGCCGCTGTCGCAAGGAGTTACGTGTCTGAGCCGACCCCGGCGATTTCCTGCTCCATTCCCGACCACTCGCCCGCGAGTGGTTCTTATTGCCCACCCACGATAACGAAGCTGGGCTTGTAGGCCCGGCTTCGAAGACGCCACGGATTACGCCGGAGGCGGGTCGAACTGCCCGACCATGGACAACTCCACTTCGACTCCCTTGAGACGAAAATGTGGGATCATCTGGATCTCCGACTTGAACATGCCCGGCTTGCCCGGCACGGGCTCGGCGGTGACCTGAATCTCCTTCAAGGGGTACTTCGAAGCCAGCTGGTCGTCCAGCGTCCCCTGGCGGCAGTATTGCTTGAGCCAGTCGTTGATCTCTTTGACCATCTTCTCGGCGTCCATCACCCGGCCCATGTTCTCGCGCCAGATCACCTTGAGATAGTGGGCGATGCGACAGGAGATCATCAGGTACGGAAGCGACATGCCCAAGCGGGAGCGGGTCTCGTCCTCCTTGCCCTCTTCCGTGTCGGGGAACTTGCCCACGCGCTTGGCTGACGGGGCGTCGAAGAACGCCGCGTTGTCACTCCCCTTGCGCATGACCAACGGGATAAAGCCGAAGTTACACAGGTCCACGTCCACGTCTTCGGAGATCAACGTCTCGGTCGGAATCTTGGTCTGGTACTGCCCCGTTGATTCGTATTGGTGCAACGGGAGGTCGGGCACCGCCCCTCCGCTGTTGGGACCGACGATCGCGTTGTACCAGCCGAAGTTGGCGAAGCTCTCGGTCAGGCGGCCTGCCATGGCAAACGATGCGTTGCCCCACAGGTAGCGATCGTGGTGCTCGGTGCGCACGTCCTCCTCGAACGTGAAGTCCTTGACGTCCTGATCCTCCACCGTGTACGGCTTGCGAAGCAGGAAGCGCGGCATCGCCAGACCGATGTAACGGGAATCATCGCTCTCACGAAACGAGTTCCACTTGGTGTACTGCGGCTGCTCGAAGATTTCGTACATCTCGGCCATGCGCGGCAGCCCGGTGAAGGACTCCTCCCTCTTGCCGAACATCTTGGGATTCACCCCGCCGATGAAGGGGCACTTGGCCACCGCCGAAACGCGGGAAATCTCGGTGAGCAGTTCGACCTCGGGCGTACGCTGGTCGAAATCGAAGTTCGACACCATCATTCCGTAAGGGTTGCCGCCGAACGTGTTGTACTGGTCACGATAGACGGTCTTGAACAACCCGGACTTCTGCCAGTCCTTGCAGTCCTGGAAGTCCTCGAGCAGGTCTTCCTTGGACGTGTTGAGAACCTCGATGCGAATGTTCTGGCGGAATTCGGTGTTGTCCACCAGGTACCACAGGCTCCGCCAGGACGACTCCAGCCTCTGGAACTCGGCGTCGTGCAGGACTTCGTTGACCTGCGCGCTGATCTGCTGATCGATTTCGGCGATGAAATCATCCACCACCTGCTTGTTGATAATCAGTTTCTTGACGTCCAGTCCGGAGGCCTTCTGGACGATTCCGGCGATCCCTTTGCGGTAGAGATCGCGGTATTCGCTGTCGAGGTCCCAGCTATCGATGAGGGAATCGACGGCGCTGGTATCCGCCGCGGCGGCATCGGCCGCCTGCGCCTGTTCGGGTTGTTCTGCCATTGTTTCGTACTCCGTTTGCTGCGGTGAACCGCGTTGGCCAGAGGTCTAAAGGTCTATCGGGTGCTCCTGGGGACTCACTCCGCGGGCGACTCCGACTCCGCGGGAGGGGGCTCCGCCGCGGCATCCCCGCCACCGGGCTCCGACTGCGCGATCATCGCAAGGATCTTGTCACGGATCTCCGGGTCCTTGATCGCGTCGAGCAGTTGCTTCTGGGCGGCTTTGTCGCCCATCTTGGGGCGGAGCGCCTTCATCGATTCTCTCAGATCCAGCAGGTTCTTCAGTTGCGGCACCTGCCGGGCAATCGACTCGGGGCGGAAGTCCTTCAACGTGCCGAACGTCAGCGAGACCGGCAATTCACCGCCGCTGTCGGATATCCGGTCACTTACCGCCAAGTCCAGCGATAGATTGAAACTCTGCATCACGGCATCGAAGTTCGACTTGTTGATATCCAGCGGCTCGCGTTGATCGATCGGGCGCTTGTCTTGCTTCTGCGTGTAATCGCCCATGACCAGAAGACGAAAGGGCAGTTCCGGTTCGGCCCCTCCGCGAAGGCGATCCGAGATCGCAATGTTCACCCGCGACTCACGAGCTTTCGACGCTCCTTTCTTGGCCATGAATTCGGCTCCTTCTTTTTGAGGTTACGGCCAGGCCGCGTCACTTGCCCGTAGGCTCGGCAGCCAAGGCGGCCAGTGGATCCAGTTGACACAACCACGCAAACGAATCGCGGACTTTATCGGTCGTTTCCTTGCCCGGCGATTTCTCCGCCGCCGCCAGCGACTTGCGACAGCGATACAGCGTTCGAGCGGCGTCCACCGCCAGCATCGGTTCCCATTCGTGAATCCCGTACCGGCGAATCTCGTTGTCACATTCCTCCAACAACGGAGAGGCAAGTTGCAGACGCTGCGCGTCGAAACACAACTGCGCGATCCGCAACCGCCACAGAAAACGGCTACGCCCTTGCGTGCACGCTTCCAGCCCCTGCCCGAGTTCCTTGAGGGCCTCTTTCAGCTTACCCGAACCGGCCAGTTTCGTCGCCTTTGCGGATGCCTCCTCGAGCTCGCCGTCACCGCCGCCGCCCGCCGGGCCACCGCCATCCGAAACGGCGACCTCCGACTCGATCCACATTTTGGTCTCGCCGCTGCACAGAGGCATACCGCCGCGGAACTTCAACTCGAACAGACCGTTGCCCAGCCGCCGGAGCAGGGCGGCGGTGGTCCCGGTGATTGCCTGATGGACCCTCTCATACGGAGAGCCCAAACCCTGCGCCGCGGCGCAGGCGTATCGCTGGAGGTCCAACCACAACGGGTCGTTCGAGCGAAACGCCGCCTCGGCGTTCTTCAACAGGTTCTCCCACAACCCCTTGCCGTACTGATGCGTCAAGGCATCCACGATCGAAGCCTCGGGAGGATCAACCTCGTACTTGGCCGCATCGGAAGTCGGAAGCGAAACCTTCGACCATTTGATTACGCGTATTAGAGCGTAGGGAACCGGGTCCGTAGGATCGGCCTTGCGCAAGAACGTTGCGGCGGTAAGCACCGCGTTGATCGCACCGCTCGAATCGACCACTTCTGCGGCGCTGAACGTTTCACCGGCTACAGCCGCCGCCGGGACACCGGCCGGCGTCGCCGCATCCGGTGGGGAGGGCTCGCTCGGCTTGGGGCGCTGGGATGCGAGGTCTTTGATCTTGCGAATGAACTTGGCGAAGTCCGGCGAGTCGTCCGCCATCCGTTCGGTCAGGGCGGTCTCGAGTTCCTCGACGCGGGAAACGCACAGATCGATCGCGTCGAAATCATCGCCCCCGGGCGGGTTCTCGCCGAACCATCCGCTTTCGGCAAATCGGTCGGTGAGGGACTCGATGCGCGCTTTGCGCCGACGGGGACGCGCCGGGTACAGCCCCTCCCAGAAGTTGACCACAAGCCCGTTGACCATTCCCAGTGCCGCCGCCAATCCGGCGTAGGTGCAGCGTTTGAACAGGGCCAGCCCAAGAATCGCGGCGATCTCCACGTCCTTCGACTGGGATTGCAGAATACTCGTGCAAGCTTGCTCGATCGCGTACCAGTCCGGGTCATCGGATTCGATGCGGTCGAGCTTGGCGATCTCGCCGAGCGCCAGAATGTGCTCTTGATCCTCGGTAGCATCGGTCCCGCACGGCTCTGCACCCGGAATGGGCCCGACACCCAATTCGACAATCGGGTTCTCGTCGAAGTTCGCCATTTGCCAATCGCGTTACAACGCCGGAGTTGCCGCACTCTGCCTCGCCACATTGGCTCGCGCACAAGTCTGAAGTATATCGCATCGACTCGCGAATTCAAGCCATGACCGCCACACGCTCCACAAAATCGGCCCAACTCCCTGCCGGCCTCACGGACGCCGGCACCGCGTCCGATGCGTTCTTGTCTTGGCCCTCGACCTCCTCCGGGGTGCCGTCTGAAAGGTCGTCCACGCGGGAGAGGGTGTCTGCCGCGGGTGTGATCAGCAGGAAGTGCTCGGGAACCACCTCCCCTGTAACGACGCTGAAGTGACCGATGCCGCGATCCAATTCGCCGGAAACCATGAGCGAGAGCGACCGCCGGCCCAGGTACATGCGCGATTGGAGCCAACGGAGCCAACCCGCCGTCTGGACCTCGAGCGGCAACTCCATCGCCAGCGGAAACCGCAGTGTGGGCTGAAACTCCTTGGATTCGAGCTTGGCGATTTGCTCGGCTTTGCGAGCGGCGGCACCGAGCCAGTCGCCGGGATCATCGGTCTTCAAAATCGCTCTGACGCCGGCGAGCCAGTCGGTCAGGGGAATCTGTCGCGCTTGCTTCATCCAGGAGTCGTCCTGCGTTTCGCCGTCGATCCCGCTCAGATCCACTTCGCGCGCGCCAAACTGCGATTCAAACCGACCCGGCGAGTTGAGGAAACGCGGCACCTCGCGACGCAGGGCCGCCAGGTCGCGGATCGTTCGTGATGCCGGTGCCAAGGTGTGGCTCGTGGGTCCGTGCCACCGCTCTGTCGGGACGCCGGCATAGAAGCAGATGGGAAACGGGCGATCACGCATGTCACCCCCGTAGTCCTGGATCGAGGCGAACACCGTCATGCCGGACCGGGGCAGGCGAATGACCACCGCGGCCAGCGGCAACCGCCCGGGCCGGCGCCCGCCACGGGGTCGGCGACTTTGGTAGATCTCAAACCCCTTGAGGACCCAGTCGTTGAACTCCACCGCCCAGGATTCGTCTGTGGTCGAGCGGTAGTAGTCGCCATAGGTGGGCAGCTTGCCGAACCATCGAATTTGCGGATCCGGTTTCAGCTTGGGCGCCTTTGATCTGAACAGGTCGGTCAAACCCATGGCCAAGCCCCCCGGTCTGTCGGCAGCTGGAACCGCCCGATTACGCCCGATCATCAACAGCGTACTGCGCCACCTCACCCATGACAAGAGCGCCAAGACAACGTCGCCCCGCGGCGACTAATCGTCATAAGCCGTCGCCGGTTTGAGCTTCTTGATCGGCGGCGGCAGAGATCGATCCAAGGTAAAGATGAACCCCTCGCCCACGACGTTGATCGTGTCCAGTTTGTTGATCTTACCCTCGTCTTCCCGCAGGCGGAATTCCTTCCGCAGGTCAAATCCGTGCGACGTAATCCACTTGTGGCGATCGTTGTCCTCCGGGTCGAGAACCCCGTGACGGTGCAGATACGCACAGAACGCCAGCGGCGAAGACTTCCCCAAAGTGTGCTCCATCGTCGGATAGCCCAGGTCTTTGGGACTATCAACCAGCGACACGGTGAACGTGGGATTGTCCGGCGGTTTCGTCCACGTCCAAACCGCCTTCTGAGGCTTGCCAACCTTATCCTCTGTCTTGGTGGGGATCCGCAGGGACGCGTAGGAGGACGAGCCCGTCGCCTCATCGCGGATCGCCAGCCCCAAGTTCAACTGCATCGCGTTGTAGTGGTATTGGGCGGTGTCCTCGACCTTGTACTTGCCCACCGGTTTCTGCAACGGGTCTTTGCCCTCGATGGTCACCTCCAAGTCAGTCGTCTTCAACTCGTCCTCGATGCCTATGAACGACTTCCACGCTTTGCATCCCCCACAGAATACGCCGCGCGCCGCCGATAGCGGCTCCGCGGGCAAGCCCCGCTCCAAGGGCTCGAACGCCTCCGCGGCGCGGTTCACGTCACGCACGAACTGCTTGAACTCCGGAAACGCAACTGTCTCCAGAGCCTTGAGTCCGCCGCTCGATTCACTTCCGAGGTACGGCCAACCGTCGTATACCTCCGGACTCTTCGGGAAGTACTTCGACTGTATCCGCCAGAGTGCCTCGGTCAGGGCAGCGCTGAGCAGTTTCTGGGCCTCCTGTTCGAAGGCGGTGAATTGCCCGGTCAGCCTCTCCTTGTCAAGGCGCGCCTCTCGGCGGAGCGCCTCGATGCGTCCCCACCGGATTGGTTCGAGGCTCTTGTTCGCCTTACGCTGGAACTTCTGCGACAGGCGCGCCTGGGAGATCACCAGGGCGAGGTCTTTCCAACGTCCGGCGAATTCGCCGGCCAGACGTTTCCAGGGGGCCTCGTTTTGGCTTCCCGGGCGAATCTCACCTTCGGGAAACTCGACCCGCAGGGCGAAGCGTCCCAGGCTCTCCATCGGCCATTCCTGTTCAATGCTGTCCCGCATCCAGGCGCCCACGGTCCGCGAATGCTCGTCATACTCGGTCCGGTCGTACCACTCGTCGTTGTTGTCCTTATCGTATGACCAGAACGGCAGAACCCCCAGGATTTCGGCCAGACTCTGCTCCAGTTCGTCGGAGACCTTGTTGACCTGGCTGCTGTCCTCCATCCGTTTGGAAAACTCTCTCCAGTCTTCGCTCCGCTCGGCCAAATGCTGCAACTCGGCCAGTTTCTTGTTCTGGTACGCTTGGGCCCACTCGCGCACATACGTCTTCATGTACTTCCGGCAAGCCTGTTTGATCCGCTCCAGGCACAACTCGTTGAGTGGCTCCGGGTCGTCCTCGCTCGGCAGGTAGAAGTCGTCGTCGAAGACGACGAGCCAATCGCGCAAGTCGGCACAGTCCTCGGCCAGGTTCCGGAGGTACGCGCGCGTGGTGCAAGCGGGGATGTATCCACCGCCCTCCAGGGGCACACCCGCACTCGGTTGCCGGGGACGTGCGTCTTCCTCGCGTTCGCCGCGACTGCGCGAGCGACGCTTCTTCTTGCGCTTGGGTTCCTTCCGAGGTTGGTCGCGCGAAGCCTTCCGCGTATCTCGCCCCTCTCCAACGTCTGGAACCGTGATGTTGTACTGCGATTTGATACGCGTAAACCGTCCGACCACGGGATACAGCTCGGCGAAGCCCCATTTGCCCAGGTCATCCGGGCGCAGGTGTAACTTGATACCGCTCAGAAGCGCTCGGCCTTCGACGCGCCAGATGTCCCTCTGGTGGGCTTTATACAACGTATCGAGATCTTCCTGTCGCCAGGACTCGAGCTGCGGCTCGTCGTCATCCTCCTCGTCACTCTCCTCTCCGCTGTCGTAGAGTTGGTTGTAGAGGGCTTCGAGCTTTGTGACCCAATCTTCGGGTGACCGTGATGTCCGCGACGGCTCGAAGTTGGCGGCCAAGAAGTTCGCATTGATCACCCTCAGCTTCTCCACCGCCAGGCGCACGTAGGCGGACGGGACGATCTCATCAGGGGAGCCTTCGGTTCCTTTGTTGAACAGGATGATGTGGGCGAAGTGCTCGTGCACGCTCTCGACGTAGGTTGCCAGGTTCTCGACGTACGTCGGCTCGTAGGACCACTCGGCGTTGGCGAGCCCCGCCTGCTTGAGTTCGTGTAGCAGTACCCTGTCCAATCCCCCGAGCCCCATGTCACTGTCACCCGCGGACAGTGCGGCGATCCCCCGGCTGATGGACTCATCGGGCACGCCCTCCTCGACGTGGTAGGCCTCGCTGAGCTTGTTCTGGTAGTCGAACCACGCCGCGCGCTGTCGCCCAATGGCGTCGTGCAAGAGCGGGATTCGACGGACGGCGCTGGCTTCGCCGAGCTGCCACTTCAGACCGCCTACCGCCTGCGCCAAGTTCTCGTAATCCGTGTTGAATTGCTCCCTGAACGCCTTCCAATGCTCGAGCGTTTCTCGTTTGGCCCCGGCGGTATCCAGCATCCTGTTGTAGCGGTCCATGATGGCTGTGCACTGGGTGTGGATGCGCATCCACTCGCGAATGTCCTCGTCGGGATGCGTATCATCCAGGCGGGCGTAATGACGCCAGTAGCCGTGCACCGTCTTCAACGCCGTCGCGAGGGTCTCAACGGGATCGACGTCCTCGTCCCGGAGCAGTCGGGCGGGATTGAGCCAGTCGCCCTCGCCGCGGATGATGTTGAAGTAATTGGTCGCCTGCTCGGAGAAGCCTTTGTCTGCGGCGACCGGGGATTCCCCTTCCGGGACGACGCCGCGCAATTCCTGGAAGCTGGCGTGTGTCAGCCGGGTCGGCGGCGATGCCTCACCGATGCACGCGTACCAGGTGATGTACTGTTCCAGTGCGGCCATGTAACGGTCGGCTTTGTCGCGCGCCTCCTGTCCGTCGCGCGGGTCCCCGAGCTTCTCGCGCCGCAGGGCGGTGCTGACTTCGACCAGCGCCTCGCGCAAGAGGTTCTTCTCGAACAGCCCCGCGCGGATCGTGTTCAGGTGTTTGATGGGCGTGTCGGCGCCGGTGCCGAGCGACAATAGGATTGCCCAGAATCGCTTCGCGTGCAACGTGGCGACATCATGCCCCAAGTCGTTTCCCCGCGTCACCGCTTGGCTCGACACGTACGCATCCTGCGGCTTGGTTGCAATGGCATGCTTCCGTGGGTCGGTGATCACCTTCCCGAACTGCCAGGCACTCAGGCCCAGCGTGCAGAACAGCAGCACGACCAGCGCCACGCTGCCCACCCGAAGCAGCTTGCTCAGCTTGCGGTTGCGCAGGGCCTGTTTCTCATTGCGGAACACCAGCCCATGTTCGGGGAAGACCTTCTCCACCAGGAGGTCTTTGATGAAGTGGGGGCGCTTGGTGGGATACAGATCGTCAAGGGGGGCGAACTGGCTGGCGGCCTCCTCGCCCAAACGCTCGGCCAGATGCTTGAGGATCAGGGCCCCCTCCTGGGTCGCGCTGGTAAAGTAGGTGCCGCGAAAGATCAGGTTCTTGATCGCCCGCGGGTTCTTGATCATGGGGAACAGCGTGCGGACGTACGTCTGCAACGGAGGGAGCATCTGGCGAAACTCCTCCGGAAAACTGTAGGCCAACCCGAGGTCGATCTCGTCGGCTTCATCCTGCAACCGTCCCAGGCGCAACTCGTTGAGCCGCTGATAAAGAACATCGAAATCCGCGCCGAACTGCTCGGGATCGTGCAACTCGTTGAAGTCACCCGGGCGTGACCAGCCGAACATCTGGTTCTTGAACATGATGTCCCGAGTGGCCCGGTCGAAGAACTGCATGAAGCCCAGGAGCTTGTCGCACTTGGTGATGATCAAATAAGTGGCAAAGGTGACCCCAAGCTTACTCTGCAAGTCGCGAAGACGCTCCAGCGTGGTGTTGGCGTCCTGCTCGACCTTCTCCGGCGAGTCCTGCAACAGATGTTCCGCCGATACGCAGACCAAGGCTCCGTTGATCGGGTAGCCCTTGCGCCCCTTGGCGATCGTCCCCAGGAACGCCTGCCACTCGCGACGGTCCTCGTCCTCCTGGGGGTTGACCAGGCGACCCGCCATGTCGATGAAGATCGCGTCCTCGGTGAACCACCAGTTGTAGTCCAGTGTGCCGAGTTGGTAGCCCTCCGGGCGGCCCAGCGAGAAGATCAACCCGCTCTCGTTGACGAGCTTGGTCTTCCCACATCCGGAATCGCCGATCACGATGTACCACGGCAGGTCGTAGATGTTCCCCCCGGTGCTCTTCTTCATGTCCCGGATGGCTTTGAAGAACTTCTCGTTGTTGGCCTTGATCGCCGCCCCCACGTCCACCGAGACGCGCCCCCCATCGGCTTCGGCGGCCAGATCGCCGGCCATCTTCTTGCTGCGTTTCTTCTTCCCGCGCCCGAAGATCTTGGCGAGGATGAAACCCAGTAGACAAATGACCCCGATCGCCCCCGCGACGATGATAATGACCATGAACATGGACATGGTCGGGAACAGGAATCGCTTGAGCACGTAGATCGCGCCGAACGGGGTGCCCAGCCCCGCCATGGCGACCATCATGCGAACCTCGGGGGGGAGGCTCTTGAACATCGCAATCAGCTTTTTCATGGTTCACCTCGCACGCTTCTCGGACTTCTCCAGGCCCTCGTGCCTCCGCTCCC